>UMIY01015527.1_pt1 | contig 29753 bp, 27 predicted proteins | sample 1965921 | NCBI WGS metagenome assembly UMIY01 (sample SAMEA4836134, study PRJEB28245) | human gut metagenome | biome: gut microbiome; material: fecal sample | place: Denmark | collected 2008
GTGGATTAACTGGTTGGCTGCCAGATTTTCCCGAATATTTGTGCCAATCTTTAAAAATTTCATGGTCAAGGAATATAGGAGAGTTTCCTCATTTTGCTTGGCGTACTCCCTTTCAATCAGCGTATTAAGAATACGCATGGCAGTGCTTGTAGAAACTCCACTGGATTCAGCAATCTCGTTGAGTCGCATGGGCTTTCCACTTTCGGACATAAGCTCGATGATCCGTAGCATGCGGTCGATGGAGAGATTGGAAGTGCTGGTCTCAGACATAATTATGCCACCTCTACTTGTTGAGCCAAGATCCGGCTGTCGTTTATTAAAAAATTATAACATATATTTTTGGCGATGAAAAGTAAAATGCAACGTTCTTTCAATCGTTTCTTTAGACCAAAGAAAATCAAAAAATCTTGGATCAATAAACAGAAAAAACAATAGGAAGCGGCGGAAACCTTGACTTCATTTTTAGATCATATCATAATGAGAACTGCGAAAGTGAAATTGAATTTCATAAATGCTGCAAGGGGGACTGATATGAACACCAGCATTCATATTTTCGTGGGTCACTATGGGAGCGGAAAGACGGAGTGCGCCATCAATTACGCTATTAAACAGGTCGAATGCGGCAGAGAGGTGGCAATGGCGGATCTGGACATAGTGAATCCGTATTTCAGAACTCGGCAGCAGGCGCTGATGCTGGGAGCACGGGGAATCCGTGTAGTGTCCAGCAACTTCAATAATGACTGGAAAATTGACATTCCCGGAATCAGCAGTGAAGTACAGTCTTTTTTTGTGGACAACGGAAGAGACAATGTGGTGGATGTGGGTGGAAACGCGGTCGGTGCAAGAGTGCTGGCCAGGTTCAGAGACCAGATCACAGACGGTAGCTATGAAATGTGGTTGGTGGTCAATGCCAACCGCTATGAAAGCCAAACGACCGATCAGGTGCTGGGGTTTGCCCAGGAGATTCAGGATGCCTGCAAACTGAGCATCACGGGGTTGATCAATAACACACATATGCTGCAGGAGACCACTCTGGAGGATATTCTGCGAGGCGATGCGGTGGTGCGGGAGGTCTCAAAAAAGATGCAGATCCCATGTCTCTACTGTACTTGTCCTCCAGAGTTGATGGAGACCTGCAAAGCACAGAAGCCGTCCCTGGCCGGTGAGATTGTCCCAGTCAGGATGTATGTTCGTCCGGAATATCTAATGGATTAACAAATAGGGAAGAGGTTGAAAAAAGATGAAAGCGACAATGACCATCAATGCAGAGCTATGCAAAGGCTGCGGGCTTTGTGTCTCTGCCTGTCCTCTGAAGATCATGGAGATCAACAAAGGGGCTACGAACCAGAAAGGCTATCACCCCGCGCACAACATTGCCATTGAGAAATGTATTGCCTGTGGGAACTGTGCAGTGACCTGTCCTGATGCCGCCATCGCGATTGAGAAAGAATAAGGGAGGAGAAGACAAATGGCAAGAGTTTTGATGAAAGGCAATGAAGCGATTGCGGAAGCAGCTGTTCGTGCCGGTGTCGATGCGTTCTTTGGCTATCCCATTACTCCGCAGAACGAGGTGCCTGAATACCTCTCCCGCGAGCTGCCCAAGCGCGGTGCTACTTATCTGCAGAGCGAGAGCGAGCTGGCTGGCGCCAATATGCTGTTGGGTGCTTCTGCAGCCGGCGGCCGTGTCATGACCAGTACCTCCGGCCCGGGTCTGTGTCTGATGCTGGAGGCCATGTCCTCCATGGCTCTGACCCGACTGCCCGCCGTTGTGGTTGATGTTGTCCGTTCTGGTCCCGGTATGGGCGACTTGGCCCCGGCCCAGGAGGACTGGAAGGTGTCCGGCAACGGCGCCTACAAGATTCCAATCCTGCTGCCGGGCAATGTGCAGGAGCTGGCTGAGATGGTCTATGAGGCATTCGATATCGCCGATCAATACTGGACGCCCGTCCTGGTTCTGGCAGACGGTATGCTGGGCCAGATGATGGAGCCGGTTGACTTCGACAAGATGCCCGCAAGACGGGAGAACCTTCCGGAGAAAACCTGGAAGCTGAAGGGCATTGGCGAAAGAGACGGCAAGCGTGTCATGATGACTCTGACCTACGGCCGTCCACTGACCGAGTATACTGACATCTTCGAGCATGAGACCATGCCCGCCATCATCAAGAACGAGACTCGCTACGAGGCCTATGGCCTGGAGGATGCGGATATTGTGGTCACCGCCTATGGTACTGCGGCCCGCATGGCAAAGGCTGCGATCAAGGAGCTGGACCCTGGCGTGAAAGTGGGCTTCATCCGGCCCAAGACCGCATGGCCCTTCCCCGCGGAGATCTATGAGAAAATCAATCCCGCCTGCAAAGCAATTTTCTGTCCTGAGATCAACACCATCGGCCAGATGATCGATGATGTCCGGATTGCTGTGGCCGGTAAGTTCCCTGTGTATCATATCGGAAATACCCGCACCGGCCCTCTGAACACCATGAATATCATCGATACGTTGAAGGATTATTTGAAGGGGGAATAAGATATGTCGACTACTGTTTTTAAGAAGCCTGAGTGTCTGCTGCCGGTGCCTTACGGCTACTGTCCTGGATGCGGTCACGGTATTATTACAACCTGCTGCGCCAAGGCGATTGACGATCTGGGCCTGCAGGACAAGGTCATCCATGTTTCTTCTGTCGGCTGCGGCGGCCTGGATCCGTTCCTGTACAATACCGATGTTATCATCCCCATGCATGGCCGCGCCCCCGCCACCGCCACCGGAATCAAGCGGATGCAGCCGGACAAAATCGTCTGGACCTATCAGGGCGACGGCGACCTGGCTTCCATCGGTACTGCAGAGATCGTTCACGCTGCTCACCGCGGTGAGAAGATCACCACCGTATTCATCAACAACACCACCTACGGTATGACCGGCGGCCAGATGGCGCCCACCACGCTGATCGGGCAGAAGACCACAACCTCACCCTATGGGCGTGATGAAGAACACTGCGGAAAGCCTATCCGCATGAGCGAGATGCTGGCTACCATCGAGGGTGCAAAGTACATTGCCCGCTGTGCGATTGATACGCCTGCACATATCCGTCAAGCTCAGAAGTGCATCAAGCGTGCGTTCGAGTGCCAGATGAAGGGCCTGGGCTTTGCCATGGTGGAAGTGCTGTCCACCTGCCCCACCAACTGGGGTATGACGCCCACCGACGCGCTGAAGTGGCAGGCTGACAACATGATTCCGTACTTCCCCCTGGGCGTGTTCAAAGATTTTGAGGACTGAGAGGAGACTGCCATGATTAATGAAAAACTGATTGTGGCCGGGTTCGGCGGCCAGGGCGTTTTGATGATCGGTAAGATGGTTGCTATGTCCGGCATGGAGAACGGTATGGAAGTCAGCTGGCTGCCGGCATACGGCTCTGAGATGCGTGGCGGTACGGCTACCTGCAGCGTCAATATCTCTGATGACCCCATTGACTCTCCCATGATTCTCAACCCCAGCGCTCTGATCGTGATGAACACGCCGTCTCTGGTAAAGTTCGAGGCAGGCGTAAAGCCCGGCGGAAAGCTGATCATCAACAGCTCCCTGGTGGAGAAGGAACCCACCCGTACGGATCTGGAGATCTATAAGGTGCCCTTCAACGATCTGGCGACACAGGCTGGCAATGAGCGCGGCATGAATATGTTGGTGGCAGGTGTTTACGCGGCGATCTCCGGCTTTATCAGCCTGGAAAACCTGTATACCGCCATCGAGCATGCTTTTGAGGGAAACAAAGCCAAGTTTATCCCTGGCAACAAGGCCATGGCCAAGTTTGGCTATGACTACGGCATAGAACATTTCGGACAGTAACGGGGGAAACGGGATATGTATAAAATCCTGGTACTGAATCCCGGTTCCACTTCCACCAAGGTCGCCTATTATGAGGACAGCGTCAATGTCTGTGAGCGAAACCTAGATGTGGATCGGGCCGCCATCGCAGGCATGAAAAACATTTTCGACCAGATGGACCTGAGGAAAGAGACCATCCGCAACTTTTTGGACGAAGAGCACATCCGGCCCGAGGACCTGAGCTTCATCGTCTCCCGCGGCGGAGGCGGCGGAAATCTCATGTCCGGCGGATACCTCATCGACGAGGCGCTGGTGCAGCACTGCTATGATTACGATACGCCCCACGCCTCCTCCCTGGGCCCGGTGATCGCCTATGAAATGGGCAAGCAGTTGGGGATTCCGGCGTTCATCTATGACGGGGAAGGCGTTAACGAGTTTATTCCCGAGGCATGTCTCTCCGGCTTCCCGGAATTCCCCATCGCGCCCGGGTCCCATACTCTGAACGCCAAGGCGGCCGCCCGGATCGGCGCGGCTAGGCTCGGCGGAAAGCTGGAGGATTTCAACATCGTCGTCTGCCATCTGGGCGGCGGCACCTCCACCTCCGCCCACTGCGGGGGAAAGCTCATCGATTCCACCAGTGACGGCTACAGCGCCGAGCGGGCGGGCGGCGTGCCCTTTATGGCCCTGATCGGTTTTGTGGCCGGCTGCTTCAGCGGAAAGTACACCCAGCGCGACATTTTGAAAATGATCATGGGCGGCGGCGGACTTGCCGGATACCTGGGCACCAGTGACCTCCGGGAGGTCGAGAAGATGGTGGATGCCGGGGACGAGAAGGCGAAGCTGATATTTGACGGCATGGTCTATGCCCAGGCCAAGGACATCGGTGCTATGGCCACCACCATGAATATGGATGTGGACGCCATCGTGCTGACCGGCGGCATGGCCCATTCCAAGCGGCTGGTGGAGGCGCTGTCGGCCCGCGTCGGGAAGATCGCCCCCATCATTGTGGCAGCCGGATCCCATGAGATGGACGCGCTGGCCAACGGAGCCATCCGGCTGATGAACCGGGAGGAGAAATATCACAAATTCGGAAAAGACAGCTCGGAGGATGCGTATGTCTGAAAATAGAAGATTTGAAGTCATGTTGGACAACCATCATATCCACCTGAAACAGGAGACGATTGAAAAGCTGTTTGGGGAGGGGTATCAGCTTCCCCAGAAGAAGTATCTGGGCGGCGGAGAGTACATCTCCACTGAGACCCTGGATGTGCAGGGGCCCAAGGGTACCGTCAAGGGAATCCGCGTAATGGGTCCCAACCGCCCCTTTGATCAGGTGGAACTGCTGCAGAGCGACACCATGAAGCTGGGGGTGATGCCCCCGGTGGTGGAGTCCGGCAATTTGAAGGATGCCTGTGAACTGACGCTGATCGGACCCAAGGGCACGGTCACGCTCAAGTGCGGCATTGTGCCTGCCCGCCATGTCCATATCTGTACAAAGATTATGAAGGAACTGGGATTGAAGGAGTTGCAGCCCGTCTCTGTGACCTCTGGGGGAGTGCGTTCTGTGACCTTCCACAATGTTGTGGTGCGCGAAAACACGGTCAGCGATGTCTGCGTGATTCACATGGACTTTGAAGAGGGAAACGCAGCCGGTGTGAAAAACGGCGACGTTCTGGAGCTGGAATACTGATATGGAGTTTGGAACGCACCACATCTGCATCAAGGTGGCGGATATTGAAAAGAGCCGGCAGTTCTATGAGGAGGCCCTGGGCTTCTCCGTGGAGACGGTGATCCACCACAGCCCTGTCATCACCTCCTGCTTCCTGATCTCCGCAGACCGTCTTCTTCGGATGCAGCTGCTGCATTTTCCCGGCTGCACGGCAGACCATACCGCTTACGGACATCTGGGCATGACTGTGGAGGATATACAGAAAGGGTATGCCTTCCACCGGAACATGGGAGTCATCAGCCAGGAGATTGTGGAGCAGGCCCATCAGTTCGGCTATTTCATCCAGGACCCGGACGGCTATGAAACGGAGATCTGCCAACTGAAAAATTAGAACTGAGGAAAGGAACGTGTGAGCCTTGAAGATTACAAGCATTGATATTTTCAATACGAAGGTCCAGTCCCCGGTCCCCGGTTGGGCGCCGGTGTGCGTCCGCGTCAATACGGACGAGGGGATCTGCGGCTGGGGCGAGACCGGCATCCCCGTGATGTCCGGCCGAGACGCCACCATGACCTACATCCGGGAGATGGCACCCTTTATCATCGGCATGGACCCCATGGAGCACGAGGTGATCTGGCAGAAGCTGTATCACGGCTGCTACTGGGCCTATGGCGGCGGACCCATCGCCTTTGGAGCCATCAGCGCGCTGGACATTGCCATGTGGGACATCAAGGGCAAGGCCACGAACCTGCCGGTCTACAAGCTGCTGGGCGGCAAGGTCAACAGCAAGATCAAGGCCTATGCCAGCCAGATCCAGCTGGGCTGGGGCGCCATCGACCATCCGGTCCAGACGCCCGAGGACTATGCCCGGGAGGCCAAGCGGGCGGTGAGCGAGGGCTTCACCGCCGTGAAGGTGGACCCCCTGTGGACGGACGACAAGGGCCTTTGCACCAGTCCCCAGCGCATCTACCGGACAGACGGCTCTGACTGGGAGTGGAAGAAGCTCAACAGCAAGTATCAGCTCAAGGTCATCTCCGATCGGGTGGGCGCCATCCGCGACGCCGTGGGCGACAATGTGGGTATCGTGATTGAGCTGCACGGCATGTGCGATGTCAATACCTCCATCCAGATCGGCCGGGAGCTGGACCAGTACGGCTGCCTGTACTATGAGGAGCCGGGCCAGTCCATGGATTACCGCTATATCAAGGAACTGCATGACAACGTTCAGACTTGCACTGCCACCGGCGAGCGCATCGGCTCCCTGTGGGGGTTCAAGCAGTTCATCGAGAACCGGGCCATCGACGTGGCACAGCCGGATCTGGGCGTCGTGGGCGGTATTACGGAGATGAAGAAGGTCTGCGATTTTGCCCATGCCTACGACGTGGGCGTGCAGATGCACTGCATGGCGGGTCCCATCGCCTGCGCCGCCACCATCCAGATCGAAGCGGCGATCCCCAACTTCGTCTATCACGAATGCCTGCAGTGGAACACCCTGCCGGTGTTCACCACCATCGGCAAGTATGACGATATGCTGATCCCCGTCAACGGCAGTTATGAGATCCCCGACCGTCCCGGCATCGGCCAGGAGCTGAGCGAGGAAGCCATGGCTACGGCGGAGGTCTTCACCATTCGATAAAACGCAGTGCCGGCCGGACGGCTTGTCCGTCCGGCCGAAAAACAGAAAGGATCGTGACCATGCGGATTCCCACAGTAACAGGACAGATCGACTCCTCTGCGCTGGGCTATACCCTGATCCACGAGCACGCCGTGACCTGCTGCGATTGGTCTTTACGGATGTGCCTGAAAAATCAGTTCTGCAACGACCAGCGTCTGCTGGAGATGGCGGTCACCCAGCTGAAAAAGGCCAAGGCAGCCGGGATCGATACCATTGTGGACGGGACGCCGATCAATCTGGGACGGGACATCCGCATGATCCGGGCGGCCTCCCAGGCCAGCGGCGTGAACATCATCGCCTCCAGCGGCTTTTATCACCAGCAGGACCCCTGGCTGGACTGGAAGCCAGCGGAGGAGTTGCTGGGGTATCTGGACTATGAGTGCACCAACGGCCTGGAGGAACTGCCGGTATTTCCGGGTATTATGAAGTGCGCGGTGGATCAGCCCGGCATCACGGACTACATAGAGAAGATGCTGGGGGTCACGGCGGATTGCGCGGCCAAGCACCGGCTCCCAGTTTTCTGCCACACGATCCCGGAACTGCACCATGGAAACGCCATGCTGGAGATCATGGCGGACCACGGTGTACCGATGAAGGCGGTCATAGCCGGACACAGCGGCGACGTGGACGACCTGGACTATCTGGAATCCTTGCTGGACCGGGGGTGCTATCTGGGCATGGACCGGTTCGGCATCGTCACCAAAACGCCGGGAACCACGCTGGAAAACCGGTGCCGGACCATCGCCCGCCTGTGCAAGGATGGCTTTGCGGACCGGCTGCTGATCTCCCACGACTATGTGCCCTATGCGGGATTTCTGCCGGACTGGAAGACCGCCAGCCGGGAGGAAGAACTGGAAAAGCCGGTCAGCTTCACCTATTTTGAGTACCATGCAGTGCCGGTCCTGCGGGAATTGGGCTTGTCGGAAGAAACGCTTAGAAAACTGAAGATAGACAACCCGAGGGCTTTCTTTGAAAATGCATTTGCCTGAGATACGGCGAACAGGAGGATGTTTCATGAAAATCGTTCAATTTCACAATCCGGGGTCTCCGGATCTTGCCCCCTACAAGAGCATGTTTGATGAAAACAACATTGAGTTCGTACAGTATCCTGAGTTTTTGTCTGAGGAGGAACAGCTGAAATACTGCGAAGGCGCAGACGCCATTGCAACCAGCATCCTGAAGTTCCCCCGGGAGGTCATTGAAAAGCTGCCGGATTCTGTGAAATGCATTGTCCGCACAGCTATGGGCTATGAGATCGTGGATGTGGAGGCCTGCAGCGAGCGGGGAATCCTTGTATGCAACGTGCCGGATTATGCCATGGAGGAGGTGGCCATGCATCAGGTAGCCCTGATTATGGCCCTGTGCCGCAAGCTGAAGCACTATGACCTTTTTGTTCACTCCGGCGGCTGGACCAGACAGTCCATGATTCACGGCTATGAGTGTCGCCGGATTTCATCTCTGACGATCGGCCTGCTGGGCTTGGGGCGTATTGCAAAAAATGTTGCCAAGGCAATGCTGGCCATGGGAGCCACCGTATGCACATATGATCCCTATCTGTCTCGCGAGACGGTTGAGGCACTGGGCGTCAAGTTCTGTGAAACGAAGGATGAACTGTTGGCTCAGAGTGATGTCATCAGCGCAAATATCCCGCTGACAGATGAGTCTTTCCACATCATTGACGAAGATGCTGTCTCCAAAATGAAAGATGGTGTAATCGTAGTGAATACCGGGCGTGGGGCTTTGGTAGACACCAACGCGCTGGTTGCGGGACTGCAGAGCGGAAAAATCAAGGCTGCAGGCCTGGATGTTCATGAGACGGAGCCATTCTCCGATGTCAACCATCCTCTGATGAAGATGGAGAATGTAATTTTGACCAACCACGTAGCGTTCCAGTCCACGGAGGCCGCTAAAGAGCTGGAGTACAAGTCTGCGCTGTATGCGATGCAGGGTGCCAAAGGGGAAGTTCCTGCCAGTGCCGTAAACAAGCAGTGCCGAAAGTAAGCGAGGAGGACTTGACAATGCGAAAGTATGATGGTTATGCGATCGTGACTGGTGGTGCGCGGGGAATGGGTGCTGCAATTTGCAGGCAGCTGGCAGCGGACGGCTATGATATTGTTTGCAACTACGTTTCTGATTCTTCTTTGGAGAAAGTAGAGGCTCTCACTGCGGAAATCACCGAAAAATATGGTCGCAGGGTCATCCCTGCGCAGGGCAATGTCGCCAAGTATGATGAGTGTGCGAAAGTTGTCGAGACTGCAGTTGCGGCTTTTGGGGAAAAAATTGCTGTGCTGGTGAACAATGCCGGAGTCACGGTTCGGAAAGAACTTGTGGACCACACGATGGATGACATTGAGCGGGTTTTGGGTACGAATCTGATGGCGGGCATTTATATGTGCAAGTTGGTTTTGCCGTATATGTATCAGCAAAATGCTGGAAGCATTGTCAATGTTACCTCCATTGGCGGTATGACAGGCTATGTCCGCCAGACGACTTACTGCACGACCAAGTGGGGCATGAACGGCCTGACCAAGGCGCTGGCCAAGGAAGCTGGCCCCCATGGTATCCGTGTCAACGCAGTGGCACCCGGATTCATTGTGACCGACATGACGCTGGAGAACAAGCCCGCCTTTGACAGCTACCGCGCTGCGTCTCCCATTGGGATGCTGGGGGAACCAGAGTATATTGCAGAGGCAGTTTCCTATGTGGTGGGTGCTGAGTTTATGACGGGTCAGATCATTTCACCAAATGGCGGACTCGTAATCTAATGTTTGCCGAGATCCTTCTTATAGATTTACACTATCCAGTCTTGATGGTTGGAATTTTGCTTATGAAGAAGCTTTTGATTACCATTTGACCACTACCGAAAAAATCCCGGAGGCATTGCGCCGCAATGCCTCCGGGATTTTTTGCAATTTTCCAAGAATCTGTCCAAAACCCACAAACCCACGGGGCCCCAATGGTTTCTTATTTGACCGCCTGATAACTTCGACCTTTATCCTGAGTCCAACTAAGCTATGGCCACAACTTATTACAGCGCAGCGCTTCCGGCGGTTTGTGCACTTCCGGAAGTAAAGCCGCAGGCATCAGGCTCTATCAAAATCATCCTTCGATCCGACTGTATCACTTTCTCAGAATATGGCGAATACAACGCACCCAAAATAGAGACGATTGAGCTGGTTTGCCTTCATGCATCTAAACTCTATTGCATCTGTAAAAAAGGCGTGCCATCCCGCCAAGGGGCAGCACGCCTTTTTGGAGAAGGGAGGGGATGGGCCATGATGACCCACCCTGAACAACAAAATATTTTGACCGGACCGCTTACCGGAGGATAATTTTTCGAGCCGCATGGATGCCAATTTTGTAGGGCAGGGGCCTGAGGGCACGGTCAGCTTCCTTTAATTTCTCGCGGATCTGGATGTGCTGGGGGCAGTGCTTTTCACACCGGCCGCAGCCAACGCACAGGGACGCAAAGCCGGGCTCCTTGCGCAGTCCTATGTTCTGTGCAAACGCCAAACGGGCGGAGGACCTTTTCTCCATATACATCAGATTGTAATAGTAGAAATTTCCTGGAATATCCACGCCTTTGGGACAGGGCATGCAGTACCGGCAGCCTGTGCAGCCCACCTTTTCCCGCTCCCGGATGATCTGCTTGATCTGCTCCACGATCTGCAGGTCTTCCTGGGTCAGATGGCCCGGCTCGGCTTGGGAAGCGATGCGGATGTTCTCATTGACCATGGCCTCCGAGTTCATGCCGGAGAGTACACAGGTCACCTCCGGCTGATTCCACAGCCAGCGCAGACCCAGTTCGGCAGCGGTGTAGCCCTTGCTGTCCCGGGCCAGCACATCCTTTGCCTTCTCCGGCAGATTGACCAGCTTCCCGCCCCGGAGAGGCTCCATAATGATGACCGGGATACCTTTTTTGGCCGCCGCCTGAAGCCCTGTTCTTCCCGCCTGGGTATGCTCATCCAGATAGTTGTACTGGATCTGACAGAAGTCCCAGTCATAGGCATCCAGAATTTTCAAAAACATCTCCGTCTCGCCGTGATAGGAAAACCCAATATTGCGGATGCGGCCCTCCGCCTTCTGACGCGCAATCCACGGCTCGATGCCCAGGCTCTGAAGATGCTCCCACTCTGCGTAATCCGTGAACATATGCATGAGATAGTAGTCAATATGGTCGGTGCGGAGACGGGACAGCTCCTCACGGAAGGTTTTGTCAATGGCCCCGGAGGAGCGGATGATATACTGGGGGAGCTTTGTAGCAATAAAGACCCGGTCACGGCATTTGTTTTCCTCCAGAATCCGCCCCAGGCATTCCTCGCTGCCAGGGTAAATATAAGCGGTATCAAAATAATTGACACCCTGCTGGATGGCAAGGAGGACTTCCTTTTCCGCTTTTTCGTAGTCGATGGCATTTCCTTTTCTGGTGAATCGCATGCAGCCGTATCCCAGCTGGGAAATCTGATTGCCGTATCGGTCAAGTCTGTAATTCATATCGGTCCTCCTTTGCTATCTGAAGGCAGCTGCAGCTGAGCTCATGCTGACTGCGGATCAGCCCCACTGTACTTCCATAGGAACGTTGTTCATTCTAGTGTTTCCGTTTTCTCCTGTCAAGCCGATAGGCAAGCCTGCCGCAGGGCAGACAACTGAATAAATGTGCCAGTAAGGCAGTCCTAGCAATCATAAAAGCGGGGAAGAAGTATAGTCATGGAGAATGGGGGCGGATGATACGGATAACCCCACAAGCCTCCTGGACCCAGATGGTTTTCCTGTTGACCGCCTGATCACTCTGACAAGCAGTCTGCATCCAACAGGGCCGTGATTGGCAAAGACTTGCAGTACCATACAGCAAGACGCCATATCACAAGCCAGCGGAACGAGCAATTCAAATTTGCTCCATATGCAGAGCTCAGTTATAAAAAGCCTGACAACAGGGAACTCCCTGTTGTCAGGTTTTTTGTACCATGATAGTCCTTTTAAGACTTTAACTTTTCAGCAACTGTCCGCAGCAAAGATTCATCAGGCGCCTTCCGGTCGACGGCGGAGACCTCGGCAATCAGCCGCAGCAGGGGGACATGGGCGTCTTCCGCCACCTTACGGAACATGGGCAGGAAGTTGGAATGGCAGCCGGACAGCCCCAGCATCAGATCCGTGGGATTTACCGCCACGTGGTATCCGTAGGGGGCCATGGCCGGGATCAGCTCCTGGTCCAGGTAGTCCAGCAACTGGAAGAGATCTACCTCCGGCAGATACCCCTCCTTTTTCAAAGTGGCGGCGGCCAGTTCTGAGGCACAGTTGCCAGCGCTGCGGGCCATACCCAGAAGACCGCAGTCGATCTCATCCGCACCCGCTTCCACGGCTGCCAGGGCATTGGCCTGGGAGAGCCCCAGGTTGCTGTGGCCGTGAAAGCCCACCGGAATGGAAAGGGCTGCTTTGAGGGTGCGGACGTATTGGGCGGTTTCGTGGGGGAACATGGTGCCTGCGGAATCCATGATGGTGACACAGTCAGCCCCGGCATCCTGGAGCATTTTTGCCTCGGCGGCCAATTCCTCCGGTGAGAGGACATACCCCTTCATAAGCGCATACCGGCAGTAAAGCCCGGCGCCCTTGACCATACGGATGGCGTCCAGAGAGCCTTTTCCGTCGCCGGCATTGGCGCCGACCCGAAGAAAGTACATGCCGGCATCCGCTGCCGCCCTGATGGCATCTTCGTCAGCCAGGGAGGCGATGACGAACATACCAAGGCGTCCTTTTTCTGCATAGGGCCGAAGAAGATGAAAATACGCCTGATCCGAGAGGGCCTTCGTGGCGCCCAGCTTTTCATAGGCGCCGATGCCCTTGCAGTTGCCCAGCTCAATATCTGCAATTCCGGCGGAGAGCAATCCGCGGACGATGCTGACAGTCAGCTCTGCGGAGAAGCCATGGCCCACCACATTGCCGCCGTCGCGAAGAGTCGTGTCAAATAGTTTCAAGACGATTTTCTCCTTTTGGTGTGCCGCAGGAAGCGGCATTTTCAGAATGAATGTTGTCTATATATTCCAGAAGTTCTGTTTCAAATAGCCGGCACAGCTCAATGCTGCCGGGTCCCGCCTCTTGGCGGCGGAGCATGTAGATCTGCCAGTCCTCCGGAGGCTCTTCCAGCCGGTAGATCTGCAGAGGCATCTCCCGGGAAAGGTCGAGAGCCATGTCCATGGGACAGATGGCCCAGTAATCCGAGTGCTCCATCAGAGGGATGACGCCCCGACTGGTGTTGACCTCCAGGGGGCAGCTCCGGTCCAGGCCAAACCAGCGCTCATGCCAGGCGTTGATGCTGGCAAAGAAACCGCCGATGAACCGGATTTCTTTCGCCGGATCCAAAGCACTGGGGTGAAGAGACTGTGCCGGGCCGGGATGCTCGGCGTAGCGGATCACGCACAGGGGCTGCCGGTCAATGCAGCGGGTATGGATCCCGTTGCGGGCAGAGTCGAAACTGGCAAAGCCAAAATCGATCTGATTGCGTTCGATCATGGTGTATGCAGGCTCACTGTCACAAATGTGAACCGTTACTTTCCCGCCAGGATGACGCAGGAAAAACCTTTTGAGAAACGGAGCAATCCAGGTGTAATACGTACTTTCATTGGACGCAATCCGCACCGCTGTAAGGGAGGAGCTCTTGAGACGTTCCGTCTCATCGAAGAGATCCTTCCATCTGGCTGCGATCTGGACGAATTCCTCTCCCTGGCGTGTCAGCTGCACGATGCGGTGCCCTCTGGTTCGGACGATCAGCTGGCAGCCGACCTCATCCTCCAGACTTTTGATCCGGTTGCTCACCGTGGACTGGGAGACGTAGAGAAGCTCCGCTGTGCGGGTGATATTTCGGGTACGCACGACCTCCAGAAAGGTCTCCACCTCTTTATACTGCATGGCACGCCCGCCTTTCCTATGAAATGGTTTCATTATATCACGGCAGGCAAACCGTGGGAACGGGGAAGTTACTTGGCAGCGGAGGCGGCGCTTTCCAGAGACTCAAATTTGCGGCCGATGCCCGTGAGAATGCTCAGCAGGAAAATCAGGAGCAGGCCCCAGCAATGGAAGTTGTAGGGGATGATATCCAGGAAGGAAAAGGTGGGGTCCACCCCGTCGATGGCCAGGGCAACGCCCAGGGAGACCAGAGTGGGGTTGCCGTGGGGCATCAGACCGGTGGCACCGCAGGCCACGCCGTCCAGGATATTGGCGCCGCGGCAGCGGTCAATGTGGAATGCCTTGGTGATGGTGCGGACCAGGGAGCCGAAAAAGATAATGGCGATGCCGCTGCCGCCGGTGACGATGGAACCCACAGAGGCAATCAGATAGCAGGCGATTTCCGCGGAGCGGGGCGTCTTGCAAAAGCGCATGATGCCATGGTGGATCTGCTCAAAGGCACCGCTGGCATTGAGGATCTCCAGAACCAGGAACAAAAGCATCACATAGAGTACCAGCGTCATCATGCCGCTCATACCGGCGACGATGGGGCCACTGGCGGAGAACATGGTGGTAAAACCGATGGTGCCCAGCACCAGATTGAGAATGATGCCCGTCAGGTTGCAGAGGATCAACGTGGACATCAGGTCCCAGCCCAGACGCATCAAAATGACCATAATGATAGGCAGAACCAGAAGAATCAGAGCCGGAAGCGTGGAGCCGTCCAATTCAATGGCAGAGGGGACGCCGGAACTGGAGCCGAGCCCCACCACGACGAAGAGCACGGCGGAGATGGCGGCGGAAATAGCCGCATAGGGGAAACGGGTGCGGACCACCTTTCCCAGATCCGCCTCCTGGGTAAGGGCGGAGCCGATGGTGGTATCGGAGATGGGAGCCAGGTTGTCGCCGAAGATGGCTCCGCTGATGATGGCACCGCACATCAGTCCCAGATTGATGTCCAGGCTGTGGGCCAGAGGCAGCAGCACCGGAGCAACGGCGGTGACGGAACCGGTAGAGGTGCCGCAGGATGTGGAGATGAGGACACACGCCAGGAACCCGATGAGGGGGATCAGGCCGGTGTTCAGATCCAACTGGGCCACTACCCAAATCAGTGCCTCAATGAGGCCGCTCTGCCGCAGCAGCTGGGCAAGGATCCCTGCGAAAATAAATGCCACGGCTTCTGTTCCGAACATGGAGTTCTGCAGGCCCTTGAGGGTGGCAGAGCCAAAGGCCTTTTTATCCTTGGCCAGAAGAAAGCCCACGACCATTGCAAAGAAGGTGACCATGGGCAGGGTGGTCAGGCCTCCGGAGAGAATGGTGTTGACGATCATACCGATGAGCATTACGATGACGGGAATCCAGATGCCCACGGAACCGCCGTAAAACTCTACTTTTTTCCCTTTTGCTTCCATATTTAGCTCCCTCCTTGTGTTGACTGGGTTACTGAAGCGCTTTGAGCGCGGATGTAATTTTTGCGGCAGCCCGCTCCAGATCGGCAGTGGCATTGGCAAAGGAAAAACGCATGCTGCAGGCGGTTTCCTCACCGTAAGCGCTGCCGGGCATGCCCACTACACCGGCATTTTCCAGCAAATACTCACACATCTGCTCGCTGGTCATACCCTTGATGTCGAAGTAGACCCATGCGTAAAACGCACCTTCCGGCAGCGTGCAGCGGACACCGGGAATGGCGTTGAGCGCGCCGCAGAACATGTTGCGGCGTTCCTCATAGATCTTGCGCATCTCCTCCATTTCCTGTTCGCAGTTGAATACTTCCACCGCACCTACCTGCAAAAAGCCGCTCATGCAGGAGAGACTGTGCTGGTAGAGCCGGTAGATCACATTGAAAACATCCCGGCTGGCTGTGAGATAGCCCATGCGCCATCCGGTCATGGCCGCGCATTTGGAGAATCCGTTGATGGTAATGACCCGGTCCTTTACAGAAGAGAAGGAAGCCATGGAAATGCTCTTGCAGCCGTCATAGACCAGTTTCTCGTAGATCTCGTCTGAGATCATATATACGTCCGGGTGTGCCAGCAGGAACTGTTCCACCGCCTGAGCTTCGTCAGCATGCAGGATGCGGCCGGTGGGGTTGTTGGGGTAGTTGAGGATCAAAAGCCTGGTCTTTTCTGTGCAGGCGCTCTCCAGAATGTCACGGGTGATCCGGTAGTCGGTCTGGTAATCCAGCTTTACCTTGACGGGGACTCCGCCTGCGGCCTGGACGATGGGCTCATAGGAGACCCAGGCCGGATCCAGGATGATGCACTCCTCTCCGGCATTCAGCGCGGCGCATACTGCCAGGAAGATGGCGTTTTTACCGCCGGGGGTCAGGAGAATGCAGGCCTCGTCACAGTCGATGTTGTTATCCCGCTTGAGCTTTCCGGCGATGGCGTGGCGCAGCTCCGGAATACCGGGACCCACCACATAGTGGGTGTTTCCCTCGGTCAGGCTCCGAATGGCCGCCATGGAGATCCGGTCGGGTGTTGCAAAATCAGGCTCGCCGCCAGCCAAGCCGATGACCGTGGGGTCCTTCTTCTGCATTTCCTTTGCACGACCCATGAGTACCATGGATGCAGAGGGCTTCATATTTTCAATACTGTGATTCATAGCGTGGAAACCTCCTTGATACCGCAGGCGTTTCAAGCGGCTTTTTAGCTATTTTAATTGATAAAGAATTATGTGTAAAATACCATTTTCAAATTTATATAATGCACATTTTCGATTTTGAACGCTTTTTAAAGAGCAAAATTATGATTGAGTATATTGATCTAAGGTAATACTCTCCGCCGAGGTGGAGTATTGATGATGTCTATGTAGCATTCCGCTGCAGAGCTTTCAATCCATGAGAGAAGCGGATAGATCACACATGGAGATCGCCTTGGAAGTTTTCATGAAGATCTCCTAAACTTTCCTGCATTTTGGGGAATGTGGACAGAACGTTCATTCTGGTTGATGTCACTGCACTATGGCGTGTAGCATTCCTCCCCGCAGTATCTCTGAAAAAGTAAAATGGGCGCCCCTAATTGACCGTTGAGCCGTTGTCTCAATCAAGAATAAGCGGATACGATTGACAGATTCGTACTGCAATACGGAATCCGATATTCTCATTGAAGGAGTACCATTCAGACTACCATTTGACTACTATCGGAAAAATTCCCGGAGACATTGAGCCGCAATGCCTCCGGGGATTTTCTATCAAACTTCGTAAATCTGTCAAACCCCACAAAACCACTGGGCCCCAACTGTTTCCCACTTGACAGCCTGATGACTCCGACTCTGTAGGCCACTGGTTCGAATCCAGCCGGGCGTACCAATGTGTAAAGACGCACTCGAGTATTCGGGTGCGTCTTTTCCGTTTTTCTGATGTTTTGGAGGTGTGTGATGAAAAAGACGGTCATCGGCGTAACGCCGCTTTGGGACAGGGACCGGGACTCCTACTGGATGCTGCCGGGCTATCTGGAGGGACTGGAGCTGGCCGGCGCCCTTCCCATTACCCTGCCCCTGACGGAGGATACTGACGATATCTCTCGGCTTGTTTCTCTGTGTGATGGCTTTCTCTTTACCGGTGGGCAGGATGTCTCACCGGAGCTATACGGTGAGAAGCCCCGTGCGGCCTGCGGGGAGATCTGCGCAAAGCGGGACACCTTTGAGCAGCGCCTGTTCACCCAGGCGTTGGAGCAGGACAAGCCGATGCTGGGGATCTGTCGGGGCATCCAGTTCTTCAATGCCTGCCTGGGCGGAACCCTCTATCAGGACCTGCCCACGGAGCACCCCTCGGAGGTGGCGCACGTTATGCATCCGCCCTACGATCGGGTGGTACATTCTGTGGCAATTCTGCCGGAGACGCCACTGGTCGCATTGCTGGGACAGAACTGGGCGTCAACAGCTACCACCACCAGGCGATCAAGGTTCTTGCCCCCGGCCTTGCGGAGATGGCCCGCAGTGAGGATGGACTGGTGGAGGCGGTGTATCTGCCGGACAAGACCTTTGTGTGGGCGGTGCAGTGGCATCCGGAGTTTTCCTTCCACACCGATGAAAACAGCCGGAAGATTTTCTCCGCGTTTGTTGCGGCGGCCTCTGATCCGAGAGGCTGATTATAAAACGCCTGAGGTAAGGCAGAAGGGAAAAGCATGTAGCATTTATCGCAGTTTCCCTGGTTTGGAGGTTTCATTTGAAACAGTAATGCTTTTTTAATGGGGATTCGTGATATTAAAAACAATTATGTCATACATGTTGAGGAATGCCGTTTTAGAAACACTGACACATAAAAGTGATGATCGACAGCCACCTTGTTTCTATGGGAATGCTTTCCGTTAAAAGAAGGAGGGGCCATGTGCGACCTATCATCTGGGTGTTCAAATTAATACAGAATTTTCCAGCCCCCGGTCTGACGGATCGTTGGAAAAACACTGAGCGCGCAGGCCCCGCAGCAAAGTTACCAATGGGGGGATCTGTGGGCCGGAGCGGATACAAGAAGGTGACTATGACGGTAATCATGCAAAGACTTGTAACCGGATTCATGCCATGGGCGTTATTCCTCCGCACATAGAAGATAGAGGTGGAGGCAGGATTCGCTTTCCTGTTTTTCCTCTGCCATAGAAAAAGAAAAAAATCTATCATACAGCGATTCCAGCACAAGTGTACCATTTCGTGATAGAGGGGACTGTGTAATTTCAACGGGGAAAACGCGACACAAATTGGAAACTGCTGAATACAATATACTGCAGGAGCAAAGGCGCTCGCCCTATGGGGCGGCGTCTTTATTATTTTATTGTGAGGTGGTTTGCATGTGCGGAATTGCAGGATTCTGCAATTTTCAGGAGAATTTTCTGTATGAGAGAGATAGGTGGCAGCACGTTCTGGTGGAGATGCGGGAAGCGATCGCCCACCGGGGACCTGATCAGACGGGAGAATACCTGCGGGAAACTGTGGGGCTCTCTCATGCAAGACTTTCCATCCGGGATCTGTCCGGCGGTGCGCAGCCTTTGCTGCGCCGGGCCAAGGGTGCGGAGTATGGAATTATTTATAACGGAGAGGTGTATAACACGGGGGAACTGACAGCTGACCTGATTCAAAGGGGCTATCGGTTTGAGACTACCAGCGATACAGAGGTGGTTTTGTACGCATACATGGAGTATGGGCCGGCGTTTGTTACAATGCTCAATGGTATTTTCGCCTTTGCCATCTGGGACGGGGACAGGCAGGCTCTGCTGCTGTACCGGGATAGGCTGGGCGTGAAGCCCCTCTTTTATACGGTCAAGGGGGATACGCTGATCTTCGGCTCAGAGCCCAAAGCGCTTTTTCCGCATCCCCTGGTGACGCCGGAAGCGGATCTGGACAGCTTCCGGGAGATTTTCGGTATCGGTCCGGCCAGAACCCCCGGCTGCGGGGTGTTCCGAGACCTGTATGAGCTCAAGCCGGGACACTGTGCCGTCTTTTCCCGGGAGGGTTTTACCCAGACCGCCTATTGGACGCTGGAGGCCCGGGAACACACGGACACCTATCCGGAGACGGTGGAAAAGACAGCATGGCTCCTGCGGGACTCCATCCGGCGGCAGATGGTCTCCGACGTGCCGGTATGCAGCTTTTTGTCAGGGGGCATTGACTCCAGTGTGGTGACGGCTCTGGCCTCCAACTTTCTGGAGGAGCAGGGGGGACACCTCCATACCTTTTCCTTTGATTTTACCCATAATCAGGAGTGCTTCCAACCCAACGCCTTTCAGCCTACCCAGGATCGGCCCTATGTGGATCAGGTGCTTTCCCTCTATCCGCTTCATCACACCTATCTGGAGTGCGACGAAGCCGATCTGGCGGAGCTGCTGGGCCAGGCGGTGTGGATGAAGGATCTGCCCGGTATGACGGATGTGGATGCCTCTCTCCTGTACTTCTGCGGCCGGGTGCGCCAGCATAATAAGGTGGCGCTGACCGGGGAATGCGCCGACGAGATCTTCGGCGGATATCCATGGTTTTACCGGCCGGATCTCCTCTATGCCGACGGCTTCCCCTGGTCCTTCGACCTGAGTGCCCGGACCGCTCTTTTGAATCAGGAGACCATCTCCCGCCTGGACCTGGAGGGCTATGTGCGCAGCCGCTATGAGACGGCCTTGGGGGAAGTCCCCCATCTGCCGGGAGAGAACCAGGAGGAGCGGAGACGGCGGGAGGTGTCCTATCTGAATCTCCGCTGGTTTATGCAGACGCTGCTGGACCGGATGGACCGGACCAGCATGGCCTGGGGACTGGAGGCCCGGGTGCCCTTTGCGGACCACCGGATCGTGGAATATCTCTACAATGTGCCCTGGGAGATGAAGTATCAAAACGGGATGGAGAAAGCCCTGCTGCGGGAGGCGTGCAGAGACCTGCTTCCTTCGGAACTGCTGTGGCGGAAGAAGAGCCCTTATCCCAAGCCCTATTCTCCCTGGTATGAACAGATCCTGGTGAGAAAGTTCCAAGCGGTCATGGCGGATCCCGAGGCGCCGGTTCTGCGTTTTGTGGACATGGAAAAGGCGCGGCGCTTCCTGGAAGCACCCAAGGATTACGGCAAGCCCTGGTTCGGCCAGCTGATGGCAGGCCCCCAGATGATCGCCTATCTGCTGCAGGTGAACGAGTGGATGAAGCGCTACCAGGTGGGGTGACGGTCACCCCACGCTCTGGCGCAGATTTTTCCAAAATCCCCCAGAAACGGACTGTCCCGGGTGCGGCGAAATTCGCCATGCACCCGGGACAGTCCTGTATGAGAGAGGGATATCAGCTTTTTAAAAACAGGGGCAGGGCCTTGCGGATCATCTCCACACAGCCGTCCTCCCCAAGGGCATCGGAGTCCAGGCTCAGGTCATAGGCCGCGGCGTCCCGCCACTCCTCGCCGGTGTAATAGTGGTAGTAGGCGGAGCGGCGGTGATCCTCCACCCGGATGTGTTTTGCAACTTCCCGCTGGCTCCAGGCCAGGGAGTAGGATGCTACCCGGGCCACCCGGGCCTCAACCGGGGCATGGATGAATACCCGCAGTACGTTGGGTTGTCCTGCCAGTAAGAAGTTGCCGCACCGGCCCAGGATGATGCAGCTCTCCGTTTCCGCCAGTTCCTTGATGATCTTGGCCTGGAAGCTGAAGAGGTTGCGGGTGGAGATATAATCGTCGCTGTCCGGCGGCAGAATTTCCCCGGTATAGACCTTCTCCGCCGCGGAGAGCATCTGCCGCAGGCCGATGCGCTCGTCCGCCGCGCCGAAGAGCCGCTCGTGGATACCGCTGACCTCCGAGGCCAGCCGCAGCAGGTCCCGGTCGTAATAGGGAACGCCCAGAGCCTCCGACAGCTTGCGGGTGATGTCGTGCCCGCCGCTGCCGGTCTCCCGGGCCACGGTAATCACAAATCGTTCCATAGGCTCCTCCTTTCTTACGCACCCAGATAGGCCTTGCGCACCCGGTCGTCGGCGGCCAGCTGCGCCGCAGGACCCTCCATGGAGATGACGCCGGTTTCCAGAACATAGGCCCGGTCGCTGACGGCCAGAGCCATTTTGGCGTTTTGCTCCACCAGCAAGATGGTGATACCGCTTTTGTGGAGCTCCTCGATGATGGCGAAGATCTCCTTGACTAGAATGGGGCTCAGGCCCATGGAGGGCTCATCCATCAGCACGATCTTGGGATCCGTCATCAGTGCCCGGCCGGTGGCCAGCATCTGCTGCTCGCCGCCGGAGAGGGTGCCGGCTAGCTGGCGGCTGCGCTCCTTGAGCCGGGGGAAGTGGGCGTAGACTTTTTCCAGATTTTCCTGGATTTTGCGCTGGTCCTTGATGATGTAGGCGCCCATGCGGAGGTTTTCCTCCACACTCATGCGGGCAAACACATGGCGGCCCTCCGGCACATGGGATAGTCCCAGGCTGATGATGGTGTTGGCGGGGACCTTCTGAAGGTTTTTGCCATCCAGGGTGATGGAGCCGGAGGCGGCGGAGAGCAGACCGGAGATGGTGTGCAGCGTGGTGGTTTTCCCGGCGCCGTTGGCGCCGATGAGGGAGACCAGCTCGCCGTCGCCCACCGTCAGGGAGATGCCCTTGAGGGCATGGATGGCGCCGTAAAAGACGTTCAGATCCTTGATTTCCAGCATATCGTCTCTCCTCCCTTACTGGCCCAGATAGGCGGCGATGACCCGGGGATTCCTGGCAATCTCCTCCGGCAGGCCCGCCGCGATGGTTTGGCCGTAGTCGATGACCTGGATCCGCTGGCACACGTTCATCACCAGGGCCATGTCGTGCTCGATGAGGAGGATGGCAACGCCGAAGCGGTCCCGGATGGTGTTGATGCACTCCAGCAGCTCCGCCGTCTCCGTGGGGTTCATGCCGGCGGCAGGCTCATCCAGCAGCAGCACCTTCATGTCCGTGGCCAGGGCCCGGGCGATCTCCAGCTTGCGCTGCTGGCCATAGGGCAGGCTGGAGGCCAGCACGTCGGCCTTGTCCTCCAGGCGGCAGATGGAAAGAAGATCCATGGCCTTCTCCGTCAGGGCCTTTTCCGTCCGCCAGTATTTGGGGGTGCGGAAGGTGGCGTCCAGCAGGTTGTAGGAGATGTCCTTGGTAAAGGCGGCCTTCACGTTTTCGATGACGGTCATCTGCCGGAACAGGCGGATGTTCTGGAAGGTGCGGGCCACCCCTGCCGCCACGAACTGATAGGCCTTTTTGCCGTTGAGGGGGACGCCGTTTAACAGCACGGTGCCCTCCGTGGGGACGTACACGCCGGTGAGCATGTTGAAGACGGTGGTTTTTCCGGCTCCGTTGGGGCCAATGAGGCCCACCAGCTCTCCGGAATAGATCTGGATATTGAAGTCCTGTACCGCTTTGAGGCCGCCGAAAGTGATGCCCAGCTTACGGGTCTCCAGGACAGGTGTTCTGGTCTCAGGCATGGATGTTGGCCTCCTTTCGCTCCGCCTTGGCGGCGGCTTTTGCCGCCCGGGCCGCTTTCAGATCCCGGCCCAGATGGATGAGGGAGAATTCATAGGTGCCGAAGATGCCCTTGGGCCGGAACAAGATCACCACGATCAGCACCGCTGCGTACACCAGCATGGGGTAGGTGAACACACTCTGCACCGCCGCAGGCAGCAGTTCCACCCAGGCGCCGTTTTTGATCTGGTAGTTCACCAGGAACATCACCACGGCGGCCACCATGGAGCCGGTAAGGGAGCCCATGCCCCCCAGCACCACCATCACCACTACGAAGGTGGAGTTGAGGATACCGCTGTTGGTAAAGGCAAAGGAGGAGGTGGAAAGGGTCGCGTTGGCGCAGGCATACAGTGCCCCGGCCACGCCGGCGAAAAACGCGGAGTAGACGAAAGTCAGGATCTTATAAAACGAGGTGTTGATGCCGGAGGCGGAGGCGGCGATCTCGTCGTCCCGGATGGCCCGGATGGCCCGGCCGTACTTGGAGCGGATAAACAGGAACATCTGTGTCATGCACACGATGGCCACCAGGATGGCCACCCACAAAAAGGTGACCTTGGCCTTGGTGCCGAAGCCCAGGCCGTTTTTATACAGCGAGGCGGAGGCGGAGCCCAGGCTCAGGCCGTCCTGGCCGCAGAAGGGCAGGTTGTTGATGATGTTGACGATGATCATGCCGAAGCCAAGAGTGATGATGGCCAGGTAGTCCCCCTTGAGCCGCAGGGCGGGGATGCCCACCAGCAATCCCACCAGAGCGGAGAGCAGACCGCCTGCCAGGATGCAGGCAAAGAGCACCACCAGGAAAACGGGCTGGTCGTTGTCCGTGAATACCTCCGCCCGCTCGCAGGCCAGGCTCAGCAGTGCGGCGGTGTAGGCACCGATGGCCATGAAGCCGCAGTGGCCCAGGGACAGCTGGCCCAGGAAGCCCAGCACCAGGTTCAGCGATGCCGCCAGAATAATGAGGTAGCAGCACTGCCACAGGCAGGGAGCCAGCACCAGCTTGAAGGAACTGCTTGCACCGAAGAGGGTGGTGAGCACCTGGGTGCCGATGAGCAGCGCCGCCAGAAGAATGGTATTGAGCAGGTAGCCCTGCGCAGTCGTATTCTTTTTCATACCTTTTCCCCCACATTCTTTCCCAGGATGCCGGCGGGCTTTGCCATCAGCACCACGATGAGGATCAAAAAGACGAAGGTGTCCGCCATGCTGGAGGAGACGTAGCTGGTGGTAAAGGACTCCACCAGGCCAATGACGATACCGCCCAGCATGGCCCCGGGCAAAATGCCGATGCCGCCCAGCACGGCGGCGATAAAGGCTTTCAGCCCCAGCAGGGCGCCCATGGTGGTATAGATCTTGGGGTACTGGGCCATGTACATCAATGCTGCCACTGCTGCCAGGCCGGAGCCGATGGCGAAGGTGGAGAGGATGGTGTGGTTAACGTTGATGCCCAGAATGGTGGCTGCTTCCTTATCCTCCGACACGCACCGCATGGCCCGGCCCAGCCGGGTCCGCTGGGTGAAGAGGTACAGCGCCGCGCAGACCAGGGCACCGATGACGATGGTGAGGATGGTGGTGTATTCCAGGGTGACACCTCCCAGATCCACACCGCCGGAGGCAAAGATCTGGCTGGAGACCTTGGGGTTTGGTCCGATGGCGGGGATAGCCTGGGCCAGATTTTCCAGAAACAGGCTCATGGCAATGGCGGTGATCAGGGCGGTCATGTTGGTGCCTTTCTTGCGCACAGGGCGGTAGGCGATCAGTTCCGTGCCCATGCCCACCAGGGCGCATACCGCGATGGCGGCCAGCACGGCGGCCCAGGCCGGCAATCCCAGGCCCAGCACCAGCGGAACGGTAAAGATCATGGCGTAGCCGCCCACCATGATGAAATCGCCGTGGGCGAAGTTGATGAGGCGGATGATGCCGTATACCATGGTGTAGCCCAGGGCGACCAGGGCGTAAATGCTGCCCAGGCGCAGCCCCACGATCAGGGTTTGGATAAATGTACTCATTGGGGATCCCCCTTTAGTTCTTGATAAAGAGACAGGGGCGGCTGACTCCCACAGGAGCGCCGCCCCTGCTGTATCGCAGAGCCGATTTCTCAGGATGGTGAGCGGGAGTGTGTGAACGCGCTGCCAAATCAGAGATCAGATGCCTGCATAACCTCCACCAGGGAAGTGACGACAGCGGGATTGCCCTCTTCGTCCGTGCCGGCGGCGAAGGAAATGATGGGGGCGCCCTTTACGGGGGTGCCGGTCTCATCCAGAGAGAAGGTGCCGCTAACGCATTCATACACCGCAGAGGTGTCGGCCAGAGCGTCCCGGACAGCGGAGGACTCCGTGGAGCCGGCGGCCTCGATAGCGGCCTTGTACATGTACATGCAGTCATAGCCGGTGGCGGCGAAGGCGCTGGGGGTGGAGCCGAACTTGTCCTCGTAGGCCGTTACGAAGGACTGGACGATCTCAGAGGTATCACCGGGATAGTAGTGGTTGGTCCAGTAGACGTTGTTGAAGGCGGAAAGGTCGGCGCCCTCCACCACGTAATCGGGGGTGGTGTCGTAGCCGTCAGCGCCCATGATGATGCCGGTGTAGCCGGCGGCACGGGCCTGGGGGATCACGTAGGGGCCAACCACGTCATAGTAGAAGGGAGCGTATACCAGTTCCACACCGGCGTTGGCCATGGCGGCAAACTGGTTGGTGTAGTCCTGCACGTCCAGGGAAGCGGTGGACTCCACAGCGGCCACTTCCACGCCGTAGCCCTCACAGGCGGCGGAGAAGGAGTCGTACAGGCCCTTGGAGTAGACGTCGGCGGCACAGTACACGACGCCGACCTTGGTATAGCCGGCCTTCTTGGCGTAGGCGGCGGCGATGGCGCCCTGGAAGCTGTCGGCGTAGCAGGCCCGGAAGATGTAGTCATCCTCGGTGGTGACGGAGTCGGCGGTGGCGGTGGGCGCCAGCAGGCAGATCTCCTCTTCGTTGGCGGCCTCGGTGATGGCGCTGGTGCAGCCGGAGGTGGCGGAGCCGATGATCAGGCCCACGCCCTCAGCCACCAGGGAGTTGAAGGCATTGAGACACTCGGTGGGATCGCCCTGGTCGTCGGTGGTGATGACCTCCACCTGGCGGCCCAGAATGCCGCCGGCGGCATTGATCTCCTCTACTGCCAGCTCCACACCGGTGATGATACCGGTGCCGTAGGCTGCCAGGGAACCGGTGTTGGGGGAGATGGTTCCGATGACGATGGGATCATCGCTTCCGGAGTCACCGCCGCCGCTTTCCTCAGACCCGGAAGTGCCGCCGCAGGCGGCCAGGGAGAGGGACATGGAGGCTACCAGCAAGAGACTTAAAAACAACTTCTTTTTCATCATAAATCCTCCCTTTCATACCGTGGATTTCTCCTAAACAACAAAGGGAGTGCGAACGAATTTCCGTTCGCACTCCCTTGTGCATAATAAAAACCTACATGGACTTGGCTGTTTTGTCAATCGCCAAAGTGCTATAAAGATTCCTGCGTTTTCCATAAAAGTTTGGTACTACCGGAGAACGGCTGCACCATCAATGGAGGGCCGCTGAAGCAGCGGCAGTGGGTTTTGCTGGTGGGAATGGGGGAGTGTTTCGGGGCAGAAAGAGGCTTTGAAGATTCACTTGATTTCTGAGTGCTGCTGGAAACAAACTGGAATCGCTGCGGCGCGGGTACGTCAAATTGCCCTCCAACACCCTGCGGGATGGGGCGAACTCCGCATCTCAGGGTTACTGCTTCTTGACAAAGTGACAGCGCCGGTTCTATAATCCCATTTGGGATTATAGAACCGGCGCTGTTTTGAGATCGGCCGGATAAATATGGGAGGGTGTTATGGATCGGGAATCACTGAAATTATTGGCTGACATCAACCGCGCGGTGATCCAGTTTCGCGGACTCTATGCCGCCTGGTCGAAAGAACATGGGATCAGCTATCATGAGCTGTTGGTGCTCTATACCATCCGGGATCAGGGCTTCTGCACCCAAAAACAGATTTGCGACAGCTACCTGCTGCCCAGACAGACGATGAATCATGTGATCCTGGATCTGCGGGAGCGGGGACTGTTGGAGCTGAGTCCGGAACACGGTGTCGGGCGGGAAAAGGCCTTTGTGCTGTCGGAACAGGGAAAGGAATACGCCCAGCCTCTGCTGGAGGCCCTGAACCGGATGGAGATGCGGGCCTTGGAAACTTTTGGACGGAAGAACATCCGGTCCATGGTAAAGGCGGTCCTTTCCTATGACCAAGCTTTGCAGGAAGCCATGGGCAAGAATGGGTGAGGGGAGAGTGCAAATGGAGAATACCAGCGCGGAAGCACAATTTTTCGGGTGTGAGAAGATCTGGAAGATCCTCTTGAAGATCGCTCCGCCCGTTATGCTGGCACAGCTGATCCAGGCCCTTTACAACATTGTGGACAGCCTGTTTGTGGGACGGTATGCGGAGTCTGGTTTGACAGCACTTTCCATCATCTACCCCATTCAGCTTTTGATGATGGCCCTGGCCATCGGCACTGGTGTGGGGATCAATACGGCCATGGCGGCCCGGTTTGGGGTCGGAAAGAGGGCGGCAGCTCAGGAATTTGCCGGGATCGGGACACCATTGGCCGGTATTTTGTGGATCCTCTTTGCCGTACTTACCTGGCTGCTGATGCCTGCCTATGCCAGGCTTTCCTCCACCTCACAGGAGGTGATCGGGGAGGTCGTGCTCTACGGCCGCATCGTGTGTGTGTTCAGCTTCGGGCTGTTTTTTGAGAGCATCTGGACTAAGATTCTCCAGGCGGAGGGAGATATGAAAACCCCCATGGTGGCCCAGATCCTGGGAGCAGTCACCAATATTGTGCTGGATCCACTGTTGATTTTCGGGCTTTTCGGACTGCCCCGAATGGGAATTGCCGGGGCGGCTGCGGCCACAGTGATGGGACAGGTGGTGGCGGCGCTGGTGGTGATGAAAAAGGGATTCCGGAAGTCTCCTGGCAGAGCAGTTTATCCCCGGCGCGTGGCGGAGATTTTTCGTCTGGGAATCCCAAGCATCCTGATGCAGTCTGCCTATACCGTTTACATCCTCGGCCTCAATTTGATCCTGTCCCGTTTTTCCGACCAGGCAGTGACTGCCCTGGGCCTGTACTACAAATGGCAGACTTTTTTCTTCATTCCCCTCAGCGCCATGCAGACCTGCATTGTGCCTATCGTCAGCTTCAATTATGCTGCCCGTCGCATCCACCGCTGCAAGGTGACGCTGATGACCGCTGTGCTGTTCGGCATGGCGTTGATGGCGGTGGGAACGCTCTGCTTTGAAGCCATTCCGGCGCCTATGCTCCGGGTGTTTACTTCGGATGAGCGGGTGGTGGAGATCGGCCGCCTGGGTTTTCGCTTTATCGGTGTCAGCTTTATCCCCATGGTCACCTCTCTGGTTTTCCCGGTGTTTTTCCAGGCGGTGGGCGCTGCGGTGAAGAGCTCCCTTTTGACGGTGGTGCGGACAGTGGTGCTGTTTGTGCCTCTGGGTGCCCTGTTTGCACAGTTTGGACTGGAGTGGTTCTGGTTGACCTTTCCGGTCACAGAGACACTGACCAGCCTTTTGGGTGTGGTGTACTACCGGCAGTTCCTGGCCCATCCCTATGTAAGGAACGCTCCGCTGATGGATCAGAAGCATCCTGTCACCATTATCCAGCCCTCGCGCCCCGGCATCATCATCACCATCGCCCGGGAGCACGGCTCCTCCGGCAAGGAGATCGGCAGGCAGGTTGCGGAGCGGTTGGGCATCCCTTTCTACTACAAGGAAATGACGGCACTGGCCGCTCAGGAGAGCGGGCTGAATCGGGAATTCATCTCCGGCCTCAACCGCAATGCGCCCAAGGCGCTGTATAATCTGTACCTGAGTACGAAAGTGGTTCGCCTTGCAGTAGTGGCCCAGCATCAGATCATTGAGAAGATCGCCCAAAGCGGCAGCTGCGTCATCGTGGGCCGGGCAGCAGACTATGTGCTGCGGGATCACGCGGATGTGGTGAAGATCTTTATCCGCGCGTCCAGGGATTACCGCATTGGCCGGGCCATGGAGGTCTACGGAGATACCCGGGAGGAGGCAGAGGAAAATATCCGCCGCTCCGATAAAGCCAGAGCTGCCTACTATCACCACATCTCCGGAAAGCGCTGGGGTGATCCGGCCAATTACGATCTGGTGGTGGATTCCTCCCAGGGTGTTCGTCCCGCAGTGGAAGAGATCCTTCAGTATCTGAATTCCTGTGTTTTGCCGCAGCAATGATCTTTGCCTCAGTAAGAGCAGGTGCGGAGATGAAAAGGAAAGGAGACTGCCCCCAACGGGGGCAGTCTTCTTGTGCGCTAAAACGGTTGTGGCTGTCAAGGGGCGGTGCCTTTGCCGCCTCACTCCACTTCACGGATGGAAACGGGCCGGTGCTCCTGCAGGGAGCGGGCGGCGGCCACAGCCATCAGAACCGGATACAGTCCGTCCATTCCGGTGACCGGCGGCTGGCGATCCTGAATCACCGCGTCGGCAAAGGCCTGCATCTCTGAGACGAAGGCACCGGTATAACGGTCCCACATGACGTGATAGGCGGTGTCGGTGACACAGCCCTCCTGGTTCCAAAGGGCCGCCGTGGTAGGCACGTCGTTGCCGTCCATGGCGCAGCCCCGGGAGCCAAAGACTTCCACCCGCTGGTCATAGCCGTAGACCGCCCGGCGGCTGTTGTCAATGACGCCGATGGCGCCGTTTTCAAACCGCAGCGTCACC
>UMIY01032082.1_pt1 | contig 29248 bp, 31 predicted proteins | sample 1965921 | NCBI WGS metagenome assembly UMIY01 (sample SAMEA4836134, study PRJEB28245) | human gut metagenome | biome: gut microbiome; material: fecal sample | place: Denmark | collected 2008
TTTATAATACTTCAGCTGATTATCTTTTAGGTTTAACTGATGAAGCTAAACCTTATCCTAAACCAAAACACAAATTAAAATAATGTATAAAAATTAAAAACCTATCGTTTCTAATCAGTACGATAGGTTTAATTATTGGAGCGGGTAGCGAGAATCGAACTCGCGCGATCAGGTCGGAAGCATGACATTCTACCACTAAATTATACCCGCATTAATATAGTATTAGTATAGCATTTTTATTCGTAAAGTAAAATCTTGTTTTTTTCCTCCGTCCAAAAAAACAAGATTTTTTGGAAGATTAGTATCAATTTAAAAACAACCTCAGCTTTAATTTTGCTGAGGTCTTATAACTTTGGAGCAGGTAGCGGGAATCGAACCCGCATAGCCAGCTTGGAAGGCTGGAATTCTACCATTGAACTACACCTGCAATTCTTTTTGCGGAACAATTAATATTATAAACTTTTTATATTCCTTTGTCAATACTTTTTTTAAAATTTTTTATTAGACGTGAAAAACTTTTTTCCTATTCAGAAATAAAGATTTTGCTTTACGAACGAATAATATAATGATATAATTATAAAGCAAGTGAATTGAGAGGAGGGAGTCCGAGAAAATTAACTCGGCAATATATGTTAAAAGAAAAATTATTAGAAGATTTAAAAAATAGTATGAAAGAAAAAAATGTAGTTCGTAAGAACGTTATTCAAATGGTAAGAGCAGCAATATTGCAAGTTGAAAAGGACAATCATGTTGAATTAGATGACAAACAAATAATTGATATAATTGCTAAAGAGTCTAAAAAAAGAAAAGACTCATTAGGAGATTATGAGAAGAGTGGAAGAGAAGATTTAATTAATGAAATAAAAGAAGAAATTGCAATTCTAGCCGAATATTTACCAAAACAATTATCTGTAGAAGAAGTGGAAACAATAGTAAAAGAAGTGATTTCAGAAGTAGGAGCAACTTCTATGAAAGACATGGGAAAAGTAATGAAAGCTGCTAAAGAAAAAATTGGTGCTGCATCAGACGGCAAAACAATTAACGAAGCAGTAAAAAAACTAATTAATTAATAAAAAATAAAAATGAATTATTTTGTTAATAAATAGTTCATTTTTTTAGTTTATAATGAGAAAAAATTGTGAAGAAAATTTATAGTAAAATTATTGACAAAAGAGGACTTTTATAATAAAACTATATGAGCAAAAAGGGAGTAGCTTATAAAACAACTAATCAACATCACGGCAATTTAGCATGGTTAGTTAACCTAGCATATATACTTGTACAAATTATATAGGTAAGCAAGACTTTTTAAAATCTATAATTTATCAAATTACCTGGACAAGGAGGTGTTTAAGTAATTTATGAATATATAAATTTTAAAAAGTTTTTTTATTGCAATTTAACTGTATTAAATATTATGAAATGTACAATACTAACTTTAGAAAAGGAGAGATTATTTTGGAAGAAAATTGGTTTAACAAAGATGTAAACAAAACTGCAGAAGAGCTAAATACGAATATAGATGAAGGACTAAGTACAGCTCAAGTTGAAGAAAAAAGACAAAAATATGGATATAATGAATTAAAAGCAAAAAAGAAGAAGAGTTTATTTGTAAAATTCTTAGAGCAGTTTAAGGATTTTATGATTATTGTTTTAATTATTGCAGCTATTGTATCAGGGATTGTTGGATACATGGAAGGAGAAGGAGTTACAGACTCAATTATAATTCTAATTGTTGTAATTGTTAATGCAATAATAGGAGTAGTTCAGGAGAGCAAGGCAGAGAAATCATTAGAGGCACTTCAAAAGCTTAGCTCACATGTGGCAAAAGTAGTGCGTAATGGAAAAGTAGAAGTTGTAGCTTCTAGAGAGCTTGTGCCAGGAGATGTGGTGGTACTAGACACTGGAGACTATGTTCCAGCAGACTTAAGAATTATAGAAAGTGCTAATTTGAAGTCACAAGAGTCTTCACTTACAGGAGAGTCAGTTCCAGTAGATAAAAATGCTGAAACAATAACAGATGAAAAGGTAGGCATTGGTGATAGAACAAATATGCTATTTTCTTCTTCACTTATTACATATGGTAGAGGAAAAGGTATTGTTGTAGAAACTGGAATGAATACAGAAGTTGGAAAGATTGCAACAATCATAAATGATACAGAGGGAGCAGCAACACCTCTACAAATAAAACTTAATAAGCTAGGTAAAACACTTGGTATTGCAGCATTGGCAATATGTATAGTAATATTTATTATAGGAATTGCTTATGGAAAAGATATAATAGATATGTTTATGACAGCAGTTAGTTTAGCTGTTGCAGCGATTCCAGAGGGATTGGCAGCTGTTTCTACAATAGTTTTAGCAATTGGTGTACAAAGAATGGTAAAGAAAAATGCCATTGTTAAGAAATTACCGGCAGTAGAAACACTGGGAAGTGCTACAGTTATTTGCTCTGATAAAACAGGTACTTTAACACAAAATAAAATGACTGTACAAAAGGTATTTGTTAATGGAAATGTTACAGACATTGATGAGGGTACTACTTCAGTAGATAGTAAAGAATTAGAAAAATTAATGAATGTAAGCATTTTATGTAATGATACTAAGATAGGAGAAAATAACCTACTTACAGGTGACCCTACGGAGACAGCTTTAGTAGATTTAGGATTTAAACTTAAATTAGATGTACAAGAAATTTTGAAAACACAAAGGGGAAAAGAAGTTCCATTTGATTCAGACAGAAAGCTTATGACTACAGTAAATAAGGTAGGAGATAAGTATATAGCACATACTAAAGGTGGAATTGACGAGCTTTTAGCAAGATGTAGTAGATATGAAATAAATGGAGAAATCAAAAATGATTTAGCAGATTACAAAAAAGAGATACAAAAGTACAATGTTGAAATGGCAAAAGATGCATTAAGAGTACTTGCAATGGCATACAAAGAGCTAGACCACGAGCCAACTGATGAAGAAATGAAAGACATAGAAAATGACTTGATTTTTGTTGGTATGGTTGGAATGATAGACCCTCCAAGAGAAGAAGTAAAGCATGCAGTAGAAAAATGTAAAACAGCAGGAATTAAGACCGTAATGATTACAGGTGACCACAAAATTACAGCAGTTGCAATTGCAAAATCATTAGGTATATTAGAGAATGAAGATGAAGCTATAACAGGCGCAGAGTTAGAAGAAATGTCACAAGAGGATTTAACTAAAAATATTCGTAAATATTCTGTTTATGCTAGAGTATCTCCAGAGCATAAGGTTCGTATTGTAAAAGCATGGCAAGCAAATGGAGAAATTGTTGCTATGACAGGCGATGGCGTAAATGATGCCCCAGCACTAAAAACAGCAGATATTGGTTGTGCAATGGGAATTGTTGGAACCGATGTTTCAAAAGAAGCAGCTGATGTTATTCTAACTGACGATAACTTTGCAACTATAGTATCTTCAGTAGAAGAAGGTAGACGTATATATGATAATATCTTAAAGGCAATACAATTCTTGCTTTCTAGCAATGTTGGTGAGATTGTAGCATTGTTTATTGCAATCCTAATTACACCATGGATAAGTAGCACATTTGGTATAGATGTTAATTTGATTGAAGTATTGCTTCCAATTCATATTTTGTGGATTAACTTAGTTACAGACTCATTACCTGCTTTAGCATTAGCAGTTGACCCAGCAGAAGATGATGTAATGAATAGAAAGCCAAAGAAACAAAAAGGTATATTTACCAAAGGAATGAGTTGGAGAGTAATATATCAAGGTGTAATGATAGGACTTCTTACTTTAGCAGCATTTATTATAGGGCTTGCTACACCTGATGATCAATTACCAACAATGGTAAGAATTGATAATACTATTTATAGCGCAGAAGAAGTAGAAAACTTAGAAGAAGCTCTAGCAAATGGAGCAGAAATAGTAGAAAAACAAGAAGTAAAAGTTGAAATTGGTCAAACAATGGCATTTGTAGTACTTGCATTTTCAGAGCTTGTACATGTGTTTAATATTAGAAATAACAAGAAATCAATATTCAAAACACATCCATTTAACAACAAGGTATTGCTTGGCGCAATTGCAGCTTCAGCAGCATTAATGCTTATAATACTATTTATACCAGGCTTAAGACATTTGTTCAGCATACCAGTATTACCAATGGGAAATGTATTAGAAATAATAGGATTAGTGATTCTTCCATTAGTAATTGTAGAGATATTTAAGCTATTTAAGATTAACACTTCAAAAGACGAGGCTTAGAATTGAAACTTGCAAATAAATATTTTCTTAAAATAAAGCAATAGTTAACATACTAACTATTGCTTTATTAAAGTAAATTAAAATTGTAAAATTTAAAATAAATTCGTCAAATACCTCCTTTTTTCTAAATTTTATTTACAAAATTTTAACAATGTAATATAATTTGATTGTGAAAATAAAGGAGGATAATATGAATTATAAAAGATTAAAAAGAATAGCAATAATTTTATCTATTCTTCTTTTTATTATTGTTTTATCTATAATTTTTATATTTGTTAAAAGCTCAAATTTAAAAGTATCTGCGTACAACACTAATGAAAATAATCAAGCAGATATATCTAATAGTTCTAATACGGAAAGTGCAGAAAATTTCGGCAACATAGAAATTTCTAATGAGCTAATTGACCTTAAAGAGCTAGCAGAAAATTCAAAGAAGATACCAGACTATGACTTTTATTTTGAATTGCCAATAAATGGAACAACAGGATATGCATCAATAGAGTCAAATATCAGAGAGTCAGGCACTACTTCAGCAGAAGTGATTAAAAAAATAAGCCCAGGAGCAGCGTTTGAAATTCTAGAAGAAAAAAATAATTGGTTTAAAATAAACATAGATGGTACAACAGGTTGGATTAGCACAAAATATTGTATGGTCAATTTGCCAGATCTAATTCCTTCTATAATTTATGATGATACAAATGCTTACAGCTCTTTGTTCAAATCATCTGAAATAGATATCCCAAATATTACTGGAAAACAGTTGTATAACAATAAAACATATAATGAAAGGCTTTCTAAAGAAGAGTTTATGATGCCAGTTATTTATGCAATGGCTAAAAAAATCATGAAAGCTCAAGAATTAGCTTTAGAAGACGGCTATTCATTAAAAATATATGAAACCTATAGACCATATGAAGCACAAAAGGCTGTAGCAGATAATTTGAGGAATTTGATGAACTCAAATAAAACAGTGTATCAAGGCATCAATGGCGGAGGATGGAATGAAGGGTGGTTTATAGCGCAAGTACTATCTAATCATCAAAGAGGAATTGCAATGGATGTTAGCTTAGTTAAAGTAAATGAATATGAAGTAAAAGAAACTGGAAACTATAAATACATGTCAATTACAGATTATACAGAAGAAGCTATGCCAACACAAATGCATGAGTTAAGCAATAAAGCTATTAGCATGAGATATGCGGTAGATAGCAATTCAAAAACGGCATGGGAAGATGTACCATTAGCAAAAGGAATGACTGATGGAGCAATACGATTACGCGATTATTGTGTGGCAGCAGAATTATCTCCACTTTGCTCGGAATGGTGGCATTTTAATGATTTAGATGCAAGAAAAAATATCGGAAGCAAGTATAGTACAGGAAGATATCTTATTACAAAGAATTATAGCAGTGTACCAATGTAAAATAAATATAATATAAGGAAGGGTAGATTGAAAATGGAAAGGGAAGAAATAGAAGAAAATACAGATGAAAAAAACAAGAAAAAAGGCAAACACAAATGGTTAAAGAGAATTTTAATTGCATTAATTATAATTATTTTAATATCAGGTGCATCTGCACTAGGATATTTTGCTTACCAAAAATATAGTCCTAAGTTTAAGAATGTAACTAAAGAATTAGGCTCAGAATCAGTTGAATTAAATGAGTTTTTACTAGAAGAAAAATATCTTGAAAAGGCAAGTTTTATAACAGATATGTCCACTATAGATTTTAGTAAAATAGGTAGCTACGAAATAGAGCTATGCTATGACAATGTAAACCAAAAGGTAATGCTAAATATAGTTGATACAACAGCACCAGCTGTAGAATTTCAAGATTTAGACAAATATGTGGATTATGAATTAAATGCAGATGATTTCATAAAATCTAAAACAGATTTGTCAGAAATGACCACTTCTATCATAGACCCACCTGAAATAACAGGAATTGGTACATATCCAATAAATGTAGAAGTAAGGGATAGCTCGAATAATGTTACTTCACACATATGTAATTTAAATGTGTCTAGAGTAATAAAAGAATTTAATTTGGAATTGGGAGATGAGTTAGACAAAAAAGATATCTTATTAAATTATGATGAGGACAAAAATGCTGTAGAGCAGTCAGAAATTGATAAAATAAATAAAAAAGAAGTTGGAGAATATGAGCTTACTGTTTCAATTAATGGAGAAGAAGAAACAATAAAAATAGTAATAAAAGATACAAAAGCTCCAGATTTGAAATTAAAAGATGTTAGTATTTATGACGACGAAAAAGTAAGCGGAAAAGATGCTTTTATTAAATCTGCTGAAGATGCTTCAGGTGAAGTAAAAACAACAATGAAAACAGAAATTGATTATTCAAAAATAGGCGAGCAAGAAATAACGATTGAGGCGGAAGATAAGTACGGAAATAAAGTAGAAAAAACTGCAACACTAACTATTAAAAAGGATACAGAAGGACCAGTATTTAGTGGTTTAAGTAGTATGACAGTTGAGAAAAAATCTAATCCAAATTTTAAAAGAGGAGTAAAAGCTGTAGATGCAAGAGATGGTACATGTAGTTTTACAGTAGATTCTAGCAAAGTAAATTTATCTAAAGCAGGAACATACTATATTTCTTACACTGCTAAAGATAAGAAAGGAAATTCTACTACATCAAGAAGAAAAATCACAGTAAACCATAATCAAGAAGATACTAATAACAAGTTTAATGAATTTTACAACAATTATCTAGCAGGTAAAAGCGTACAATCCATGGTTTCAACTATAAGAAATAAAATTAACTATAACACAAGTTGGGGTGGCAACGACCCTGTATGGTATGGATTAACAAATTATGTAGGAAATTGTTATGTTCATGCAGTATTGGTGCAAAAAGCTTTGAACAAAGCTGGAATAACAAACCAACTAATATATACGACAGATAAAAGTCACTATTGGAATTTAGTATATGAAAATGGCTCATGGTGGCATTATGATGCTACACCGGGAGGACATGTGCTAGGACCTGTAAAAGATGAGGAAAAATTAAATAGCTCATCAATGCAGGGCAGAAAATGGTCAGATTCTTTCCCAAAAGCAGAGTAAATAAAAAAGAAAATGAGAAATTACAATAACAGAAAAAAGCATCATACATAGGAGGAACAGCACAAATGAACGTACTTTTATTAATAGTAAGTATTCTACTATATGCAAGTTTTGGCTGGCAAAGTTTGTTTTACGTATTCTTTAGCATAATTACAACATTTTTTGCAGCCAAACACCTGCAAGGAAAATATAAAAAAGCTATCCTTATTAGCACTATAGGAATAAACTTAGCAATATTGGTATTTATGAAGTTTATTCCATATACAGAGCTTTCAATATTGGCTCCACTTGGTATTTCTTATTATACCTTACAAATAATTTCATATTTAGTAGATGTTTATAAGGGCAAATATGAGCCAGAAGAAAAATTATTTAATTTTACATTATTTATTATGTATATACCACATTTGTTTATAGGCCCAATTAGCAGATATGATGATATGAAGAAACAGCTTCTAGCAAAAAGAAAAATAACATCAAACAATATATTTGATGGATTACTTCGTATTAGTTGGGGACTTATAAAAAAATTCGTTATTGCAGGAAGAACAGCAATTATAATTTCCACTATATCTGGAAATTTGGAATATAATGGAGCATATGCTTTACTTGCAATGATTATTTATTCAATTAACTTATATGCAGATTTTAGTGGAGGAATAGATATAGTGCTAGGTGTATCTAAAATGCTTGGAATTGACCTAGTAGAAAACTTTAACTCTCCATATTATTCAGAAAGCATTAAGGAATTTTGGAGAAGATGGCATATTAGTTTAAGCTCGTGGCTTAAAGATTATGTATATATACCTCTTGGCGGAAACAGAAAAGGTGCTCTAAGAAAAAATATAAATTTACTTATTACATTTACAGTATCTGGATTATGGCATGGGGTAAACTATATCACATGGGGAATTTTAAATGGCATCTTTGTTATGTTTGGCGAGAAATTTAAAACAAAATCAAAGATATTTAATAGATTAGTAACGTTCATAATAATATCATTTTTGTGGGCTTTCTTCATATGGCAAGACCAACTAACGGCACTGAAAATGATGGGTTCAGTATTTACTACTTTCAATTATGCAGATTTAGGAGCACAAATACTAAATTTAGGACTAAGTATTGCAGATTGGATTGTGCTTGCTGTGTTTACAATTATTCTATTTGCATTTGATGGGAATAAAGAAAAAATATTACCAAAATTACAAAATTCTAAACTAGAAGTAAAAACTATACTAATTGGAATAATGATTTTAATAGTATTAATTTTAGGAATTTATGGAATAGGTTTTGATGTTAATAATTTTATTTATAGCAAGTTTTAAGTGATTTGGAAAATTGGAGATGATGAGATAAGTGAGAAAATTTAGAATTTTGATAATAATTGTAATTTTTATATTATTATTCCTGTTTTTTACTAGACTGCTTAGTCCTAAATATGCAACAAGTTTAGTGGAAGGAAGCATGATTTCACAATATTATAACGAATCTAAAGACCATGAAGTCGTTTTTATAGGAGATTGTGAAGTATATGCAAATTTTTCACCAATGGTAATGTATGAAGAAGAAGGAATAAAAGCATATGTAAGAGGCTCTTCACAGCAGCTAATTTGGCAGTCATATTATATTTTGGAAGAAACTTTAAAATATGAAATACCAAAAGTAGTAGTTTTCAATGTAAATTCAATGAGGTATTCAGAGCCAGTAAGTGAAGAATATAATAGGCTTACTATAGATTATATGAAATGGTCAAAACAAAAAGTAGATATTATTAATGCGTCCATGACAGAAGAGGAGAGCATCTGGTATTATATTTTTCCTATTTTAAGATATCATTCAAGGTATGATAAATTAACAGAAGAGGATTTTGAATATTTATTTAAAAGAAAAGATAATACGTTCAACGGATTTTTGGTAAATAAAAATGTAAAGCCAGTAGAAAATTTACCAGTACAGAGAAAACTTGCAACTTATCAATTTGAAGATATTTGTTATGACTATTTAAATAAAATTACAAAATTATGTAAAGACAACGGAATAGAGCTTGTTTTAATAAAAGCACCAAGTCTATACCTATATTGGTATGATGAATATGATGAGCAAATAAGAAACTATGCAGAAGAAAATGATATAGCATTTTATAATCTAAAAAATAATGTAGAAGAAATTGGAATAGATTATTCTGCAGATACATATGACGGTGGTTTACATTTAAATTTAAATGGAGCAACAAAATTATCTAAATTCTTTGCTAAGTTGTTAAAGGAAAATTATAATTTAACAGATTGCAGAGGAGATAGCTTATATGAGCAGAAGTTAGAAGAATATAAGGAATTTATTAAGTGATTAATTATCTAGTGTAACCATGTATGAATATAAAAAATTGTTGATTTTTAATTTACATATATGTTATTATAAAGAAAAATTTAAAGGAGGAATTTTAAATGAAAAAATCATTAATAGTAGTTATTGTATTAGTTATAGTAATTGTTATAGCTGTAGCAGCATATTTTGTTATTAATAATAGTAAGGAGACAAATTCGCCAGCAGCTAATGATGCAAACACTGCTGTAGAAGAAAGTAGTACTACAGCAATAAAATTAGAGTTTGAAGGAAAAGATATGACACCAGGTGCAGTATTCTCAAGAGATACTTTTGGACAAGAAAGCTCATATTCTGAAGTACCAAGTTGTGCAGGACAAGGAACAGACAGAGTATATAATTACGGCTCATATGAAATTACAGCATATCAAGATGGAGAGCAAGAAAAAATCTATTCTGTATATTTTATAGATGCCCAAATTACTACAACAGAGGGTGTAAAGATTTCCGATGATAAATCTGTAATGATTGAAAAATATGGTGAAAATTATGAGCAAACAGGAAATCAATATGTATATACAAGTGGAAATGTACAATTAGCATTTATAGTAGAAAATGAGTTTATAACAAGTATTACATATACTTTAGTAATATAGTCTATTAAAATACAACCGTGAATTGACTTAACTAGTGTTTTATAGTACAATATAAATTGAGTAAATCGAATAGTCGCGTATAGCAAGGTCGAAAGGCAGCGTACGAGGAAAGTCCGGGCTCCATAGAGCAATGATGCTGGATAACGTCCAGTGAGGGAAACCTTAAGGAAAGTGCAACAGAAAATAACCGCTTGCAATTTGCAAGTAAGGGTGAAAAGGTGAGGTAAGAGCTTACCGCTAGTATGGTGACATGCTGGGCCAATGTAAACCCCATCAGGAGCAACACCGAGAAAAGAAGGTTAATGGCTGCTCGTCAGTCTTCTTGATTTGGTGGCATGAGACATATAGTAATATATGTACTAGATAGATGGCTATTCAAGACAGAACCCGGCTTACAGATTTACTTATTTTTTTGAAAATAATAGCAAAGGGGGTAGCTATAATGGCAAGGCAACGGGTAGGAAAAGTACTAGGTTTTGTGATTTTAGTTTGTATAGTTCTAATACTAATTATTGCATCAATAATGGTAATACTCGTCAAAAAAACATTTCGATATGAAACCTACATAAACGGAATTGATTGCTCTTTCATGAGTGTTGAAACTGCTAGCAGAAAGCTAGAAAGGGAAATGAGAGATGCTGGAATAACCTTATTATTTGCAGATGATAAGCAATACAGCTGTTTAGCTACTTTCTTTGAAGTGGAATTAAATAATGAGGATACGCTAAAAGAAATATTAAACAAGCAAATCTTGAAATCAGAAGATAGCCAAGAGTATAATCAGGTAGAGCTTTATAGCGTTAACGAAGATAAAGTTAAAGAATATTTAAGCTCACTATCAGTATTTAGAGAAAGCAATATTCGTAAGCCACAAAATGCAACACTTGAGTTTAATTCTAATAATTTATTGCAGATAAAGACTGAGGTTAATGGAAACGAAATAAATCTTGATGAAGCATGTGACTTTATGGTAGAAGCCCTAAAAAAGGGTGAAACAACTATTGACTTTCGCGAAATAACAAAGATTAAACCTGAGATATGCTCAGACAATGAAGAGCTTATTTCTCAGATGAATTATATTAATTCAGTTCTTTCTACTACAATAAATTATACTTTACGTGATGGAAGTACATATACATTGGATGCAAATACAATGAAAGATTGGGTTTATCAAAATGATGATGGAAAATATGAGATTGATATAGATGGCAATGTGAAAAACTTTGTAGATGAATTAAATAAAAAAGCGAGATATTTGCTAACATCTACTAAGTTTAAAGCTACAGATTTAGGAGAAATATCGGTTTCATTTGGTAGAAAAACGTATGCCAATATAAATGAAGAAGCAGAAATAGCAAGGATTAAAGAAAAGCTTGGAAGTGCAGAGAAGGTAAAATTTGAGCCTAAGTATAAGAGCTTACCAGACTATACAAATCTTAGTACATATGTAGAATTAGATTTAACGAGACAACGAGTATGGATGTATGTTAATGGAAAATGTGTTGTAAACACACCTTGCGTTACTGGCAATGTTGCAGGAGGATATTCAACACCTGCAGGAATTTATTATTTGACTTATAAAACAACAGATACATATTTAGAAGGCTATAATGGAGATGGAAGTAAATATAAATCACATGTAAATTTCTGGATGCCTTTTAATGGTGGAATTGGATTTCACGATGCTGCATGGAGGTCAACATTTGGTGGAAAAATTTATATGACAAATGGCTCACACGGTTGTGTAAATTTACCATATAATGCAGCTAAAACAATTTATCAATATATAAACACATCAATTCCAATTATCTTGTATGCTTCATAGGTAAAAAAATTAAGGGGGATATTTTATGGAAGAAGAAGTAAAAAACAATTATGTACTAGGAGCACTAGGAGCTCTAGTGGGAGCGTTTATAGGCGCAATACCTTGGATACTAATGTATGTATTTGGAAACATGATGTATTCACTATTAGCTATATTAATAGTATTATGTAGTTTCTATGGTTACAAATTAACCAAAGCAAAAATTGATAAAAAAGTACCAGTAATTTTATCAATAGCATCTTTTATATCAATAACAGTTACAATGTTTGTGATTATACCAATGTGTCTAATGGCAAAAGAGGGAATGCCAATTTCAATGGAGGATTTTGTAACACTATATCAATATGATGAGTTCACATCTGCCATGATTCAAGATTACATAGTAGCATTATTATTCTGCTTAGTGGTAATTGGTGGAATAGTGTATAATCTAAACAAACAAATAAAAGAAGGAAAAGAATCTAAAGATATAAAACTTTTATCAAATGATGTAAGTAATGAAGTATTTTCAAATGAGGATATAGAAAAAGTTAAAGCTGTATTTGAAAAAAGTGATGCAATGACAAAAAATCATACCATAAGCAAAGAATTAGTAATGGAAGAGCTTTATAAAGAATTTGATGAGCAAAAGGCAAATGGAATATTTAACTATTTAAAAGCTCAACGAATTATAAAGAAGAAATCTAGACAATATTATTTTTCAGAAAAGGCTCAAAAGAGTACATGGCATAGATATGGAATCACAAGCTTAAAGACATTTGTAATAGTAATGGTATTGGCAATAATTATTGCAGGTGTTATAATATTTGTAGAAAATGATACAAATAATGATAATTTAAATGAGCTTCAAGACTCAGCATTAACAGATACTACAAGAAGTAATGTGTATGATGTTGGTGTGGATAATATAAAGCTAGAATTTCCAGAAGATATAGTGATTTTAACACAAGAAGAAACTGCATATTATTTTGGAGAAATGTATGCGAGTGCATATGATTGTTTAGCAATGAGCTCTGACTTTTCAAAAATGGTTATGGTATTTTCTGATGAAAAGTCAAACTATGATGTAGAATATACAGCAGAGGAGTATCTAAAAGCAGCTTTAGATAATGCTGAAATAGAGGTAAAAAAGCAAGAAATATCAGGTCATACATTCTATATGGCAGAGCAAACATATGAAGAAGATGATGGAAATAGCTATGTAGAAGCAGATTATGTTTATGATGCAGGAGATAGATTTATTTGTATGATTTTTGATAGCTTAGAAAGCGATAGAATAGATGTGAGTCAAATAATAAAATAGAATACAACTAAAAATTCTCACCTAAATAGGGTGAGAATTTTTATGTAAAAAAAGTTTCATAATTACAAAAATATCAAAGAAAATGGTCCTTGATATATTTTTATAAAAATGTTATAATGTATTTGTGAGAAATGAGAGGAGAATTGATAATATGCCTAAAAATATAAGAAAAATATTAAAAGAATATACAGAGGGGTTATCGAAGATACTTGGCAATAGTCTAAAACAAGTGATATTATATGGCTCATATGTTCGAAATGAGCAAAACAAGAATGGTGAAATAAGTGATATTGATATTATGATATTAGTAGATTTATCAGAAAAAGGAATAAAAGGGATAGAAAAGCAAATAAATGATTATAGTTATGAATTGGATTTAAAATATAATATATTACTATCACCATTTATTGAAAATATTGATAATTATAATTCTAGAGTAAAATATATGAAATTTTATAAAAATATAGAAAGCGAAGGAGTTTTAATACATGTATAGCAAAGAAATACAATCACTAGCCAAGTATAGATTAGAACAAGCAAAAGAAAATTTGGAAGAAGCAGAAGTCCTCTATGAAATAAATAAATTTAAGGGAGCTAGTAATAGAGCATATTATTCAATTTTTCATGCTATAAAAGCTATTTTAGCATTAGAAGAAACAGATTTCAAAAAGCACTCATCAGTATTAGCATATTTTAACAAAGAGTATATAAGTAAAAACATATTTCCTAGAGAATTAGGAAAACGTGTTAATGAAGCTCGAATTTATAGAGAAAAAAGTGATTATGTTGATTTTTATATATTTTCAAAAGAAGAATGCAAAGAACAGATAGATACAGCAAAATCAATGCTTGAGAATGCAGAGGATTATTTAAATAGTAAATTAGAATAAAATATAATAATATTATAAAAATGCCCAAATTTCATAATAAAGTATAATGAAATTTGGGCATCAAATTATTGTAATATAGAAGAAATTACCTTATCCTTGCCTTTATGTATTTTTTCAGTTCCTGCATCAATAGCTGTTTGATAATACCAACATTTAAAATCAATTACTTTCTCCACTTTTTGTAAATCTGCTATTTGCTTTTGAATAGCTTTTTTTCTATCTAAAAATAACTCATATCTTTCTTGCAAAGAATTATCTCCTTCAGCGCATAAATCTATAAATTTTCGTATATCTTTAATTGGTATGCCAGTAGCTTTTAAACACTCTACAATTTTTAAATGTTGCAAATCATCATCTGTGATAGAGCGAATACCGTTCTTATCCCTCTTAATGCTAGGAAGCAATCCTTCTTTTTCATAATATCTTATTGTAGATGCAGTGATTCCTGCTTTCTTTGCAGCTTCACTAATTGAATATTCCATAATATAAAATCTCCTTCATAAAAATATAACTTAAAGTAACTTTAAACCACAAAATTATTATAGCTCCAATAAAATAAAATTGTCAAGAAAAAATAGGTTGAAAATTAGCTTTTTATGGTATATAATGTTAAAAAATTATTAATGGGAGGGCATAATTATGCGGAAACCGTTTATGGTAGAATTTACAGGAACACCCGAGGCTGGAAAAACTACTTCAATCAGAAATGTTGCCAATAAGCTCTTGAATGAAGGCTATACTGTAGCCATACTGGAAGAATCGGCAGAAAGATTACCAGAGGAAATTCCAAAAGGAACATGGGATGCCAATCTATGGATGCACTATCAAACTCAAGCAGGAATACTAAGAGCCACTTATTTAGAGGCAAATGTGGTATTGATAGATAGAGGCTTGATAGATAGCAACTTCTATGGAAGGAAGTTCCTATGGGAAAATGTCTGCTCTGAGGAGCAATATCAAAATTTCAGAAAGCAATTTATGTATGAATTACTGCCTGACTTTTTGGTAGCTTTAGTAGTACAACCACAAATAGCAATTCAAAGAAGAGGAGGAGCTGGTCGACTAGTTAATGAGGAGTATGTAAGGGCCTATAACAAATTGTTTATGAGATATTATGATGAAATAGAATGTCAAAAGGCTTTGATAGATACAGCTGAACTTGATGTGTATCAGATGAATGAAGCTATATTTCAAACAATTAAGAGTAGACTGCCATAAGAGTAATTGTGTACAAAGTGAGTACACATTTGCAAAATAATTTTTTGTAAAGCTAGTGCAGAAATGTATATTTCTGCACTAAATATTAAATTAGATAATAAATAAATTTATAATGTGGAAAGGATTTTGTGATTTGTTATGGATAACTTTTACAATGAAATAAAAAAAATATGTGATAAGAATTCAAAAGTGGCAATGTTTGTAGACATGGATGGAACAATAGTAGAATACCCTATTTACCTAAAAGGAGAAATATCTACAAGCACTAGAGGAAAGTTTATAGATGGAAGACCAATAGAAATTGTTATAGATAAATTAAGGAAAATAAATGAGATAGAGAATATAGATTTATATATTTTGACATTAGCTAAAACTAGTATTATCGCAGAAGAGAAGAAGGTATGGCTAAAAAAACATGTTGACTTTATAGATGAGAAAAACTGGATTATATTAGATAAAGAAAAAGGAGAATATACTAGCGAAAATAAATACTGGAAAAAGGCAGAGAAAATGAAAGAAAAAACAGGATATGATTGTATGATTTTGCTAGATGATGACCATAAGATTTTGAAGGAGACTAAAGGCGAATTGAAGGACAGAGGGTATGCATATCATATATCTTCTGCATTAATATAGAAGTAAGATAATATAAATAAATATAGAAAGGAGTCTTTTTATGAAGGTTTTATTAGTAAATGGAGGACCACACCAACATGGCTGTGTATATACTGCTTTAGAGGAAGTAGCAAAAGAATTAAACAAAGAAGATATCGAAACAGAGATTATTTGGTTAGGATTAAAGCCAATAGCTGGATGTATTGCATGTAAAAAATGTGCCGAAACTGGAAAATGCGTATTTGACGATATAGTAAATGAATTTGTTGAAAAAGCAAAAGATGCAGATGGATTTATATTTGGCTCACCTGTACATTATGCAGGAGCTACAGGAGCTATTACATCATTTATGGACAGAGCATTCTATTCAGCATCAAATGGTGGAAAGGCAGATAGATTTTTATTTAAGCCTGCAGCAGCAGTTATTTCGGCAAGAAGAGCAGGAACAACAGCAACATATGACCAATTAAATAAGTATTTTGGAATTACACAAATGCCTATCATTTCTTCAAGATACTGGAACATGGTACATGGGGCTACTCCAGAAGATGTAAGAAAAGATGAAGAGGGCATGCAAACAATGAGAATTTTAGGAAGAAATATGGCGTATTATTTGAAATGTATTGAAGCAGGTAGGGAAAAAGGAATTAATCCACCGGAGCAAGAAAAAATAACTTTTACAAATTTTATTCGATAAGTAAATGAGAAAAAGATGGTGACGGATTTTAATCTGTAACCATCTTTCTACATGCTACTAAAAAAATTAAGAAAATATTACTTTTCTTTTTAATATTTATATGGTAATATAATGAAGTATAGTTGTTTAAAATCCGTTCCATCTTGCTGGCAGATATATTTTGTATTCTCCATGTATTCGAATAAAAAATATATCTGCCACGTGGAACTACTAAGAAAAATAATTACATAAACAATTATAAAAAAACAGATAAATGATTAAGAAAGGGGATAAAAATGGGACTAAAATTAGAAATGGTTTCGAAAAGGTTTGTTGGAAAACAAGCAGTTGATAACATCTCTTTTGAAGTAGATAAACCAGGAGTATTTGGCCTTCTTGGAACAAATGGTGCTGGTAAAACTACAACAATAAGGATGTTACTTGGAATTATTAAAAAAGATACTGGAGAAATTACTTGGAATGGAAAACCAGTAGAAAGAAAAACAGTAAATTTTGGATACTTACCAGAGGAAAGAGGTGTATATCCTAAAACAAAGATATATGACCAATTAATGTATTTTGCAGAGCTTAAGGGAATGAATAAATCAGATGCAGATACAGAAATAAAAAAATGGGCAAAAGTACTAAAGGTGGAGGAATATTTACCAATGCCTGCAGAAAAGTTATCAAAAGGTAATCAACAGAAAATACAATTTATGACTTCTATTATTCATAATCCAGAGCTAATTGTGCTAGATGAGCCATTTAGCGGATTGGACCCAGTAAATACAGAAATTCTAAAAAATGTTATTATAGACTTAGTAAAACAGGGAAAATACATCATAATGTCAAGTCACCAAATGGCTTCTATAGAAGAATTTTGTACAGATATTTTAATATTAAATAAAGGAAAAACAGTATTAAAGGGAAACTTGAAAGAAATAAAAAATACATATAAAGCAAATAGGCTAGAAATATCTACAGATAAAAATATAGATGAATATATAAAAGAATTTAATATGATTATAGAGTTTTCTAAAAACAATGAGTATTCTATCAAAATAGATTCAGAAGAAAAAGCTCACGAGTTACTAGAAAGGTTGGTGTCTGAAAAGGTATCAATTAATAAGTTTGAGATTAAGAAGCCAACTCTTAATGACATTTTTATTGAAAAGGTAGGTGAGCAAGAATGAAAGATTTAAGAACAGTAATTGCATTTACAATAAAAGATATGGCAAAGAGAAAATCTTTTATTGTATCAACAATAATTATATTATTAATTATTATAATAGGATTTAACATACCAAATATTATTAATTTATTTAATGGAGACAACTCATCTAGCGACAGCGGAGATAAATTATTAATTGTAGACAGTACAAATTTATTTGAGGGAGCATTAGACAATCTTAATGCAATGAACTTGGGTTATGAAGTAGAAACTACAAGTGAAGCGTTGACTTTTGATGATATTAAAGAAAAAATAAATAATGACGAGATAGATGAAGCAATTATAGTGGAGCAGAATGAAGGATATAAACTAAGATACATTGTAAAAGATATGACAATGATGGAAGGCATGCCAGAAGATTTGATGGATGGAATAAATACAATTTATACAAACTTGCAAATTTCAAAACTTGGACTCACAGAAGAGCAAATACAAAGCTTAACACCAAATTTTGAATACAGCATAGAGCAAACAGAGGAGCAACAAGTTAGTGGAAATGTTCTAGCGATTATGATGTTATCTATTGTATTATTCTATGCAATATATTTCTGTGCATATCAAGTTTCAAGCTCAATTACAACAGAGAAAACTTCTAAAATAATGGAAACATTAGTAACTTCAACATCACCTAGAACAATAGTGCTAGGCAAAACAATTGGTATTGGAATTGTTGGATTAATACAAGTATGTTTATTTGTTGCAGTAGCGTTAATATCTGCTAAATTATTCTTAGAGCCAGGCTTATTAGAATCTGTGCTAGATATGTCACAAATGACACCATATTTAGCAATTATTACAATAATCTATTTCATATTAGGCTATTTTACATATGCTTTATTGTATGCACTAACAGGCTCAACAGTAAGCAAGCCAGAAGATATACAATCAGCAAACACACCAGTTGCAATACTTGCAGTAATTGGATTCTACTTATCATACTTTACAATGATGAATCCAACTAGTGATTTAAATACATTTGCAGCATTATTCCCAATCTCGTCACCATTCTGTATGCCATTTAGAATAATGATGGGAATTGCAAGTGGTACAGAAGTGGCTATTTCAATAGCGATTTTAGTTGTAACAATATTGATTATTGCAAAAGTGGCAATAAAAATTTATTCAAATGCAATATTAAACTATGGAACAAAAATGACTTTTAAAGATATGGTAAATATGTATAGAGATAAAAATAATTAGGAAGAGGTAATATGCAAAAGATTTTAATTGTAGAAGATGATAAAAAATTAAGAAAAGAACTAGAAACATTTTTAAGTAAAAATGGATTTGATGTCAAAGGATTAGAAAAATTTGACAATACCATTGAGGATATATTAAAAGAAAAAGTAGATTTGGTACTGTTGGATATCAACTTGCCTTATGTTGACGGAGAGTTTGTGTGTAAGGAAATAAGAAAGGTATCAAATGTACCAATCATTATGGTAACAAGTAGAGACAATGAAATAGACGAGTTAATGAGCTTAAATAATGGGGCAGACCAATATGTAACAAAACCATATAATATACAAATATTACTGGCAAAAATAAATGGATTATTAAGAAGAAATCAAAATTCTGGTAGAAACCTAGAAAAAATTGACTGTGACGGATTTGTTTTAAATATAGCAGAAAGAGCCATAGAAAAAGATAATAAAAAAATTGAGCTAACAAAAAATGAGTATAATATTTTATATTATTTAAGTACACACAAAGGAAAAGTGGTTTCAAGAGATGAGATAATGGATTATTTATGGGAAAGCGAAGAATTTATTGATGACAATACATTGAGCGTAAATATAAAGAGGTTAAGAAATAAGCTGGAAGAGCTAGAACTTATGGATAAGATTGAAACTAGGAGAGGGCAAGGCTACATTTTAGGTTTAGGTTGCAAATAATCGCATTTTGGCGTTGTTAAACTTCGCATGCGAAAATCCTCGACGTACACAAAGTACGCCTCCGGTTTTCTTGCTCGTTTGCCTAGCCAAAATACAATTCTTTGCAACCTAATTTTAGGAGGAAAATTAATTTGAATTTTAGAGAATTTATAAAAGAAAAGATGGTACTAATAATTGGAATAATACTAGCCTTGATTAGCGTAGAGATATTACTACTTGCGTATCATGTTGGAATACTAGTACGAGTATATTGTGCTGTTATAGTAATTTTTGTTTTGCTGCTTTCAATTATTATTGAGTATAAAAACAAAAAGCAGTTCTATAATCAGTTATTAAGCAATATGGAGGAGTTACAAGAAAAATATCTAATTTCAGAAATAGTTAAAACACCAAATTTTATAGAAGGCAAGATATTAAAAGAAATTCTCCAAGATACAGGAAAATCTATGTTAGAGAATGTGAATTATTATAAAAATATACAGGAAGAGTATAAAGAGTATATTGAATTGTGGATTCACGAGGTAAAGATACCAATTGCGGCAAGTAAGATGATTATTGAAAATAACAAGAATGAAATAACAAAAAGTATAGATGAAGAGCTAGATAAAGTAGAAAATTATACAGAGCAGGCATTGTATTACGCAAGGAGTAATGCGGTAGAAAAGGACTATATTATAACTAAAACAAATTTAAAAGAAATTGTAAATGGGGCTATATTAAAAAATAAAACAGCGTTATTAAATGAAAAGGTATCATTGGAGCTAGATAATTTGCAGGCATCAGATGTCTATACAGATAGTAAGTGGGCTATTTTTATAGTAAATCAAATTATACAAAATGCCATTAAATATTCCAAAAAAGATGAAAAGAAGATAGAGATTACTTCAAATGAAAAAAGTGATAAGGTAATTCTATATATTAAGGATAACGGGATTGGTATAAAAAAAGGAGAAATTACTAGAGTATTTGAGAGAGGATTTACAGGCGAGAATGGAAGAATAATTGGTCAAAAATCAACTGGTATAGGTTTGTACTTATGTAAGAAATTATGTGATAAGTTAGGATTGGGCATAGAGCTGAATTCAGAAAAAGGAGAAGGAACAGAAGTAAGAATAATTTTCCCTAAGAGTAGTTATACGAATTTTAAATAAGCTCTGACTAAGATAGTGAAACAGCGGTGGCAGGTTTTAAACTTGTCACCATGTTTTATGTATCTTTCAAAAATGTAAGACAAATGTAAGGCTAAGAAATGGCAAGGACATTAAAGTTAGTTTATAATATAGTTAATAAAATTGAAGAAGAATTAAATTTTGACATTGTAATTATTCTTCAATTTAAGGAAAGGAGAAATTTATAATGAGCACTGTCTTAGAAGTGAAAAACATTGAAAAATATTATGGTAACAAGTCAAATTTAACGAAGGCGATTGACGGAATTAGCTTTAATGTCGCAGAAGGTGAGTTTGTTGGTATAATGGGAGCTTCTGGCTCTGGTAAAACTACTCTTCTAAACTGCATTTCAACAATTGATAGAGTAACAGCTGGCAAGATAATAATTAATAATAAGGATATTACTAAACTTAGAGGAAATCATTTGAATAAGTTTAGAAGAGAGGAATTAGGTTTTATATTTCAAGATTTTAATTTGCTAGATACTTTAACTGCTTATGAAAATATAGCGTTGGCACTTACAATTCAAAAAGTAAATCCAAAAGAAATTGATAAAAGAGTGAAAGAAGTAGCAGATAAACTTGGAATAACTGAGATTTTAGATAAATATCCATATCAAATATCTGGTGGACAAAAACAAAGAGTAGCATCAGCAAGAGCTATTATAACAAATCCTAAAATAGTCTTGGCAGATGAGCCAACAGGTGCGCTAGATTCAAAATCTGCTAGACAATTGCTAGAAACATTCGAGCATTTAAATAAAAACTTAGGAGCAACAATTTTAATGGTTACACATGATGCTTTTACAGCAAGTTATGCAGAAAGAATTATATTTATCAAAGATGGTAAGATATTCAATGAGCTTATCAAAGGTGAAGATACAAGAAAACAATTCTTCGAAAAGATTATAGAAGTTCAAACACTTCTTGGAGGTGATTTGAACGATGTTATTTAAATTATCGATACGAAATATGAAGAAGAGTTTTAAAGATTATGCGATATACTTTTTAACATTAGTATTAGGCGTGGCAATCTTTTATATGTTTAACTCTTTAGATAGCCAACAAGCAATGCTTCAAGTATCACAATCTACTAGAGACATGATAAGTCTTATGATTGAACTACTTGGGATGATTTCAGTTTTTATTGCAATTGTACTAGGATTTTTAATTGTATATGCAAATAACTTTTTAGTAAACAGAAGAAAAAGAGAGTTTGGTATTTATATGACACTTGGTATGGGCAGAAGGCAAATATCTACTATTATCCTTTTCGAAACAATATTAGTAGGAATTTTATCCTTAGTCGTAGGAATTTTTATAGGTGTGTTTGCTTCACAGTTTATGTCTATATTAGTTGCAAAATTATTTGAAGCGGATATGACTGAATTTACATTTGTTTTTTCGAAAGATGCTTGTATAAAAACCTGCATATACTTTGCAGTAATGTATTTAGCAGTTATTATATTTAACACATTAACAATATCAAGATATAAGCTAATAAATCTATTAACAGCAGTAAGAAAAAATGAAAAAGTAAAAATAAAAAATCCAGTTATTTCAATACTTGTGTTTATAATTTCAGCAGTAATATTAGGATATGCTTATTATCTAGTAACTGGTGGAGTACGTGAATTACAAACAGGCGATGAATTACTAAAACCTATTTTAATGGGCATAGTGGGAACAATAGGAATATTCTGGTCTTTATCAGGTTTTATATTAAGAGTTATACAATCAAGAAAAAGCATTTACTTAAAAGGAACAAATATGTTTGTATTAAGGCAACTTAATAATAAGATTAATACGAACATAGTCAGCATGACAGTAATTTGTTTGATGCTGTTTATGACAATAAGTGTATTATCTAGTAGTTTATCCATAAAATCGGCATTAGATTCTCAATTGGATAGATTTACACCAGTAGATTTGAACTTGTATAAAACAGCATATTTACCAGAAAGCTATGTAAGCTCGTATAGTGGAAAAACGATATATAATACAGAAGAACAAATAGAAGATTCAAGGCACCCAGTAAGCTATACACTTGAAACAAATGGATATGACATGAACAATTTAAAAGACATAATAGAACTTCCTATCTATGCTTTACCAGAGTGGACTTTAGCAGATAGCTTAGGAGATTATTATGAAACCACCAAAAGTCAGTATCCAATGCTTACCTACGATATATCAGAGTCTATAATTAAAATATCAGACTATAACAAAATTGCAGAGCTTTATGGAGAAGAGCAATACACATTAAATGATGATGAATATATTGTACTTTGTAATTATGAGCAAATGATAGAAATAAGAAATCAAACACTAAGTACGAATTCAAATATAGAGATAAACGGAAAAACATATCATTCAAAATATAATGAATGTAAAGACGGTTTTATATTTATAGCAACAACAGAAATAAATGCAGGAATTATATTAGTACCAGACAGTTTTGAAATTAAAGCTGAAGATACAGAGCAATACCTCTTAGTAGCAAATTATAATGCAGAAACAGAAGAAGGCAAACAAGAAATAGAAAATACATTAATAGGCAGTGGAGATACAGAATTTTTTGAAAATGTTAGAGAAAAAGGAATAGACCTTGATGGCTCCTCTAAAATAAGCATAACAGAATCTAGTAAAGGTTTAGCAACTATCATCATATTTATTGCAATTTATTTAGGTATTGTATTTTTAATTGCAAGTTCAGCCATTTTAGCATTAAAGCAACTTACAGAGAGCTCTGACAATAAACAAAGATATACAATACTAAGAAAAATTGGTTGTGACGAAAAAATGATAAATGGGGCTCTATTTAGACAAATATTTATATTCTTTATGATGCCACTCGTTTTAGCTATGATACATTCAATATTTGGAATTAAATTTATATTATCAATGCTAGAAGTATTAGCATCACCAGATGAGCTACTACCATCCGTTATAGTTACAGCAGTAATTATTGGGGCAATTTATGGAGTATATTTCTTGGCGACGTATCTTGGTAGCAAGAACATTATAAAAGAGGAGGATTGAAGAATGGAAAGTTTTAAAGAAAAATTACCAATGATTATAGCGGTAATCATTGTAATAGCTTTAATTGTAGGAGCATACTACTTTTTAGTAGTACATAAAGATTTGTATTATACGAAAATCGATAATACAAAAATAGAAGAAGTGTCCGGCACAGACGATATGAGATATCAATATACATTGATTGCATATGATAAAAATGGAAAATCAAAAGAAGTACAATTTAAAACTAGCAGAGAATTAAGAGAGGGAGCTTATTTGGAATTAGATGTAATGCAAATGCGTGGAGTTGTAAACTGGAGAGAAGTTCAGGCAAATGAGCTACCAGAAGATGTAAAAACAGCAATGAAGCCAGATTTAGATGGACAAAAATAAAAAATTTAAGAATATGGAAAACAAGCAAATTTAATTTTTTGCTTGTTTTTTTTAAAAGTACTTGACTTAAAGTGAACTTTAACAAATATAATTACAATATATTAAAAAGAGAAAGGATGTTATAATGAAAAAGAGTGTTGTAATTATTACGGTTATCATTGTTATTGTAATATTAGAAATAGCTATATTTCTAATACTAAACAATAGAGAAAATGCGGTGCAAAATATTAATAATCAAGGTGAAGAAAAACAAGTACAAAATGTAAATGAAGGAAATATTTTAGATGAAAATAATATAGAAGAAGGTGATAATATGGATAATCAAAATGAAAATATAAAAATAAATTTAATTGTAAATAATAAAACCTTTAGTGCAACATTAGAAAATAATGAAACAACAAGAGAATTAACAGCAATGTTGCCATTAACTCTAGATATGAGTGATTTAAATTCAAACGAAAAATATAATTATTTGGATACTAATTTAACTACTAATGGGAGTAGAGTAAATAGAATAAATGCAGGTGATATAAAATTATTTGGAAGTAATTGTTTAGTTGTATTTTATGAAAGCTTTAATACATCATACAGTTATACAAATCTAGGTAGAGTAGATAATGCAAATGATTTTGTATCTGAACTAGGAAGTGGCAGTGTTACGATTACTTTTGAACTTGCAGAATAAATAGTGAAAAATACAATTCTTTTCCAAATCTAAATCAAAAGTGAAAGGAAAAATAAAAAATGGAAATAAAAAAATACAGTTATAAAAAATTCAAAAATAATTTCTCCTGAATTTGGCTGGAAATGTAATAATGTTACATTGGAAGATACAAAGATTGAATCAGAATATATCTTTTTAGATAGTAAAAACATTAAATTAAAAAGTGTTGGAGAAATAATAAATGAAGATTCTATTATGGAAGTTAATGGGAAAGTTGTTATTAGGAATTAATGATTATAAGATAATTATTTTATTGCGTAGGAAATTTCGCTAGAAATTTCTGGAGCAACAAGGCCTAAGTTTCCTTGGGCCGTGCGTATTTGCGAAGCAAAACGCACATGTGGCGAAGCCACTTTTCTTATGCAAGCGAAGTATAGAATAATTATCTTTTTTATGATATATTAGAAAAAGAGTAAAGTATTAAAGTTGAGGTGGAATATGATTAAGATAAATTTTGAAGAAGATAAATCAGTTGCGTATGATGATAATAAGCAAGTAGGAGAGTGTGATTTCATAGAAAAGGAGGATACTTGGAATATTGTTCATACAGAAGTGGATGATGCCTATCAAGGTCAAGGTATTGCAAGAAAATTAGTGGAATGTGTTATTGAAAATGCAAAGAAATATAATAAGAAGCTAATAGCTGATTGTTCGTATGCGAAGATAGTTTTAGAAAGACTAGGAGGTGAAAAAATGTATAAAACAGTTGTTATAGATTATTCGCCAAAAGCAGATGATATGGCACAAAAAATAGAAGAAAAAGCAAATGAAATGTTGCAAGAGGGTTACGAATTAATTACTATGTCAATTACAGGAACAGCAAAAGCAATTCTAGTATTTAAAAAAGGTCTGAAAAAAAGTTTAATATAAATAATTATTTAGCTGTAGATGATAACAAATAGCAGATAATATAATTAAAATAGTAAATTATAAGGAGGAATGAAAAATGAAACATAAAATTAAAGTTACAGTAATTGATAAAAAACTATACCCGGAATTACAAGAAAAATATTGTGCTGACCCAAAAGCAGGAGCTTGTCCTTGTTATAATGTAGGAGATGAATTTATTTTTGAAAGAGATTGAGATAAAGATGACTTTTGGCACATGGGATTGAATACATTAGTAAAAACGAGTGGAAATCCAAATACAGTTGCAGGAGGACCTAAAATGCCACATTGTTCAGAGGCTTGGGATGCTATATCAAGATATATTTATACAGGATTACAAGGTGGCTCTATTATGAAGGGGTGGATGAAAGAAGAAAATACAATGATTACTTGTTGTTCCGATGGTACAAGACCTGTTATTTTCAAGATTGAAAGAATAGATTATTAAATACGGAAAGGCAGATAAAAATGAAAATAAATTTTAATGAATTAAAGGAAATTGATGTACCTAATATGAATGGTGGTAATGGTGTAGTAAAGTCTAAAATGTTTATGAATAATGATTGTAAAATTATAAAAGCTGTTTTAGAGCCAAATGATTCAATGGGAAAGCATATACAAAAGAATAGTGAATTTATATATGTAATATCAGGACAAGCAAAAATTATCTTAGTTGTTAATTATCTGCTTTTATGACAATATAATAAAAATAGTAAGTTGTCTTGAGAGTTTAAATTGCATCTATAAATTTAATGAAATTTGTGGACAAAATTAAAATAATATTGTAGAATGATAGCTATAGGAAATGAGAATAAGCAGATGTGGTTTGCCTCCGCAAGGAGGTGAGGCGTATGATAGAAATACAATCATTAATTGCAACAATATACATATTATATTATTCTTTAATAGGAGTAACTATCATTACGTTTGCCTTAATTATTGCATTAGTAGTAATTATTAGCAAACAAAAATAAACAACAAAAAACACATCTGTCTTGACCGGGAGATGTGTTTTTTAACATATAACCAGGCAAACCACTTTGTGGTTTCTCCATTTCCTTTATTTATTATAATCTATTTATAAGTGAAAAGTCAATATTTATAACAAAATTTTATAATGATGGAAATATAAATCGATGAGATAAATTACAATTTTAATGGGAATAATTATATTGATAATTATTCCTACTTATGATATTATTGAACAAATAAAAATTGTAAAAAGTGGAGATTTTATGAAGAAGAATACGATTATAACAATTATATGCATCATAATTATTCTAGTATGTGTAGTGGGATACTTTGCAGTTAGATATTTTTTAGACAAAGATTTAGAAGAACAAAAGCAAGAATTTAATCAAACAATAGAAACTTATGGCACTGTTGAAAAAGAAACGGTTGATGTATTGGTTGCAAAATTTAATACACAAGTAATGGATAATGGCTCATCTTTAAACCCAGCTTCAAATGATTACTTAACTGTGGATGATAACAAATATTGGTATGGTTTAGTTGAAGGAATTTATTTAGTTGTTGTTCCTCAAGACTTTAATAATAATCCTACAAATGAGATTGTAGATTATATGTTCTTATTTGTTGATAAAGGTGGTCAATATGAAGCGGATAGCGAGGAATATGTTAAGTATCTAATAAAAGCATATTAAAGTAAAAAGTGTAACGAAATCTCAAAAGATAGACACATAATAAGTAGAAGGGAAGAAAATAGGGGATAATATGGAAAGTATTAAAGAAATATATGATAATTATGCAAAATTAGTCTATCATTATATGTTTTCTATAACTAGAGACAAAGAACTTTCAGAAGAAATAATGCAAGAAACTTTTGTTATTGCAATAAATCAAATAAATAAATTTAGAGGGGATTGTAAAATTTCTGTATGGCTATGTCAAATTGCAAAGAATGTATTATATAAAGAAACTCATAAAAATAAAATAAAAACTATTTCAATTGAGGAATTAGAATTGTTTGATGATAATAATCTAGAAGATACTGTTATAGAAAATGAACAAAAAAGAAGATTATATAAGGCTATTGATAAACTCGATACTAGTACAAGAGAAGTTATGTATTTACGATTAGAAGGAAATATGGCATTTAAGGAGATTGGCAGAATCTTAAATAAAACAGAAAATTGGGTAAGAGTTACTTTCTTTCGTGGAAAACAAAAAATAAATGGGGAGGTTATTAATAATGAATAAAAAGGATTGCAAAATTATACAAGATTTATTACCTAGTTATAGTGATGGTATAACTAGCCAAGAGACGAATAATTACATAGAAGACCACTTAAAAAATTGTGTAGAATGTAGAGATACCTTAAAAAATATGAATAAAGAGATAGAACTAAATGAAAATATAGAACAAACAAAAGAATTAAAATACCTTAGAGGCTTTAAAAATAGAAGAAATATTATAGTAGTTTTAAGTATATTATTTACTATATGTTTGTGCATAGGAATCTTATTAGTTAGAGTACCACTTAACCCAGACAGATTTAATGTGGAGTGGATGTATATGTCAAATAATGAACTTAATATTTATTTAAATACAGATTATAGTAATATTGTTGTTACAGGAAAAGTAGAAAATAATGAGGAAAGGAAAGAAGTCATAATTAAAGTAAAAGGAGGTATTCCAAATGGAATAAGTGGAGGATATTATGGAATAAATGCAAACATAGATATTGATGAAAATACTGAAAACGTATATATAGAAGGGGCATTTGGAAAAAGAAAACTAATTTGGAGTAAAAATATGGATGTTATGACAAAAGAAGAATGGGAAAATTGGTATATTGGAGAATATATCCCTGAGCAATTAGAAGGAACACAAGGAATATATTATGAGGATATAAAAGGAAAAAAACAATGGATTGCGACACCAGAATGGAAGCTAATTTACGAAAAAATTTTTAAAGATAAATAGTATATGTTTTAGGAAAATTGTTTTATACAATAAAGAGTATAGAATAATTTTCCTTTTTATGATATAGTATTCAAAAAACGAGGTGGAATATGATTAAATCAATTGTGTATAAAAGTAGTACAGGA
>UMIY01030467.1_pt1 | contig 29045 bp, 21 predicted proteins | sample 1965921 | NCBI WGS metagenome assembly UMIY01 (sample SAMEA4836134, study PRJEB28245) | human gut metagenome | biome: gut microbiome; material: fecal sample | place: Denmark | collected 2008
GCCTGAAATCGTAAGATTTCAGGCTTTTTGTATATATACGCCCGGCAACAGTTAGGATCTGCGAAAAGAGGAGCCCATACAGGGCTCCTTTTTTATTACGTTCAAAATCAACCGCCATGCCCGGAGGAGCTGACGGGGGGACACTTTTTTGCGCTTAAGAGGTTTTTGCACTTCCCAAAAGAGATCTTGCAATTTAGTGTTCTTGTTACTTTTTCACGGATAGGAGTAGGAATCCTCGATACAATACAGATATTACAAAACGAGCGGAGGATTTGGTATGAGGAGACATGATTTGACGGCGAAGCAAATTGAGGATTATGGGGAGTACCTGCATGCAGAGGAACGCAGTACCGGTACAGTGGAGAAGTACCTGCGGGATGTAGGGGCATTTGTCCGGTTTCTGGACGGCAGACCTGTGACGAAGGAGATGGCTGCAGGATGGAAAGAGGCACTGACTGCTCAAAACTATGCTCCTGTGACAATCAATTCCATGCTGGCTGCCCTGAACGGCTTGTTTCGCTTTCTGGGCTGGGAGGAGTGCCGGGTAAAGTTTCTGAAAGTACAGCGCCGGTTGTTCCGGGATGCAGGGCGGGAACTGGTGCGCAATGAGTATGACCGACTTTTGGAAGCGGCCCGGGCACAGGGACAGGAGCGCCTGGCGCTGTTGATGGAGACCATCTGCGCCACAGGGATCCGGGTCAGTGAAGTGCGGTATATCACGGTGGAGGCCATCCGGGAGGGACGCGCGGAAGTCTCGTTGAAAGGGAAGATCCGCACCATCCTGATTCCCAGTAAGCTTGCTCGGAAGCTGGCGAAATACGCCCGGAAACAACAAACCGTCTCCGGTGAGATCTTTCTCACAGGAAACGGAAGAAGCCTGTCCAGGCGGCAGATCTGGGCGGAGATGAAGAGGCTGTGCACAGCGGCGGGCGTGGAGCCGTCCAAGGTGTTTCCCCACAACCTGCGGCACCTGTTTGCCACTACCTTTTACAAGGTATGCAAAGACATTGTTCGCCTGGCTGATGTGCTGGGACACTCCAGCATCGAAACGACCCGTATCTATCTGGTGACCTCCGGTGCGGAGCATATCCGGCAGCTGGATCGAATGGGTTTGGTCTCATAAGACAAAATCAACATTTTGTGATAGGGGCTTTTTATCTATCAAATTAAAAATTGGAAAATTAAAGAAATTAAGAGGATTTGGGCGCAGCAAATTTTGGCCGCATAAAAGATCCCCTTAAGCGGCCGTTTGCTATGACTGTTAAATATTGGAAAGATATTGAAAATCCCTGGAAATTGTGCTATACTTTTCTAGCAATATGTAATTACTAGCGTGTTACGCGGCGAATTCTTTAGACAAAATGTTGATTTTGTGATAGGGGGGTGATGACTTGCGGGAGACGCTGGAAGCATATTGCGGACGCGCGGAGCGGCCGGATTTACTGGAGCAGTGGGACGTCCAGCGTAATCTTCCCTTGAGCCCAAGTCAGGTTACCCGCGGCAGCAAGCGCAAAGTCTGGTGGCGGTGTGAGTACGGACACTCCTGGCAGGCAGCGGTACATACCCGGACCGGCAGCGGAACCGGCTGCCCGGTATGTGCGGGGAAAGTCCCTGTGGCGGGGCAGAGCGATCTTGCCACCTGCTGTCCGGAGTTGGCCCGTCAGTGGCATCCTACAAAAAATGGAGTGTTGACTCCGGATCAGGTCCTTCCCGGCAGTCACCGGCAGGTGTGGTGGATGTGCGGGCAGGGCCATGAATGGCGGGCGCAGATCAAGTCCCGGGTAGCCGGCTGCGGCTGCCCGGTATGTGCAAACCGGAAAATCCAGACAGCGGAAAACGATCTGGCGGCCTGCTATCCGGAGTTGGCCCGTCAGTGGCATCCCACAAAGAACGGAAGCCTCACCCCGGACGCGGTGGCGCCGGGATCCCGCCGGAGGGTCTGGTGGATCTGCGAAAAGGGCCACCAGTGGCAGGCATCCGTGGCCTCCCGAACTTCGGGAGGGACTGGGTGCCCGGTATGTACCGGAAAAAAGATCATCCCGGGAGAAAATGATCTTCAAAGTCAGTATGCGGACATTGCCGCCCAATGGGATCAGGAGCGGAACGGACTCCTCAAACCGGATCACATCGCGCCCTGCGCCAACCGGAAGGTCTGGTGGCGGTGCGGGCTAGGACACGTCTATCAAGCGGCGGTGGCGGCCCGTACCATGAGTGGCAGCGGCTGTCCCTATTGCAGCGGGAAGCGGGTGCTGGCCGGATTCAATGATCTGGCTACCCGGGAACCGGAGTTGGCCCGTCAGTGGCATCCAGATCTAAATGGTGTCCTGACCCCGGAAATGGTCACAGTGGGGAGCCACCGGAAAGTCTGGTGGATCTGTCCGGAGGGCCACGTGTGGAAAGCGGTGATCTACTCCCGGGCGGGGCCGAGGAAATGCGGCTGTCCCGTATGCGCGGGAGTGGTGCGCGGGAAGCGCGCAATATAACCCGGCGGGGATGGCAAGGAGGCGGATGCCGATGGGAAGTAAAAGCGCACGGCGGCGCGGCCCGGTGTTTCCTGAATAAGCCGGACTTTTTGCGGTCATGAATGATTCGGTGGGGCCGATTTGACTGGATTCCGGATATCGGGTTTTCAGTCGGCGGGCTGCTGAGCATGGGAGAGAACCAAAAGGCCGCTGTCAGCCAAAATTGAAATGAATGATGGGAGGGACGTGCGAGTTCAAGATAAGACAATAAATCCACAACAGGAGAGGAGTATCTTTCAAATGAAGAAACTGCGAAAACCTCTGAGTTTGCTGTTGACACTGACCATGGTCCTCAGCCTGTTCTGCGGGATGAGTACGGTGGCCCATGCGGCACCATACAGCAACGATTACATTGATTTTGAATTTTCTAGTACACCGGTCCCAAAAACCGACCTGACAGTCTATGTCCAGGATGAAGATGGAGTACTTTTGGGCGATCCGATCATTGTCTCGGATTTTCCCAGCGGTGCCATTGCATCTGTTACCATCACGTCCCTTCAGAGTGATTATGAGATTTTGTCCGTTGAAAAACGGGATGGCAGTGCGAGTATTACCTCGCCTGATAATCAAAAAGATCAATACAAGTGCAATTTGTATTCCTTGGGGGGAGGCTCAATTACTGTTACCCTGTGTGAGGCTTCGGAACCTCCGCAAGTTGAGGGTGATGAATTTACAGGCGGACTGGTAGAGTATCGGGTGGATGAAACACAAGCGCTTAAGATGCTTTACCTTGCTGGAGTGCCTGTGAGTGCCGAAACCAGCATCGAGTCGGTCAAAATGAAGTTTATTCAGACATATGCGTTGCAGGAAGAGGAAAGTTTCAATAAAATTGGAACCGGAGCCAACAATCTTGCGTATTGGACTGCTTCCCTCAGCGCACTTACGGACACCGGAAAACCAGACAATATTCGCTACCTGGAGATTTCCTATGACAATGGAGCCGGGGAACAGACAGCCCGGATTCCTTCTGGTGATCTCCTGTATGTCAATGATGTACAAGGAACCGGAGCCGCTGGTGATTTAAATATCTGCGAAATTAAGGCGCGTGACAATGATACTCATATCGTAGCCTTCCTGATTGAGGCTGGAGGCCAACTTGATATGTGGTCGCTCTACGATGTGATTTTTGTAGAGGACGGGGAAAATGTTGGCTTGGGGAACATGCCTGAACCTCCGGAATATGCTACATATGAGCATTCCAACTGGGCAACTGATCCGAATGGTGTAAACGAGTTCCATGGCAATGAAAGTATTACGGAAGATACGATGGTTTATGGAATGAAATCGTCTTCTTCTCTTGCCGGAACTGAGATCCATGTGATGAATACCGATAACCGCTTGGTCAACCGGGTCGTGGAACTCTATAATGCCAATCATCCGGAGAACCAGATTACAGCGGCTGACCTTGACCTTGAGTCCATGAAGATTAAGGTTACCGGTGATTCCGCATCCACCAATCCGGACTATTCTTTGAATGGGTGGAACACGGGGTCTGCGTACGATTATTACTTCGTTACCAACTCGGAATTGCCCGGCTTGGTGGATGAGCTCACAAATCATCATGTTCCTCATAATGAGATTTCCTCCATGACAGTCTATGTCGAAACGGAGGACGGAACTCCTATCGAAGTAATGATTCCCAGAGGATATCAGGCCGGAGCCTTTAGCGGAACCTTAACTGGCAAAGATAATATTTTTGAAATTATCATTAATGCCGCCCCTGACGCACCGGAAAATGAGGATTTGATGGGAGACCCGGAGAATCCTGAGGATCCGGGTATTTTGGGCGACGAGGCGGTGAAGGTTCAGTGCGAAAACTCCCATGCCCCGGAGACATACGCCGTTTTGTCCGGAAGCTATGAAATTGGTGCAGTGACACCTCAGGCTGACGGCAGCTATACCTGCGATATTACCATTAAAGCCGAAAAATATGTGCAGGAATATAACACGGTGTATCCGTCCCATACGCTTGTGGGAGAGTCGACAAAGAAAGTCACCCTGATTTGGGAAGATGAAGATCGTTCCTGGGTGGCTCAGGGAAATACCACTCCTGTGGTGTTTTACGTTACTTGCGACACAACAGAGAAATATAATCTGACCTATGATGCCAACGGCGGATATTGGGGCACTGCCAGCGACACGACAAGAACGGAGACCGATTTGCCGGCTGGGCCGCATACGCTGATTTATTCCGACACCTCGGCTACAGCAGTCTCTCCGGCACCGACCCATGCTCCTGTACAGAAAGACGGCAAGGAAGTCAAGATCCTCTTTGTGGGCTGGTCTCTTGCAGAGGAGATGAAAGGCGAGATCCTAGACAAAGATGGTACGCCGATCGGGCTCATTACATCAGGCAGCATCAACATGAACCAGTCCTTCACTGTCTATGCGGTCTGGGCTGAGGACAGCAATGGCAACGATGTCCCCGATTATCAGGAAGAGGCTATCACGGTCAACTTTAATTTAAAGGGCGGCACAACTACTGATACGACGAGTTTTACCTTAAAGCCGTTCCCGGAAAAGACAGACATTAAATTTGGCACCGCTCCCGCGGTAACGCCTCCCACAGGTCAGGAATTCGTCAACTGGACGCTTCAGGGCGATTCCACCAAGACTCTTGGCAATAAGGCCGGCTTTACCTATGATAGTATTTTCGAGATGACTGGCGGCAAGAAGACCACGGTGACCTTCGAAGCCAATTATCAGTCTTCTAATGCCATCACCATCACGCCCGCTGATATCACCATCTATATGGGCGGTGACGGCTATGAGGGTACCGTGACGGATGAAGAGGGAGATATGGCTGGAAGCGGTACCAAGAACGGCTTCCCGGAGCCCGGATTTACCGTCACACTTCCCCAAAGCCTGAAAGACGCCGATATGAGCAAACTGTTCCTCAGATATGAGGAAGCAGATGTTGTGTCTTACACCTGGAAGTTCGAGAAGTACGGTGAGGGAAATCATAATATCTACCGGATCGTTCCTGTTGAAGGAACAGCAAGCCGTCCCGTCCGGTTGGAGTTTAAAAAGGGTGATTTGACCATTACGGAAGACACCTTTGATGTTAACCTGAATTTGAACCAGACGCTGGATATGACGGTTTACGGCGAAGGAATCGATCAGGAGTTGGTTTTCTTTGAGTATGAAGGAAATCAGTACGATATTTCTGTGGGAACCGGAAACCTCACCGTTCGCGGTACCAGTGATCATGCGCAATACGGCGTGGTGAACAAAGAAATCGCAGATGGAGCGCCCGGCCTGGAAGCTGAGAGCGGGACCACCTATGTGGTTAACGACAGTACCGTGACCGTGGAGGATCCCAGCGGTATCGCCCTGCTCTTTGACGATGTGATTGAAACCAATACGGTTGAGAATGTCACCAATACGGACTTGCTGGAAGCAAAAGCAGATACATATCTGGGCGGCGCTGATCCCGACCGCCAGTATGAGTTCAAATACTTGGATCTGGTGGATCAGAACAACGGAAACGCCTGGGTGAAAGCGAATGGGACACTGACCGTTTACTGGCCTCTGCCTGCCGATGCCGATCCGGATACGCTCCAGATTCTGCACTTTGCTGATGTCGACCGGAGCACAGAGGCAGATGACATAGCGGGCGAAATCTCTGGATGTGAAGTTGAAAAGGTCACAATCAAAGAGGTAACGGACACTCATGTCGTCTTTGAGGTGACCAACAGCAGCTTCTCTCCCTTCGCGCTGGTGTATGAGACGAAGACCACCCCGCCGCAGGAAACGGTTACCGTGACCTTCAAGGTCGTCAACGGCACCTGGAGCGACGATACCAGCAGCAACATAAAGGTGTCGGTGACCAAGGGCGGTTCTTTGACCACCGACCAGATCCCAACCGGCATGAAGCCGGATCCCGGCTACAAGAAGACCGGTTCCTGGGATACAACACCAAATACCACCAGAAAGCTCAACAGCAACGTTACCTATACGTACACCTTTACCAAGTCCGGCGATACCGAACCGGAGGATGAGGACTGCATCCTGTACTTTGAATCCAATGGCGGTACCGAGTTCAAGAAGATTGACAATGGGAATGATTCTTTCCGCATCAATCCCTACAGCGACTCCGAGTACGGCCAGCACATCCCCAGCCGTCCGGGCTACCGCTTCACCGGGTGGTATCGTGACGAGGATCTGGAGAACCGCATCAGCGAAAGCACGAAGATCAACGTCAACAGCATCATGACCATCTATGCCGGGTGGGAGCGGACTTCCGTGCCCTCCATGCTCAATGGTGATGACCACTACGCCTATATCCAGGGCTACGCGGACGGTACGGTACGGCCTAACGCCAACATCACCCGGGCTCAGGTGGCAACCATCTTCTTCCGGCTGCTGGACGAGGATGTGCGCAGCGATTATCTGACCACCTACAATACCTTCCCGGATGTGAATGCCGATTATTGGGCCAATACCGCCATCTCCACCATGGCGTCTCTGGGCGTGATCAATGGCCGCAACAGTGGCCTGTTTGATCCCGACGCCTACATCACCCGTGCGGAGTTTGCGGCTATCTGCGCCCGCTTTGATGACAGCAATGTCAGCGGCTTCGACAGCTTTACCGATACCTTCGGCCATTGGGCGGAGGAGGAGATCGGACGTGCCGCCGCACTGGGCTGGATCCAGGGCTATGACGACGGTACCTTCCGTCCCAACCAGTACATTACCCGTGCACAGGCTGTGACCATGATCAACCGGGTACTGTGCCGCCTGCCGGAGGATGAGGATGATTTGCTGCCCGGCATGAGCGTCTGGACGGACTGCCGGGAGGGCGACTGGTGCTACCTGGCCATCCAGGAGGCTACCAACTCCCATGACTACGTCACCAAGGATCGCGTCTATGAGACTTGGACTGACCTGAACCGGGCCCCTGACTGGAGCCGGTACGAATAAGGGAAAGCGGGAATACCTCTGAGAAGAACACGCATTCCCAAACGACCCGGGCGGAGGATCCTCCGCCCGGGTTTGCATTTCATTGTAAAAAAGCACATGAAGTGCCCAGATGAAAATTGACAAAATTGAACAAAAATGATATCATATTATCTATAAAATATGTGCACTATTTCGCTTGGGCGGAATTGCAAATCAACTTACGGAAAGGAAGACTGGGCAGCGGGAACGGATACAGACCAGTGACTTGCGGTTTTGGGCCGCGGTGTGAGCGGCTTTGTTTGTTTTCTGCGTCGTCCGGTGGGACGGCGCTTTTTTCGCCCCTCTGGAGTAGTCTTCCGCAGCTCGGGAAAGGATGGCGCCTATGGAAGAACTGAAGATGCTGGATCTGGGGATCATCGGACTTTATCTGGTGGTGATGCTGCTGGTGGGCGTGTGGTTCGTCAAACGCATCAAGAACACGGACGACTATTATGTGGCGGGCCGTACCCTGGGGCCTGTGGTTTTGGCAGCCACCGTCTGCGCCACCATCATCGGCGGCAGCGCCATGATGGGGCGGGCCGGCATCGCTTATACCACAGGTTTCAAGGCCATTGCAACAGCCATTCCCTATATGCTGGGTATGTTCATCTTCTCCGGATATGCAGGCCGTATCCAGAAGGTGGGCGAGAAGTATAACATCGAATCCATTCCCAGCCTTTTCGAGTTCCGCTTTGGAAAAGCGGCTAAGGTGGTGCTGGCAGCTATGGTGGCGTTTGCCATGGTGGGTACCGTGGCGGCACAGGTGACGGCCACCGCAACCATCATCAAGCTTCTGGGCGGCCAGGTGGGCATCAGCTATGAGATGGGAGCCCTCATTGCCACCTTGATCTTCATTATCTATACGGCGGCCTCGGGCCTGTTCGGCGTGGTATATACGGATGTGGTGCAGTTCTTCATGCTCATCATCTTCGTCTACCTGCTGATCCCTGCCTCCAGTATTGCCAGTTTGGGAGGACTGGGAGAATTCTGGGCCAATGTGGATAAGAGCTACATCACTCCCTACATTGACGGGGAAATCCTGGGAGATATCGTGACCTATCTGGTCTTTACCATGGCAGGGGCTGAGATGTGGCAGCGGTCTTTCGCGGCCAAGGACGGGAAGTCCGCCAAGCGGGGTATGTTCTGGGGCACCGCAGTTTATGCCGTGACCATCGTGCTGCTCTTTGCCATGGGACTGGCGGCACAGCAGATCCTGCCCAACGTGGTGGAGGAGTTTGGCACCGCCGACGCCGTGGTTCCCGCTCTGGCAATCAAGATCCTGCCTCCGGGGCTCACGGGCCTGGCCCTGTCCGGCATTTTGTCTGTGATGATGAGTACCGCCGACAGCTATCTGCTGGTATCGGTGCAGACCGTTGTCAGCGATATCGGAAAGACCTTCCATCCCCAGATGACCCAAAAGCATGAGATCCTTTTCTCCCGCATCGCCTCTGTGGTGCTGGCTCTGGGGGCGCTGGTGATCGCCCTGTACATCAAGAGTGCCTACGACGTGCTGATGTTCGCCTGGGCCTTTTACGCAGCGGCGGCGGGGCTTCCCGCTCTGGCGGCCCTTTGCTGGAAGAAAGCCACCACCGCTGGGATCCTGTCAGGCATGATCGGCGGCTTTGTGGTAACGGTAGGGTGGAAGTTGGCCGGGCAGCCCTTCGGCCTGGGTGCCACGGTGCCCGGCGCCCTGGTGTGCGGCGTGCTGCTGGTGACAGTAAGCCTTGCCACCTATTCCAAGCATCCCACCATCATGGTTCATGTGGAGAAATGAAACTGGAAACCCCCGCGGCTCTTATCGGGAGCCGCGGGGGTTTGCTTTTCTAGGTCACACTGGACAGATGCGGTTGAGACGGATATAATAATAGGGCGATTTTTCCTGATTAAAAGGCCCAGGTGCAGATGCAGTCCAGAAGCATGAGACCGGCGGTGATGAAAAAGACCGTCTGGCGGCACCGGCCACTCATGGCGCCCACCATCCGCTCAAAGAGGGGTTGGAGGATGTAGAGGAAGAATACGCCTCCCAGACCAAACCGGACAGAGGGGGACAGGGCGATGCGGCCCTGGAAATTGATGCCGTAATCCACATAGGTCTGCCAGGGCCAGCTGCCGGTCAGTGCTTCCAGAATGTAGCTGGTGACCAGCTCAATGCCGGTAGCAACCGCCATGCAGCCCAGGAAGATCAAAAATGGCTTGACCAGCCGCAGCCAGCGGGGCTCCTTTTTAGCCATCAGCCGATGGAAACACATCAGGAATGCCAGGGCGCCCACGCCGTACACCGGGCAGTAAGGGCCGAAAAGCACGCCCCGGTTGGTGAAGCCCCAGCGGTAGACCACCACTTCCAAAAACACTTCGTAGATCCAACCCAGGACGGAGTAGAGCAAAAAATAGAGAAAATATCGCTGGAGCGTAGGCCAAATGGCTTTGCGTTCCATGTACGGTACCGCCTTTCCTGATTTTTTCCCAGCATATCATATGGGCCGGGAAAAAGCATTACAAATATGTATCAATTTTGAACGGAGAATCCACATGCAGAACTACTTTGATGTGACATTGCCCGCCGACGACCTGCGGGCCATCAGCTCCATTGGTCTTGCCCATCTGGGGGATGCGGTGTTTGAGCTGCTGGTGCGTACCTGGCTGTGTGCTCACGGGAAGGCCACGGGACGGGGGCTCCATCAGGCTACCATCCACCTGGTGTGTGCGGAGTCCCAGGCGGAGAAGGTGACCCGGATTCTGCCGCTTTTGACGCAGGAAGAGCTGGCGGTTTACAAGCGGGGACGCAACGCCCAGGTACACAGTGTGCCCGCCCACGCCAGCCGGGCCCAGTATGCCCAGGCCACCGCCCTGGAGGCCCTTTTGGGCTGGCTGTATCTGCAGGGACGGCGGGAGCGGATCAACGAGCTGTTTTGCCGGATGATGGAGGAATGACCTATGGCATTGGATGCTGTTTGTTTACAGGGGATCGTGGAGGAACTGCGGCCCCGGCTGACGGGACTGCGGATCGACAAAGTCCAGATGCCTGCCCGTGACCAGGTGATTTTGACGCTGCGGGCAGGGCGGCTGCTGCTTAATGCCGGAGCGGGAGCGCCCCGGATGCAGATGACGGAGATCGCCCGGGACAACCCGGCGGAGCCGCCCATGTTCTGCATGCTGCTGCGCAAGCACCTGGTGGGCGCCAAGGTAGCGGATCTCATTCAGCCGCCCCTGGAGCGGCTGGTACGCATAGAGCTGGATATTACCGACGATTTCGGCCGACCCGGCCGGCGGACGCTGGTGTTGGAGGCCATGGGCCGTCGGTCCAACCTGATTTTGCTGGATGGAGAGGGCCGCATCATCGACTGCCTGCGCCGGGTGGATGCGGATATGTCCGCCGCCCGGCAGGTGCTGCCGGGCCTCTACTACGATCCCCCGGCCTCTGTAGGCCGCCTGCCGGTGACGGAGGAGACAGAAGAGGGGTTTCGTGCCGCCTTCGCCGATGCCCCCGGAGACCAGGCTGCTGACCGGTTCCTGCTGGATCGGTACTTTGGCGTTTCACCCCTGGTGGCCCGGGAAGTGGTGTTCCGTGCCACCGGAGAGACGGATCGGCGCCTGGCTGCCATGGATGATGCCGCCCGGGATCGGCTGTGGGGGGAACTGGCGGATCTCATCGCCCGCATCCGGGACAACCGCCTGACGCCGGTGTGCCTCTCCCGCCAGGGAAAGATGGAGGAGTTTTCCTACCTGCCCATCACCCAGTACGGCACTGCCATGGAAAGCCGTACCTATGAGAGCTTTTCGGCCCTGATGGATGACTTCTACGCTGCCAGGGAGCGGCAGGAGCGGGTGCGCCAGCGGGGCGCGGATCTGATCCGCACCGCCACCACCGCCCGGGACCGCCTGCGGCGCAAACTGGCCCAGCAGCAGCGGGAGTATGCCCAGACCCAGGACCGGGATCACTTGCGGGTATGCGGAGACCTCATCACCTCCAACCTCTACCGCATGAAGCGGGGAGAGTCCCGGCTGGTGACGGAGGATTTTTATCAGGAGGATTGCCCCCAGGTGGAGATCCCTCTGGATCCGCTGCTGACGCCTCAGGAGAATGCTGCCAAATACTATAAGCGTTACACCAAGGCCAAGACTGCAGAGCGCTATCTCCGGGAACAGATGGAGATCGCCCGACGGGATCTAGAGTATCTGGAAAGTGTCCTTCAGGAGATCAATCAGGCGGAGACAGAGCAGGATTTCCTGGATATCCGGGAGGAACTGCGGGAATCCGGTTTTCTGCGCCAGCAGGGAAAGGGGAAGAAGCTGCCCAAGCGGCCGGATAAGCCCCGGGAGTTTTGCACCTCCTCCGGTTTCCGGGTGCTGGTAGGACGCAACAACCGTCAGAACGACCGCCTGACCCTCAAGGACGCCGGCCCCCGGGATCTGTGGTTCCACACCCAGAAGATACACGGTTCCCATGTGATCCTCTTCACCCAGGGACGGGAGGTGGATGACGACACCATCGTGGAGGCTGCCAAGCTGGCAGCCTGGTTCTCCCAGGCCCGGGAGAGCGGCAACGTTCCGGTGGATTATACGCCGTTAAAATTCGTTAAGAAACCTGCCGGGGCCCGCCCCGGTATGGTCATTTACACCACCTGCAAAACCGTGAATGTAACCCCGGAGGAATCCATTGTTCAACAGCTGAAAAAGTAAAGATCGGAACGGAGAGCAAGCCGCTGTGTTTTCAACGGCTTGCTCTTTTTTACAATATTTGTTAAATAATTTGTGCAAAATCAATGTTGCAAACGTTTGAAAAATGAATAAAATAAAATCTCTCAAGAATTATGGCGGACGGGGACTGCCCGCGGAACGGAGGAAGATTGGATATGTCCTATCGTTTTTTGATGGATCTGGCGCTGATTTTGCTAAGTACCAAGCTGCTGGGTCTGTTTACCCAGAAGTTTCAGATGCCCCAAGTAGTGGGAGCGCTGCTGGCAGGACTGCTGCTGGGGCCTGCGGGATTGAACATTCTCTCTGAGACGGAGTTTCTCTCTCAGCTCAGCGAACTGGGCGTCATCGTGCTGATGTTCTCCGCCGGCATGGAGACGGATATCCAGGAACTGCGCCGCAGCGGCAAAGCGGGCTTCCTGGTGGCTCTTTGCGGTGTGCTGGTACCTCTTGTCATGGGCACCGGTCTTGCCTGGGCGGCGGGACGGACGGGACTGCTGACCAATACCAGCTTTTTGGAGGATGTGTTTATCGGCACCATCCTGACAGCCACCTCTGTGAGCATCACGGTGGAGACGCTGCGGGAGTTGGGAAAGCTGGACACCAAGGCGGGCAATACCATCCTGGCGGCGGCTCTGATCGACGATGTGCTGGGCCTGATCGCCCTGACACTGGTAAGCAGTGTGGCGGGCGGCGATGAGAGCGTGGTGCTGGTCTTAGGAAAGATCGTGCTGTTCTTCGTCTTTGCCATTGTGGTGGGCCTGGCGGCCCGCTGGGGCCTTTGCTGGATGATGGAACGGGCCCACGAGCGGAATTTGCGCCGCTATCCGGTGCTGGCATTTGTGCTGTGCTTGCTGATGGCCTACTGTGCTGAGGCGTTTTTCGGCGTGGCGGACATCACGGGCGCCTATGCGGCGGGTCTGGTGGTCTCCTGCACGCCCAAGGCCCAGTATATCGCCTCCAAGTATGAGCCTCTGGGCTATCTGCTTTTGACGCCGGTGTTCTTTGCCAGTATGGGCATCAATGTACAGGCCAGCGCCATGAGTACCGGCGTGTGGGTGTTCTCCATTTTGCTGCTGATCGTGTCTGTGATCTCCAAAATGGTGGGCTGCGGCCTGGGAGCCCGGTTCTGCGGCTTTACCTCCCGGGAGAGCCTGCAGGTGGGTACCGGCATGGTCTGCCGCGGTGAGGTGGCACTGATCGTAGCCAACCGCGGGCTGGAACTGGGTGTCCTCTCTGCGCCCATGATGACCCCGGTGATCATTACAGTGGTGGGCGGCACCATTCTCACCCCTATTCTCCTGAAGCTGGTATTCCGCGGAGAGCCCCACAAGCTGGAGGAGAACAGCCTGGCCGATCACTACCGGGAGGTGGCGCAGCTGGATATCGTCTCCGATCAGCTGCTCAATCAGAACCGGGAGTATGAAAACCAGGGCGAGCAGAAACAGAAAAAGAAATGAGTATGAAAAGCGAGCAGCCAGGGAATATTCCCGGCTGCTCGTTTTTTCAGGGATCGTCAGGCGCTGGCTGTGTGTCCGTGTTCCTCCCGGTCCCGGAACAGCAGTGTGATGCACCACAGTCCGGCCAGTCCCACCAGCGTGTAAACGATGCGGGACAAAATGGCCATCTGGCCGCCAAAGAGGAACGCCACCGTGTCAAAGCCGAACAGGCCGATGCCGCCCCAGTTCAGGGCACCGACGATGACCAGCAGCAGCGCAAGCTTGTCAAGCAGCATATGCTATACCTCCATTCCTAGGTTTGCGGATAGGTTGCCCACAGCACAGCAAAATATGCGGAGTCGGAAAGGTCGGCCTTTTTATCGCAAAATTTCCAAATGCGATTGAAAAGGGAAGGGGGGCTATTGTATAATCAAACTGAAATCATCCCCGCAGAACCGGGGACATATTTGAGATGATAAGGGGTTGCACGTATGAATATTGTCTGCCTGGACATGGAGGGCGTTCTGGTGCCCGAAATCTGGATCGCCTTCGCGGAGGCCAGCGGCATTCCGGAGCTGCGCCGTACCACCCGGGATGAGCCGGACTATGACAAACTGATGCGCTGGCGGCTGGGAATCCTCAAAGAACACGGTCTGGGCCTTAAGGAGATCCAGGCCACCATTGCCAAGATCGATCCGCTGCCTGGTGCCAAGGCCTTTTTGGACGAGCTGCGCACCCTCACCCAGGTCATTATCCTCAGTGATACTTTTGAAGAGTTCGCCAAGCCCCTGATGGAAAAGCTGGGCTGGCCCACCATCTTCTGCAATTCGCTGGAGGTGGCGGAGAGCGGCGAGATTACGGGCTTCAGGATGCGCTGCCAGCAGTCCAAGCTCACCACTGTGAAGGCCCTGCAGTCCATCGGATATGACACCATTGCCAGCGGCGATAGCTATAACGATCTGGGCATGATCCAGGCCAGCAAGGCGGGCTTCCTCTTCAAGAGCACCGAGCAAATCAAGAAGGATCATCCGGAGCTGCCGGCCTATGAGGAGTTTGATGATTTTCTGAACGCGATCAAAGCTGCGCTGTAATGCGAAATTACTTTACATAAATTTGGCATATTTTTGCCGTACGATGCGGCCTCCGCCGCTCCCCGGGGAGGCTGACCGGAGATTTACTTTTGAAAGGAGATGTCCCATGAACGAAAAATTCAAGCACCTGGGCTTTTATCCCGCAGACATCCTGCTGCCTAAGGATGCGGATATGACCAAGTGGGCCGTAGTGGCCTGCGATCAGTTTACCTCCCAGCCGGAGTACTGGCAGGCAGTGGAGGAAACGGTGGGCGATGCCCCCTCCACCCTGCGGCTGATTTTGCCGGAGGCAAAACTCAATGAGCCCGATGTGGATGAACACATCGCCGGGATCAACGCGGCCATGCAGGATTATCTGGACCGAGGCATCTTCCGTACGCTGGCAGACTCCCTGATCTACATCGAGCGGGTACAGTCCGACGGCAAGGTCCGCCACGGCCTGATTGGTATGGTGGATCTGGATCAGTATGACTTTACCCCCGGTTCCGGCGCCCTCATCCGGGCCACGGAGGGTACCGTTCTCTCCCGGATCCCGCCCCGGGTTCGGGTGCGTCAGGACGCGCCCATCGAGCTGCCTCATGTGATGCTGCTCATTGACGATCCGGACCGCACTGTCATCGAGCCCATGACCGCCCAGAGCGGCTCCATGGAGAAGCTCTATGACTTTGACCTCCAGCAGGGAGGTGGTCATCTCACCGGCTGGAAGCTGACGGAGAAGCAGATTGATGCCGCGGCGGACGCCCTTACCGCCCTGTGCAGCGGGGAGGAGATGGAGAAGAAATACGGCATGAAGGGTGCGGCGCCTCTGCTGTTCGCCGTGGGCGACGGCAACCACTCCCTGGCCACCGCTAAGCAGTGCTATGAAAATCTGAAAAAGGTGACGCCGGAAAGTGAATGGGCCAACCTGCCCGCCCGGTACGCGCTGGTGGAGGTGGTGAACAACCACGACGACGCACTGCAGTTCGAGCCCATCCACCGGGTGCTCTTCGGTGTGGAGCCGGAGGCAGTTTTGCAGGCGTTCCTGGACTTCTATCCTGGTGCCCATGAGGGCCAGGGACCGGGCCACACCATTGCCTACACCTATGCGGGCCACACGGGCTTTGTCACCGTACCGGAGCCCAAGGTCCAGCTGGCAGTGGGAACGCTGCAGGCCTTTATCGACGCCTATCTCAAGGACAACGCCGGCGAAGTGGACTACATCCACGGCGACGATGTCACAGATCAGTTGGGTGCCAAGCCCGGCAACATTGGCTTCAAACTGCCTGCCATGGGTAAGGAGCAGCTGTTCAAGACGGTCATGGCTGACGGTGTACTGCCCCGCAAGACCTTCTCCATGGGTCATGCCCAGGATAAGCGCTACTACGTGGAGGCCCGCAAGATTAAATAAAAAAAGCGACAAAGCGCTGCAGGCAACCGCCTGCGGCGCTTTTTGCCCTTCCGCTTCCCAGCAGGCGGCAGGTGTGGTATACTGCCCATAGGACCGGGCTGTGGCCCGGAGGAGGTGGAATATGAAGACCATCACGCTGGAAGCACCCGCCAAAGTGAATCTTGCGCTGGATATTTTGCGCAAACGCCCGGACGGGTATCACGATATGGATATGGTGATGCAGACGGTGTCCCTGACTGATACCGTCAGTGTCACAGAGACCGGGGAGGGGTTTTCCCTGTTGGCGGAGGGCATTACCCTGCCTCCAGGGAAGAAGTCCCTGGAGCAGCAGGCGGCAGAGGCCTTTTTTCAAAAGCTGGGACGGCCTATGCCGGGACTGACGGTGCATCTCACCAAGCGCATCCCTGCTTACGCGGGGATGGGCGGCGGCAGCGCAGATGTGGCGGCGGTGCTGCGGGGGCTGCGGACGCTGTACGCCCCGGAACTGCCCCTTACGGTTCTGGAAGAGATCGGTTTCACTGTGGGCAGCGATATGCCCTTCTGCGTCCGCGGCGGTACCTGCTGGGCCCGGGGACGGGGAGAGCTTCTGACAAATCTTACCCCGCTGCCGGAGTGTTGGTTTGTGATCTGCAAGCCGGATTTTGACATCCCTACGCCCACCCTCTTTGCCCGGGTGCGGCCGGACGCTTTGGAGAACCGGCCGGACATCCCCGGGATGCAGCGGGCGTTGGGGACGGGAGACCTTGCGGGAGTGGCGGAGCGTTTGAGCAATGTTTTTGAAAGCGTCCTGCCGCCGGAGGATCGGGAGGTCTTCTCCATCAAAACCCGCCTCATAGAGCTGGGGGCCCTGAACGCCGCCATGAGTGGCTCCGGCCCCACGGTGTTTGGGATATTCTCACAAGAGAAACCGGCGCGGATGGCGGCGGCAAACCTGCGAAATACCCATCGGCAGGTCTTCCTTGCCAACCCCACAAACTGGGAAAAGCTGGAAATAAATTAAGAGGACTTGTATAAAAATAACGCATTCCGTCCATGATGGGTGTAAGGCTACAAGGTTGGCCTACATAGAAAAAGGACGGAATGATTATGAAGACGGTTTCCAATGGAGAAAGAAATTCCCGCAGGCTCCGGATCTGGGAGCTGGCGTTGCTGATTGGTTTAGCGGTGTTTTTGCTGACAGGGGCACTGTCCCTGCGCTCCCAGGATCAGCTGGCGGATAAGGTGGTTCGGCTCCACGTGCTGGCAAACTCCGATTCAGAGGAGGATCAGACACTGAAATTGAAGGTTCGGGACCGTGTGTTGGAGCGGGCCACAGAACTTTTAGAGCAGGCCGCCGACCGCAAAGAGGCGGAGGCGCTGCTGCGGGGGCAGCTGCTGGAGCTGGAGGAGATCGCGGCGGAAGAGATCGCTGCCAATGGTTATGACTATCCTGTCAGCGTTGAGTTGGAACCGACCCAGTTCCCCACCAAGGAGTATGACGGCTTCGCCCTGCCGGCCGGGGAGTATCTGGCGCTGCGGGTCATCATCGGCGAGGGAGCCGGGCAGAACTGGTGGTGTGTGGTGTTTCCGCCCCTTTGCACCGCCGCCTCCTCCGATGTGCCGGAGACGGCGCTGGCAGCGGGGCTCTCCGGGGAGGAGGTTTCCCTCATTACCGAGGCGGACGCCGGATATAAGCTGAAATTCAAAAGCGTGGAGCTGTGGGAATCCCTGATGGCCAAGCTGTCGGGAGAATAAAAGCAAGAGATCCCCCGGGGAGCAGATGCTCCCCGGGGGATTTTTTGTATCAGCGGCGCAGATAGGCATCGATGTCGAAGTCCAGCAGTTTTGTATCCCGCTTTAAGTACAGGGGATGGTGGGGGTGGCCGGATTTCAGCAGGGGCCCTGCCGTATACCACCGGGCGCCTGCCGCCTTGCCGTCAGCGGCGAAGTCCCGCATGCAGTCCATGAGATAGTCCCGCTTCATGATAATGTTGCCCCAGGCGGCCCAGACCGCCGGATGGTCCGAAAGAGAGAGAAGATACCGGAACGCTTTGCGGTTTTCTGCGTGGAGTTCCGGGTTGCACAGAGGTTCCATGTCGTCGGGACGGGTTGCCCGCTGGGCGTAGACGTTGAACATCAGGAAGCTGTCGTAACCATTGGAGAGGGCAATGCGCTCCACGGACTGGAGCGTAGGATCCAGGGCGTCCGGCGCGGCGGTGGAGGGGTTGATGCCCACGCAGATCAGAGGACAGCTGCCCCGGGTACCCAGAATGTACCGGTATTCGGAGTAACGGTTGGGGACATACAGCCAGCGGGCCACATCGTAGTCCGGAGAGGGGCGCAGGGCCTCTTCCAGCGCGGGGGCGAAGTGTTCCAGCTGCAGCTGCTGGGTGGTTCCCTGGGGAATATGCATGGCATGGCCTCCTGGTTTTGTTATTTTTTTCAGCATACCACACCTGGGGGCAAAAGGCAACGGAGGGTGGCCACAGCGGCGGAAATGTGGTATCATGGCTCCAGATAACCTCCTCCCGGGACGCGCCGGGAGAGAACAGGCAGGAGGCAAGCCATGCTGACGATCTTGATGGGCCGGGCAAAAACGGGAAAATCAGATGCCGTGCTGAGGCGGATCCGGGAGCTGGGGGACAGCAGCCGCCAGATCCTGCTGGTGCCGGAGCACGCTTCCCATCAGGCGGAGGTGGATCTTTGCCGCTTCTGTGGGAATACTGCCAGCCGCCATGCGGAGGTGCTGAGCTTCCGCCGGTTAGGGGACCGGGTGCTGGGCATTACCGGGGGCCTTGCCCAGGTAACGCTGGATGCCGGCGGCAAGCTCCTGACACTGCAAAAGGCTATGGGGGAAGTGGCCCCTATGCTGCGGGTGTACCGCCGTCCCTCCCGGAAAGCTGCCTTTTTGCAGCAAATGCTGGATCTGCTGGATGAGCTGCGGTGCTACGAGGTGACGCCCCAAGTGCTGGAGGAGCAGTCCCGGGCCATCCCCGGGGCCACCGGGGAAAAGCTCCGGGACCTGAGCCTCCTGTACGCCGCCTACGAAGCCCGGCTGCTGCGTCGGGGGTTCGATGCCCGGGACCGCATGAGCAAGCTGTGCGACCATCTGGAGGAGTCCGGTTACGTTCGGGATAAGGATATTTTCCTGGACGGCTTTACGTATTTTAACGCCCAGGAGCGCCGGGTGCTGGAGGTCATGCTCCGCCAGGCCCGGTCCGTGACGGTGACGCTGCTGGCGGACCCGGCGCGGCAGGAGCGGGAGATCTTCCAAGCGGGACTGCGGACCCGGGAGCAGTTGGTGCGGCTGGCCCAGCGGACAGGCTGCCCCTGGGAGGAGACGGTGCTTCGCAGCCAGGATCCCACGGCCCTGGGCCATGTGGAGCGCTGTTTTTTCGGGGAGACCCTTCCCTTTGACGGAGATTTTTCCGCCATCCGGGTGCGGGAGGCAGAGAGCCTCTATGACGAGGTGGAGCAGACGGCGGCGGACATTCTGCACCTGGTGGCGTCCGGGAAGTGCCGCTTCCGGGACATCACTGTGGCGGCCCGGAACATGGCGGATTATGAGGGGACCATTGAGACGGTGTTTCAGCGCTACGGTATCCCCGCCTATCTCAGCCGCCGCAGCGACATGCTGGAAAAGCCGGTGTGGAGCCTGGTGACAGGGGTCCTCTCCGCCATCGAAACCGGCTTTGAATACGAGGAGATGTTCCGCTGGCTGAAAACCGGCCTGGCGGGACTGACGGCGGACGAGTGTGACCTGCTGGAAAACTATGTCCTCAAGTGGGAGATCCACGGCCAGATGTGGCTGCGGGACGTGGACTGGACGGGAAATCCCGACGGCTACGGCGCTCCCATGGATCAGCGCCGTCAGGAGCGGCTGGACCAGGTGAATGCCATTCGTCGCCGGGTGCGGGAGCCCCTGGCAGAACTGTGTGATGGCCTGCGGAAAGCGGAGACAGCGGGCGGGAAAGTGGATGCACTTTACAGTTTTTTGGAACGTCTGGATCTGCAAAACGTCCTGGAGGGACAGATGCGCGCCCAGGCGGAGGCGGGACGGCTGCAGGAGGCGGAGGAGACGGCCCAGCTGTGGGAGATCCTGTGCGGGATTCTGGATCAGTTCGTGGAGATCCTGGGGGACGAGCCCATGGAGCAGGAGGAGTTCTCCCGCCTGCTGCGGCAGGTGGCCTCCCAGTACAGCGTGGGCACCATTCCGGTATCGCTGGACCAGGTGTCCGTCAGTGAGATCACCCGCAACGACCGGCATACGGTGGGATACCTCTTTCTCCTGGGCGCCAACGATCACGTGCTCCCGGCAGTGGGGCAGAGCGGCGGGATCCTCAACGAGGACGACCGGGAGGAGCTGGCCATCCGGGGCATTGCCCTGGCCCCCACCGGGATGGATCAGCTGGCCATTGAGCTGCAGCTCATCTATGCCGCCCTGGCCCAGCCCACCCGGGGGCTCACCGTCAGCTACCCCGTGTGCGATATCTCCGGCAGTGAGCTGCGGCCCGCCTTTGTGGTGGAGCGGCTGCGGGAGCTGTTCCCGGGATTGGAGATCCAACGAGCTTCTGACAAGGGATATCGCTTAACAGCAGTGACCCCGGCCTTGGAGGCGGCCGGGCAGGATCCCGGCGGGGCCCTTTGGACGTATCTTGCCGCCCGGCCGGAGTTTGCGGGGCGGCTCACGGCCATGGAGCGGGCGGCATCACTGCGGCGGGGGAAACTGTCCCCGGCGGCGGTGCGGGCGCTGTACGGCCAGCGGGTGAGCCTCACTGCCTCCCGGCTGGAACGGGTGTGCAGCTGCCACTTTGCCTACTTCATGGAGTACGGCCTGCGGGCAAAGCCCCGGACAGCCGCGGCCTTTGACGCGCCCCAGATCGGCACGTTCCTCCACTACCTGCTGGAAAACGTCACCCGGGAGGTTCTGGCCCGGGGCGGCTTTGCCCAGGTGGGGGAGGAGGATCTCCACGCTCTGGTGCGCCTCTATATTCAGCGCTATGTGGAGCAGGAGCTCCATAATTTCCAGGACCGGGGCGCCCGGTTCCGGTATCTCTTTGAACGCCTGCGCAATACCGCCTACGCTGTGGTGGACCAGGCGGCGGCAGAGCTGCGCTGCTCGGACTTCGTGCCCCTGGCCTTTGAGTTGTCCTTCGGAGACGGCAAGGAGCTGCCCGCCGTGGTGATCTCCGAGCCCGATGGCGAGCTGCGGGTAGGCGGCAAGGTGGACCGGGTGGACGGTTGGGTGAAAGACGGGAAACTCTATCTGCGGGTGGTGGACTACAAGTCCGGCAAAAAGGCCTTTGACCTGGCCTCCGTGCGGATGGGACTGGATATCCAGATGCTGCTCTACCTCTTTGCCTTGCAGAAAGAGGGCCCCCAGCGCTTCCAGATGCCGGTGGAGCCCGCCGGGGTGCTGTATTTCCCAGCCCGGGACGAGATCTTGCCGGCGGAGCGGAATATCCCGCCGGAAAAGCTGCAGCGGGAAGTGGAGCGTCAGCTGCGGCGCACGGGACTGCTGCTTGCGGACCCGGCGGTGCTCCAGGCCATGGAGCACTCCGCCCTGGAGGAGCCCCGGTATCTTCCGCTGCGGGTGGGCCGGGACGGCAGCGTCTCCGGCTCCATCGCCTCCGCTGCCCAGCTGGGTCGGCTGGGACTGTACGTGGACAAGCTCCTGCGCCAGATCGCCCGGGAGGTGCGTCAGGGCAACATCGACGCCGATCCCTGCTGCCGCAGTGAGGACGAGAGCGCCTGCCGCTACTGCGACTGGGCAGACGCCTGCCACTTCCAGGACGGACGGGACACGGACCGCCTGCGCTATATCCTGCCGGTGCGCCCGGAGGAGTTCTGGGACGCGGTGGATCGGGAGACACAAGGAGAGGAGGGACATCCATGGCAAAACTGACGCTGACGCCTCAGCAGCAGGCGGTGGTGGAAAACCGGGGCGGGAGCTTGCTGGTTTCCGCCGCTGCCGGCTCTGGAAAGACCAAGGTGCTGGTGGACCGGTTGTTTTTGTACATCACCCAGGACCGCTGCAATGTGGATGACTTCCTCATCATCACTTATACCAAGGCCGCTGCGGCGGAGCTGCGGGGCAAGATCGCCGCGGAGCTCTCCCGGCGGCTGGGGGAGGACCCGGGCAATCAGCACCTGCGCCGCCAGCTGCTGCGGGTCTATCAGGCGGATATCAAGACAGTGGACGCCTTCTGCACGGCATTGTTGCGGGAGAACACCCATCTTCTGGCGGAGGAAGGGGAACGGTACGCCCTGACGGCGGACTTCAAGGTGCTGGACGACCACGAGGCATCCCTCCTGCGCCGCCGGGTTCTGGACCGGGTACTGGAATCCTTTTATCAGGAGCTGGACGAGGGCAGGACGCTGCTGGCGGACACCCTGGGAGCTGGACGGGACGACAGCCGTCTTGCGGAGCTGGTGCTGGAGATCCACGAAAAGCTCCAAAGCCATGCGGATCCTGAGGCCTGGCTGGCCCGGGAGCGGGACACGTGGCGGAACCTTCCAGAGCGCTTTGACGATACCCCCTACGCCGCCGTGCTGCTGGAGGATGTGCGCCGCCAGGGTGCCCACTGGGCGTCGCTGCTGCGACGGGGCGCGGAGCGCACCGAGGGAGACGCGGGACTGGAGCGGGGCTACGGGGAGAAATTCCGGGTGACGGCCGCCGCCTTTGACGCATTGGCCGAGGCACCGGACTGGGAGGGTGCCCGGTCCGCTGCGGGGAACATCGTCTTTCCCCGGCTCACCACCCCCAAGGGCCGCAAGGACGAGGGCATCGTGGTGTCCCTGAAGCAGGTGTGGGAGAGCTGCAAGGATGCCGTGGACAAGCTGGAAGAGGTTCTGGACGTCAGCGGGGAGGAGGCCATGGAGGACCTCACCGCCGTGGCGCCTGCCATGGTTGCATTATTGGATTTGACGGAGCAGTTTTCCCAGGCCTACCGGACGGAAAAGCTCCGCCGGGGAACGGTGGACTTCTCCGACCAGGAGCACCTGGCATTGCGGCTGCTGGTGGGGCCGGAGGGCGCGCCCACGGAGCTGGGGTGCCAGGTCTCCGCCCGGTACCGGGAGATTTTGGTGGACGAGTACCAGGATACCAATGAGGTGCAAAATGCCATCTTCCGGGCAGTGTCTCGGGAGGAGCGGAACATTTTCACCGTGGGCGACGTGAAGCAGAGCATTTACCGCTTCCGTCTGGCGGATCCCACCATCTTCCTGGAAAAATACAGCCGCTACCCCTCCTACGAGGAGGCGGCAGAGGGAGAGCCCCGGAAGATTCTGCTCTCCAAGAACTTCCGCTCCCGGCGGGAGATTCTGGACGCTGCCAACTTCATTTTCGAGAATATCCTCTCGCCCCAGATGGGGGAGATGGTCTATGGAGAGAACGAGGCGCTGCACTTCGGCGCGGCCTATTACCCGGAGCGGCAGGACTGCGATACGGAGTTCCATCTCATCGCCGTGGGCCGGGACGCCCCGGAGGGGGAACGGCCGGTAAAGCGTCTTACCGCCGAGGTCCGGTTCGTGGCCCGGCGGATCCGGCAGCTGCTGGATGAGGGGTATCCCGTCACCGGGGAGGATGGGGCCCTGCGCCCATGCCGTCCGGAGGATATCGTGATCCTCATGCGCTCCCCGGGCAGCCGCACGGCGGCCTTTGCCCAGGCCCTGGCGGAGAGGGACATCCCCTGTTCCTTCCAGGAAAACAGCGACTACTTCCACACCATGGAAGTGAGCACCATGGTGTCCCTCCTGGAACTGGTGGATAATCCCCGCCAGGACGTGCCCCTTATCTCCGTGCTGCGGTCCCCGGTTTTCGGCTTCGACCCGGACCGGCTGGCCCAGATCCGGGCAGGGACCCCAACGGGGGAGTACTACGATGCCGTGGCCGCCGACGAAGGGGAGGACTGCAAGGCCTTCCTGGAGACGCTGGGATCCCTGCGCCAGGCGGCCCGGGATATGAGTGTCCACCAACTGATCTGGCACATCTACAATACCCTCAACGTGTTGGGCATTTTCGGTGCCATGGACGAGGGGGCCCAGCGCCGGGAGAATCTCATTGCCCTGGGCCGCCATGCGGAGAGCTTTGAGAGCAGCGGCTACCGGGGGCTATTCGCCTTTGTGACCCAGCTGCGCCAGCTGCTGGAGGAGGGCAAGGCCCCGGAGACCCGGACCGCTTCCGCCGGAACTGGCGTGCGCCTGATGAGTATTCACAAGTCCAAGGGACTGGAGTTCCCCATCGTGGTGCTGGCGGACCTGGACCACGCCTTTTCCAGGCAGGATTTCGACACGCCGGTGCTGGTGCATCCCAAGCTGGGACTAGGACCTATTCGGGTGGATACCGCACGCCGGATCAAGTACCCCACATTGGCCCGGAAGGCGGTGGAGCAGGCCCTGCGCCGGGAGAATCTGGCGGAGGAGCAGCGCATCCTGTATGTGGCCATGACCCGACCCAAGGAGAAGCTGATCCTGGTGGACGCCCTGTACCACGCGGAAAGCCGCCTGAAAAAGCTGGCGGCGGGGGCTGCTTGTCCCGTGTTGCCGGAGACGGTGGCATCGGGGCGGTCCTTCGGAGACTGGCTGCTGCTGCCCCTGCTCTGCCGCCCGGAGGCGGCGCCCCTTCTGGCCTTGGCTCAGGCGGAGCCGGGCGGGCTCTACACCGGGGACACGATACCCTGGCAGGTGTTCTGCCACGACGGCGGAGACTTCCGGGAACGGCCCGCAGTTCCCCGTGCCACAGAGGAGCAGCGGGTGACCGGCCCTGCCTTTTCCCCGGAAATGTTGGATTTCGTCTACCCCTACACCCGGGAGACCCAAATGCCCTCCAAGGTTACTGCCACCCAGCTCAAGGGGCGGGCAGTGGACGAGGAGATTGCCGAGCACGCTGCCCATACCCCCTATCTGCGGCCCCTGACCCAGCCCAGATTCCGTCAGGAGCACCACGGGCTGACCTCCGCGGAGCGGGGGACAGCCACCCATCTGGTGCTCCAGTACCTGGACTTTTCCGGGGGTGATGCTGCCGGTCAGGTGGCGGCACTCCGTGCCCGGAACCTCCTGACGGAGGAGCAGGCGGCGGAGGTGGATGTGGAGGCTCTGGATCGCTTCCTGGCCTCCCCTCTGGCCCAGGAGATCCGGCAGGGTCGCAACATCCTGCGGGAGTACCGCTTTACGCTGCTGATGGATGAGCGGATCTATGATCCGGCGGCGCAGGGAGGGGACGAGATGCTCCTCCAGGGCGTGGTGGACTGCTGCTTCGAGACGGACGCAGGCATCACCGTGGTGGATTTCAAGACGGACCGTGTGTTCACGGCAGCGGAAATCCGGGCGCGGGCGGAGCAGTACCGGCCCCAGCTGGAGGCGTACAGCCGGGCGCTGGAGCAGGTGCTGGAAAAGAAGGTGGGGCGTCGGGTGCTGTGCTTCCTGGCGCCGGGGGAGAGCGTGGACGTCTGAAAGAAAATTTTCCCTGGGAAAAATGAAAAAATAGCTTGCAATCCGGAAAAGCGTGTGGTAAACTAATTAACGCCTTTGTAAGGTGAAAGCTTTCCGGGGGTAGTTTTGAACAGAAAGAGGTGAACGAGAGCAATGAAGGAAGGAATCCATCCCAATTATCAGCAGACTACGATTACTTGCGCCTGCGGTAATGTGATTGAGACAGGTTCTACCAAGAAGGATATCAAGGTGGAAGTCTGCTCTAAGTGTCACCCCTTCTTCACGGGCAAGCAGAAGCTGGTGGATACCGGCGGACGCGTGGCCAAGTTCAACAAGAAGTTCGGCCTGGACAAGTAAGTCTGACACGAAACCGAAAGGGTCTGCTGCACTGCGCGGCAGACCCTTTTTGTATTTCTGATTTACTTTTCTCCGGGGAACGCATATACTGTACCTAATCATGAAAAGGGGGAGCGATTCACTATGCGCCTGCAGCCTGTGGATTTTCAGTCCATGACCCCGGAGGTTTTCCGGGTTTTTGAAACGCAAAACGCCCTGCTGACGGCAGGGGACCGGGAGACGTGCAATACCATGACCATCGGCTGGTGCCAGCTGGGCCGTGTGTGGAACCTGCCGGTGTGCACGGTGTATGTGCGGCCGGAGCGCTATACCTATGAATTTATGGAGTCCCACGACTATTTCACCGTGTCGGTTCTGCCGCAGGAGGCAAAGAAGATCATGGCCCTGTGCGGCACCAAGAGCGGCCGGGATGTGGATAAGGTCCGGGAATGCGGACTGACCCTTTGCTACGGTGCCGGAGATGCGCCCTTCTTTGACGAGGCGGAGTGGGTGCTGGTTTGCAAAAAGGCCTATGTCCAGGATCTGGACGCCGCCTGCGTGCTGGATGCGCGCATCCACGGTTCCTATGGCGCCAAGGGCAACTGGCACCGGGCTTACATTGGCGTAGTCGTGGAGGCCTATCAGCAGAAACGATAAGGAGTACAAATGCAGCAAACAGAAGAAGTTCGTGATAAAGTGGTACTGGTGGGCCTCAACTCCCCGGTACTGAAAAAGGAAGAGAATGCCGACGAGGACACCATGGAGGAGTTGGAATCTCTGGTAGAGACCGCCGGCGGCGAAGTGGTGGGGGTGGTGCTGCAGAACCGTCCTTCCCCGGATCCCCGCACCTTTATTGGCGAGGGCAAGGCGGCGGAGGTAAAGCTCTACTGTGAGAATACCGGCGCCACTATGGTGATCTTTGACAACGACCTCTCGCCCTCCCAAATGCGGGTGCTGACAGAGGTATTCGGCGTCCAGGTGCTGGACCGCTGCGGATTGATCCTGGATATCTTTGCCCAGCGGGCCAAGACGAAGGAGGGCCGTCTCCAGGTGGAACTGGCCCAGTATCAATATCTGCTGCCCCGCCTGACGGGCATGTGGACGCACCTGGAGCGCCAGGCGGGCACCAGCGGCAAAGGCCCTATCGGCTCCAAGGGCCCCGGCGAGACCCAGCTGGAGACGGACCGCCGTCATATCCACCGCAAGATCGACAAGCTTCGGGAGGATCTGGAGGATGTGCGCCGGGTGCGGAGCACCCAGCGCCAGCAGCGCCAGAAAAACGAGATCCCGGTGGTGGCCATCGTGGGCTATACCAACGCCGGAAAGTCCACCCTGCTTAACCACCTCACCGGGGCGGGGATCCCCGCCAACAACCGCCTTTTCGATACCCTGGATACCACCAGCCGTCTGCTGACGGTCAGCGATACGTTGGATGTTGTGGTGTCGGACACGGTTGGTTTCATCCGCAAGCTGCCCCACCAGCTGGTGGAGGCCTTCAAGGCCACGCTGGAGGAGCTGGAGTACGCGGATCTGCTGCTCCATGTCATCGACGTGTCCAACCCTGAGTGGCAGCAGCAGGCCCAGGTGGTGGAAAACCTGATTTTGGAACTGGGGGCGGGCGAGCTGCCCCGCATCGACGTCTTCAACAAGTCGGATCTTCTGCCGGTGGGGGAGATTATGCCCCACGGAGAGGACATCGTCTCCATCTCCGCCAAGACCGGCGAGGGCATTGACAAGCTACTGGAGATGATCGACAAGCGCCTGGACAAAGGCAGCCGCCGCTGCGTGCTCCACATCCCCTATGATAAGGGCGGCCTGTTGGATATGCTTTACCGGGAAGCCAAGGTGGAGTCCGTGGAGTACGGGGAGACCATCGATGTGGTGGCCGTTTGCGGCCCCCGCACCATGGGACAGGTGGCTCCCTACGCGGAGCCGTGAGGTGAGGACATGATTCTGGAAACACCCCGGCTGGTACTGCGGCCCTTTACTCCGGCAGAGGCGGAGGATCTCTATGACTATGCCCGGGATCCCCGGGTAGGGCCCATAGCGGGCTGGTCACCCCATAGAAGCGTGAAAGAGAGCCGGGAGATCATCCGTACGGTGTTCGCTGCTCCCCACGTATTTGCCGTGGAGCTGCGGGAGACCGGACGGGTGGTGGGCTCTGTTGGATTGGTGGGCCGCCACCCTATGGGAGATCATCCAAACTGCCCGGACGATGAGGCGGGGTATAGCCTCCGTCCGGATCTCTGGGGCCGGGGATTGATGCCGGAGGCCATGAAAGCTGTGCTGGATTATTCCTTTACACAGATTGCAATAAAACGAGTTTGGTGCGGGCATGTTGCAGGGAACTGGCGCAGCGCCCGGGTCATCCAAAAGTGCGGCTTTCACTACTGCACCTCCCGTACAGAGCGCCACGGAGAGCAGGACAAGCTGATCTATTACTATGTGCTAACAGGGGAGGACTGGCGTGAGCGGATATCGGGTGCCTTTTGAGAACGCGGAGAGCGAGTTCACGGAAAAGCGTTCCCGCTTCATCAGCCATATCTGGCGGGTGGAGACGGAGGAAGAGGTGCGCTCCCACATCGAGGAGATGAAAAAGCGTTACTACGACGCCCGGCACAACTGCTGGTGCTATTTGCTCCACGAGGGCGGCATCGTGCGCTACTCTGATGACGGGGAGCCTCAGGGAACGGCAGGCCAGCCCATGCTGGCGGTGTTCCAGCGCCAGGAAGTTACCAATGTGTGCTGCGTGGTGACCCGGTACTTCGGCGGGATCCTGCTGGGTGCCGGCGGGCTCACCCGGGCCTATACCCGGGGAGCCAAGGATGCTCTGGACGCGGCGGGCATTTCTCAGATGAGTCTTTGGACGTTGTGGGAGGTGCCCTGTACCTACCCGCTTTTAGAGCGGGTGAAGCTGGAGATTGCCGCCTGTGGCGGCGTGGTGCGCAGTGCGGATTACGGTGCGGATATCCTCCTGCAGGCGGCTTTTCCGGCTGGCGGTGCGGAGCAGTTTGCCCCCCGTTTGACGGAGCTCTCCGCCGGTGGGCTGGAGATGCTGCCATCCGGCGAGGAGTTTTTGCCTGGTCCCCGGCAGGAGGCCAACTGAAAGCATACGCAAAAGATCGGCAGGACGGATGTTCCGTCCTGCCGATCTTTTGCATTTTGTGATATGTAGAACTTGAAAATCCCTTAGAATACACCCTGGGCCATCATGGCGTCAGCC
>UMIY01050442.1_pt1 | contig 28918 bp, 26 predicted proteins | sample 1965921 | NCBI WGS metagenome assembly UMIY01 (sample SAMEA4836134, study PRJEB28245) | human gut metagenome | biome: gut microbiome; material: fecal sample | place: Denmark | collected 2008
AGCTTCTTTGTCTTTAGAATCTTTAAGAGCTTCAGCTTTTTCAATTTCCTTTTCAAGGATCTCGAAGGAATTTTTAGTAAACTTGATTGTATCTTTTGTCTTTTCCAATGCAGCATCAAGTTTCTCATTTAGGCTACGTTTCAAATCAAGCATTTCTTGATCTATCTTGTCTTTTTCAATTATGACAACGAATGGCGATAGTCCATCTACTTCGACTTCAACTTTGCCGTCTTTTACTACAGCTTTATAGCTCTTTAGTCCGTCTTTTGATAGGTGTTTTATAAGGGCATTTTTGCCATTATATTCATCGCCCACAGCTAGACTAAGTTGAAGTTTTCCTTGATAATCTCCTATTAGTTTCACATCATAGGACTTTATGATTTCATAGGCCTTCCCTTCTTCTGCCTTTAAATTCCTGTAGTCTTTTAAAATGCTTTCTGGCACTGTGATTTGCACCTTGCCATTCTTCAACTCACTCTTATCTTTTATTTCAAGCTTGGCGTCCTTAGATAGCTTGCCTTTTAAAGTAATCTTAGAATTTTTATCTGTCAAATCTTTGGCTATAAATTCCTTCTTGATTTCCGGTTTCTTTTCTTCTTTTACATAATCTTCTACCCATACCTTATCCCATACTTTTTCATATCTCATTTCGTATGTGTAGCTATCATCTCCGGCAGATTTTACAAACTCATAGTTCATGGCAGACAAAATTTCTTTATATGCCCAATGAGATATTTTTACATCTTCAAAAGTCTTTAGCTTGAACATATTCTTTTCGATTTCATATGCTGTCAAAGTCTTCTTGTAAAGGCGATTTAGCATAGCAACAGCTTCTGCTCTTGTAACCTTGCCATCTGGTCTAAAGGTCTTGTCAGGATAGCCCTTTACAATTCCATTTGCAGCGGCTCTTAATATGGCTTCTTCAAACTCGTGACCTCTTATATCTGTGAATGCTTCCTCTGTCGATTTTTGTAGAAGAAGTGGGAAAATCATCCTGGCAAATTCTGCTCTTGTCATCTTATCATCTGGTCTTAGTTTGCCATCTTTTGCAAGAATCATACCCTTTGAATAGGTATAGTTAAGAGCCTCATTATACCAAGAGTCTTTTACATCATCAAAATCTAGCTTGTGCTTAGACGCTGTTGCTTTTTGCAATTTTAAAATCATTTGAGAAGCTTCTGCTCTTGTAACTGCAAAATTAGGTCTGAAAAGTCCGTCTGAATATCCTTGAATGTAAGGTTTAACAACAGATTTTTTGGAATTTTTTACCTTTACTGGCACAAGCCTTCTTCTACTTATATATTCATAGTGACCTTTGTTTTGATCATTCTGGTATTCAGGGCCTTCGTTTTTGTTATTTTCATTTGTTGGGTCTTGTTCACTTACGATGTTGTCAATACCATCTTCTTTTTCAACAGCTTTTGTATCACTCAAAAATACATAATCTGTATTTTTTACGAAAATATCATCTGCAAGTTTTACCGAAAATACAATTTTTAGCAAATGAGTATTTGGATAGTCTTGTTTTATGTCTGCTTCTTTGAAGCTTATTTCATACTTGCTACTTTGAGCACTTCTTACTTGATTTTCCGGCACCTTTTCGATGTCATAGTATTTGCCATCCAACTTATTCTTTTCAAATTTAGGAGTCGCTCCTGTTACTGCAACTGTTTCATATTCATCCTTGTCAATTCTATAAACTGTGAGTTTTGGATAGTCCTGCTTTGATATAGATGCTAGTTCAGATGAATAAGTCACCTTGCCGTTTTTTATTTTGGCATGTCGCCTCATGTTGTCGTGTTTATTGGCAACAACTTTTTCATCTTCCAAATTCATATCTATTAGGATATTTTTAGTCTTGTCTTCAAATTTATTTTTATGAATCAAAACTAATTCTTTCTTTTCTTCTAGACTGAGATTCTCTTTATATGCTAGTTCTTTTGCCTTTTTCAAGCTTTCACGCAAGTTATTTATAGTTGATGAATTTCTGTCCATGTTAACTCCGGCTTGATTTAAGGCATTTTCATCAAGGTTTAGTTTTTGTATATATTCTTTTGCTCTTGCAACATTTTCATCAGATGTGTCTAATTTTTCTTCGGGGATGTAAGGCTTTTCTTCAGGGTCTTTAGAAAATTTTTCAAGCCTATACATATTTTCTGTATCTCCGCTTGCAACTGCCTGTAGGCTCACTGGCACATAGCCATCAACCGTTATATCAACCCTATCACCTACTTTTAGGCCATAGATGTATAAAAAGCTTCTTTCAACCTTGTAGCCTTTTTGTCCTTCCACCACGTTATCTAGCATTGCAATTTTTTCAGAACCCAAGGATACAAGTCCCTCTTTATTTGCAAGCTTCTTTAGCCAAGCCTTAGAATCGTCACTTCTTTCTGCTACTTGAATTGATTTTTGGTGGAATCTATTCGTTGTAAACTCAACTCTTTTTATTTTTTGACCTGGTTTTTCATCTTCAAAAATAGGTGCTTTTTCACCCTCAATACCTTCTTCGCCCGATGGGTTTATGTGCTCTTTTCCAATCTTATCATCATCTAACTTCTTAGGCACTGAACTATGGCCCCAGAATTCAGGATACTCTTCAGCAATTTTGCCGCTGCCTTTTTGACCAGCTTCAATCTTTCCTATGACATTTTTGGTGATCTTTACACCATCTTCTTTTGCCGGACTAACACCACTTCCATTTCCAGCTCTTAAATATGCAATCTTGCTAGAAATTGTTCCTTCGCCACAAACTGCATATCCACCTTCTCCACTATGACCTGTGCCTCCCAAGGCAACAAGTCCTCCATCGCCGAGAATCTTGCCGTCATTTTTTAAGACTAGGGCATTTCCTCCTCTTGATGTTGTGGCAAGTGTTCCTCCTCCATAGGTATAGAGATTTGAATTTTCTAAAATTGTAAGAGATCCTCCGTCAACCTCTACCCCAGTTTGTCCTCTATAAGGCATACCATCGGATTCGCTTCCTGTTGGAGATTCATCTCCTTTTACAAAGACATTTCCTCTTATAAAGGCCTTGCCCTTTACAAGTACAACAGGTCTTGTGTTCTTGACAGCCATATTTGTATCTGTCAAGTTGTTTGTATTAGAATAGATGTATGAGCTTTCCAATACAGCTCCATCATTTAATATGATTTGGCCTTGAATTGATGAGCCCGAGACCACTTTTGCATCAGACGGTTTTCCAAATTTTCCTTGGAATGTGCCATCAGGATCATAATTTACCCTGAGCCTTCCGCCATTAACTGTAATCTTTCCGTAAATTGAAGAATCATGTATATTTAAAATCGCACCCTCGTTGACGATTATATTCACTCCAGAAAAAACTTTCATATTTACAAGAGTCAAGTTGCTTCCCTTTTGCAACACAAAATTTTGGATAGGAGTCCTATCCTCATCTGGTTTGTACTCAAACTCTTTTCTGTTAGGATTATCGCTCAATTTAAAAATCAGACCCAATTGTCCATAAGTTCCGCTTTCATGCGAGCCTTGCCATAGATTTATATTTTGGGGTACTTGATATTCTTGACCCTTTCCCTTATTATTTTCATTGAAATAAGCAATATACCAAGGTTCTTGATTAAAAAGGACCTTGCCATTTGCAGTTGTTTTAAGTCTTGTATTTACATTTTTCATTACCTTGTCAAGATAAGTCGTTTCTATATCCGAAACAGAAAACCAGGCTTCATTGCTGCTTGCCGTTCTGCCATAGATGTCTACAAGCTCTATCTTTACTGGATAGTCTCCAACATTTTTGGGTTCTCCAGCAAGAGTTATAGAAGAATCTCCCGCATTATAGCTAGGCTTCATACCAGATTTTTCATCTAGTATAATCTTTGTGCGTCCCTTGTCCACTTCTATATCCGACTTGGAAAGCTCCTTCCAAGCTCCTGGGATAGGGCCTTGATTCTCTTCTGTAATTTGTCCATAGACCTTGATATTCGAGTTTTTGTTATCACTTGTTGTTCCAGTAGCAGCGCTTACCGCATCATACTTTCTTTGACCTACAAGAGCCCCTTCAAAATAGCCCTCAAGTTTGATATGGAGTTTGCCTATAGGCGGATGAGCCAAGTCAATCTTTTCAAAATTTTTATCCTTACGAATAAAATGTAGCTCTTCCCCTGAATTTAATGTCAAAGTCAAAGTGTGTTTATTTCTAATAGGATCAATGTAGAGTTTGCCATCTGAAACGCAGTAGCTTTTACCTTGTGTCCATCCAATACCGCCTGCATAAGTTATCTTTTCATGCTCAAAAACTGTATCAGTTTTTACACCAGATATCTTTTCTGCTATGGCTTCTGGTTCTATTGATATCTCCATTTTTTGGGCATCCTCATATGTCAAAGTTAATTTTATATCTATACTAGCTGCATCAACCTCGCTATTTGCAAATACAGTAGTCAGATTAAAAATCATCATAATGCATAAAATCAGAGCAACCACTCTTTTCTTCATCTCTTAATACCTCCTATGATAATATTGGTTAGCAAACACTAACGAATTAAGTCTAGCATAGTTATTATCTTTTGTCAATAAAAAACGCTATCACGATAAGACATATATTTTTAAATTTATTATCTTTATAATATTTCATAAAAAAATCCTATATAAAACATAGGTTTATGCTTTATATAGGACATCTTTTACTATTAACTTAATCATCTATAAGTGCATCTAGCTCTTCAAGTCTATCTATCCAAGCTAGATCATCTTTTTTCGCTTGCTTTTTATTTTTCTTTTGCTTTGCAGTATTTTTATCACTTAACAAAGATAAAAGTAATATTATTGGGAAAAACGCTATCATGAAGATTAGCTTAACTAAGCCAATTAGTATCTTAATAATCATAAGCCTACTTCTCCACTACTTCCGAAACATTATCGCGCTTAATTACTTCAAAGGTCTTGTCACCTATGTTTGATAGATACTTCGAGTGCGTAACCATAATTATCTGCCTCTTAAAGCTTTCGCTCACCTTGGATAAAAATTCTGCAACATTGTAGATATAATCTTCTGAAACGAATTTTGCTGGCTCATCAAGCAGTATCGGCCCTTCAATCTTGGGATTAAATACTTCTATCATCGCGAAACGAAGCGCAAGTGAGATGATGTCTACGTATCCCCCGCCTCTTTGCTCTTCGGGATCAGTAAGAACTTTTTCGCCATCTACTTCATCTTCTAAGAAAAAGTCAACAGCGACCTTACCATTGATGCTTTTCTCTTCAATCACGAACTTGCTTTGCGAAGCAAAAATTTCATGAAGTGCGCCTGTAACCATGCTCTCGATGCTCTTAATTGCTTGTTTTCTTGCGTAGTCACTAGTTTTTTCTAAAAGCAGCTTTGTTTTTTCGAAGACCATGTTCTTCTCGTCCAATAGCTCCGCCTCTTTTGTAAGCGAAGCTTTTTTCTCGACAAGCATCTCCCTCTTGGTTTTATCTTGCAAAATTTTATTTTCTAGAGACTTATTAAATTTTTTAATTCTATCAATCTCTAAAGCATAATTAATCATTGTCTTTTAAAAGCTCCTCTGCCTTTGTAATTTCACTAGCTATTTTATTTTCTAATTTTTTTATCTCTGCTTCAAGGTTTTCAGGCTCTATGCCAAGCGCTTTTATCTCTTTAATGATGTTCTCCCTATCATTAAGAAGAATGTTTAGCCTCTCCTCATACTTAACCTTATTTAGTTTTGCCTTGTCTAAACTGTCTTTCAAGGCCTCAAGTCTATTTGTATAATCCATAATATCACCTTTTATAAATATTCTTTCACAATCAAGTCGATGTGCGCCTTGTCAACGTCTGAGTTGCAATATGGGCACTTCTTTAGCTTGATAAGTAGTTCTGTGTATTCTTTTAAGTCTTTATTTAAATTGTCATCGTTTTCCTTAATGAAGTACTTACCTTTTTCAATTGACACATTTAATTCGTTTAAACGTTTTTTTAATTCATTAAGCTTATTAAATGCATTTAAATTTTTGATTATGGTATTGTCTATGTCAAGTTTTTCTGTTATATTTTTACTTTTCTTGTAAATGGCTTCGGTTTTATCGATATCTAATTTTATCAAAGCTAGTTTATTTTGATAAGATTTATATTTATTTAAAATTTCATAAGACTTAGAAATATTTTCTATAAGCGCTTCGTTGGATAAAATTTTATCGAAATCCTTTATCTTTTCAATTAAATAGTCTTTATTTTTCTTGTTCTCATCAAGTTTATTTTTAAGTGAATTTATTAAATTTAGCTTTTCTACTGATTCTTCTATATTTTTTGTAAGTGTCTCTCTATCTTTAAGTAATTGTTCTTCTTTTTCTATATCTTTATATATTAAAATTTTTTCATCAAGCTCTTTAATTTCTTCATTTATCCTCTTGATATCAGACTTTTGAGATTTTATATCCTTGTTTGTATCGTCAATGGCTTTGTCAACTACATCTAAATTATACATCTTACCGATAAGTGCTGACTTTTGTGTCGCTGTATAGCTAAACATGAAAGGTCCATCGTGCTGAAACTGTATATTGAAGTTGATGTCACTCGCCTTATCAAGCGTAATCTTTTTTATCTTCATCACGTTTGATACTTCTGGTGGAAGCCCTGTTCTTAAGCTGTTAAACTCTTGAACTTCGCCAGTCTTCTCATTATATATGATATATAAATTTTCTTTTTTCGAACGCTTTCTCTCAACTGAGTAATCATTATTAAAATAAATTCTGACAGATGCAAAATCTTCGTTATTTCTAAGCATACCAAGTCCTTGCGGCTCATTGAAAAATACCCAGCGTATTGCTCTTAGTATCGACGTCTTTCCATTGTCAGATGGTCCGACGATTACGTTTAGTCCATCCGCAAAATCAAGCGAAGTAAATTTATGCGATTGAAAATTAATTAGATCTATCTTTTTAATCTTGACCATGAATATCTTCCTCCGCCTTCTCTAAGCGCTTTTTCGCCTCGTCTATAACTTCTTTCTCTACATTGTCAGACTTAGTAATCTCTTCTAAAACGCTATAGTAGTCGTACTTATCAAAGTCTGCCGCTTCTTTTATGGTGTTTTCAAAATTAAGAACTTCTAATTTATCATTCTTGTGCTTTTCAATATATTCTCTGTCTAAAACTTCATAGCCAGGTTTTGCGCACTTCACATCAATAAGCTTGATATCTGGTTTTAGGTCATCATTTATCTCGATTAGAGCGTACTGAGGCATCCTCTTGTACTCTTCGGTCGTATTTGAACACCTTGTAAGCGAACCAGGATTTAAAAATATTCTATCGTTAAGGCTTATTATTCCAAAACCTGTGTGGTAGTGACCTGATAATGTTAAATCCGCCTTAGTGTTGATTATATCGGTTACAACGGTGTGTTCTATCTCTTTTATAAATGGTTTTTCTAATAGCATGCCATGAACGACATTTATCAGAAACTCGCCATCTTTTTTATCATATTCGCTAAGTAGATAGGCTTCTTTATCTTCAGCGTCCATCTTGTATATATATGGTGTGCCAATAATTTTAACGCTATTGCCATTAGAAAATTTTTCTTCAATGGTATTTTCTCTATCAAGCATCTCAATAGCGCCAAATGATTCGAGTAGGCCTAGGTGCGTTCTTGGAAGCGTATCGGGATTACGGCCATATATATCGTGATTACCGCTAACCACATAAAATTTTATATTATTCTCTTTTAAATAAAAAAGAATCCTATTAAATTTGACAAGACAAATAGTTGAAACGGTTGGAGTATCAAAAAGATCTCCACCGTGAACTATAAAATTGGCTTTGTTTTCAACTGCAAAATGAGCAGCCTCGTCAATCTTATTAATTACCGTTTCAAAATAATTATCAAGTCTATTTATAGGATTTTTTTCTTTTATATGTGTATCTGTTAAAAATACAAATTTCATTATATCAACTTTATTCTTCTGTATTTTGTTCTGCTTCTACAGCTTCGTCTTCTTTTTTACTTGCTTCTCTAACCTTTAATTCTATCTCTTCCATAAGCTCAGGTTTTTCTTTGAACAATTGTTTAACATTTTCTCTTCCTTGGCCAAGTTTTTCACCGTTGTATGAGAACCATGCACCAGCTTTTTCAACTATGCCTCTATCAACAGCAACATCTAGGATGTCGCCCTCTTTAGAGATACCTGTTCCATACATAATATCAAATTCAACTACCTTAAATGGAGGAGCAACTTTGTTTTTAACAACTTTAACACGAACTCTGTTACCTACGATGACATCTTCTTTTTTGCCAACTGCTGTCTCTTCTTTTTGCTTGATTACATCAAATTTTCTTATGTCAAGTCTAACTGATGAATAGAATTTCAATGCCTTACCACCAGTAGTTGTCTCAGGGCTACCAAACATGATACCAATTTTTTCTCTTAATTGGTTAATGAATACTACTGTTGAATTTGTTTTTGATATAACACCTGATAATTTTCTCATCGCTTGTGACATAAGTCTTGCTTGTAAACCGATTGTTGCATCACCCATAGCTCCTTCAATCTCAGTCTTAGGTACAAGTGCTGCAACTGAGTCAACAACAACTAAATCAACAGCGCCGCTCCTAACAAGTGCTTCTGCTATGTCAAGGCCTTGCTCACCATTATCTGGTTGAGATACTATAAGTTTATCGATGTCAACGCCCAAGTTTCTTGCATATTGTGGGTCCAAAGCGTGTTCTGCATCTATAAAAGCTGCTGTGCCGCCTCTTTTTTGACATTCAGCAATAATGTGTAGTGTTAATGTGGTCTTACCACTTGATTCTGGTCCGTAGATTTCAATGATTCTTCCCTTAGGTATACCGCCTATACCTAAAGCCATGTCAAGCGATAAGCAGCCAGTTGGAATGCTTTCAATATTTAGCTTAGCATGATCGCCAAGTCTCATTATTGAGCCTTTACCAAAATCTTTCTCAATCTTTTTCAAAGCTTCGTCAAGAGCTTTTTCTCTTTCGTTCATGTCCATTTCTTCACCTCTATTATTTAATTATTATTTCTAAAATTAAATCGATTAAATCGTTCTTTGCTTCTTTTATTATATCACATCTTGGGCCTGTATAAACCTTTTTATGTAAATATTGATGATTTTTATAGCTTATACCATAATAAACAAGTCCAACCGGAATCCCATCATATGACGTTGGCCCAGCGCTTCCTGTTATGGCGTAAACGATGTCAGTATCAAATAAATTCTTCGCTCCATCAAGCATGGAAGATAGTACCGCAATAGATACTGGTGTGTATTTATCAATCAATTGCTTATTAACCTTTAGCGTATTTATCTTAACTGATGATTGATAAGAAACAAGTGTGCCGCGAAAAACATCAGATGCGCCAGAGACTTTAACAAGTTCGCTTGATATTAGTCCACCTGTTATTGACTCTGCTCCTGATATGCTTAAATTATTATTTTTTAAAATTTCAATAATTTTATTGCATTGTTCCATTGAATACTTCCCTATTTTTATATAGATAATTTATCATCGATAATATTGTTAGAGCTACTGAGACATATAATAAAACTTTTCCTATTATATACATATTTCTATTTATCAATATAATTGTTAAGAAGAAAAATATTACCGAGAAAAACTGTGTTGTTGTCTTAAGCTTACCAAAAATGTCAGCTGCTATGGATATATTTTTCTTCGCTGCAAGCATTCTAAAGCCTGATATAAGTAATTCTCTAAATAAAACTACTATGACTACCCATGGCTCAACGAAGCCCCTGTCTATAAACATGATGAAGGCGCTTAAAACAAGTATCTTGTCAGCAATAGGGTCTATAAACTTACCAAAATCTGTGATCATATTGTATTTTCTAGCTACGTACCCATCCAGAAAATCGCTAAATGATCCAAGTAAAAATATTAATAGGCTAGATATGCCGCTTTGATCATAGTAACAGCTTAAAACAAAAATTGGCAGCAAAAATATTCTAAACATTGTTATTTTATTTGCTAGGTTCATAAATTTCACCTCTTAAATCATATTCAAGCGCTTCAATAATCTTTACATCTACAAAGCTTCCTATCTCTAGGTCTTTATCGCTCGTCACATAAATTTGTCCATCTACATCAGGTGCATCCATAAAGCTTCTTAGAGTGTATTCGCCTGCTTCACCGTCTTCGACTAAGCATTTCATCACAGTTCCGACACTTTTTTCAAGGCTCGCTCTTGAGATATCCATTTGCGCATCCATAATTTTTTCTCTTCTTTCAGTTTTTACCTTTTCATCTAGTTTTTCATTGAAAGAGTAGCTCCTTGTACCCTCTTCGTCGCTATATTCAAAAACGCCAAGCTTATCAAATTTTTCTTTTTTAATAAAATTAAGTAGCTCTTCAAAATCTTCTTCTCGCTCACCTGGGAAGCCGACTATAAATGTAGTTCTTAAAACTAGATCAGCTATCTTAGTTCTTAATTTTGTGATTAATTCATGAATTTCGTCTTTATCAATATGTCTATTCATCATCTTAAGAACGTGGTCTGAAGCGTGTTGAAGCGGTATATCCATGTAATTAAGTATTCTATCTGATGAGTTAAATGTTTCGATTAAATCATCTGTGATATTGTCTGGATATAGATACATAATTCTTATCCAAGGCATTTTAGTCCTCTCTAGTATTGCATTTAAAAGCATATCAAGTGATGGCCTAGAATATATGTCCATGCCGTAGTCTGTTGTGTTTTGCGCGATAAGAATAACTTCTTTAGTTCCAAGCTTATGTAGATGATTAATCTCATTAACTATATCGTCAATGGACCTTGATCTAAGTCTGCCTCTAAGCTTTGGTATTATACAGTAAGAGCAGTTATTGTTACAGCCCTCAGCAATTTTAACGTATTCAGTGATGTCTGCTGCATCTTTTTCTATATATTCAATATCCGCGTTTATGTTATCGATATAAACATCATCTTTATTATTTTCTTCATATTCTTTAATTATTTCAGAAATGTTTTGAAAATTACCTGTACCGACTATGATATCTATCTCAGGAATCTCTTCTTTTAGCTCATTTGAGTATCTTTGAGCAAGGCATCCGCTAACAATAATCTTAGCTCCATCCTTCTTTTGATTAATCATATCAAATATAGCGTCTATGGACTCTTCTTTCGCTGCATTTATAAATGAACAAGTATTTATGATTATATAATCAGCATCAGATGGATTATTTATTATAGTATAGTCATTATTTTTTAGTTTATATGCCATAGTCTCTGAGTCTACATCATTTTTTGAGCATCCCATAGTAAGTATAAATACTTTATTCAAGTCCTTCACCGCTTTCACCGTATAAATTTTCTAAATCTTCTTCTTCAATTAAAACTTTTCTTGGCTTAGATCCATCGTAGCCGCTAACAACGCCCATCTCTTCCATTTGGTCAACGATTCTTGCAGCACGTGAGTAGCCTATCTTGAGTTTTCTTTGTAAATATGATATAGATGCTTGTCCATCCGCTACAACCAGCTTAACCGCCTCATCATATAGATCGTCCTTATCATCTTGCATTGTTTGACTAGTATTATTCGTGCTTATGGATTCAACCGCATCTTGATTATAATTTGCTTCACCTTGATTTCTTATGAAATCGCAAACTCTCTTAACCTCTTTATCGCTGACAAAGGCGCCTTGAACTCTAATTGGCTTTGAAAGGTTCGATGGATAGTAAAGCATATCGCCCTTGCCTAATAATTTTTCAGCACCGCTCATGTCAAGTATAGTTCTTGAGTCAATTTGCGAAGAAACTTGGAAGGAAATTCTCGAAGGAATGTTCGCTTTTATAGTTCCTGTAATAACATCGACCGATGGTCTTTGAGTCGCTACAATTAAGTGCATGCCAGCTGCTCTCGCCATTTGAGCAAGTCTACAGATAGCGTCTTCGACCTCTGTTGCAGCAACCATCATTAAATCAGCAAGCTCGTCTATAATTATAACTATCTGAGGCATTTTTTCTGTGATAGTATCAAGTTCATTATAGCTTTGCATGTCCTTGACATTGTTCTTAGCAAATAATTGGTATCTCTTCTCCATCTCTTGAACTGCCCAGTTTAGTGAGAATTGCGCTTTTTTAGCGTTTGTCACAACTGGTATCAAAAGATGAGGAATATTATTATAAACATTTAATTCAACAACTTTTGGGTCAATCATAATTAATTTTACTTCATCAGGTCTTGCCTTATAAAGTATACTCATGATTATGGTGTTGATACAAACACTTTTACCTGAACCTGTTGCACCAGCGATAAGTAAGTGTGGCATATTAGCAATGGAGCTGATGATGGTATTACCTGTAACATCTTTTCCTAAAGCAAGCGGCAATTTTGATTTTAAATTTCTAAATTCGTCGCTATCCAGAATTTCTTTTAATAAAAGCGTATCCTTATTCTTATTAGGCACTTCTATGCCTACCGCGCTCTTGCCTGGTATAGGCGCAAGTATCCTTATATCAGTCGTTGCAAGTGCTAGAGCCAAGTTATCTGATAGACTTAAAATCTTACTAACTTTAACGCCAGCAGCTAAACTTATCTCGTATGAGGTAATAGTTGGGCCGCTGTTAACCCCAATAACTTTAGCATCAACGCCAAAATTGTTAAGCGTATCTTGAATAATCTTGATATTGTCCTTAATCTCTTTACCTTTTGAATTTGTGTTAGTAACTTCAACCTCTTTTAATAGATCAAGTGACGGAAACTCATAATGAACTATATCTTCCTTATGAATTTCTTTTTCAATATCAATTTCTTCGTTATTATCTTCTGTTTTTTCTACTTCTTTTTTGATAGTCTTAGGCTTTTTCTCTGTCTTTTTATCTTCTTTAGCCTTTGTATCTTCATAAAGTTTTTCTGCTTTATTCTTATTTCTATCCTTTGAAGAATCATTTATCTTTATATCAATAAAGTCATCATCAAAACCTTCTAGTTTTATATCACTTCTATCATTAGCAAAGCTTTCATCAGCCACAGCATTTTTAACCTTAAGCTCATCTTCATCATTAAAGATATCATCTGAAGAAAGTATCTTTTTATTCTTCATCTCTTGTCTTTTAATCTTGATCTTTTCTACGCCATTTTCAATTCCATCTTGAATTTTATTCATAGTATCATCAGTTTTTTGAACGATGTCAGATTTTTTAATGCTTGTTAATGTATAAATGTTAATAATATTTATAATAACTAAAACTATAACAGTTCCGACACCACCAAATAATCTATAAAAAAGAAAACCAAATACACCGCCTATTAGTCCGCCAGAAGCAAGTTCTCCTGCTGATTCAGTCGCTTGAGAAACGTGTGCTGAGAATGAACTCATAAGTGATGTAGATGAATCAAAAATAATTAAAAGACTTAAAAATATAATGCTTAATGATATTATTAATTTTTTTGCAAATGGTCTAGACTTTGGTATCAATAAAACCAAAGCTATTGCCAATAGATAAAATAAAAATATATTGTATCCAAGTGAAAAAAGGTAGACAAGACCACTCTTTATCCATCTGCCAAAAACACCAGTTGCATCACTATTTGCAAAAATTAGCAAAAATACGGACGCAAAAAGTATTATTAGGCCTGATATCAATAAAGATTCGTTCTTATCTACCTTTTTATTTATTTTGCTCTTATTTTTTATATTTGTTCTTTTTTTTGTAGTTTTCATACAATCCCTTCGCTTACATCTCTTTTATAAGTAGTTTGCTACAATACAAACAATTCCTAGTATTACTAAGTAATAAGAAAATACATGGAATTTCTTATTATTAGCAAGTACTTTTATTAACCTAATCGCTAGTACTCCTGTTATAAAGCTTACTATAAGTCCGACTATCGCGTTTAAATCAAAACTTATAGTCGCTCCCTCTTTATATATATCTTTTAATCCTAGTATAAAGCCTCCAAACATAGCAGGTATTGCTAGTAAAAATGAAAAATCGACTGCATCCTTCTTATTTATTCCTAGTGCATGAGAAATAAATATAGTTGAGCCTGATCTTGATATGCCTGGCAGTGCAGCAATGCCTTGTACTGCTCCAATTGCAAGCACTCTTGGTACTCCTGCCTTAGTGATTCTCCTTGTTTTACTATACAAATTAATATCAATATAATATATCAATATTGCTGTTATGACGAAAAATACACCTATAAGTGATAATGACATATATAATTGATCTAGATACTTTTCTATATATAAAGCGATGAAAACTGTAGGTATAGTCGCTAGTATGATGTATAGAGCTAGTTTTTGATAATGGTTTAGCTCTATTTTTTCTCTTTTGATTAATGAAGCAAGCATCTTAAAAAACTCTACTATCATGTTTATAACTTGTTTATGATAAACAAGCAAAATTGAAAGTAAGGTTCCAAAATGCAAAACCTGTGAGAAAAATACATTACCTTCTTTTATATTAAATAAAATTTGAACTATGGCCAAGTGGCCTGATGAGCTTATTGGCAAAAACTCTGTTATGCCTTGAATTATAGCGAGTATTATTGCTTTAATTAATGTCATTATTTAACTCCTGTTGAACCAAATCCGCCATCTTGTCTTTCAGAGTCTGAAAGTTCATCTACTTCTTCAAAATTTATTTTTTCATATTTTGATAAAACCATTTGAGCGATTCTCATACCATTTTCAATAGTAAAATCTTCTTTCGAAAAATTTATTAGAGGAACCTTTATTTCGCCTCTATAGTCACTATCGATAGTTCCGATACCATTGACAAGGCCAATGCCGTGCTTAATGCTAAGTCCTGATCTTGCTCTGATTTGAACCTCGTAAGAAGAAGGTATCTCTAAGTAGATACCTGTACTTACTAGTTTAAACTCACCAGCTTTTAATACAAGGTCTTCATCAAGTGAAGCTCTTATGTCAACGCCAGCTGAATTTTCTGTTTGGTATTTTGGTATTTCATTTTTACTCTTATTTATTATCTTAATAGTTGCCATAATTTTATCCTATTATTTTGATTCCCCGTCAGAATTTTCTACCAAGGCCTTTCTTGAAAGATTGATTCTGCCTTGTTCATCAATAGATGTAACCTTAACCATAATTTCATCGCCAAGCTTTAATACATCTTCAACTTTATTTACTCTGTCTTTAGAAATTTGTGAAATGTGTAATAAACCTTCTTTGCCATTTAACACTTCAACAAAAGCTCCAAAATTAGTTATTCTATTAACTTTACCAAAATAAACTTCGCCTACTTCAACTTCTTTGACGATGTCTTCTATCATCTTCTTAGCACCGTTAAGTCCTTCAGTAGTATCAGCTGAGATGTATACGTCACCGTCATCAGTTATATCAATCTTAGCGCCAGTTTCTTCGATAATCTTGTTAATTACCTTTCCGCCTGAGCCTATAACGTCTCTAATCTTATCTGGATCTATCTTGATTGTTGCAATCTTTGGTGCATATTCAGATAATTCTTTTCTTGGTTCACTAATAGCTGATGTGATTACATCAAGTATTTCAAATCTAGCTTTCTTAGCTTGTTCTAGAGCCACTTTCATGATCTCTTCGTCTATACCTTGAACCTTGATATCCATTTGCATAGCTGTGATACCATCTTTAGTGCCAGCTACCTTAAAGTCCATATCTCCAAGGTGATCTTCAAGTCCTTGAATATCTGTTAATATCTTTGTGTTTGCATCTGATTTAATAAGTCCCATAGCAATACCTGCTACTGGTTTTTTAATTGGTACACCAGCATCCATAAGAGCAAGTGTTGAACCGCATATACTTGCTTGTGATGAAGAACCGTTTGAGCTTAGTACTTCTGATACAAGTCTTATAGTGTATGGGAACTCTTCAAGTGTTGGTATAACTGGAACTAAAGCTCTTTCGGCAAGGGCTCCATGACCTATCTCTCTTCTGCCTGGGCTTCTAAGCGGTCTAACGTCTCCAACTGAATATGGAGGGAAATTGTATTGATGCATATAGTGTTTTTCGCCCTCTTCAACCAAGCCGTCTTGTGATTGACTGTCGCCAAATGAGCCAAGTGTAGCTATAGTTAAAACTTGAGTTTGACCTCTTTTGAATAATCCTGATCCATGAGCTCTAGGTAATAAGCCAACTTCTGCAGAAAGTGGTCTGATTTGTTCAGTATTTCTTCCGTCAGGTCTTAAATTTCTTTCAAGTATGCCTTTTCTGAACTCTTCGCTAGTGATATCATCAATAGTTTTAAGTATGCTCTTTTGATCTTCTGGATATTTTTCAAGATATTTATTTAGTATAGTATCCTTAAGTGATTCGCTGTTTTCAATTCTTTGGATCTTATCAGCTTCAAATATAGAGTCTTTAATGTCTTCTCTAAACTCTTTATCGATTTCATTAAAAATTTCTTCTTTTGCTTCAAATTTTTCAAATGAATATTTTTCTTTACCTATCTTTTTGATAATTTCTTCTTCAAATTCGCAAATTTCTTTGATAGCTTCGTGTCCCTTTAGTATGGCCTTTATCATTTGATCTTCAGACACTTCATTTGATCCTGATTCTACCATCATGATGGCATCCTTTGTGCCTGAAATACAAAGATTTATATCAGACTTTTCCATCTCTTCTTGTTTTGGGTTGATAACGTATTCGCCATCTATAAGTCCAACGTAAACAGCTGCTGTTGGTCCGTTAAATGGTATGTCAGAAATACATAAAGCAACTGATGAACCAATCATAGCAGCAATTTCTGGACTATTGTCTGGGTCAACTGAAAGTACTGTTGCTATGACTTGTACGTCATTAAAAAAGCCCTCAGGAAATAAAGGTCTAATTGGTCTATCAATCAGCCTTGAAGTTAAAACTGCTTTCTCTGAAGGTCTTCCCTCTCTTTTTATATATCCTCCTGGTATCTTACCAACAGAATAAAATTTTTCTTCGTAATCAACACTTAATGGGAAGAAGTCTACCCCTTCTCTTGGTGCTTTTGTGCTTGTCGCATTAACTAAAACGTAAGTATCTCCATACTTAACTAAGCAAGAGCCACCAGCTTGCTCGCACATCTTTCCTGTTTCAATTTCTAAAGGTCTACCTGCTAAGGTAGTTTTAAAATTTTCTTGCATCTCACATCTCCTTTAATCTAACAAAAGAGCGGGATATCCCCGCCCTCTTTATCCTCTGATATTTAATCTGTCTATCAATTCACGATATTTTTCAATATCTGTGTTATACAAATATTTTAAAAGACCCTTTCTTTGACCGATCATTTTAAATAAACCTCTTCTTGAGTGATGGTCTTTCTTGTGTGTCTTTAAGTGTTCTGTAAGGTCATTGATTCTCTTAGTAAATATAGCTATTTGTACTTCTGTAGAACCAGTGTCCCCTTCGTGCATTTTAAAATCATCAATGATTTTTGATTTTTCTTCTTTTGATAACATTTTGTTTCCCCCTTAATAATATTTGCCTCAGCCAAGTGTATCGACGGGAACGATATACATAGCATAAGGTACCTATATTAGTATATCATGAACTTTAGCATTTGTAAAGCATTTTATACTCATAATTATAAATAATCTTCAAAATTTTTTGCAAAATCTATATCGCTCTTGATTTGCTTGATCAAATTATCTTTATCTTCAAAATTTAACATATCTCTGATCCTATAAATAAAGTATAATCTTACAGTATCATCGTATATGTCATCTTTAAAATCGAAAATGTTTGTCTCAACGCTTACAAAATCTTCATTAAAACTTAAGTTTTTGCCAACACTAGTAACTGATTTATATATTTGGTCTTTAATCTTAATCTTTGTTACGTATACGCCTTGATATGGAATGATGTAGCCTGTGTTTATATTTAGATTTGCTGTTGGTATGCCAACTGTTGAGCCATATTTCTTGCCATGGATAACTTTTGACTTTATCGAATAGTACCTTGATAATTCTTTGTTTGCACTCATCACTTCGCCCGATAGTATCAATTTTTTAATATTGCTAGATGAAATTTTTTGCATTTTTTCGTCTAGCTCAAAATTTAATACTATTGCTTCGCCGCCACTCTCTTTCATCATATCTTTAAGAAGGGCTGTGTCGCCTAATTTATCAATGCCAAAAGTATAGTCCTCGCCTGAATAAGTTTTTATCGCTTTTAACTTATCTAATAATATATCTTTAACGAAAGCTTTTGGCTCTGTTCTTTTCAGTTCATCTGTAAAATCAATCACATAGACTGTATCTATACCAAGTTCTTCAAGTATCTTGATCTTATCATCTATAGTCGTTATGCTTTTTGCATTTTTAAAATCGAGTAATAAAACAGATGATAAAACTTTATCTCTTTTGGCATCACTTATGCAAGTCTTGATTATTTTTAAGTGTCCTAAATGCATTCCATCAAAGTAACCAAGAGCTATATAGCATTTTTCACTTGTAAACTCATCTTTTAAGTTAATTATCCTCATATTTATAAACCTTTTTCATATAAATATTCTTTCTGCCGCTATCATCTTTCTTTACATAGCCCACGCCGCAAAATTTATCAGCGCAGTAAACCTTGTAATATTCTTCATTGTACGCGTCATTCACATAAGAATTCATACCATTTTGAACGGCTTTAAACCTTTTTTCATGAAGTTTTAGTACAGGCAAATCTATGAGCGTATCGACTGGAATAAGGTCATCCTCTTCCATATCATCTATGCATATAGCCTCATCAATTTTTAATGGACCGCTATAGTACCTCATAAGATAATCTATATATGATATAGTTCCTAATTTTTGTGCTATATCAAAAGCTAGCGTCCTGATATAAGTTCCTGTTGAGACATCACTCATGACTATGGCATAAGATTTTTCTTTGTTAAATTTCAAGAGTCTGTTTTTATAAATTTGAACAGTTTTTGCTCTTGAAGCTGTGTCTATGTCGATGTTTTCTCTGGCTAATTTATACATAGGCACTCCATTAATCTTTTTAGCAGAATATTTCGGCGGAACTTGCTCGTAAGCGCCTTCCATCTCATCCAAGACTCTTAATAAATCACTTTTTTCAAAGTCCCATGCTTCTTCATCGGTAAATTCTCCTTCAGCATCTAGAGTCTCTGTTGTTTTGCCAAAAATTATTCTATAAATATAAGCTTTTTTATCAAAATCCAGAAAATCTATAAACTTAGTTGCTTCACCGACTGCTATTGGGAGCACGCCAAAAGCCATAGGATCTAAGGTGCCTATATGTCCGGTCTTCATCTTGCTCAGATGCTTTACCTTATTTGTATAATATCTACTAGACTTGCCTTTTTCCTTAAAAACATTGACTACTCCGCTAGTTTGCATTGTCAACATATCCTTTCAATCTCTTAACTAGCTCATCTAAACTGCCTTTATAAGTTAATCCAGCAGCGTATTTATGTCCGCCGCCATCAAAGTCTTCTCCAATGCTACCTACATCGTATTTGTACTTACTTCTTAAAGAAACTTTGTAAATATCTTTAACTTCTTTGATTATGGCAATCATGTCATAATCTTCAAGTCCTTGTAAAAATGCAAGTATATCGTCAGTATCGTCCCTACTTGTATTAGTCTTAAGAAAATCATCATTCTCCAAAACTAAATAAGCAAAATCTTTATAGAAATTTATTTTATTAATAGCAAGCTTATATAAATCAAAAATATTTTTACTCATGCTTCTATAAAGCTTTATATTTATTTCATTTATATCAATGCCATAGCTCATAAGCTTAGAAACTTTTTGCATAGTCTCATCTGTTGTCGACGAGTACATAAACCTTCCTGTATCAGTATCTATGCCGATGTAGAGCATAGTGGCAATTTCTTTATTCATAGGTAGCTCAAGTTCTTTTATGATATCATAAACTATCTCAGCGCTTGATGAATACTCTTCTAGAACATAATTTATATCGCCAAAATACTTATTGCTCTTGTGATGATCTATGTTGATAATTTTTTTCGCAAATTTTAAATTATCTTCATTAAGAAGTCTTCTCTCGTCAGCACAATCAATTACTAAAAGCACATCGCACTCGCTCATGTCATCATCATAAAACTTTGTTTCTTCGATAAACTTGTATTTGCTAGGAATATCATCTGGCTTAATTATATTTATAGTTTTATTTTTATATTTTTCTTTAAGTGAAAGATAAAGGCCAAGCGTTGACCCCATGTTGTCCCCGTCTGGAGATTTGTGAGAAATAATGTTTATGCTAGATGCATTTTCAACCGCTAGACCAATATCTTTTATACTGTTATTACTCTTCATCTTCTTTTTGCTCTTCGTTTGATTTTTCTTCGCTCTCTAAGTTTAATTTATTTAAAATCTTTTGAATTTCTATGCTATATTCAACGCTTTCATCAATTTTAAATCTAAGTTCAGGAACTTGTCTGATCTCTAAAACTTTTGCAAGACGTGATCTGATATAGCCCTTAGCATTTTCTAAGGCACTTAAGGTATCTTCTTTAGTTTTTTGGCTGCCATAAATCGAGAAATATATAGTAGCCACAGAAGTATCATTAGATAGCTCAACCTTAGATACGCTAGTCATTTGATCAATTCTAGGATCCTTAAGTCCTTCGATTAGTAACTCAGAGATAATTCTTTGTATTTCAGATTGTACTCTATATAATCTTCTCTTGTCCATAATATCACCTATTAAGCCTTAACTTCTTCTATGATGTAGGCTTCCATTTCGTCGCCTTCCTTGATGTCATTGTAATTTTCAAGACCTAGGCCAGCTTCATATCCAGTAGCTACTTCTTTAGCGTCATCTTTAAATCTCTTTAATGAAGAAATGCCTCCGTCATGAATAACCACATCGTCTCTAAGAAGTCTTATGCTTGAATTTCTTGTAATCTTTCCGTTGTCAACATAGATACCAGCAATGCTTTGTCCGTTAGGTAATCTAAATGTAGCACGTACAGTTGCTCTACCCAAAACAGTTTCCTTAGTCTTTGGCTTAAGCATACCCTTAACAGCGTTTTTGATATCATCTATGATGTCATAAATAACTCTATATGTCTTAACTTCAATGCTTTCAGCGTTTGCTAAGTCCATCGCACCATTGTTTGGTCTTACGTTAAAGCCTATGATGATGGCGTTTGATGCGCTCGCAAGCATTACGTCAGACTCACTGATTCCGCCTACACCGCTGTGTATAACGCTTACCTTAACTTCTTCGTTTGAAAGTTTAGTAAGTGATGAAGCTATGGCTTCGATTGAACCCTTGTTGTCTGCCTTAATGATTACATTTAAATCTTTTAGCTCGCCTTCTTTGATTCTGTCAAATAGATTGTCCAAAGAAACTTTTTGAGTAGCTGTAATCATTTCTTCTCTTTGCTTTTCTTTTCTCATCTCAGCTATAGCTCTAGCCTTCTTTTCAGATTCAACTGCGTAGAAGAATTCGCCTGCTTCAGGAACTTCGCTTAAGCCCATGATCTTAACTGGTGTACTTGGTGTTGCCTTCATGATGCCCTTACCGTTATCATCAACCATAAGTCTAATTTTACCGCAAGATGTTCCTGATACAACGTAGTCGCCCTTCTTAAGAGTTCCCTTTTGTACTAGAACAGTCGCTGTAGGTCCTTGTCCTTTATCAAGTTGAGCTTCAATTACTGTACCCATTGCTCTTCTGTTAGGATTTGCCTTGATGTCTTCCATCTCAGCAACTAGTGTAATCATTTCAAGTAGTTCATCTATATTGATTCTCTTCTTTGCAGATACTTCTACGGTTATAGTTGATCCACCCCATTTTTCTGGAAGTAAATCATTATCTGCTAGCTCTTGATATATTTTTTCAATATTTGCTTCTGGTCTATCAATCTTGTTTATCGCTACTATGATAGGTACACCAGCGGCCTTACTGTGTGATATTGCTTCCTTTGTTTGTGGCATGATACCGTCATCAGCTGCGACAACTATTACTGAAATATCAGTGATTTGTGCTCCTCTAGCTCTCATTTGCGTAAAAGCTTCGTGACCAGGTGTGTCAAGGAAAACTACTTTCTTACCTTTAACATTAATGCTATAGGCACCAATTCTTTGAGTGATACCACCTGCTTCGCCTGCTTGCACCTTAGTTTGTCTAATAGCATCAAGAAGTGATGTCTTACCATGGTCAACGTGTCCCATAACAGTAACTACTGGTGGTCTAGTAATTAGAGTATCTTCACCGTCTTCAAAATCAAGCTCTAGAGCTTCTTCTTCTGATTGAGGTACTTCTAATTCAACTTTTACGCCAAATTCATCTGCCATAAGTGAAGCTGTATCAAAGTCAATGCTTTGGTTTTGATTAAGCATAAGTCCAAGCATGATAAGCTTAGTAATTAATTGATTTACACCAACACCAAGCTTTTCAGCAAGGTCCTTAACAACGATAGGATCAGTGATATAAACCACTTCATCTTTAGCTTTTTTAGCTTCTACTTTTTCTTCTTTTACTTCTTGAGCTTTTTCTACGTTGTTTTTATTTTGCTTGTTTTTGTTCTTTTTATTTTTCTTATTTGATTGATTTTCTTCTTTATTACCTTTATTTATATATTTTTCTTCTTTATTTTTATGCTTATTTTTATTCTTATTATCGGTGCTATCCTTCTTGTCTTCATGTTTTGTCTCTTGTTTTGTTTCTTTCTTTAATTCTGGCTTGTTAGCCTCAGTTTTTGCGCCCTTATTTGTTTTATTAGCTTTTTTATCACTTGCTTTTTTATCTATTGTTTCACTTTCTTCTTTAATTTTGTGTATCTTTTTCTTTGGTTTTTCTTTGACAGCTATTTTATCTTCTTCTATAAAAAGATCTCTTATCATATTAGCTGTTTCTTCATCTACACCACTTAAGTGAGTCATTGGCGGTAGATTTAGTTCTTGGAGTTTATCTAGTAGTTCTTTTGTTTCCATATTCAATTCTTTCGCTAATTCGTAAACTCTTGTCTTCATATAATCACTCCTTCTTTACATTTCTTAGCTCCTCTAAGGTTTCATTATCTATATTACATTTTAAAGATTTTTTAAATAAATTCTTTTCAATTGCATGATTAATGCATTCTTCGTTATTGCACACATAGCTTCCGCGGCCTTGTATTTTTTGATCTTTGTCAATAAATACGCCCTCCTCAGTCTTAGCTAGTCTAAGCATTTCATATTTATTGTGAAATGACCTGCATGCGACGCATTTTCTTTCGAAAGTTTTATTCTTCGTCATTTCTAAATAAATCAATTAATGAATCATTTAATATCTCTTGATTATCAGCATCATAGTACGGCTCACTTGTTGGTCCTGTAAATGTGCTAGGATCTTCTGGATGAATATCTATCTTCCAAGTAGTAAGTCTAGCAGCTAGTCTTACGTTTTGTCCTTGCTTGCCTATAGCTAAACTGATTTGTGAGTTAGGTACTATAGCGATGGCTGATTTTTCTTCTTCGTTAATTTCGCAGCTAACTACATCTGCTGGTGATAGAGCGTTCTTTATGAATATCTCTGGATTTTCATCATAGATAATTATATCTATCTTTTCTCCGTTAAGCTCTTCAACGATTGAGTTAACTCTTTGACCCTTTTGTCCAACGCAAGCGCCTAGTGGATCTATGCTCTCGTCTTTTGCATAAACAGCAATCTTTGATCTAGATCCTGCTTCTCTAGCGATTGAGTAGATATCGATAAGTCCTTCTGTTATTTCAGGCACTTCTAGTTCAAAAAGTCTTCTAACTAAGATAGCCTTTGCTCTTGAAAGAACTATTTGTGGTCCTTTACTAGTCTTTCTAATCTCTGATATAACTAGCTTTAATCTGTCTCCCATCTTATAGACTTCATTTGGGATTTGTTCGCTTGGCGGAATTATACCTTCGACCTTACCCATGTCTATGAAGATGTTTTTATTTGAGATTCTTTGGATTTGTCCTGTGATAATTTCGCCTTGTCTTACTATAAATTCATCGTGAATTTTTTCTCTTTCAGCGTCCTTTATCTTTTGTATTACAACTTGTTTAGCTGTTTGAGCAGCTATTCTGCCATATTCCTTTGGAGCTTCTTCAAAATTAACTGTATCTCCAACTTTATATTTGGAACTAATTTTCTTAGCGTCTTTTAAAGATATTTCATTGACATCGTCTTCAACTTCGTCAACAACAGTTTTTTGCGAATAAAGTTTTATATCCCCAGTCTCTCTGTTGATGTCAACAACAACATTTTGCTCGGTTTGGAAATTCTTTCTAAAGCTTGATACTAATGCAGTCTCCAAAGCATCAAAAATAACATCTTTAGATATACCTTTGCTTTTTTCTAATTCATCTAAAGCTTCTATAAACTCTTTGTTCATCATACCCTCCTAAAATTCTATAGCCTGCGTAAGTTTTTTTACATCGGCTCTTTTGATTTCAATAATTTTTCCATCACAATCAAGTGTGAATGATTCTTCATCGTATTTTTTAAGTATGCCTATGTGCTTTTCGTTATTTTTTAGTATTGCATCGAGTTTTATGTCCATGTTTCTTCTAAAATCATCATCCGTCTTTATAGGTCTATCTATACCCGGAGATGATATTTCTAAATAATACTTGTCCTTGAGTTCTTTTTCTGCTTCAAAAATTGGATCTAGCTTTTCTGATGCCTCTTGAAGTAGGTCTATATCAAGACCATCCTTCTTGTATACAAATACAGTTACCGTCATCTCGCCTTTTTGTCTTGTAAAAGCAATATCAACTAGCTCTGCCTTTAAATCTTCAAGCGCTTTAGCTACACTTGGACTAAGTTTTTCTTTTAAACTTTTGTAATTCATATCTCTCACCCCTCATTATAAAATAAAGAGTGGCGAGCCACTCTTCAATGCAAAATATTACCTTATATATTATATCATATAATAAGACCATTTACAAGTCTTTTATAAAATTAATCATTCTTAATTAAAGCTTTGTCTAAACTGTTAACAAGTTCCTTATTAGATGATGTATTTGTCATGAATTTACGTAAATATTCAACCGCGTATTCATTTCCGTTCTTATTCATCATAGCTCTAAACTTTCTTTGAATCTTTAGAGTTTTTTCATCTAATAATAATTCGTCCTTCCTTGTGCCTGAGTTTAATATGTCAATGGCTGGAAAGAGTCTCATGTTTGATAAATCTCTATCAAGATAGAGCTCCATGTTTCCAGTGCCTTTAAACTCTTCGTAAATAACTTGATCCATCCTTGAGCCAGTATCAATCAAAGCAGTTGCTAGTATACTTAGACTGCCTTTATCCTTAAAGTTTCTTGCCGCTCCAAAAAACTTCTTCGGTCCAAATAAAGCGCCTGGATCCAAGCCGCCAGACAGTGATCTACCTGTTGGCGTTATCATCATGTTATATGCTCTGGCAAGTCTTGTTATGCTGTCAAGAAGTATAACTACATCCTTTTTGTGCTCGACAAGTCTCTTTGCTCTCTCGAGCGTCATTTGCGATACCTTTATATGATTTTCAAGATCTTCGTCAAAAGTCGAGTAAATCACATCACCATTGATGCTTCTCTTAAGATCGGTAACTTCTTCTGGTCTTTCATCAATTAAAAGAACTATAAGTTTTATCTCTGGATGATTTATGTTAATGGCGTTGGCAATCTTTTTGATTAAAGTAGTCTTACCAGCCTTTGGTGGCGCAACGATAAGTCCTCTTTGTCCTTTGCCTATAGGTGAGATTAAATCAATAAACCTTGTCGATAGTTCATCTTTAGTCGTTTCAAGCTTAATAAGCTCATCTGGATACTCTGGAATCAAATCATCAAAGTCTGCTCTCTTAAAGCAAGTATCAAGACTATCTCCATTGACCTTATTAATATAAACTATGGCATTTTTAGAATTTTCTTCATTTGATTCGTCTTTTCTTCTGACCTTACCAGTAATTTCATCGCCTTGTCTTAATAAAAACTTTTTTATATAAGTTGGCGAAACATAATAATCATTATCGCTTTGTGAATAATTTTCTCTTCTTAAAAATCCAAAACCATCTGGAAGTATCTCTAAGATGCCCGTTACTTCAACAGTTTCAATACCATCTATAGAGTTATCTTTAGTTGTTTTTGAATCAGTTTTTTCTTCTTTTGATTTATTTTTTTCAATGCTTGCGCTGCCATTATTAATTTTTTCAAAAAATTCATCCAAATTCTTACACGACTTAAAAGCATCCTCATCATGATTTGTGCGGATGCTCTTAAGAATATATTCAATAAGCTCAAGTTTTTTTAACTTAGTAAAGTTTTTTAGCCCATAGTTTTTTGCAAAATTTTGTAGCTCTACTAATTTATAATCATCTAAGTGATTATCTACAATCATTTAGCGTACTCCGGCTTTTTATCTAGTATATGAGTTGCTTTGATAAATCTAATTGTGCCTGTTTCAGCTCTTAGTACTAGTGTTTCTGTCTCACAAACGTTTTTCTTGATAAACTTAACTCCATCAAGTAATTCGCCGTGTGATACACCTGTTGCTGAGAAAGCAATTTCATCGCCTTTAACAAGATCGTCAAGATGAAGTATTTTATCTGGATTTATGCCCATCTTGATACATCTTTCTTTTTCTTTCTCATCTTTTGGTAAAAGTTTACCTTGCATTTCGCCGCCCATGCACTTAAGTGCTGCTGCAGCTAAAACTCCTTCTGGTGCACCGCCGCTACCAAGAAGCATATCAACGTTAGTGTCTTCAAAGCAAGTTTGTATTGCAGCGATAACGTCGCCATCATTTATAAATTTAATTCTAGCGCCATTGTCCCTAAGTTCTTTAACTATAGCGTCGTGTCTTGGTCTGTTTAGCATAACTACAGTTGTTTCAGAAACTTCTTTGTTAAGCGCCTTAGCAACTGCTTTTAAATTTTCTGTAACAGACTTTTCTATGTCAACAACGCCCTTAGCCTTTGGTCCAACAGCAATTTTATTCATATACATGTCAGGAGCGTGTAAAAGACATCCAGCTGGTGCAACGGCTACAACTGATATAGCGTTTGGCATACCATTGGCGATAGAGTTTGTTCCATCTAGTGGGTCTACAGCGATGTCAACTTTAAGCGCTCCGTCCTTGCGATCACCGATCTTTTCGCCTATATATAGCATAGGCGCTTCATCAATCTCGCCCTCGCCTATAACTACAGTTCCGTCTATGTCAACAGTATCGAACATTCTTCTCATAGCTTCAACTGCAGCGCCGTCAGCAGCGTTCTTTTCGCCTCTTCCAAGCCATGGAGCAGAGCTTAATGCAGCTGCTTCAGTAACTCTGGCTAAATTCATTACTAAATTTCTATCCATAATTCTCTCCTATTTAACACTTTCCCAATCTTTTAAAAATCTTTCTATACCACTATCTGTTAATGGGTGGTGAAGCATTTGTTTAAATACCTTATATGGTACTGTAGCTATGTCACAGCCAAGTCTAGCGCATTCAACTACATGCATTGGATGTCTTACAGATGCTGCTATAACTTCAGTATCATAATCATAGTTATCAAATATATCCATGATTTCTTCGATTAAATTAAGTCCGTCTGTTGATATATCATCAAGTCTACCTAAGAATGGGCTTACATAGCTAGCTCCAGCTTTTGCAGCTAGAAGTGCTTGTGTTGAAGTAAATACAAGTGTTACGTTTGTCTTTATGCCCATAGCGTGTAATTCTTTAACAGCTATAAGTCCTTCTTCAGTCATAGGTACTTTTATAATTATGTTTTTGTGTATCTTAGCAAGTTCTTTTGCTTCTTCTACCATCTCATCATGTTTAAGTGAAACAACTTCTGCAGATATAGGTCCATCTACAATACCAGTTATTTCAGTAACAACTTCTTTAAAATCTCTTTTTTCTTTAGCGATAAGGCTTGGGTTTGTAGTAACTCCATCAACTACGCCCCAATTAGCGATCTCTCTAATTTCATTAACATTAGCTGTATCAATAAATAGTTTCATATTTCCTCCTATAGCCTAATCTTTGCTATCAATCTAAAGCCGTCAACAAGCTCTTCGTCTTCAGCTAGTTCCCACATGTTTTTGTCATTTCTCATAAGCAACATACTTCTTAAGTAGTACATCATGATACCTGCGTCAACATATGATGGCTTTCCATTGTTATCGTCAATATATAGATAAACATAGCTTCCTTTGATTATAAATCTCCATGGTTGAAGGTTTGATGTTGATGGTGCAAATCTTGCATAATAGAAAACATCGTCTAAACCTAAGTTTTCAAGCATTTCTATATCCATGCTGTTAGCAAAACTGCCATCGAAAACGATTTCTTCAACTGGTTTTCTTTCTGAATATTTATCAAGGTCGAATGGGTTTGATGGTTTTTCATATCCAATAGCTAGAACGAAGTCTGAATTGTTTGCATACATATCAAAAACTTCTCTCTTTTTATCTTCGGATACACCAAATAAACCAACCCAGCAAGTAGCAATGTCAAGACCATGTAGCTTTGTGATTAAACTTTCTGTATAATAACTTTGCAAGATCATTGATTTTGCTGAGTCATCGCTTCTATTGATAACGATATAGTGAGGTGATTTAATCATAACACCTGAGTAGCCAGCGTGACCATCTAAAGCTTCGTAAACCATCTTTCCGTCCTTAACAATGTTAAAGCTTACAGAGCTTTGTCCATCTTCCTTAGATGTTTCAGAGCATATAGCTTTGATTTTAACAAGTGTATCATCGCTTAGTGGCTTAAGTTTAAAATCTCTCACTGATTTTCTAGTTTTTAGAAAATTATTCATTAACAAAATATATCTCCCCCTTAAAATAATATGTAAAATTATGACTTACGCTTTTATTATACCACATGTGGACTTACTTAGCAAACCTTTATTTTTCTTTAAATTTGTTATATAATATCTATGGTGATTAAATGAAATTAAATCCAAATCAGCTCGAAGCATCTAGACATGATAAAGGCCCCGCCCTTGTCCTAGCTGTTCCCGGCTCTGGCAAAACTACTGTTATAGTGAATCGTATTAAATATCTTA
>UMIY01027844.1_pt1 | contig 28775 bp, 26 predicted proteins | sample 1965921 | NCBI WGS metagenome assembly UMIY01 (sample SAMEA4836134, study PRJEB28245) | human gut metagenome | biome: gut microbiome; material: fecal sample | place: Denmark | collected 2008
CCGCAAACTAAGTGACCGCAGGGTACGCACGGAGAAATCTCAACCGCAACGGTGCGCAAAGCGCAACTCATCACTTGCGCACGCAGGGCGCAATTATCACTGCGCAAAGCGCAATTGCCCCGCATATATGCCGCAAATACTTTACTTTTTTAATAAATAGTTCGAGGTATTTTTAATCTATGGAACAGCTTAGCAAAAAAATTCACAATAAACCTGAAAGAAAAATCAAAATAATGCAGTTCGGCGAAGGCAACTTTCTGCGTGCGTTCATCGAATGGATATTGCAGGATTTGAACGATAAGGGCGCGATAAATGCCGACGTGGTAGTAGTTCAGCCTATGCCCCTCGGCAGGGTAAAAGACATTGCCGCCCAGGACGGTCTGTATACCCTCCGTCTGGAAGGTATCGACAAGGGCGAAAGGGTTAAAAAGAGCGAGATAATCGACGTCATCGGCGACTGCGTAAACCCTTTCACCGACTACGAAAAATTCCTCCGCTACGGCGAGAGCGAAGATTTGCAGATAGTAATTTCCAACACCACCGAGGCGGGCATAGCGCTCGACGAAACGGACACCGATTTCACGGTATGCCCCAAATCTTTCCCCGGCAAACTGCTCGCCCTGTTGAAGCGCAGGTACGATAAATTCGGCGGCGCGGAAGACAAGGGCCTTGCGATAGTTCCCTGCGAACTTATCGACAACAACGGCGACGAGCTCTACCGCGTGCTCACCGAGCTTGCAAAAATCAACAAGATGGACGAAAAGTTCATAAAGTGGATGCAGACGGCAAACCACTTCACTTCCACGCTCGTAGACCGCATAGTTCCCGGCTATCCCAAGGCGGAAATCCCCGCCATACAGGAAGAGACGGGCTATATAGACAACAACGTGGTGAAGGGCGAAATATTCCACCTCTGGGTGCTCAAAAAGGAGCCCTTCGTGCAGAAGGTGCTTCCCGCCGACTCCACGGGGCTCAATGTAATATTTGCCGACAGCATAAAGCCCTACAAACAGCGCAAGGTTAAAATACTCAACGGTTCGCACACCGCAATGGTGCCCGTGGCATACCTCTGCGGAATAGACACCGTAGGCGAGGCTATGGCCGACAAGACCATAGGCAAGTACGTGCGCGACTTCATATTCGACGAAGTCAATCCCACAATCGACCTTCCCCAGGACCAGATGGTGGCGTTTGCGAACAGCGTAATCGAAAGGTATCAGAACCCCTTCATCAGGCACGAGCTGATGTCTATCGCGCTCAACTCAACCACCAAGTTCAAAACCAGGCTTCTGCCCACGCTTTTGGACTATGTGCGCATTAACGGCAAACTGCCCGCGCACCTCATCTTCTCGTACGCGGCAATAATAGAGTTCCACAAGGGCAAGAGGGGCAACGAGGAAATCGCCCTCAAAGACGACCCTTCGTACCTTGCGTTCTGGCACAGGCTTTGGGCCGACTTCGACGGCGACTACCTTGCAATGGCAAAGAAGGTGCTCGCGTGGGACGAGGCGTGGGATATGGATATGAACACCATTCATCCCGACATCGCCGCCACGGTTGCAAAGTGCCTCGAAGATATGGACAAGAACGGTATGAGAGCCGCAGTGGAAAGGTTTGTAAATGGCTAAATCGACTATAATAATCAACAAGCTCGACAACGTTGCCGTAGCTCTTTGCGACCTTAAAAAGGGCGAAGAGCACGAGGGGGTAGTCCTCGCCGAGGACATAACCAAGGGGCACAAGTTTGCCCTGCGCGACATAAAGAAGGGCGAAGAGATAATAAAATACGGCTCTGACATAGCTTATGCCACCGCCGATATTCCCAAGGGCAGTCACGTGCACACGCACAACGTGCACACCAACCTTTCGGAAAACCTCGAATACACCTATAACAAGGTGGAGTGCCCCGTAAAAAAGGTCGCGCCCCGAAAGATAAACGTATATAAAAGGGCTGACGGCAACGTGGGCATACGCAACGAACTGTGGATAATACCCACCGTAGGCTGCGTGAACGGCCAGGCCAAGCTGATTGCCGATACGTTCAAAGAGCAGTACGGCACCGAGGGGTTCGACGGCGTCCACGTGTTCACGCACCCTTACGGCTGTTCGCAGTTGGGCGACGACCACGAGCGCACCAAACTCATCTTGCAGAAGATGGTGCGCCACCCCAACGCGGGCGGCGTGCTCGTCATCGGCCTGGGTTGCGAAAACAACCAGATGGGCCCCTTCAAAGAGGGATTGGGAAAGATTGACGAAAGCCGCATAAAGTTCCTCGTCTGCCAGGACGAGAGCGACGAAATTGCCGCGGGCGTGAAGCTGGTAAAGGAGATTGCCGACGTAATAAAGAACGACAGGCGCTCCGAGGCGGATATGTCCTGCCTCAAAGTGGGCTTGAAGTGCGGCGGCTCGGACGGCCTCTCGGGCATTACGGCAAACCCGCTCGTCGGGCTTTTCAGCGACTATATAGTGGCGTGCGGCGGCACCACCGTGCTAACCGAAGTGCCCGAAATGTTCGGCGCGGAACAGAAGCTGATGAACAGGGCCAAGGACGAGGCCACCTTCAAAAAGGTGGTAAAACTTATAAACGATTTCAAGGACTACTTCCGCAAAAACGGGCAGGTGGTCTACGAAAATCCCTCGCCCGGCAACAAGGCGGGCGGCATAACCACGCTCGAAGACAAGTCGCTCGGCTGCACGCAGAAGTCGGGTTCCTCTGCCGTGCAGGACGTCGTGTTCGACGACGGCTACGTTACGGCCAAGGGGCTCAACCTTTTGAACGGACCCGGCAACGATATGGTTGCCGTAACCAACCTGGGCGCGGCGGGCTGCCATCTGGTGCTGTTCACCACGGGCAGGGGCACGCCCTTCGGCGGATTCGTTCCCACCTTGAAGATTGCAACCAACAACGAACTTGCGGCCAGAAAGGCCAATTGGATAGATTTCAACGCAGGCGCCGTTCTGGAAACGGGTTTCGACGCCCAGCTTGAAAAACTTATAGACCTTGTAACAGAAACCGTAAACGGCAAGCCCGCAAAAAACGAAATCAACAACACGCGCGAGCTGGCTATTTTTAAAACAGGAGTGACGTTATAATGAAAAAATTTATGGATAAGGACTTTCTGCTTGAAACGGAGACGGCCAGAAAGCTGTATCACGAACACGCTGAGCATATGCCCATAATAGACTACCATTGCCATCTTCCTCCCAAAGAGATTTACGAGGACAAGAAGTTCCGCAACCTTGCCGAAGCCTGGCTGGGCGCGGGCGACAGGTACGGCGACCACTACAAGTGGAGGTCGCTCCGTGCGAGGGGGTACGAGGAGGACTCGATATCCGGCCCCGACGACGACTACAAAAAGTACAGCCAGTTCGTGGAATCTATGCCCTATTTCGTGGGCAATCCGCTGTACCTCTGGTCGCATCTCGAAATGCAGCGATATTTCGGCATAGACGACGTAATCTGCCCCAAGAATGCCGACAAGATTTGGAACGAGGCCAACAAAAAGCTGGAAACGCTCACCGCGCGCGAGATGATGTATAAATTCAACGTAAAGACGGTGTGCACCACCGACGACCCCGTAGACAGCCTTGAATGGCACAAGAAGATGGCGGAGGACAAGACCCTTAAAGTAAAGGTTCGTCCCGCCTTCCGTCCCGACAAGGCGATAAACGTCGAACTTTCGTGGTTTGCGTCCTGGGTCAACCAGCTTGCGGGCGTATGGGGCAAGCCCATATCCACGCTCGAAGATTTGTGTAACGCCCTTGCCGACAGAATAGAATTTTTCCATTCGATGGGCTCGCGCGTATCCGACCACGCGCTCGACGTGGTTCATTACGCCCCCGCAACCTACGAAGAGGCGAACGCCGTATTCCAAAAGGGTATGAAGGGCGAGGCAGTATCCTTTGACGAACAGGATAAGTACAAGGGCTACATACTCGTATTCCTTGGCAAACAGTATGCAAAGCACGGCTGGGTACAGCAGTACCACATAGGCGCGCTCCGCAACAACTCCAAAACTATGCTCGAAAAGATAGGCCCCGATACGGGCTTCGACGCCATAGAGGACCAGGTCTATATGGCAAAACTTTCGGCGCTCCTCGGCGCGTTGGATATGGCCGACGCGCTTCCCAAAACCATACTCTATTGCCTCAACCCGCGCGACAACTATGCGCTCACCGTGCTTGCCGGCTGCTTCCAGAAGGAAGGTGTGAAGGGCAGGGTGCAGGTAGGCACTGCGTGGTGGTTCCTGGACCAGCTCGACGGTATGAAGCAGAACCTCGAAACGCTTATGCAGGTCGGCCTCGTGGCGCAGTCCGTCGGTATGCTCACCGACAGCCGCTCCTTCCTTTCCTATCCCCGCCACGAGCTGTACAGAAGGCTGCTGTGCAATATGCTCGGCAACCTGGTTGAAAACGGGCAGTATCCCGCTTCCGAGCTGGATACGCTCGGCAAGATAGTGGAGGACGTCTGCTACAACAACGCCGAAGAATATTTCGGGTTTAAAGACTGATTTTACAAAAATAAAAATTGTGCCCCGCGGCGTATCGCCGCGGGGCTTTTTTCTGTGTCCCAGGTTTGTAAAATCTGAAAATTATTAACAAATCAGCCGTGTAAATGTCAATTTGCGAAATGTTAATTTATTTCAAAATTAACATTTCTTATCATCGCGGCAAAAAAGCCGTCTGCGCCGCCGACAATATAAGGCATAAAACGGCAAAAGGCAGCCTCTTTTTTGCGGCCTGCCGATTTATTATATAGCAGTGCAGGGGTTCTGCCGTAATACGCCGCGCGGTATCCGCCGTCGGATTCTTCGGGGATGCAACGGAATATGCCGTCCGCGGCCGCTCAGGCGTTCAGTTCGCGCTTTGCCGCAGAAATTGCCGCAATATATCCTTCGGCCTGAGCTTTCGTAAGTTCGTTGCACCATACTACGGGGGCAATTGCTCCGCTGCATTGCAGATTACGGTACTCAAAGCGCGCCGTTTTGTCGCGGTAGGTGTCGTTCCATTTATCGAAAAGGGCGGGGGATATGTGCGAATCTGCGCGGCAGTTTATGAATGCGCACTTGCCGAAGTCGCGCCAGGGCCGCGCCAGGTATACGCTGCCTTCGGCCGCGCCGCCGCATATCAGGTCGCAGTCGTAAAACATAAAGCCGCGCTCCTGTTTGAGCGAGTGCGAAGGCGCCGCTATAAAGCCCGTTTTTCTGCCGTCGTTCAGCGATACTATGCGGCATTTTTCAAAATAAGCCTCTGCGCAGCCGAAGATGAAGTCTACCGTGCCGCGTATTTCGCAGTCTGAAAAGTATGCCAGCGAGCCACCCTGCATATACAGTTCGTCGCGGGGTATGAACCCGTCGTAATAACCTTCGGGCGTTGCGCCCGAATACCTCGCCACCAAATCGTCGGGGAAGGGCGCGAGAAAGAGCGTGTCCTGCAACGATTTCAGCAGCATATTGCCTGCCGAAAAGCGCTTTGCGTTCACCGAAAGGGCCACGCACTGGCCCGCTTTCGCCTGGTCGGTGTTGGAGTTTTCTATGGTGAAGTTTTCCAGCCGCACGTTTTCGCCCGTCACGCACACGGTATATGTGCGGAACGTGTTGTATTCAAGCCCGTCGGGATGCGGCTTTTTTGCGTAGTCGTCCCAGGTTATGATTGTTGTTTCACGTTTTTCGCCCACAATTTTAATGTCGGGGCGCGAAATCTTTATTTTTCGGCGGTATATGCCCTCGCGCAGATATACGACCGCCGGCGTGGCAATTTCGTCCAGTATCTGCTGCAAATTATCGCCCGGGGTGACGGTTATGGTAGTCATATGTGCCTCCTTTGGTTGGTTGTATAGATTTTATCACAATTTTTTTTGTGAAACAATTAAAAAAGGTATTGCATTTTAAAAAATGCTATGTTATAATGAGTAAGCTAAATGTTAAATCGTAACATATTGCGTTTGATATTTTGTTTACAACACTAAAAGATGCGTAAAAATGGTTCAAGGATAATTTCATTCGCAAGATACCGCGCCACAGACCTGTTGCTTTTTGCGGTAATACTTGCCGTTTTCGACGTAATCAGCTTCTTCGCCTTCACCAGATGGTTTGCTTCAAGTTCGGGAAATTTTTTCTTTTCCGTGTCGATTGCGATATCCCTTATAATTATGGTGCGCTGGAACTGGTACGGCCTGTTCTATGCGGTGGGCGACGGAATCCTGTACTGCGTGCTTGCAATTTTCGCGGGCGGCGGCGTCGCGGAGGAGCTCATACTTCAATATTTCGTCACCTACGCGGTGGGCAACGCCTTTGTGGGACTTGCCTTCCTTATGGTCAGGTTTGCCGGCTATAAGCACATAACGGGAAGGTGGTATTTCACCGCGTTATTCGTGATTTGCGGCTGGGCGGCCGTGGTGATAGGCAGAACGATAGTCAGCGTATGCTTCGGCGCACAGCTTGGCGACGCGTTGCTCGGTTTTATGGGGCCTTCGGAACTTCTCTCGCTCGTTATGAGCATCATAATACTGCTCGTTATGCGCAGGCTCGACGGAATGATGGAGAACCAGCGCGACTACCTTTTAAGGCTGGATAAAGAGCGCAAAGAGAAGATGATGGCCGATAACTTCGGCGAACAGCCGATAGAGATAGACGTCGAAACGCTTAAAACTTTAAATAAAAAGGGCGACGACCTGTTCGGCGGTAAGTGAGCAGGTCCTGTAACCTTTTTACGGGGGCGCGCGATAGCGCGAAGTGAGAGCAGGCCGCTTTGTGCGCCCGCGGCCGAAACATAAAATTTTCAGAATCCAAAAGGGGTGCACCCCTTTTGCCGCCTTGCACAGCAATGCGGCAGGGAATCTTCTTTAACGAAGAATGCCGCGCGCCGGCGCGCGGACGAGGAGAAAAATAAAATAAATCAAAAAGTCAAAACGCAGCTCATTCTGCATTCCGTGGCGTAGAAGCCGGCGAAGCGAACCTGCCTGCCCGGGTAAACGGCGGCGGGGCGTAAATCCCGGCGAAAGCGCTTTTCCGCAATTTTTGGCGGAGGGCATTTGGGGGACAACCGTTAAAACCGCTTGACACGAGGCGGGGCGGAAGAACTGTGAAAAAATATTTACTTAAAATTTATTTTTTAAGTGGTATGGAGGGATTTATGTTCAAACTCAAATGCGACGATTTCCTTACCTACGACGAGGCGACCGGTACATATTCCGTTTCGCCCGACCAACAGGTAAGGGATGAAGTCGAGAAGACGCGGTGGAAGGAGATAGCGTTCAAAATCCTTACCGACTGGCGCCTGTATCTGATGTTGGTCCCTATGCTGTTCGTCTACTTCTTCTGGCGATATATGCCGATGACGGAGCTGACGGCGGTATTCAAGGACTACTTTTCAAATACGTCAGACCCGGCTGCCGGTAACTGGTACGGACTTGAAAACTTCATCTACGTGTACTTCAACGGAGGTGCGCAGATAACGCAGGAATTCTGGATGTCTTTCAGAAATACGTTCATCCTCGCATTCTACGGACTGCTGTTCGGTTTCCCGTTCCCCATCATTCTTGCGCTGTTCTTCAACGAAATCCGTTCGAACATCGTAAGAAGCGTTGCCCAGGTATGCGTTTACCTTCCCAAATTTATGTCGATAGTTGTTATCTCCACGCTGGCGATAACTCTGTTCGGTACTAACTCTTCGACTGGTGCGCAGGGCGTTGTGGCAAGGCTCCTTGTAAGTATTTGCGGCGAAGATTCCTCGCTCGGACAGGCCGCCGCGAATATAACGCAGGAGGGCAGCGGCCTTATATACAGCGCAAGATATTTCAGAGCACTGTATATAGTAACCGACCTTTGGGAGCACGCCGGCTACGACAGTATAGTATTCTTTGCCGCGATTATCGCCGTTTCACCTACCTCGTACGAGGCGGCGCAGATAGACGGTGCGGGCAAGATGCAGCAGATGCGCTACGTGGTTATACCCAGCATACTTTCGACGGTAGTCATAATGCTTATAATGAAGATAGGCTCTCTGCTCAACGTTTCGTACGAGAAGATATTCCTGTTCTCGACGAGCGGCGGCGCGGAGGCAGCGCCTATGGCGAACTATCAGTCGGCATACGTAGTTTCGGTATGGGCGAACTCGCAGACCAACACCGTTGCGGCAATGGCGGGTGAAATGACCAACAACCTCATCGGTATGATACTGGTTATAGGCGCCAACATAGTAAGCCGCAAGGCTACGGACGTATCTTTGTATTGAGGAGGATATTGACGTATGAAACGTAAAATGGAAATATCCGAACTGATATTCAAGATAGTCGCTTACTTCTTTCTGATAATATTTGCGCTGATGTGCGTATATCCCTTTATATATGCAATAAGCAGCGCATTCAGCTCCAAGGCGGCAAACAGTGCGGGTTCGGTAGTGCTCTGGCCGGTAGAGCCCACGCTGGATGCGTTTGCCTGGGCGTTCACCAACAGCCAGTTCTGGGTAAGCTATTCCAACACCATATTTATGACCTTCCTCGGCACGATATGGTCGTTGTTCTATTCAATACTCGGCGCGTATGCGCTCTCCAAAAAGCGCATAATGGGCAGAAGAGGCTGGAACTTCTTCCTGGTATTCACTATGTGGTTCTCTGCGGGCGTTGTTGCAACTTACGCCAACTACCGCGACACCGCAAACATCTTTGCAACGCTGTTCGGCTCCGGCGAAGAGGGCGTGCAGCTGATGTATACCATAGACCTCAAATGGGTAGTGGTTATAGCGATGGGTATGAACGCCACCAACATCATTCTTTTGAGGAACGCCTTCGAGGGCGTGCCTGCCGAGATTGAAGAGGCGGCAAGGATAGACGGCGCCACCGAAATGCAGATTCTTACAAAGGTCTATCTCCCTATGAGCAAGGCCACGATTGCAACGGTTGCATTGTTCTTCGGCATATCGCGCTGGAACGGCTACTTCTGGGCGATGCGCGTTATGGGTGAGCAACAGAACTATTCGTGGCCCGTGCAGGTTTACCTGCGTAACTTCATTGAAAGTTACACTTCGTTCATAACGCAGTACGACCCTGAAAATAACCCCTGGCCTTATGACCAGTCGCTCTCTTTCGAAGGCTGTGCTTACGCCATAGTCGTTTGCTCGGTTATCCCCATCCTCATAATTTATCCCTTCATACAAAAGTACTTCGCGAAGGGTGTAAATATGGGCGGCGTAAAAGAGTAATTTATCTGATTTACGGCAAAATTCCCGCCCGCGGATATACTGCGGGCGGGGCATAAAAAGAATATAAACCTATTTGGTTACTCGGGTTTATAGATATTTAAAAATATAAGGAGAAAAGTATGAGTAAAACCAAAAAAATTGCAACAGCAGTTGTCAGCATAGTGCTGGCAAGCTCAATGTGCATCGGCCTTGCTGCGTGCGGCCCCGAACCGCTTGCAGACAGCCAGGCTCGCCTGGAAGTTGCCGAAAGTTATGCTTCCGGCACCAACCTTTCAATGAATGTTGGCTATCAGAACAAAACACCGTACGGGTACATTACGTATCAGTCTAACGATGCGCTCGTTTCCGGTGAATTCGAATTGTTCGGCACAAGATATGCGGCAGACAGGCTCAAACCTGCCTGGGCTGCTTTGGAAAAGGAGCTTGATGTTAAATTTGCCGATAACTTCACCAATCTCGGCTCCGATGCGCAGATTTCGCAGGCTATGGCAGACCAGTTGCTTGCAACTTACGACGTAATAACCGGTTCCGCCAAGGAAATAACCACCAATGCCCAGTCAGATACAGACCTGTTCCTCGACCTTCGTATGTATCTCGACTATATGCCCAACTATAAGGCATTCCTCGAAGCTAATCCGATAGTACAGCTTTCGCTTACTTCCGATACGACAAACGGCGCAATGTATTATGCTCCTTACTTCGACGGCAACGACGATATCGAAAAGTACGAGATAGCAAACCTCACGTGGATAGAAAAGTTGCTCGACGGTACCGAAGCGGGTGACAGCACAACGTTCACGTCGCAGGCTTCTGCAAAGGCCGCAAAGACTGCCGGTTCCACGTCGGCGAGCGCTGCCGGCGATATCGGCAACGGCACAAAGGCTTCGGCAACTTCTTATATGGGCACTACCGGCAGCTGGTGGATAAACACTACCGATGTTGCCAACAGCGACCTCAACGCAGACGGAACGCTTAAAGACGACACAGATACCTCTAAAACCACAAAAGTTTATGTGGATTACGACAACGTTCTTGCCGAACTCGACGACACCACATCCGACCTCTATCAGGCAGTAAAGGATGCGGGGGTTACCGACCCCACTTCGCTTGAAAGCGGCAACATCGTGGATATACAGAACGCTGCAATCAACGCTACCAACGGCACGGTTACCGGCGCTCAGCTTCTTGCAATACTCCGCGAATATATCGACGTAGCTTATCTCGATGCCGACGGCGGCGACAGCTTCTATGAAACCCGCTCCGACGTATTCAACGGATACAACGCCGCGTGGGACGTTGACCTGCTCGTAGCTCTCTCCCGTTGCGTAGTTACAAATCATAGCATTTTGGATACTCAGACTGCGGCAAATGATATATATGCTATCTCCGGCCGTCAGGGTACCACCCAGCGTTCAAACGACCTGCTCTCGTTAGTCGGCGAACTCTATGGCGAGCGCGGCCTTACCTTCCGCTATGAGTATGCATATGTTGACAGCGACAACTCCGTTAAGGACGCGCGTCTCAACGAATCCACCTACGACGCTCTCGACAGAATGAATGCACTCGTTGAAGAAGGCCTTGTAAACTCCGGTCAGAGCACGGGTAACGGCACCATAAGCTACTATACGGAAAACGAAATCCAAGCTCTTATGATATTCGACTACGTTCAGACGCAGACTGCAAACGGCGGTTATGCTGTAATGGGCGTGAGCACCAGGGCCGACAGGAACAATGTTCCCGAAGATTACAATTTCGCTCCCATAGTTACCCCCGTTTCCAAATATGACGACGGCACTACTAACGACGGCGATTACTGCTATCTCAACGGCAGAAAGGTAATGCGCTTCACCGAATCGTGGCGCTCTGTAAAGAACACCGGCTTCGCCGTTCCCTATGCAGCTGTTCAAAACAATCCCGAAAAACTTGCGGCAGTCCTTGCATTCATCGACTATCTGTTCTCTAACGATGGTCAGATTCTTATGACTTACGGCCCTCAGTCTTCCACCAATGATTGTGAAGAAACCGGTGACCGCGTTTATACTTCCGAAGATAACGGTTTCTGGTATAACGAAGAGGCAACCGGCGTTACGCTCGCTGACGTTGCAGTGCAGGTTGCAGGTTCTGAACAGTACACCGTAAAAGATGAATATGCCAACAGGTATTTCGTATATAAGAACAAAGTGTATGCCAACGGCACCTATTACAAGGGCGAAATGCAGCCTACAATGACCGACGCCAACCTCGAACTCTACTATGGCGGAACGGTTAACGGCATTAAGCTCGGTACCGGTGCAATCGGTTCCAATTATGCGCTCAACTATACCAGCTACGCGCGCGGCATAATCGGCTCGGCTCTGCCCATCGGCAACAAGTTGCAGTCCTTCGAATATCAGTGCACGGCTGACTGCGGTATAATCGGTGCCGATAAGGTTGCTGCCTGCCTCACCAACGGCACGATAGACCACGTATATCCTACCCTGGATAACCCTTACGATAATCCTTGGTACACTATTATACCTACCACGCTTCCCTATGATTCTACCACGGCAGCCAGCATAGATACCAACTACTCTGACTACGGCACAACGTGGTTCGTATCTTCCAACAGCACCTTCATCAACTTCCTGCTCGAAGTTATGTACAGGGGCCTCGACGGCGAAACTTCTTCTTCCAACTACCTCGGCACGGGCGGCGGTACGCTTCCCGACAGCGCTGCCGATGCAGTAGAGATGGTGGAGGGCCTTGACTGGACGACTTACCAGAACTATATGAACGAAGCCTGGGATATGCTCGTGGCATATTACAACGATTACCTTGCGTAATCAAGGATAAAAGTAAAACAGCCGCTGTATAATGCGGCAAGCAAATAACCGGTTTAACCCGTGCGCCCGTCTTCTGGCGGGCGCACGGCAAAAAACGGATTTGGGGAAATGATATGAAAACTCAGATGCGGTTTCAAAAAACACTTTGCCTGCTCACCCTGATAATGAGTGCGATAACCATAGTTTATGCGTTTGCTTTCTGCACGGGCGGGCTTGCAACCGTTGCCGATATCTACGACTATCAGAACGACCGTTTCAATGCGTACGTTACATTCTATTACAGCCAGATGTTCAATACGGTGCTGTTGGTGCTGGGTATAGTATTCCTTGTATTCGTTGCCGTGATGTATATTACGGCTTGCCAGAAAAGGCGCAACTATTATATCAGCAATTATGTCGTATCGATAGGTATTGCTGCCTATATGGCGGTATTTGCAATTCTCGGCATCGCATTCATCGCGGCTACGCAGTCTATGTTTATAACTCAGATAGACTGGGATGCTTTTTACAGTATAGACACAACCCGCTTTCAGCATTCGGGCAACAGTCAGGTAATGTTCTACATAGGCTATGTGGTATATGTGCTTGTAATTGCCAATGCTCTTGCGGTAGTGTATAACCTGATTTGGAAAATAAAGCTGATGAAGGGCGAAAAGGCTCTTCTCGAAGCAGGACTTTCAAAGGAGGTGGCCTGATATGTTGGATATTGGCAAGCTCCTCGGAATTAAAAGCGAGATGGACAGCGCAACCGTCGTAAAGACGGATATATACCGCTATAAGCGCAATACTCTCGCCTCCGGATTGGCTCTTTTAAGCCTTGTTTTTGAATGCCTCTACTTCGCGCTGTTTTATAGTCTGCTTAACGGTGCCTACTATGGCATACTTATAGGCGGCAGCGTAGTTCTTAACCTTGCGGTGCTTCTTATAACTTTCCTTTCTTCGGAAGGCGTTAAGGTTTATAACAAGAAGTTCTGTATTCCTCTTCTGGTGATAGCGGCAATCCAGATAGCCCGCATATTCATCTATCCTATGGATATAGCGCTCGGCGGCGATTACCTCTATCCCGGCACAACTTACGAAATTACTGCCTGGTACTTCGGCACGGCGCTTTCAAGCGCTGCAACCAGCACCATACTTATAATATACCTCGTTCTCTCTGCAGCGTGCCTGGTGGCTTCGGCGATATTCGGATATGTGCGTGCAATGCAGCTTGAAATTTTCAACAAGCATCTTGCAGACGGTACACTTTCGGTAGACGCCGCGCTCGCCGACCTCAATGCAAAAGACGCCGCAGGTGCGACGGCTTCTGCCGATACAACTGCTCAGGAGGTGGACAATGCCTGAAGTTAATCTCAGACATCTGGATAAAATCTATGACGGCGGAGTTCAGGCTGTGTATGATTTCGATATGGACATACACGACGGCGAATTCATAGTGCTCGTAGGCCCCTCCGGCTGCGGTAAATCCACCACGCTCAGAATGGTGGCGGGGCTGGAAGATATCACAAAAGGCCAGCTTGTAATAGACGGCAAAGACTGTACGCGCGTCCCCCCCAAAGACAGGGATATCGCGATGGTTTTCCAGAACTACGCGCTGTACGGCCATATGACGATATACGAGAATATGGCATTCTCGCTCACTCTCCGCAAGGAGAAAAAGGAAGTTATCCACCGCAAGGTTATGGCCGCGGCGGAGATACTCGACCTCAAAACCCAGCTCAACAAAAAGCCCAGGCAGCTCTCCGGCGGTCAGCGCCAGCGCGTTGCGATGGGGCGCGCAATAGTCCGCAACCCCAAGGTGTTCCTGTTCGACGAGCCCCTTTCAAACCTCGACGCCCAGCTTCGCGGTTCGATGAGAAGGGAGCTGATGCTTCTTCATAAAAAGCTCAACGCGACCATCATCTACGTAACGCACGACCAGACGGAGGCGCTTACGCTTGCAGACAGGATAGTTTGTATGTCTATGGGCCACGTGCAGCAGATAGGCAAACCCATAGAGCTGTACGAATATCCCGCAAATACCTTCGTTGCGACGTTCATAGGCCTTCCCCCTATGAATATGTTCGACGGAAGGATAGAGGGCGGCAAGTTCGTCAGCAACTATTTTGAATATCCGCTCAACGAAGCGCAGAAAGACTTGCTCAAAGATTACGAGGGCAAGAACATAATTTTGGGTGCTCGCCCTGAGAACATTACAAGGGACGGCCCCATACAGTTCCGCGTTGACAACAACGAAAATCTGGGTATGAACACTCTCGTTCACGGCAAAGTGAACGGAAACAAGATTGTCGTTTGCAAATTCGCAGAATGGTGTTCCTATAAATACGGCGATATCATTTCCATCGGGTTCGAGCCCGACAGGATGCACTTCTTCGATGTGGAAACCACGAAGGCGATAAGGTGAGGTGAAATATGACAGAGAATGAAAATATGGTCGTAAATAACGAAACCCCGCCCGAAGAAGGAAAAAAGAAGAGGTTCGACAAGGAAAAATTCAAGGCCGATTTCAAAGAATGGGGGCGCAAGCAGATAGTTAATTTGAAGCGCCGTCCCAGCAACATAGCTTTCTTTTTCCTTATCGTAACGAGCCTTATATATATTTTCTCGCTTGGCACGTTCTCGCAGTCGGTATACGACAGAACGAGCGGCAACTGGATAGGCATTGCAACGTTCGTGTGCACGCTCTTCTCGGTGCTTTCGCTCGTGCTGTATATGAATGCTTTCCCCAAGCGCAAGAAGATGAAGATTATTCCCATAGTTCTGTGCGGACTTTCAATGGCGCTGATGGCGTTTATGGACATAATGTTCTATATTGAGTTCAAAGACCTTACGTCAGATGCAGTGCTTAACTGGGAATCTTATTGGGATACAACATTCAATGTGCTCATAACCCACGTAGTATTCCTGGGCATAACGGGTATCCTTATGGCGACAATGCCTCTCTATAAGGCGGCGCTTATGAAGATAAATACCAGAAAAGAAGTAGAGTCTACGGTGAACACGATGTCCGGTCCGATAGACCTCGAAGATTCCGCAGACTGATAGAACTGTCTTACAAAGTATGTATCGTAAAATAACCGGCAAAGAATTTTGTCGGTTATTTTTAAAGGAAGAAGATGTCGAAAAAGTATAAAAAAGGCAAGCAGCCGCCCAAAGAGACCACAATCGAAAATTTTTACGACCTGAAAACCAAGGAGATGGACGAGCTTGTAGCCGCGTTGAAGGGCGAAACTCCCGAAGATGCTCCCGTTCCCACGGCAAATATCGCCGAAATAACGGGCGAAACTCAGGAAGGGAACAAAAAGAAGTCTGGCAAGGCAGAATTCGACCCGTACAAGCGCGACAAATTTTCGCGCATATTTCCCTTCTGGCTCAAAGCGCTTTTCATCAAATTCTGGTTTTTCGGGCTTGTGTGTTACTTCGTTCTGATGGGCCTGGGCATATATATAACAAATAATTTGGACTTGTTTGTTGTATGCGGGCTTGTAACTGGCGTAATTGTCGATTGCCTCGTCAATCCAATTTTCAGAATGATGGAATCGGACAGGAAGGAATACAATTACTTTATGATGTTCCCCTTCCCGTTCAAAAAAATCTGGACGTTCTTTGCAAACCTTATATATTATCTTGGTGTAATGATTTTGTTGTCGTGGTTTTACGAGCTGATATTCGGCGTGCTTAAAGTTTCTGACTTCGGTGGCGTAGAGCCGCTCGGTTTCGGGCTCGCCTGTCTTATCGTTGATATGGCGCTAATCGGAATAAAGGACCTGATTGTGTTCCTTGTAAAGCGCGCGGTAAAAAAATCCAGAGAAAAGAAGGCGGCTTTGGCCGACGGCGCGCAGCCATAATTTTTCGGCGTTTGATATGCTGCAATGCTTTTTTACAGATAAGTTCACTTTAAAAACAGCTTTTTTAAGTTAAAGCGCGAAAATTTAACTGAACGCGCGCCGCGCTTCGGCGCGGCGCGCGTTGCTTATATTTAAGTAAAGTTTATAAACCGGAATATTCCTGATAAATCGTGCGGCGCTTCTATGCGTTGCCGATTTCAGAAAGAGGAGAATATGTTTAAAAAATTATTTGTTTCCTGCACTACGGCGTGCTTTGAATTTGAAAATACCAACCCCTACCGTCACCCCGACGGCAAATATACCATATTCGTAAACGGCGTCAAGGCGGGCGAGGCGGATACCAACGTCTTTTCCGTCTATAACCTCGAACCTGCAACCGAGTATGCCATAACCGTATCCAACGATGAGCATACCGTGCGCATAAAGACGGAGGCGCAGTCTGCCGAGGTGGACGTGCGTGCCGTCGGCGCAAAGGGCGACGGCAAGACCGACGATACTTACTTCGTGCAGATGGCGATAACTTCCTGCCCCGCAGGCGGCAGGGTGGTTATACCTGCGGGCACTTACCTCACGCGGCCCATAACTTTGAAGAGCGATATCACCATAGAGCTCAAAAAGGGCGCCACGCTTTTAGGCAGTCCGCGCGAAGAGGATTATCCCTATATCCCCGCCCGCACATATAACGCCGACGGCTCGGAGGAAGTTATGGCAAGCTGGGAGGGCGACCCCTTCGATTGCCACCAGTCGTATGTATCTGCTTACAGGCAGAAGAATATAAAAATAGTTGGCGAGGGAACGATAGACGGCAACGCCTCCAATTCCACGTGGTGGGCAACCCCCAAGGGCAGAAAGGTGGCGCGCCCCCGCCTTGTATTTTTAAACAAGTGCGAAAATGTGGTGCTCCACGGCGTAACCTGCAAAAACTCCGCGGCGTGGAACCTTCACCCGTTCTTTTCTAAAAATCTCGGGTTTTACGATGTAAAAGTGCAGAATCCCTATACGGCGCCCAACACCGACGGTTTAGACCCCGAAAGCTGCGATAAAGTCGATATAGTGGGCTGCGCCTTCTCGGTCGGCGACGACTGCGTGGCGATAAAGTCGGGCAAGGTCTATATGGGAATGACCTACAAGACGCCCGCAAACCGCCATACATTGCGCAACAACGTGTTCCAGGACGGTCACGGCGCAATCGTGCTCGGCAGCGAAATGTCGGGCGGCGTAACCAACCTCACCGTCAGCCAGTGCCTGTTCAGGCATACAGACAGGGGTCTGCGCATAAAGACGCGCCGCGGCAGGGGCAAGTATGCGGTTATCGACGGCGTTGTGTTTGAAAACATAAAGATGGAGAACGTAATCACCCCGCTCGTCATCAATATGTACTACTTCTGCGACCCCGACGGCCACACCGAGTTTGTATGGTCGCGCAAGCCCCACCCCGTGGACGACGGCACGCCGTACATCGGCAAATTCCTGTTCAAAGACATTGACTGCGAGGATTGCGAATGTATGTGCGGCTATTTCGACGGCCTTGTGGAACAGCCGATAGAGGAGATAACGCTTGAAAACGTGCATTTCGGTTTCAGGAAAGATGCCAAGCCCTTCAAGCCTGCAATGCTCGAATTTGTGCGCGAGTACTGCAAAGAGGGGCTGTATATAGATAACGTAAACAAGGTTATCCTCAAAAACGTCACCTTCGAGGGCGTGGAGGGCGACCACGTCATAGAAAAGAACTGCGGCGAACTCGTAATAGAGTGAGGTATTAAAATGGATTATTCGGTAATCGACAGGTATATTGACCGCCTTATGGCGGACACCACGCCCGATAAACCCATCTGGAATATAGAGAATATCAAGAGCGGCAAAAAGCCGGGCTGGAACTATATAGACGGCTGTATGATGACTTCGCTCTATTCGATATATCAGCAGAAGAAGGACAGGGCGTATCTCGACTTTATCGACGGGTTTGTGGACTATTATGTATTTGCGGACGGCAGCATCCGCGGGTACGAGCTTGAAACTTACAACGTCGATAACATAAACGAGGGGCGCATACTCTTCGATTTGTACCGCGAGACGGGCAAGGAAAAGTACAGGAAGGCAGCCGACCTTCTGTATAAACAGCTCCTGGCGCAGCCGCGCACGGGCACGGGCAACTTCTGGCACAAAAAAATTTACCCCAACCAGGTCTGGCTCGACGGGCTGTATATGGCGCAGGTGTTCTACACGCGCTACGAAACGGAGTTCAACGACTGCAAAAACTATGCCGACATAGTAAAGCAGTTCAAAAGCGTGTACGACAATATGTACGACAAAAAGAAGAAGCTGTATTACCACGGCTGGGACTGGTCGAAAAAGGCATTCTGGGCGGATAAGGAAACGGGGCTTTCAAAGAGCTTCTGGCTGCGTTCGGTGGGCTGGTATACCGTAGGCCTTGTGGACGTGATTGGTTATTTTGCAAAGAACGACGAACTCAAAGCCGAGCTTGTTGCCATATTCAGGGATACGATAGAGGGGCTGGAACAGTACATAGACAAAGATAAGCATATGTTCTATCAGGTGGTTGACCAGGGCGGAAGAGAGGGCAACTACCTCGAAACTTCGGGCAGCGCTATGATAGCTTACGCTATAATGAAGGGCGCCCGCCTGGGAATAATAGACAGTCGGTTTGCGGATGTCGGCGAAGAGGTGTTCAACGGCATTTGCAACCAATATCTCACCGAAACCGACGGCAAACTCAATCTGGGCGGCATATGCCTTATGGCGGGGCTGGGCCCCGAAAATAACCGCCGCCGCGACGGCACTTTTGAATACTACATCTCTGAACCCGTTGTGGAAAACGACGCCAAGGGCACAGGCCCGTTCGTAATGGCGTATACAGAGCTTATGCAAAAGAACAGATAAAATATCGCGCGGATATTCGTAAATTTATAAAATACCCGCGCAAAGCCCAAAAAAGTTCATATTTTTCTCTTTTATTCAAATATCCGCCGCGCGCCATTTTAAGGCGCGCGGCGGATATGATTTTGCGGTGTAAACAGCTGCATAATATATAATTTTAACTGTTGCGGTGCCGATAAAAATCTGCTATGCAATGTTTTATTTGCTATATTCTATAATTATGACAACTTTTATTTACAAATACTGTATTTTTGCGGACGGCTTTTGAGTCTGCAAATAATCGTTCGGATACTACGGGAGTGGGAGGTTCTGCTCATTTGCCTCCGTATTCAGAGGGCGGTACGCCGAATTTCTTTTTGAACACGCGCGAAAAATAAAGCGGTTCTGCAAACCCGCACATTTCGGCAATCTGCGATATGCTGTATTTGCTGTATTGGTTGCTCATACCGCTTAAAATGAGCTGCGAAGCAAGGTTCATTCTCAGGCTCAAAAGGTAGTCGTGCGGACTTATGCCCACTTCGCTTTTAAAAAGTTTGCGCACATAATCGCTGTTTAAGGGCAGGGCGCGCATATAGGCGTCGAGGGCGTAGCTCGTATTGCTCACGTTTGCCGCAATGTCTGCGCGCACGTTTTCAACTATCGGCGAATATGCCGCACGCTCTGTCTGCGCAATTATGTAGCTCACAATCAAATCGCCCAGCGCCTTCAAAACGGGCGTACTCTTTGTGTCGGCCGTCTCAAAATAGCGTTCGGCCTGTGTAAAGGCGTGCGCAAACCCTTCGCCCGCCTCTTCGCCGATTATCTTTGGCGCTTTAAACGGCAGGGCGGTGCCCTCCATAAAAATGTAGGCGTCGGCGGCGTTTTCACTCCGCGCGAACCCGGCAAGGGGAGGGGCGGCAATCACGTCGCCGCGCGCAAAACTCCGGCTTGTCCGCCCGTATTCAATCTCGCCCCTGGCACCGCAGCGCACAAACTGCCAGTACTTTCTTGCGGCGGCAAGCTCTTTTGCCCTTTCGGCGTCTTTCCCCGCATACACAATATTATTCATATCCGTATTTTAACACAAAACATCCGTTTTGTCTATACGGCGGTCAAAATAAGCGGCAAAAATTTTGTTGCCCGAATGGCGCCGCGGTGGTATAATTATGTTGAATTACCACTTGTGGCGCGCAATATGCTCTGCACAGGCAGCAGAGGGGGAGGGCGGCAATGAATATAAAATGGAATGCAGAAAATTACCGCGACAATTTTTCTTTCGTCTATGAATACGGCGAAGAGCTTACGGGTATGTTCACGCTCGGCCGCGGTTCGCGCATTGCCGACGTAGGTTGCGGCAGCGGCGCGCTGACCAGAAAGCTGTGCGATATGGGTTATGAAGTTATCGGCATAGACAGCTCTGCCGAAATGCTTTCGCTTGCAAAAAGTACGGCTCCCGCCGCCTCGTTTATGCTTGCCGACGCCGCAAAATTTTCGCTTGAAAAACCCGCCGACGGAATTTTTTCAAACGCCGTGTTCCATTGGATAGACGACCTTTCCGCACTCGCCAAAAACCTTGCGGCTAACCTGCGCGCGGGCGGCGAGCTGGTGTGCGAGTTCGGCGGCAAGGGCTGTGCCGAGGCCGTACATTCCGCGCTCGAAAACATTTTTGCCGAGCGCGGCCTTTCATACCGCCGCACGTTCAACTTTCAGTCGATTGGCAGTTTCGCGCCCGTGTTGGAGGGCGCGGGGCTCACGCCCGTATTCTGTTCACTGTTTCCCCGCCCCACGCGGCAGAAGGGGGAGGACGGGCTGAAAAACTGGATTCTCACCTTCCTTAAAAAACCTTTTGAGGGGCTTGCAGGCGGCGTGCGCGACGAAATTATCGCCGAGGCAGAGAGCAGGCTGCGCTCAAAACTTTATAAAGACGGGCAGTGGTTTATCGACTATGTACGCATACGCGTAAAGGCGGTAAAAAAGTAAATTGGCACGGCAATATGCCGCAACTAACGCATATTTTGCCGCCCGCGCAGGGCGTGCCCTGCGCGGGCGGCCTGCAAAAGTGCGGCGGTTGAAATGTGCTGAAACCGACGTTTGCCGCCGAATATTCCCGTGCCGCCCGCGGCATAAAAAATTAAGCGCCTTTTGGGCGCGGTAAGGAGTTATTATATGGTAAGGGTATTTCCGCTCACCGATGAATATGCCGAAAGGTTCGGCAAGATGTTTGCCGATTACTACGACGAGCTGGGCTGCGACGAGGACGCCGAACACCTCGTCCGCGAATATGTACTGCCCGACCTGCTTGCGGGGCTTCTGCGCGTCGACCTCATCGAGGAGGACGGCAGTTTGTGCGGCTTCTGCATATATCAGATTGACGAGCCCGGCAACGACTGGAATTTCAAGGACGGCTGGGGCGATATCCGCGAGATATATATAGTGATGTCGCACCGCCGCCGCGGATTGGGCAAGTTCCTCTTATACACCGCCGAAATGCGGCTTAAAGAGGGAGGGGCAAAGGGCATATATGCACTGCCAGATGCAGAGGCTGTCGATTTCTTCTCCGCGTGCGGGTACGAAATGAGCGGCGAAGAGTGCGCCGAACTCGACTGCAACGTGTTTGTAAAAACAGATTGCGGCGGCTGCGAATCCTGCGGCAAAAAGTAAGGCGCGTTTGCGCTGTAAATGCCCGTTGTTTGCGGCATATGTGCGGGGCAATAGGGCACTGCGTGCAGTGATAATTGCGCCATGTGGGCGCAAGTGATAAGTGATGAGTTGCCTTGCGGCAACGTGATTAGTGATGTGCGCGGCACGCCGCGCGTGATGGTTGCGCCCTGCGTGAGCAAGTGATTAGTGAGGAGCGGGCTTTGCCCGCGTGACAGGTTGCCTTAAACGGTCGGCATAGATTTTTAAAATACAAAAAATGGTCGGCAAAGATATTGAATTACGGTAAAAAAAGAGGCGGGCAAAAATTTGCCTGCCTCTTTAAATTCAAGTTTTATGCCTTCAAAAAGGTTTACTCTGCGTAAACGGAAACCTGCTTGCCGTCTTTGCCAACCCTTTCAAACTTAACGGTGCCGTCGATGAGGGCGAACAGAGTATCGTCCTTGCCGATGCCTACGTTGTTGCCGGGGCGGAACTTGGTGCCGCGCTGCCTTACAAGGATGTTGCCTGCAAGCACGAACTGGCCGTCGGAGCGCTTAACGCCAAGCCTCTTGGCCTCGCTGTCTCTGCCGTTGTGCGAAGAACCTGTACCTTTTTTATGGGCGAATAAATTTAAAAGTAACATTGTCTGTATTCCTCCCGTAATTATTCTGCCTTAGCTTCGGCGGGCTTTTCGGCCTTCTTTGCCCTGGTTTTCTTGGCTGCGCCGATAGAAACCACCTTCACTTCGGTGAAGGGCTGCCTGTGACCCTGCTTCTTGCGTTCGTTCTTCTTGGCCTTGTACTTGAAGACGATAATCTTCTTCGCCTTGCCCTGTGCAACTACCGTTGCGGTTACCTTTGCGTTTGCAACTTCGGCGCCTACCTGTATGCCCTTCTCGTCCGCAACCATAATTACGGGGAATTCAACGGTGTCGCCTACGTTTGCGTTCAGCTTTTCCAGTTTCACGGTGTCGCCTTCGCTTACCCTGTACTGCTTGCTGCCGTTCTCAAAAATAGCGTACATTTAAAGTTTTGCCTCCTCTGACCAGTCTCGCCGGGAATTTGCGCGCAAAATAAAGCGTCGCGGGCGGCCATTCAAAAAATTTTGGCACTTAAAAAAGAGCCCGTCCCGAGCGGCTCGAAATATACTTTACCACAGCCCGCCCTTTAAGTCAAGCAAAAAAGGCCGCGCAGTTTTGCCAATTTTATAAAATTATGCGCATAAAGGCGGTTTTTTCGTTCTTTCTTATTCTTTTTGCGCCCGCTCGCACCCTTTGCGCCCTTTTGCACCGCAGGGCCTTCCTGCCGTATAGCGCGGGCGGCAGGTGCGCATACTTGAAATAAAAGGAGGAAATATGGAAAAAGTCAAAAGCGACAGCGAAATTTTAGCTGAAATTTACCGCAACGCCCAGCTTGCGCTGCAATCGATATCGGATATTCTGCCCGAGGTGGACGACGTGCAGATAAAGGAAGAGATAATGCGCGAGCACGAGGAGTATGAACAGATATCGGGTATGGCGGCCGCGCTTGCGCGGAGGTACGGAATGGAGATAAAGGAGCCTTCGCCCGTAAAAAAGGCGATGATGTGGTCGGCGATAAAGATGAACACCGCGGCAGACAATTCGTCCCAGCACATAGCCCAGATGATGATAAAGGGCACGGTGACGGGCATAACCAGCCTTAAAACCACGCGTACCGACGGAGGCGAAGAGGTGGACGAAGAGATTAAACAGCTTTTAGACAGGCTGATAGCTTTGGAAGAGGGGTTCGAGCGCAGGCTCAAAAAATATCTGTGACTGTGCCCGCGCGGCCGCATAGTCCGGCCATATATGCGGGGCAATCGCGGTATGGTTGCCGTATGCCTGCGGCGCAGCGAAAGAAAGGGGGCACGCGCAAAGCGCGTGCCCCCTTTGCATATCGGGTAAGTTTATTCTTCCGTTCTGATTTTATATTTTTATGGCGCCGTCGGGCGGTGTGAACCCCTTTCTCTCCGCGCGGCAGAAATATTCCCTGCTCTTTTTTGAACAGTCTGGCATAACATATACCTCGGCGCGTGGGAATTTTTCGCGTATGCCGTCGCCGAACGCCTTGTTTGCGGCAAGGTATGCGGCAACCTCGGGGCGCACTTCCAAAGTGGCGGCGGCCGCGCCGCCGTCGAGCGCTTTAAGCGCCTCGGAATAGCACAGCAGCATATAAAAATCGTTCGAATAGTCCCGTCCGTAACCGCATACGGGGCAGGGCTGTATCACAAAGGAAGAAAGTTCCGCCCCCGAGCGCTTGCGGGTAAACTCCACCAGCCCGAAGTCTGACATAGGCAGCACTCTGTGCGGCGCGGCGTCGCTCTGCAAGGCCTTTTCAAGTTCCTGCACCAGCGCGCGCCTGTGTCCCTCTTCGGCCATATCGATAAAGTCCACGACGAACAGCCCGCCTATGTTGCGCAGTTTCACCTGCCGCGCAATTTCGCGCGCGGCGGCAAGGTTGGTGTGGTATACGGTATATTCAAGGCTGTCTTCGCCCGTAAAGCCGCCCGTGTTCACGTCTATCGAAGTGAGCGCCTCGGTGCGCTCTATTATAAGGTATGCGCCGCCTTTAAGCTCCACGCGTTCAGAGCACGCTTCGGCAATCTGCGCGGCAAGGCCCGCCTGTTCAAGCATATCGCGCCCGCCCGAATACAGTTCAAGTTTTATCTGCCTGCCGCCCGGCATTATGGAGAGCAGTTCCTTAATCTCTTCGTACTGCTCCGCTCTTCCCGTAACTATCTTGGCTACGTCGTATTCCGTAAAATTGCGCATAACGCGCACGGGCATAGTGAAGTCTGTGTGGATAAGTTCGCCCGCCTTTGCCCGCCTGAATGCCTCTGCCGTGCGCTCGTAGATGGTGCGCAAAAATTTAAGTTCCTCGTCTATCTGTTCGTAGGTACAGAAGGGCGCGGCGTTGCGTATTACCATTCCTTCGCCCTTGCGCTTTGCGCGCTTTGCGGCAAATATAAGGCTTTCGCGCAGTTCGTCGTCCTCTATGCGGTGCGATATGCCCACAAAGTCGGTATTCGGCAGATATATAAGGGTCTTTCCCACAAACGAAGGCTTTGCCGTAACCTTGGCGCCCTTCTTTCCCGAAGGCGTTTTCACTATCTGCACCATCAGTTCGTCGCCTGCGTTCAGTCCGCTCACGCCGCCCTCGGTGCCGTAGGGCACGTCCTCGGCCGAAAGGTAGCAGTTCCGCTCCAATCCGCAGTCGACGAATGCAGCCTGCATACCTTCGAGCACGTTCACCACACGCCCCCTGTATATATTCCCGACGGCGGGGGCATCGTCGTCGGCCGAAAATTTACAGTCGGTAACCTTACCGTTTTCGGTTACCGCCGTAACGGAAAAACCGCAAAGTTTATCAAAGTAAATTGTCTTTTTTGCCATATTCTTCCCTGTGTGCGCAATATGCAGGGCCGCGCCGCGCATATGTTTGCCGCACCGATAAGTTATAAACTTTTTTCTTCTCCGTACTGCCTGCGCGGCTTTGAAAATCTTTCAGAGTATGCCGTCTGCCGCGCCGTCTTTGAAGTAGCTTTCCGTCTTTAAAATGTATGCCGCCCGCCCGCCGAAGTTTTCGGCAAGGTATGTGCAGAACAGGTCGGGGCGCAGGTTCTGTTCGCCGCAGCGCAGCGTAAAAATAACCTTGCCTTCCCTCCGTTCAACCGAACATATCCTGGGGCGAATGTCCACCGTGCGCCCTTTAAGGTCGGTTATAACTATGCTCTCTCTGCTTAAAAGTCCTTCCGTATCGAAGGGTGCTATTCCCTTCGCCTCGTAGCGGCAGGCATAAATATTTTCGGCATAGTTGGGGTTGTTTTTGCAATTTCTTGCCGCCAGACACTTTATTCCCGCGGGCGAGCAGGCGTTGAACGCCGATAAAAAGTCGCCTTCAAAATCGGTGTCTGCCGCGCAGTATTCGCTCACAGAGCGCACGCCGAGCGCAAGGGGGTTGCCCATAAAAATCCTGGGGTGCTTGTGGAAACCCTGGCTGTATTCAACTTTTATCCCCGCGCGCCGCAGGGTGCGGTCTATGTGCCTTAAAAGGTCGAGGTGCGAGATGTATTCGGCGCCGTCCGTCTTAGTGTACTTAAACGCTATCATAAATCCCCCTCGCGGCGGGGCAGTCCTTCTGCATTCCGCAGCCCTTGCATCCGCCCTGGCAGCTGCCCGTAACCTCGCCCGCATAGGCGCGCTCCCGCTCTTTTATAAGGAACTTTTTATCTATCATCATATCGATGAAGTCCCAGGGCAGAATTTCGTCCGTGCCTCTCTCGCGCACGTATTGCCCGCCGCATATGCCGCATTCATCAAAGGCCTTTTTCCAGCCGTCTTCGTTAAAATCGTTGTCCCAGCCGTCGAATGTGCAGCCGTTTTTATACGCCTCGGCAATCACCCTGCCCAGCCTTCTGTCGCCGCGCGCAAGCACGGCTTCGAGGAAGGAGGGGTAGTATGCGCTCCAACTCAGCTTCACGCCGCGCGGCAGGTGCTTTATAAGGTAGTCCTGCTTGTGCTTCACTTCGTCCTCGTCCGCCTGTTTCTCCCACTGGAAGGGGGTGAAGGGCTTGGGCACGAACGTCGCCACGGAGACGGAAATCCTCAGTGCCTTCTGCCTCTTCTGCGAGGAATAAAGAAGGCGTATCTTTTCGCATATGTCGCATATGCCCGCAAGGTCGTCGTCCGTTTCGGTGGGCAGGCCGAGCATAAAATATAATTTGACCGCCGAATATCCCGCACCGAACGCGCTCTTTGCCGCGCGCATAATCTCTTCTTCGGTCACGTCTTTGTTTATCACGTCCCTAAGCCGCTGGGTGCCCGCCTCGGGCGCGAACGTGAGCGAAGTCTTGCGCGCGTCCTGCGCAAACTCGCCGTCGAAGCTGTCTACCCTCAGCGAAGGCAGGGCGAGAGTAATTTCGGGCGGAAGATTGCCTTTAAGGCTTCTTATAAGTTCGGGCAGCTTTCCGTAGTCGCCTGTAGACAGTGAATTGAGGCTGACCTCGCCGTAGCCCGTGTTCTTTATCAGCGAGCACGCCTGCGCCGTCAGCGTTTCAACCGAGCGCTTGCGCACGGGTCGGTAAATGAAGCCCGCCTGGCAGAACCTGCAACCGCGGTAGCACCCGCGCATAACTTCCAGCACGGCCCTGTCGTGCACGCTCTCGCAGTTGGGCACGGCAATCTTTTCGGGGAACACCGCCCCGTCCAAATCGGGCACCAGCGCCCGCCTTACGCGCTTTATGCCGCAAAATTCTTTCACGCTGCCGTCGGCGTTGTATTCGGGGGAGGTAAGCGCGGGCACGTATACGCCGTCTAAGCCGCTTATCTCCCTGTAAAATTGCTCCGTAGCGCCGCCGTGTTTCAAATATACTTCCGCCACGTCGGCGTCAACGCTCTCGCCGTCTCCTATAAAAAATATGTCCACAAAGTCGGCAAGCGGCTCGGGGTTGACGGCGCACGGCCCTCCCGCGACGATGAGGGGGTACTTTTTGCCCTCGCGCTCCCTCCGCGTGAGCGGTATCCCCGCAAGGTCGAGCATATACAAAAGGTTGGTGTAGCACAGCTCGTATTGCAGCGAAAAGCCGAGCATATCGAAGTCTTTCAAGGGCGCTTTCAGCGCAAGGGAATAGAGGGGTATGCCCTCTTCTTTCAGCCCCTGCCCGAAGTCCTTTGCGGGCGCAAAGCAATAGTCCGCGCACATTCCGCGGCGCAAAAACGACTCTGCCACAATCTTTATGCCCAGGTTGCTCATTCCCACTTCGTAAAGGTCGGGGAAGCAAGCGCAGAAGTTGAATTTGCCCCGCTTTACGTCGGGGGCGCCGTATTCTCCGCCCGTATAGCGCGAAGGTTTTTCGCATTTCAAAAGCAAATTTCTAAGTTTGCCGGTATCGATAGGTTTCACAGACTTATTATATTATATAAATGCGCTTTTTTCAAGCGGGAAAGGCAAGTTCGGCGCACCAAAATTTATATTTTTGCCCATAATTTTCAAAATTGTGCTTCAAAACTGTTTGGTTTTGCCGTCTTATGGTTTAAAATATAGATAGTCGGATATTTAGCGGCGGGCAATAAAGTCTTATAGAGCGGCCGCCGTATTCGAAATAAATGATTTGAGGAGTATTCAGCAATGAAAATCAATTTCCGCGGCGTAGGCGCAGAAGAACTTTCTTTCAAAATGAACAGGGTAAGGCTTGAACCCAACGCCCGCTTAGACATCAAACCCCAGTTCTCCCGCCAGGTGAGAAAGGTAAAGGACAACGAAAAGCTCAACTTCATCGCGCTTTCGTTGAAGGTAGAGAGCACCGAGGCAGAACCCAAGCCCTTCAACATCAACGTGACGCTCGTCGGCACTTTCGAGGTGGAGGACGCTCCCGCAGGCAGCGAGCAGGAGAGGGAGTTCGTCATAGAGGCCACCAAGATGCTCTTCCCCTATCTCCGCGCGGCCGTAACCAACCTCACGGCTTCGGCGTACGTTGCGCCCCTCAACCTCCCCGTAATCAACGGCCCCATCTTCCCCGAAGACAGGGACGTATACGCCTTCTCGGTGGGCGGGGAAGACAAGCTCAACTAATTTGAAATAAATCTGTTTAAAACAGGCAAGCGGCCTATTTTGCCGCTTGCCTTTATTCTTTTTCGGTGGTATAATCATAAAAAGCGGTTTTCCGCAACAAAAATTTTTACTTCGGGAGAAAAAAGGCTCCATATTTTGCGGGCCTGTAAGGAGAGAGCATTATGCAGTCTGTTATATCAAAGGTACTGTTTTCGGAAGAGCAGATAGAGGTCAGGGTCAAAGAGCTGGGCGAAGCGATTAAAAGGGATTACGAAGGTCAGCCGCTTGCCGTAATAGGCGTTCTGCGCGGCGGCGCCGTGTTCTGCGCCGACCTCATAAGGCACATCGACCTTCCCCTCGAACTTTCCTTCATCGAGGCGTCGTCGTATAAAGACGGCACCACCCCTCAGGGCGAGGTCAGCATTTCCATCTCCAAGGGCTTTTCTGCAAAGGGGCTGAACATACTCATCGCCGAGGATATAATAGATACCGGCCATACCTTGAAGGCCGTGCGCGAAAAACTGCTCGCCGCGGGCGCAGTGTCGGTTAAAACCTGCTGCATTCTCAACAAGCCTTCCCGCCGCCAGACGGAAATCACCGCCGACTATGTCGGTTTCGATATCCCCGACGAGTTTGTCGTAGGCTACGGCCTCGACTACGCGGGCAAATACCGCAATTTGCCGTATATAGGGATATTGGACAGAAAGGTATATGAGAAGTAATTAGCTCCGTGCGGGTTCATATATACGTCGCATAACATTGTCGCGCTTACGGTTCTGCTCAGTCACTTACTCGTCGGCGCACGCCGTGTTTTGCAG
>UMIY01050623.1_pt1 | contig 28486 bp, 25 predicted proteins | sample 1965921 | NCBI WGS metagenome assembly UMIY01 (sample SAMEA4836134, study PRJEB28245) | human gut metagenome | biome: gut microbiome; material: fecal sample | place: Denmark | collected 2008
CTGGACGGAGTTGACGAGCAGTAAACTGGATGATTTAAACTACACGCTCTCATCAGGAAAGTACTATCTATCGGGAACAGATCCCTATGGCTGGGGGGCGTCCCTGTCATTGTTGCAATCCATTATAATTCCTAATGGTGCAACCGTTATCCTTTGTCTGAATGATGTGCTCTGTTCTCCGGGATTCGATTCCGAATATTTGCCGGTCTGTGATGTAGCGATTACAGTTGAACAGGGTGGCACGCTGACCATCTGTGATTGTTCACCAAATGACGGCTCATACCTGGGCGGAAGCGGGTCTATGTTGGGGGGCACCGGGCCCGCCATAGAAAATCACGGCACTCTCAACATTGTCAGCGGCAACATCGGATATGGTTCCCAATATCCCGTTATTGATAACAACGAAGGAGCAACCCTGAGCCTTGGTGGATCCCCTGATCTATATTACATCACCTCCGCCGGGACCATCTCAGCATCCTACGAGGAGACCCCATTTACCGGCAGCACTCTTTATAGTTATTTATATATTGACTATACCGGAGATCTTGGAAACCCGGTTGTGACCCATGTAAATGATGACAACTGCGATCTCTTTCTAAAGCCGGACGGCGGAAATTTCACCTATAATGCACAGGCCGGAACACTGACCTTGGAAGTGCCTGTGACCTATGGCAGTCTTATTTTTGCTGGTTCCCAAACAGTTGGAGATGGCGTCTACTATCAAATCGACTCCTACAAAACGAACGATCCTAATTCAGGGACGGAATATTACGAAGTGAAGCTAAGTGACGGTGACAAGAATGACTATAATCTGTTCTGGGACGAGGAAAGCAAAACCTTGACCCTGCAAGACGCAAAGGTCATTTCCAGCGTATTCGGCTTTCAGAATTCTGCGGAAAGCCTGTTCTCTCTCGCCAGCGGGACGCTCACGGTCAATCTGATCGGGGAGAATGAGATCACCGTATACAGCCATTCGGATGGAATTAATCGGGACGCCTACGCTTTTGAAAGCCAGGACGGCGGCATCGTATTCCAAGGTGATGGATCGCTTGCGGTCACCATGCTCCCGGGCACTGAGCAAACCGGAGGTATTGACATTACCGGTATCATTGCTTTTGAAACGGTAGAGAACCGGGCGGACCTCACCATCTCCGGGTCCCCCGGCAGTCTAACCTGGAGCGGCGATATGACCGGCGTTTCCTGTGATTCCTTCACCAACAGCGGAGCCCTGGACATTGAGTTTTCAAATCTTTCCAATGGCGTCGGCATCATTGTGGATGGCGGTACTTTCACCAACAGCGGCACCGTGGATATCCAATTTACCGAAACCGATGGCGTCGGCATCTTTTTGGGGCAGAACACAAGCAGGTTCCATAACAGCGGCAGCGTCACAGTGGATATTCCCGCCGCAGACAGCGCCCAGGGCATTCTGCGGCATGGCAGCCAAACAGAAAACGGCTTTATCTGGACCAACGCAGCGAAAGGACAGATTATCATTTCCGTCAGCAACCACGGAGCAGCCACCGCCGCTTTTGGCGGCGGTGCCCTGGCAGGACTGGACCTGCGCTCCGGTGGACACATCGAATTGAACAACGACGGCTCTCTGAAAGTGACCGCAGAAAGCGAACGTCCGGCTCCATTGAGCATGGCCGACTGGCCCTATTGGTGGTATTTTGACACAGTGGGATTGCTACTTCTCGCCGACACCTGTACCCTGACCAATACAGGTACCATGGACCTTACCGCCCTGAACGGCTACACTGCAGGCATCTCTGTTTGTGCTGATGAGACAAGCATTTCCATAGCCAATAGCGGAACCATGGATATCACGACCACCACCCAAGGCGGAGAGAATATCCGCTCCGTCGGCATCTATGCCCAGCTGCCTTTCATTACAGATGGACAAGTCAAAGAGCTCCCATTTACGATGCAGGGAGACGCCATTCGCATCAGCACCAGCGCAGCGGATGGATTTACCGTAGAAGACGATAAGCTCATGGGCATCTGCCTGGTGCAGACATTTGAGGGTAATGTGCCCAGTGATTTGAACAGCCTGCAGCAGATCAATGCGGAGGGCATGGCTCTGCCGGGCGAGCCGGTCGTGATCAAAGTAGATAACGATGGAACCGGCAAAACTGCATTTATTAACACGATCGGCACCGCGGCGGCAGATGGAACAATCATTCCCGTCACGGACATGACCGTGCTTCCGCTTATTACGGGCACCGTCAGCATTGGTGGCCGTGCTCTGGTAGGCAGCACCCTCACCGCACAAGTCTCCGACTTGCCGTCTGATGCGACCGTCAGCTATCAGTGGCAGGTAAGCGACAGCGCCGACGGGCCCTTTACCAACCTTGCGGGACAAACCGACACGACCTTGCTTCTAACCAGCGATCATGCAGGAAAATACATTCGCCTGGTCGTCACACCGACAGATGGCATTTACGGCGGAACGCTGACTGCTCTCACCTATTCCCGGGTCTCGTACCCCGACTCCTCCGATCCCTCCTACTCCATCAAGCTGGACATCGGTGACCACGGCTCAGTCCACTCCTCCCATCGCACGGCGGAGGCTGGGGAGACCGTTACCCTTACTGTTACCCCAGATGACGGCTATGTGCTGAAAGGCCTCACCGTCACTGACAGCCGGGGAAATGCGCTGGAGTTGGACCCCAAGGGCAGCAATCGCTACACTTTCAAGATGCCTGCCCGGGCCGTCACCGTCAAAGCGGAGTTTGTTCCAGGCAGCCTATCTGCATTTCCCTTCACCGATGTGGCAGAGAACTACTGGGCGTACAACGAGATTGCCTGGACTTACGAGAATGGCTACATGAGCGGCACCACCGCCACGACGTTCAACCCAGGCGGTGCCATCACCCGCCAACAGGTGTGGATGATCCTGGCCCGAATGTCCGGGACCTACCCCGCCAATATGACGGAAGCCAAGGCATGGGCGTTGGCAAATGGGATCTCCGACGGCACGAATCCCGGCAATCCCGTGACCCGTCAGCAGCTGGCGGCCATGCTCTACCGCTACGCGGTGCTATTCGGCTATGACGTATCTGTGGGCGAGAGCTCCAATATTCTCTCCTACACCGACGTTGAGCAGGTCAGCGAATATGCGATTCCTGCCATGCAGTGGGCCTGCGGCGCTGGGATCATCGCCGGTACTGGCGACGGCTCCACACTCTCCCCTCATGGCACTGCCACCCGGGCCCAGCTGGCGGTGATGCTGTACCGCTGGCTGGCCTGAAAGACCGCTTCCCTATCATGGAATCCGCCCCCGGCGTCCAAAAGGACGCCGGGGGCGTTCTCGCAGGGCGGCAGCTGGCGAGGCAAATGCCCCAAGGCGCCAAAACGCTCAAAATCTGAGCCGCAGTAAAGAATATAGGTTCCTCCAGAAAAAAGCCAAGAGAACTGAGTCCCTGAAGCAAATTGCCTATTTTTCGGTGAAGCAACCAAAGCAGTTACCGTGCCATTCCTGGTAACCAGAACTTTCCGGGCAGCACACAGGTCCGCTCTTGCGGCAAAAGCAGAATCCTCAGCGAGGTTCCGATACAGCCAATCGTCGCCGCCTATACGGGACTGTGTACCCCCCTTGGATGGGATGCAGGGTCCCTGCCCCACTATGCCCCGTTGGAGCGGGTTCGGACCGATTTTGAGGGCTCTATGAAGGGCCAAGGAAAAGCGGGGAAAAAAGAGGGAGAAAAGCAGGAAAGAAATGTTCAAAAATACTCATTTGTCCTTTTCTGTACTCCGGAGGCTTCGCTATACTAGCTATACAAAATACACAAACAAGGGGATGGGTTACTATGAAAAAGGCCGAATATACGTATTCGTCGCTGCTGGGACGGATCCAAGGAGAGTGGAAACTGTATCTGCTAGCATTCTTGTTTATCCTGATTGCGGATTCCATCGGGCAGATCCAAATTCCGGTGTGGAAAGGGACCTTCATTATCTTTCCTATTTTCTACGCGCTGTTTTTGGGTATTTTGACCGGCCCCAATACGCTCAAGCTCCTGGACAACAAGAAGGTAAAGGCCGCCTCGGGACTGGTGGGCGTGGCCATTTTGCCCTTCGTGGCCAAGCTAGGCATCAACGCCGGCGCCAACCTCTCGGTGGTAATCTCCGCAGGTCCGGCGCTGCTGCTGCAGGAGTTCGGCAACCTGGGAACCATCCTGCTGGCCATGCCGGTGGCCCTAGCTCTGGGTCTGAAGCGGGAGGCAGTGGGCGCCGCCCACTCCATCAACCGGGAAACCAACCTGGCACTGATGCAGGATATGTTCGGCTCGGATTCCCCGGAGGCCCAGGGCAGCCTCTCTGTTTACATCGTGGGCGGCATGATCGGCACCATTTACTTCGGCTTTATGGCCTCTATGGCTGCCGCCACTGGTCTGTTCCATCCCTATGCGCTGGGTATGGCCTCCGGCGTGGGTGCAGGCATCCTGATGTCCTCTGCTGTGGCGGCCCTCTCCGAGGTGTTGCCCGCCTATGCCGACGAGATCTCCGCCCTGGCCTCCGCCAGCGAGACCATCTCCGGCATCGACGGTATCTACATGGCTATTTTCATCGGGATTCCTCTTTGCAATTTGCTCTACCGCAAACTGGAACCCACTCTGGGACGTATCACCAAGGCCGGACGCAAGGCTGCCCAAGAAGCACAGGACAAATAAGGAGGAGAGAGTTATGCGCATCAAGGAATGGATTTTTGTTCTGGCCATTACCGGCCTGGGCATGATGACGGCTAATTTCATCGGCTTTGACGTGGCGTTTCTGGAGTCCCTGCCCGGCGTGCTAGTGCTGCTGGGGATCGCGCTGTGCGCGGCGGGCTTGTCCGCTGTGATCCCCCTGAAGCTGCCCACAGTGGCCTATTGCTCCATTTTGGGGCTGTTGTGCGCCTGCCCCATCTCTCCCATCTCCACTTTTGTCATCGAGTCGGCGGGGAAGATCAACTTCACCGCGCCGCTGACCATGGTGGGGGCATTTGCGGGGATGTCCATCAGCAACCAGCTCAAGACCTTCCTCAAGCAGGGGTGGAAACTGATCCTCATTACCATTTTGGTGATGACGGGCACCTTCTTCGGTTCCCTCATCATTGCCCAGGTGGTGCTGCGGCTGACCAATGCCATCTGAGGGAATGTCCTTTTTGTTTGCCGCGGCAGGCTGCTGTGCCGTGGGGCTCATGATCGGCTGGTGCGGTGTGGCAGGATTTCTGCTGCCCATCCTGTTTGTCAACGCCTGCGGACTGTCTGTCGCCGAGGGTTTGTTTTTCAGCTTCCTGTGCTTTGCGGTCTCCGGTGCCATCGGGGCCGTCAACTACCACCAGCGGGGGGAGCTGCCCCTGGGGCCCACGCTGCGGCTCTCCGGAGGGAGTCTGGGGGGGAGCCTGGCAGGTGCCGCCCTGGGAGGACTGGTGCCGGCAGAGACGGTGAAGATGATCTTGTATGCAGTGGTGCTGCTCTCCGGCAGTGCCATTGCCCTGCGGGAACTACATCCCCAGCGGGAGGCCTGTCGGGACCGGGTGCCCGGGAGCTGGCTGGTGCTGTTGGGAGCAGTTGCCGGGCTCATCTGTGCCCTCTCCGGAGCGGGGGGCCCCGTTCTGGTGATGCCGCTGCTGGTGGTCCTGGGGTTCCCTGCCAAGGCGGCGGTGGGGATGGCCCTGCTGGACTCCGTGTTCATTGCCCTGCCGGCGGTGGCAGTCTATGGAAGCCGGTGCCAGGTCCCGGCGCTGGTACCATTGCTGGCAGTTGCCCTTTGCAGTCACGCCGTGGGCGTCACCATCGGCAGCATAACGGCTGTCCGGGTACCTCAGTCCCTTTTAAAACGGGGCGTGGCGCTGTTCTCTATCTGCTTTGCGTTGTGGATGCTGCTGAAATAGGAGGTATTGTATGGAAAAGCAAGTTCCGTCCTGTGATATTCTGCTGACGGATACCCGCTATCTGGCGCCGGACATGACGGTGGTCTCCGGCAAAACTATTGCCATCGGGCACGGACGTATCCTGGATATCGTGGATGCCGGTGACCGGAAGTATCAGGCGAAGACGGTGCTGCGGGGGGATCATCTATTGTGGATGCCCGGCCTCATTGACGGCCATCTCCACACCAGCCAGCAGCTGCTGCGTGGGCGACTGCTGGATGAAAAGCCCGTGATCTGGAAGCGGGTGAACGTGCCTTTTGAGAGCCGACTGACTCCGGAGACCTCCCGCCTGAGCGCCCAGCTGGCGGCCATGGAGATGATCTCTTGCGGCACCACGGGCTTTGTGGACGCGGGAGGCAAGTACCCGGAGGAGTTTGCCCGGGTCTATGAAAGCTGCGGCCTGCGGGGGCGGCTGAGCGTCATGACCAATGACAATCCCAATGCCCCGGAGAGCCTGCGCGCTCCATCGGTACCGGAGGCGGTGGCCCGGCTGCGGGCCATGAAGGGTGCACTGTCCGGGCGGATGAAGCCCATCTACTCTGTCACCACTCCTACAGCGGTTAGTGAAGCGCTGCTGCGGGCGGTGTTCCAGGCGGCCGCCGAGGACGGTGTCCCGGTGGAGACCCATATGAACGAGTATGCCAGCGAGGTAACGGAGTTCATCGAGCGCTACGGCAGCCGTCCCTTTATCTGGCTGGAGGAGGAGGGGCTTCTGACGGTGCCACTGGTGGCACCCCACTGCATCTTTCTCTCCCAGGATGAGGTGGCCGTCCTAGCGCGCCGAGACGTACGGGTGTCCCACTGTCCCTTCTCCAACTGCGGCAAGGGAGTGCCGCCCACGCCCCAACTGCTGCAAGCGGGGATCCCGGTGGGCCTGGGCACTGACGGCTCCGCCCACGGTGGATTGGACCTGTTCCGGGAGATGCGGCTTTTCCGGGGCGTAATAAATGTGACCCGTGGAGTGGCGGAGGCTAATTCCTCCATCATGCCTGCCCAGACACTGCTGCGCATGGCCACCCAGGGCGGCGCAGCGGCGCTGTTGGAGCCGGAAACGGGGACCATCCAGCCCGGGAATCTAGCAGACCTCATTGCTGTAGACATCGACGCGCCCCACCTGTGGCCCACCCAGAACCTGGTGCACACCCTGGTGGAGAGTGCCTCCGGCGCCGATGTGCGCCACTCCATCATCGACGGCACCCTGGTGATGAAGGATCGGGAGCTTCTGACCCTGGATGCGGAGCGCATCCGCCGGGAAGCGGAGCTCCTCTTTGAAAAAAATTCCTGGTTGTGCCATTGGTGAATCTTGTCCACCTCCGGGGTCCATGGTATCATGGGTTCTGGAGGTGGTTTTTTATGCGCTTTGCGGAGCTGATGCAGATTGCGCCGGATCTAAAGAAATTTACGGACTCCATTCCTGAGGAACTGGACGGACATTTCACACTGCTCTCCTATGGCCCCCATGCGCTGATCCACCAGAAGGACTCTCGGTTGGAGCGAATCGGAATTTTGCTTAAGGGCTCCTTCCGGGTGGTCAATGAGTTTGAAAACGGCAATGTCTTTATGATCGAGATCAACGACGCCGTCTCCTTTACCGGTGAGGTGACACTCCTAGCGGGAGCCGCCACCACCTCCGTCACCATCGAGACGGTGTCAGACTGTCTGGTGGCATTCATGCCAGTGGCGGTGTTCGACGCGTGGCTGCACCAGGACATCAAGTTGCTGCGGGCGGTCAGCGAGCATGTGGCCGCCAAGCTGTACTGTTCCAGCTACCATCGGGGGGAGCGGCTGTTCTACTCCGCCAAATATGTGCTGCTCAAATACATCACCCAACAGGCGGAGGACCTGGGCATCCGCCGCAGCAGAAAGATTCTGCTGTCCAAAACCCGCCAGGAGATCAGCGAGGAAGTGGGAATGACGGTGAAGACCATCAACCGCATCCTCACCCGGTTCTGCCGGGAGGGCATCATCTCCACCCAGCGGGGAAAGATCGCTCTGGATACCGCCCAGTATCGCCGGGCACAGCAGGAACTGAAAATCTATATCAACGAAAGCCGCAACGGTGCCCGATGAGGGCGCCGCAGAAAAAAACAGTGCCCCCGGTGATCCGGGGGCGCTGCTACATACGGTAGATCAATCTTACACACAGCTGCAGATGACGGCGTAGATCTTTTCGGCAAAGAAGACCCCCTCCGCCTTTTTCTGCTCTGTCACCAGACCGGCTGCCTCCAGGCTGTGGAGAATGGGGCAGCGGGAGCCCTCCTTAAGCTCAAAGGTACGGTCAGAGCAGCGGACAAGCTCCACAATCATCTGGCAGCCGTTTGCACAGGATCTCTGATGATTTGCCCCAGTCTCCTTCTGGTGGCCGGAAAATGGGGGACGCGGAAAGCCTGCCTGAGCGTCAGGAAAAACACAGGCGGGCTTACGTGAGAGAAGCGCGGTGCGTTTACTCCGGTATGGCAGATGCGAACCACCGGGAAAAATCTGTCTTACAGGATATCCACCGGCACTTGGGTACCGCAGATCACCAGTACGGCGATGGTATTGAGGTGGATGGGCTGGCCAAAGAAAGCCCCGTAGTCTCCCCGCCGCTCCAGAGCATGGGTTGCGCCACTGGAGCCGAAGTTAGGGTTTATGATAGCGAGGTCAGTGCCACCGGTCGGGTGCAGAGAGACGGTGAATGCTTTTGTGGCCTGGCTGTGGAAGGCTTCCAGGTCTGCCTCGCTGAGTTGGTCGGCATTGGCGGGACGGAGGCGTCCACAGGATCCCTGACGCTGTCCACCTACTTCGCCCCTACGGTCATTGTCATCAGCACCGCCGCAGCCACCAGAATCAGTACCTTTCGCAGGGGGCAGCGATTCCTTCCGTGGTATATCTCTCATAGCAGTAGCGGTCTACGGTCAGCCGCTGATTCCCGGGAAGGGAATACACCGGGAAAAGAAACGCAGCGTACCGGACGGGAACTCCCCTGCCGGTACGCTGCGTTTTTGGGCTGAACTACTCCCCAAGTCAAGGACAGATTCAATTAACCCATGGCGGCAGCATGCCGTCGTGATCCTCGCATGTGGATGCCGCAGACGCCCTTCGCATAGCCCTCAAATCAATATGCCTCCAGGGCCTGTTCAAACGCCGCCCTCGTTTGATTTCCCGCGACACTTCACAATGTGGGTCGGTCTTCCAAACGCCGAAAAGAGCAAAATCCGCACCGCAGTAAAAGGAATGCATACACATATGGTTATGGCCGCTAATCATGAGAATGGCGCGACAGACGGATCAAAGACAGCCTCCCTTCTGATAAAGGCAGAGTGGCAGCATCTGTGACAGAGCAATCAGCCTAAAAACTCCACGCTGTCATCTTCACCGATGGCAAGCTTGACATATGTCATGGCATCGCCTTCATAAATGCCGTATACCCCCAGGAAATCGGTATCCGGAGCCAATTCCTTTTTGCTGTAAGTCGTGCCGTTGAAAGCAATATCCGGTCCGTCGGTCAGCACGCCAATAGCGGATTCCGTCTGCACAGTGACCCCCTCGCAGGATACAAACACCTTGATGAGGTTATCTTCCAGCGTGGTTTCCTGAGCAGCTCCGGGAGTAACTTCCTTACAGGTTACGATGGAACCATCCCCGAACGAGCAGCCTCCGCCCAAACTGACCATAGCGTGATAGTCGCCCACAATGGTGAGGCCACCGTTAAAGGTGCAGTTATCAAAATAGATATTGCTGCGCAAATCATTAGATCCGTCGCGGGTACTGGCAGGATCCACGGTAACCGTAACCATTTCTTCAAACGTCACATCATAGACTTCAGTCTGCTCGCCGGCCTTCAGTTGATAGTCGTACTGCACCTCGGCAGCATCGGCACCGGTATTGTCAGCTTGGGCGGTATCGGCGTCATCCTGTACGTCTGTGCCGGAACAGGCACACAGCGCCAGCAGCATGGCCGCCATAAGGATTGTCAGTATCTTTTTCATCGTCAATTTCCTCCCTCTTTTTCGCGATCCCCCTCAGGTACGGGCTGTTAAATGTCCGGACAAGGATCCAGATATACGTCCATGACTTTATCAGTATGTTTTCAGGCACAGCAAGATTTTGCTGGATCATCTCAACACTTCGTCACGCCATATATCCAAATTACCGTCAAAAAGAGTTTTGAAGTTGGGAATCACTTCAGCCGTAATTTCTGGTGGAACCGTCCCAGTATTTTCTACGGAGTACCCGGCGTGCTCACGGCCCGATCCATAGATGGCGCTGTACCCCAAAAGCCGTGAAATGTCCTCCCAGTACATATGGTTGGAGGAACCAGGCCTCCCCTCAGGGTTGCTCATCACTCAGCAAGACCGGATGCCGCCGCCTATGAGAAATATGCCGGATAGACTGTGAGCACTTCCCCGCTCTCATCTTTCAAAAAATCTGACACAAACGCCTGGGCATCCGGGCAGCAGTAGTACCCCGTACTGGCGCTGAGGAGGAGCGGACTGCTCCCCATCTGCACATACCGGTTGTTTTGAAAGTCGGGCAAATATTCCGGCACATAAGTCTCCACATAGAGCAGGGTATATTCCCCGGTGAAAAACAGATTGTCTGTCACCTTCACCGTGCCATCCTGCATGTTGGGTCCCCCTTGACTGCAAAACGCCATCCCCAGATCGGTCCAATCGCTGTACCCGCTGAAAAGCACGTAGTTGCCGGTGAAAACGATATTCCGGAACTGATGATTGGGGTTGGCCTCCATGTCCCAGTTGAAGTAGAGCAGTGGGGCGGAACAGTGATAGAATACATTCCCCTCAAAGAGATTGTCAGTCAAATCCACTACGCCGCCTCCAAACTCGATCGCCGCCTCCAGTCCCAGCCCCTCCTGATAGCTCTCGTAGACATAGTTGTTGCGGAAGGTATTGCCGCTGGAGCTGGCTCCGCCCACACCGCCGTTGCGCTGGATACCGGCGGCATAGCCGGTGATGGTATCCAGGGCATAACTGGCCACACAGCCGCCGCCCCAGCCCAAAGCGCAATTCTGGATGAGCACGCCCTCACACCGGGGATCCACAGAAACTAAATCCCGCCCTGTGTAGCGCAGGTCCAGGTTATCCAGCACGACATCATCCTGAATCCCGTCAAACTGAGCATGTGGGGTGAGAAACTCAATCTGGTCATAGAGCTCTCCGGGGTTGCCTTGGTCACAGCGCAGATACAGTGGGCCGGAAGCAGTCATGCAGTAGAACTCCTCCTGCCCGCTGTCCATCCAGCCCAGCAGATAGACGGGCAAAGTGTCCGGCAAGGTGCTGTCCGCCTGGGAAAAGAAGGTCAAATCCTCAGTGAGCTCCGCCGCCACATCAAAGGCGGGCTGTGCCAGCTGATCCTCCCGGGCCGCCTCGTCATCTCCCTGGTTCCACAGCTGTGAGCAGACCTGATACGCCTCCCCGTTCCAGAAGGCGGCCACCTTTTTGGCTGCGTCCCCCTGGCTGCCCAGAGCAATGGCTCCGCAGTCCAGCATATCCCGATGGTAGAGCCAAATCTTCTCTCCGTTTTCACCCTCGTACCACAGCGTCCACTTTTCCGCTCCGCTGCCGTCCTCCGGTGAGCCGTAGAGCCCGGGTTTCGCACCTTCGCCGTAAGCGGAATAGGTGACGCCGGCCCGGCTTTGCACCTGTACCTCCCGCCAGATGTCCCCCCGATGGAAGAACACCGCATCGCCGTAGCGGAGCTGGGCCGCATTGAGCCGTTCAATGGTGGCCCAGGCAGTCTCCGGGCTGGTGCCGTCCGCCCTGTCATCCCCGTCGTTGGAGAGATAGTAGGCGGTGCCGGTGTAGGTCTCTCCGGGAATCAGAGTATCCGAGCGGACAATCTGGGTGTCGTCATTCCAGATGGTGTCCCGCTTGGCCCAAGCCTCCTCCAGCAGTTGAGCTGCCGCTTCCCGGTCCTCCGCATTTCCAGGGAACTGCTCCGCCACATCGGAAAAGCTCTCAAACAGGCGCACCACCGCCACCGCCCCTTCCTGGTAGGTCATGGGATCGGTGAGCCGGAGGGTGCTGCTGTCATAGTCAAAGTCCATCAGGGGTGCTCCCGTCACCCGGGAGAGCCGGCAGAATACGAAGTCCTGGCTGGCATTGTGGTAGTTCATCTCCACATTCTCTCCCCGCTGGGAGGAGATGGAGACGCAGGTCTGATCCCAGATCTCCTCCACCAGAGGATAACCTCCTCGGTTATCCTCATAGAGGGCAGTCCACTGGGCATCCGAAAAGTTGAGGAAATAGGGAGCATAGCCGTCGGTAAACCGAGTGGCCCCCTCCATCTCCTCGGCGGCGTAGAGCAGCAGCATGGCACCGTAAGCCCGGTACACCTCATTGTCCGGGGAAGCTGCGGTGGTCAGCTCCGTCCAGCCGGCCACATCGCCCTCCCGGGCGGTGATGACGGCAGTGAGCATATCCACCAGCTCTTTTTCCGTAATGACGGAGGATGGGTTCCGGCCAGGGTTCGTCTCTCCAAAGCCATACCAGGAAAGCCGGTCATACTCCTCTCCGGGGGCGTCCCCCTGCGGGAAGTGCCAGGCAGTCTCCTCCTCCCCCAACAGATCTGCGCTCTGGGCCGAACCGGAACAGGCACACAACCCCAGCGCTAGGCACCAGGACAGTACACAGGCAACCAATGGTCTCCATATCATGAAATCCGCCCCCTTCTGCTTTTACATGAAATTCCTTTTTCAGTATAGCAGGGCACGGGAGCCAAGTGGTGCGCAGGCAGCGCACTCACTCCCGATAGACGATCTCAAAGGGGGCCTTGGACAGCTGCTCGTGAGCCAGGGTCTGATGCCGGGGGCTCAGGATCAAAAGTGTGAGCCAGGGGCACTCCAGCAGCGGCGTCAGATCCGTCAGGGGATTTTCCCGCAGATCCAGATCCGTCAGAGCCTGCATGGAGGAGAGAAAGGACAAATCCCGCACCCCGGTCTCCCCCAGATTGACATTGCGCAGGGAGGAAAGTCCAACCAGCGCCTCGGGATGAGAGACGGTGCTGCCGAAAAAATCCACCTCCTGCAGATTCTGGAATCCTGCAAGCAGGGTCAGATCCAGCGAAGGTGTAGAGTACAGCCGCAGTTCCTCCAGTCCCGTCAGCCCCGATAGGGTCTCCGCCGCCCCGTCCGGCATGCTTCCGGTAATCAGCCGAGTGAGCTGGGGGCAATCTTCCAGAGGCGTATAGTCCGTCACCCAGGTAGTGCGCACGTTCAAAAACTGAATGTTGCTGCCGGCAAAAGCCGCCACTGAGGTAACGCTGGTAGCTTCCAGCCCCACATCCCGGAGATTCAGCAGCTGTGCCAGCACGTCGGCGGAGCGCACGGGATTTTCCCCCACATCTACCGTCTGGAGCTTCTGACAGTTGGTTAGGGGGCTCAGGTCAGAGACTTCATTTCCTGTGAGGCTCAGGTATTCCAAAGGCAAGCCGGTCAGCGGCGAGAGGTCGGTGATCTGCTGGTAGTCCAAAACCAGCACCCGCAGATTGGTGCATTGGGCCAGCAAGTCCAGATCCTGGTCGCTGATGTCTCCATGGGGAGTCTCCACTGCATAGAGGTCGTGGGCGGAGCTGACCATCTCCTCATGCTCCTGGAGCGTTCCCACCACCACCTGGCCGCATACCAGCAGCTGCTGCACCTCTTCCAGGCGGTTCATCGGAATCGGGGCATGTTCCTCCAGCCCCAGCTCCTGGCGCAGGGCGGTTTCCAACAAGGGGGATGCCTTCACGATCTGACCGGAGGACAGCCACAACGCGGCCGCAAGGCATGCGGCGCACGCCAAGCCCGCCGCAGCCCCCACCACCGGCCGCAGCCGCTGGTGTTTCAGGGCCTTGCCGACAGCCTGGGCAGAGGGATATCGATCCCTGGGATCAAAAGCGGTGCAGCGCCGGATGACCCGACAAAGGGCCCTCTGGTCCGGCAGATTAGGCAGAGGATCAAACTTTCCGGAGAGCAAAAACCGCAGCAGCATACCCAGGCTGTAAATATCCGAACGCTGGTCGGTCTGCTGATAGCCGAACTGTTCCGGGGGTGCGGTTTCCTCCGTCCCCAGAAACACAGTATCGCCCTTTTGCTCCGCCCGGTAGCGGCGGGCGATACCCAGGTCGATGAGATGGCAGCAGCCGGTGGAATCCATGACCACATTTTGCGGCTTCACATCCCGGCAGATGACGGGAGGCGTCTGGGTGTGGAGATACTGGAGAATCTGGCACAGGGAAAGGGCCGCCAACCTGGCCTGCGCCGGAGAGAGTGGGCCTTGGGCAGTCACCTGTTCATACAGGCTGATCCCCTCCACGTACTCCCGCACCAGATACTCTCGCCCATCCGCCTCCAGGTAGGTCATAGGGCGGGGGATCTGCGGATGATGGAGCTGGCACAGCAGCTCATATTCCTGCCGCAGGGAGTCCGCTCGCCCCACCGGCTGGATCTTCAGCACGGCAGGCTGTCCTGCCGAGTCCCGGACCAAATACACCTGCCGCTCTCCATCCTTGAGACAGGACACAGGCGTAAATTGCGTACGCAGCTCTGCAGGCAGCACCAGGGGCCTCAGAACCTGGTCCTGATACCTCTGCAAAAAACATTCCCGCAGATCCATATCAGGGTTCCTCCGTGTAAAGGCTTCGCTCCGGCAAAGAGGTTAGCAGTTCCTCTGCTTCCAGAAGGGTCATGTGCTGGTTCAGGGCAAAAATCACCGCCGCATCCCGGCGCACCCGAGGATAGAGAGCACCGCAGCCACCCACTGCCAGCAGCCGCTGGGCATCCTCCAAAGAAAGATGCAACACCAGTGTCGTGCGCAGCAAAATGTCCCGTCCGGGTATTCTCTCCCCACGCAAAATCTGGTAGCCGTAGGATTTACTGAGATTAACCGCCGTCATCCACTCTGCGGCGGAAATCCCTGCCTTGTCCAAAAGATCCCGCAGGACCTGCGAGCATATGGGGGCACTGCGGTTTTCCCGCAAAAAAGCCATGCCGCTTTCTGAACCGCGCAGCCTGTGAAACAGATTTCCAGTCGTTTCGTGCATATTCTCTCACCACCAATGATTTCATTATACCGGTGAGCAGATGAAATGCAACGGAAAATCTCAACGCCTTTTCAGCTTGCAGGAGCAAACGTGAAAACTCTCCCCAACAAACCTCTGGTGAACAAGGATGCACTAACAGAGTTCTGCACCAAGTCTCTGCGCAGGACAAGCAAAGGCAATCATCGCCGCCTGTGAGGGGCTGTATACCCTCTTTGGAGGCGAGGCAGAGTTCCCGCCCACCATGCCTCTTCAGAGCGGATTTGGGCCGATTTCGCGGACTCTGCGGAGGTCGAAAGGAAAAGCGGGTGAAAGAGGTACCGTCACTGCCGCCTCTTTCACCAGGCACATCTGCCCGCACACTCGCCCGCAGTGCGGGCAGCTCTTAGGAAGGTTCCGGGATTGCCGGAAATGGGATTAAAAACAGCAGTAGGTGAAAATTGCGTTGCAAATTAAGGAAAAGAACCGAAAGGAATAGCTGCCCGATGAGTTCTTATGAGGGATTACATGATGGCGCTGCACCAGCGGTTCTGCAAGGAGCCGGAGTGCCGGGAGGTAAGAAAGCAGATTGTGGAAGTTGAACGAGAGCTCCGACAAGCACTGGACCGACGAGGGCAGGAGAAACTGCTGAAGCTGGCAGACCTGGAGAACGAGCTGTTGGATGAGATCTCTCTGGAAAGGTTCCTCTCCGGCTTTAAACTCGCCCTGGGGATTGCGACGGAACAGGCTTCCTCCTATTCCTTCGACGATGACGAGAAGCAACGAGCCTGCGAGGCCCTGCGGCACAGAGGCGGGCCAATGGGGAAGGAAACATCCGCACAAGGGGGAACTGGTTGCCATGCGATGGGAGGACCTGGATATCCCCAACAAAACCATTTCCGTCAGCAAGCAGGCCACGAAGGATGCGGACAACCACCTGATCGTGGCAAGGCCCAAACCCGAAAACTCCGTCCGGCTGATTTCCATTCCCCAGGAGGCGGTGGAGTTGCTGGCGAGAGAACACACCAAATATCCGGACAATCCCTGGCGCTTCCCTTCCTCCCAGACCGGAACCATGTACCACCCGCACTCCGTGGCCACCCTTCACCAGCGCATTCTCAAGGGCGACGGACTGGAGCACCTTCGGTTCCACAATCTCAGGCACACCTTCGCCACCCTGGCCCTCCAGAACAGCGTGGACATCAAAACCGTCTCCGCTATGCTGGGCCACTACGACGCAGGATTCACTCTGCGGACCTACACCCACACCACAAGGCAGAAACAGGATGAGGCCGCCCAGACCATGGGGAACCTCATGGCGCAGGTGCGGTAAATCCCACCCCCAAAAGCAAAGCAGCGCACCGGTTGGGAAGACGAGCTTCCCTGCCGGTGCGCTGCGTTTTTTCGCCAATGTGAGTCACGGTGTGGGTCAGTCCCTCCACTCATGATACAGGAACCACAGTGCTCCCAATATGGCTGCAATCCTGGATCGTCCGCACATTGATTCCTGCTCCGTATGTCCAAAACAGCCTACTCCTCCTGTGCAATCGTCGTCTCAGCCGCCAATAGAAGGAGCGCTCTGAATTCCGTTCTCTGCTGATCTGACATCTGCCGGGTCATGCGCTGAAAGCACTCATCGATCTGCTTCCGGACAAAAGGATATGCTTCCCAGGCTCTTTGTGTGGGCCGGATGTCATAGGTGCGCTTGTCCTTCGGGTTGGTGGTGCGCTCCAAAAATCCGGTCTCTTCCAGCTTGGTCACTGTCTTGGCAATCACGCTTTTATCCAGTCCCAGCCGCTTGGTGATCTCGTCCTGAGTCAGGCATTTGAAATCGCAGGCAATGAGAATAACCATGGCCTGCGCCGCAGTCAGTCCGCACTGCGCACAGCTGTTGTTCAGCCAGATGTGAGACTTTCGGTACAGGATTGAAATTGCCTTGAACGGGCTGTCCATAATATTTTCCAAGCCCCGCGCCCCCTTTTTATCTTGCAGGTATTATAGCGCGGGACAATGACTTTTGCAAATATCACCTCCTCTTCCCACGCAAATTAGTGGCAACTGCAACCAACTATTGACACGCATTCTTTGGCGTGCTATCATCATATGGTGGCAGTTGCCACTATTTTTATTGCCTTGAGGCAAAAGGAGTTTTGCTTGTATGGAAAAAACAGAAAAGATTTGGAACAGGAAATTTATCCTCCTGTTCATTACCAACCTTTTGGTGTTGGCAGCCTTCTACGCATCCATCCCCATTATCCCTGTCTACTGTGCAGAGATCGGAATTACAGGATCCAAGGTAGGCATTGTTTTGACAGCCATGTCCGTGGCCACGGTCCTATTCCGCCCAGTGGCAGGATACCTGCTGGATAACTTCAACCGCTACCGGGTCTATCTGCTGTTTCTGGCTCTGTTCTGTCTGTCCTTCCCGGCTTTTCTGATCTTCCCGGTGTTCGGGCTGCTGATCGTAGTGCGGCTTTACACGGGCGCGGTGTACTCCGTGTGTGCCTCCGCTACCATGACCATGGCCGGTGACGTGCTGCCTGTGGCTAAGATCACGGAGGGCATCAGCCGCTTTGCCTTTACAGTGTCTATCGGCATGGCGGTAGGCCCCTATGTTGGGCTGCAGGTACAGAGCAATATGAGCAGCAAGGCCTCCTTCCTCACCATTTTCGCCATCACGGTAGCCGCCCTGATCTGCGTGTCCTGCTGCCGCCTGAAGTACCCCAAGGTACAGCGGAAAAAGTTCTCCATCAAGGAGTCCCTCTACGGTCCCGCCGCTCCGTTCATGCTGAACATGATGTTTCTGATGATCCCCTACGGTGCAGTAATCGCCTATTCCTCCATCCTGGCCCAGGAGAAGGATATCATGGGATATCTCCCCTATTTCTACATCTGCCTGGTAGTGGGAATGCTGTTGTCCAAAATGTCTACCCAGAAGGCCATTGACGCGGGGAAACACCGCCCTCTGGTCTACGCCAGCCTGGTGGTACTGATCCTCACCATGATCAGTTTCCTGTTTTTGAATACCGGCGTGCATCTGCTGGCGGCCGGTTTCTTCTTCGGCCTGGGCTACGGCATCCTGCAGCCTCTGTTCCAATCCTTTGTCACCGGCACCACCCCTGCCCCGCAGCGGGGTGTGGCCAACTCCACCTACATGCTCTCTTACGATATCGGCATCGGCATCGGTTCTCTGCTGATGGGCTTTATGCAGGAGTCCATCGGCCTGACCACCGGCTTCGCCCTGACGGCCATTTTCTATGTGGTAGGCGCTGTGGTCTATCAGGCATATGTAGACGGCTATTACCGCCGCCTGCGGGCCCAGTGACCCGCCGCGAAAGCAGAACACGCAAAAAAGAAGGAATATGTTATGAAACAGAGCAAAAAGCGATTTCTGCTGCTTTGGATCTGCGTATGCGCCGTGCTGCTGGCAGGCGGTCTTCTGGCGCCTGGAGGCGGGGAACAGGAGGCCATTCAAACCACCATGCGGGATGCCGTCCTGCACGAAGGGGACCGGATCAGCCTGTTTGGGCTGCGTCCGGTAAACCCGGGGCTCATTTCTTCCCTGGTGGTGACCGTGGTGCTGCTGGCAGCCGCAGTCCTGATCCGGCTGTTCATCATCCCCAGATTTCAGTATGTCCCAGGAAAATTCCAGCTGATCCTGGAGCAGGCAGTGGGAATGTTTGACGGACTGGCCAAATCCAACAACCCCTGGCGGAACGGCTTTTTAGGGGCGTATGTTTTCGCCGCCGGAACCTATATCTTCTTCGGAACACTCTTTGAATTGTTTGGCTTCCAGGCAATCTCGGCCACCGGGCAGTCTGTCACCCTCCCGGCGCCGCTGTCCGACGTGAACGCAGCCATCATGCTGGGCGTACTGTCCTATCTGGTGATCTTCTCCGGTGCCATCGCAGGAAACGGCCTGCGGGGCATCGGCAGCGCCCTGAAGGAGATCTCCCTGCTGATTTCCATGAGCTTTCGGCTCTTCGGCGCACTGCTCAGCGGATTGTTGGTGACAGAGCTGGTTTACTATTACATGCAGCTGAGCTTTGTGCTGCCGGTGATCGTGGCAGTGCTCTTTACGCTGCTGCATGCGCTGATCCAAAGCTATGTGCTGACCATGCTGACGGCGCTGTTTTACGGTGAGATGTCCGAACCGAAAGCCCGTCAAATCAAAGCCGCCGGCAAACACCCGGAGCCGGCGGAAAATATTGCAATATCCAAATGAGAATATGGAGGTCTTTACCATGCGTTTCGCAAAAAAAATTCCCGTTGTCTTTCTGCTTTTGATGATGGTTTCCATACTGGCCATTCCGGCCTACGCTGCGGATGAGGCAGAAGCCTCCGCCGAAGCCCAAACCGTAACGGAGACAACCACGACTGCGGAGGAATCCTCCGTGGGGCTCAAGGCTATTGCCGTGGGTGTGGCCATCGGCCTGGCCGCCGCAGGCGGCGCAGTAGGCATGGGTATCGTAGGCGGCAAGGCTGCCGACGGCATTTCCCGCCAGCCCGAGATGGAAGGGAAGATCCGTACCACGCTGATGCTGGATCTGGTGTTCATCGAAACCGCAATCATCTATGCCCTGCTGGTGGTCATCCTGGTAATCTTTGTCCTGTAAAGGCGGTGCGGATATGAGTATTCCACTGAATATTGACTGGCAGCAAATCCTGCTGCATCTGTTCAATTTCGCCATTTTAAGCGGTGGGCTTTACCTGCTGCTCTACCGCCCGGTGAAAGCGTTCATGGACCAGCGCCAGGCCTATTACCAGAACCTGCACCAGGAGGCGGAGCAGCTGAAAGAGCAGGCTGACCGGATGAAAGTCGATTATCAGTCCAAGATGTCTCAGGTAGAGGCTGACATGGCCCGGCGCAGAGCCGACGCGGAGAAGGAACTGATGCGCTCCGGGCCCAGCAGGTGGCTGCCGCCAAGCAGGAAGCGGAGGAAATTATCTCCAAAGCCCAAGAAAGTGCTCGGCGGGAGAAAGCGGAGGTGCTCTCCAAAGCCTCCAAGGAGCTGGTGGATATGGCGGTCACTGCAGCGGAAAAAATTGCGCTGGGTTCCGAGGGCGATCCCTACGAGCAGTTCCTAAGCCTCGCGGAAGGGAGGGATTCCTGTGAGCAGCAATTCCAGTGAGCCTACGGCCGTCCTTCGGGGAGGTACCCCGCCCAGTGAGGAAAACCGTCAGCGGCTGCTGAACTTTTTGCAGCAGACTTATCACCGGGCATTCACCCTGGAGTGGCAGCAGGATGACACGCTCACCGGCGGATTTGTGCTGCAGGTAGGCACGGACATCTATGACTGGAGCGTGGAGGGGCGGCTGCGTCAGTTTGAAGAACGGCTCAAACAGCTCAATCCCACCAGAGATGATGTCCTGCCCCTGATCCGGGAGACCGTGACCAACTGGATGCCGGAGGTCTCGCCGGAGGAGGTGGGCCAGGTACTGACGGTGGGCGATGGAATCGCTACCGTCTCCGGACTGGAGCACGCTGCCTACGGCGAGATTCTGGTGTTTGCCGGAGGTATCAAGGGCATGGTCCAGGAGCTCAAGGAGGATCAGCTGGGCTGCATCCTCTTTGGCGATGACCAGGAGATCACCCAGGGCAGCCGCGTCCGCAGAAGCGGCAAGATGGCCGGCATCCCGGTAGGCGACGCCTATCTGGGCCGGGTGGTGGACGCCCTGGGCTCTCCCATTGACGGCAAGGGCGAGATCCCCCCCGACGGCTACCGGCCCATTGAGTCCACGGCTCCCGCCATCATCGACCGCCAGGCGGTGAACCAGCCTATGGAGACGGGTATTCTGGCCATCGACTCCATGTTCCCCATCGGCCGGGGCCAGCGTGAGCTGATCATCGGCGACCGCCAGACCGGCAAAACGGCCATTGCCCTGGACACCATTCTCAACCAGAAAGGGAAAGACGTCGTCTGCATCTATGTAGCCATCGGCCAGAAGGCCAGTTCCGTGGCACAAGTGGTGGAGACGCTGAAAAAGTTCGGGGCTCTGGACTACTCCGTGGTGGTCAGCGCCTCTGCCAGCGATTCCGCCACGCTGCAATACATCGCCCCCTATGCTGGCTGCGCCCTGGGCGAGTATTTCATGAACAAGGGCAGGGATGTGCTGATCGTCTATGACGACCTTTCCAAGCACGCCATCGCCTATCGCGCCCTGAGCCTGCTGCTGGAGCGCTCCCCCGGACGGGAAGCCTATCCCGGCGACGTCTTTTATCTCCACTCCCGGCTGCTGGAACGCTCCGCCCACCTGTCGGAAGAAAAGGGCGGCGGCAGCATGACCGCCCTGCCCATCGTGGAAACCCAGGCAGGCGACGTGTCCGCCTATATCCCCACCAACATCATCTCCATCACTGACGGTCAGATTTTCCTGGAGAGCGATTTATTCTTTGCCGGACAGCGGCCCGCCGTGAATGTGGGTCTTTCCGTCTCCCGTGTGGGCGGTGACGCTCAAACCAAGGCCATGAAGAAAGCGGCAGGTACCCTGCGGCTGGACCTGGCCCAGTTTCGGGAGATGGAGGTGTTCACGCAATTCTCCAGCGACTTGGACGACTTGACCCGCAAGCAGCTGGTATACGGCCAGGGACTCATGCGCCTGCTGCGCCAGACCCAGTCCCACCCCATGTGCCAGCATCAGGAGGTCATCTTGTTGGTGGCGGCGCTGCGCCATATCCTGCAGGATGTGCCGCTGCGTCAAATGGATCAGTTCCGGTCCGACTTTCTTGCAAAAATGGAGCACTCAGCCGGCGGCCTCTGCCGCCGGATCGATGAGACCGGTCAGCTGACCGATCAGGATATCCAATCCATCGCAGACCTGGCCCAGACTTTCACCGAGAAATGGCTGGGGGCCTCTAAGGCAGAAAAGGGGTAAGGCGCATGGCAAGCACAACGGAAATCAAAGGCCGCATCGACAGCATCAAAGAGACCCAGAAGATCACCAATGCCATGTATCTCATCGCCTCCACCAAACTGCGCAAGGCCCGCAGTGAGCTGGAGCAGACCCGCCCCTACTTCGACGCCCTGCGCAGCGAGATCAAGCGGGTCTTCCGCACAGTCAACGATGTGGACAGCCACTATTTCTATCCTCCGGATCAGGAGCCGGAGCTGCCGGGAACCTACGGCTGTCTGGTGATCACGGCGGACAAGGGTCTGGCGGGGGCCTACAACCAGAATGTCCTCAAGGAGGCCCAGCGCCTTTTGCAGGACCATACCGACATGGAGCTCTTCGTGGTGGGGGAGTACGGCCGCCGCTTTTTTACCCAGCACCATATCCCCATCCAGCGGATGTTCCTCTATACGGCCCAGAACCCCACATTGGACCGGGCCAGAGAGATCAGCGGCATGCTACTGGAACAGTACGACACAGGGCTGCTGAAAAAGATCTTCGTCATCTATACGGACATAGAGAACGGGATGAATGCCTGCGTCCACTCCACCCGACTGCTGCCCTTTCACCGAACCTACTTTGCTCCACCGGAAAAAGAAAAAAAGGTGGAGGTTCCCTTTGAGTTTGAGCCCTCTGCGTCGGCCGTGCTCAACCGGATCATGCACAGCTATCTGGCGGGCTTTATCTATAGTGCGCTGATCGACAGCTTCTGCAGTGAGCAGCAGGCCCGGATGACGGCCATGGACTCCGCCAACCGAAATGCGGAGGAACTTCTGGCGGATCTGTCGCTACAGTATAACCGGGTGCGGCAGACCGCCATCACCCAGGAGATCACCGAGGTGACCGCCGGGGCAAAGGCGCAGAGGAAAAAATGCAGAAAAGAGGTGCAGGTATTGTGAAATACGGAAGCATCGTTCAAATATCCGGACCGGTGGTGGACGTACGGTTTCAGGCGGGCAGCCTGCCCAAGATCCGGGAAGCCCTCACCGTCTCTTTGGACGGGGAACAGCGGGTCATGGAGGTAGCGCAGCATATCGGAGACGATATGGTCCGCTGCATCTTACTGGCAGGCAGCGAGGGCTTGTCCCGGGGCATGCAGGTCTGCGCCCCCGGCACCAGCATCACCGTCCCCGTTGGAAAGGCCACATTGGGACGGATGTTTAATGTGTTGGGAGACGTCATTGACGGAGGAGCACCCCTGGCCGAGGACGTGGAACGCCACAGCATTTACCGCAAGCCCCCGGCCTTTGAGGAGCAGCGCCCTATCGGGGAGATCCTGGAAACCGGCATCAAGGTCATCGATTTGTTGGAGCCCTACCCCAAGGGCGGCAAGATCGGCCTCTTCGGCGGCGCCGGCGTGGGCAAGACCGTGCTGATCCAGGAGCTGATCCACAACGTGGGCATGGAGCACAACGGATACTCCGTGTTTACCGGTGTCAGTGAGCGCAGCCGTGAGGGCAACGACCTGTGGAACGAGATGCGCTCCAGCGGCGTATCCGATAAGACGGCCCTAGTGTTTGGACAGATGAACGAATCCCCCGGCGTCCGGATGCGGGTGGCGCTGACAGGCCTGACTATGGCGGAGTATTTCCGGGATCAGGAGCATAAGGACGTGCTGCTGTTCATCGATAACATCTTCCGCTTTGTCCAGGCCGGCAGTGAAGTTTCCACCCTGCTGGGACGGGTGCCATCTGCTGTGGGCTATCAGCCCACTCTGGCCAATGAGATGGGGGAACTGCAGGAGCGGATCACCTCCACCCGGGACGGTTCCGTTACCTCGGTACAGGCGGTGTATGTCCCCGCGGACGATTTGACGGACCCGGCTACCGCCACTACCTTTACCCATCTGGACGCCACCACGGTGCTCAGCCGGAAAGTGGCGGAGCAGGGCATCTACCCGGCTGTAGACCCACTGCAGTCCAGTTCCCGTCTGCTGGAGCCGGATAAGGTAGGGCAGGAGCACTACCGCATCGCCCGGAGCGTACAGGAGATCCTGGAAAAGTACAGCGAGCTGCAGGACATCATCGCCATTTTGGGCATGGATGAGCTTAGTGACGAGGACCGGACCACCGTGATGCGGGCCCGGAAGATCCAGCGCTTTCTGGCTCAGCCCATGCATGTAGCAGAGAAGTTTACCAACAATCCCGGCGTCTATGTACCGCTGAAGGAGACCCTGCGGGGCTTCGCGGCCATTATCAACGGTGAGATGGACGAATACCCCGAGATGGCCTTTTTCAATGTGGGTACCATCGATGATGTGAAGAAAAAGGCAGAAAGCATGGAGGCAAGCAACTGATGGAAGCATTCCAGGTGCATATTCTGGCATCCGATCATCCCTTTTACGAGGGGATGTGCTATTCCCTGATCCTCCCCACTTCCGGAGGGATGTGCGGCATTCAGGCCCATCACAGCAACATGATCACAGCCCTGGTCCCAGGCACACTGACCTATCAGGTCCAGGAGAACGTCTCCCAGGAGGCAGCGGTCTCCGGGGGCCTTGCCAAGGTGGAAAACGGCGAGGTTTTGATCCTGGTGGATACGGCGGAGCGGCCGGATGAGATCGACGCCAAACGGGCCAAGCGTGATGCGGATGCCGCCAAGGAGGCCCTGCTGCAAAAAAAGAGCATCCAGGAGTATCGGGCGGCCCAGGCCACCCTAGCCCGGGCCATCAGCCGCCTGCGGGTCAAGCGCCATTCCCGTTGACAACGGACTACCCGACGCTACAAGACTTCCCGTCATCGAATAGAGGAGGACATTACGGCCATGAAAAACAGAGTCATCACCATCAGCCGCGAATTCGGCAGCGGAGGCCGCACCATCGGCAAACGGGTGGCAGCCGAACTGGGCATTCCCTGTTATGACAATGAGCTGCTGCAAAAAATTGCACAGGAGAGCGGATTCCAGGAAAGCTATATCAAGGAGGCCGGGGAGTATGCGCCCGGTGGATTTTTAGCCAACGCCTTTTCCCGCCAGGACTTCGGGCCCAACAATGCCGACTACCTCTGGCAGATACAATACAGGATTATCTCCGAGTTGGCTGAAAAGGGCTCCTGCGTCATTGTAGGCCGGTGCGCGGATTATATTCTCCGGGGCAAGGCGGACTGCCTGCGGGTCTTTATCCACGCAGATATGAAGTTTCGGGCGGCGCGTATCGTGCAGGAGTACGGCGAGCGGACGGAATCCCCAGAGCAGCGGCTGAAGGACAAAGACAAACGCCGGGCGGCTTATCATCGCTTCTATACCGACATGAAATGGGGCCACGCGCAGAACTATGATCTCACTCTCAACAGCGGGACCCTTGGGATCGACCAGTGTGTGGATATCATCAAAGGACTTTACAAAGGCGCAGGTTGCATGTGCGCAGAAAAATACTAAATAAAACAGAAGGGATCTCATTGGACGAAAAATCTATGATTGAAGCCGTACAGTCATTCGCGGCAAAGCAAGCACTGAAATACATGGAACAGGAACCGGAAAAGAATCTCCCAAAGCTATTGGATTGGGCGGACAAATTTGATAAGAACGATCTCTACCTCGCTCAGCGGAGGGTCCTGCGCAAGGTGCTGGACCACCCAGAGGGAAACTGGTACCAGCTGATCCGGAAGGTACTCCAGCTGGACGAGGGCGTCCGGAACGCATTCCTGGAAAATTTTATGGTCAATGCCTCTTTGATTGGAGGAACCCGCCAGGCTGCCATCCGCAGACAGGAGGGGTGCAATGTTCCCTGGGCCATCCTGCTGGACCCCACTTCCGCTTGCAACCTCCGCTGCACCGGCTGCTGGGCAGCGGAGTACGGGCACAACCTGAATCTGAGCCTGGAAACCATCGACAGCATCATTCGCCAGGGCAAGGCGCTGGGGACCTACATGTACATCTACACCGGCGGCGAGCCCTTGGTCCGCAAAGCCGACCTGATCCGGCTGTGTGAACTGCACCCGGACTGCGAATTTCTCTCCTTTACCAACGGCACCCTCATTGACGAAGCCTTCTGCCAAGAGATGCTGCGGGTAAAGAACTTCGTCCCCGCTATCTCTCTGGAGGGTTTTGAGCCCGCCAATGACAGCCGCCGGGGCGGCGGCTGTTTTCAAAAAGTGCAGGCAGCCATGCAGCTGCTCAAGGCACACAAACTGCCCTTTGGTATCTCCTCCTGCTACACCGCCGCCAATTACGATGACATCAGCAGTGAGGCCTACTTCGACATGATCGTTGAAGCCGGAGCCCTGTTCGTATGGTTTTTCCACTACATGCCCGTGGGCAACGACGCCGTACCGGAACTGCTGCCCACCCCAGAGCAACGGAAAACAGTGTATACACGCATCCGGAACTTCCGGGAGAGCAAGCCGATTTTCAGTATGGATTTTCAAAACGACGCCGAATTTGTAGGCGGGTGTATTGCCGGCGGGCGGAATTATCTCCACATCAACGCCGCCGGGGACGTGGAGCCCTGTGTGTTCATCCACTACTCCAATGTCAATATCCACGACCATACGCTGCTGGAAGCGTTGAAGAGTCCCCTGTTCATGGCCTACCACGACAACCAGCCTTTTAACAAGAACATGCTGCGTCCCTGCCCCATGCTGGAGAATCCGGAGCGGCTGCGGGAGATGGTAAAGAAAAGCGGGGCCAAATCCACGGATCTTCAATCTCCGGAGAGTGTGGATCACCTTTGTGACAAGTGCCTTTCCTATGCCGAAAACTGGACACCAACAGCGGACGCCCTATGGGCAGAAAGCGGGCACGCCCGGCCGCAGATGCCATCCGCCGGCAGTTACTGAAAACCGGGGGCTATAAGTATTTTTCTCCAGCTGTGCCGCAGTAAAGAATATATTCGTTTTCAAAATGGGACATTGTTACAATACTTATGGGAAAACAGAAGTCAAATAGAAATTGTCCCATTGTTGCAGCTTACAGGCGGCTGTACAAGCCTTGCGGAAGGGGGTGCATCCTCTGGAGGGACATTTGGGCAGTTTCGAGCCGAGTGCGGCCTCTGTGGGCGAAGATTGGGAAGGCGGTTTCGCAGAAATATCTCCAGACAGGAAAAGCCGCGGCGGACGAAATGGGAGGTAGTTTTTGGGAAAATCCGGCAATTTGGACCAGGCGAAAAAAGTACTAGATAAAGGGAGGTGGTCGCAAAGCGCCCACCTCCCAGTCACAACGGCCCGCAACGCGGGCCGTGTCAAAGGCTTGCGGGATTTCCCCTCTCCACCGGCCTGGGTGGTCGGTTTTGAGGATTTTCAAAATCAAGGTGGTCGGTAGAGCAAAAACTTCAGCGTTTCCAAATGGTTGCGCTGTGTCGGGCTGGAGACAATATTTTTCCCTCTGAAAGTTCAATCCTTGCGTCGCTATATCAAAGAAAAAAGCCGGGAGAAAGGGCCGCCCGAAGAGTTCTTAACAAACTGATAACTCCGCCCTTTCACCCTGGCTATTCTCTACAAAATAGGGTATTGTGTGTCGCTGAATAGAGGAGGCGATACGCATGAAGGACTACATAATGGCCCTGCATCAACGGTTCTGCAAGGAGCCGGAGTGCCGAGAGGTCAGGGAGCAGATCAGGAAGGTTGAGCAGGAGCTCCATCAATCACTGGACCGGCGAGGACAGGCGCAGCTGCTGAAACTGGCAGACTTGGAGAACGAACTGCGGGAGGATGTCTCCCCGGAAAGTTTCCTCTCTGGATTTAAACTAGCCCTTGGGATCGCGGTGGAGCTGTCTCCCTCGTACTCCTTCGACGATGACGAGGAACAGCGGGCCTGTGAGGCCCTCCGGCAAAGGAGGGGTGAGTAATGGCAAAGAAACGGGCCAACGGCGAGGGAAACATCCGTAAGCGGAAGGACGGGCGCTGGGAAGGTCGGTACACCGCGGGGTACGACCAGAATGGCAAGCAAATCATCAAGAACGTGCTGGGCAGGACCCAGGCGGAAGTGAAATCCAAGCCGGCCGTAGCGATTACGGAAAGCCAGCAGCTGGACGCCTCCCGATCCGGAGAGTACACCGTGGCAGAATGGCTGCGGCTGTGGTTCGAGCTCTACGCCAAACTCACCAGCCGGGAGATTCAGAAGATGTACAAGGACCTGCTGGAAAACGGGAGACTGCGAAAAAAGCGGAGAAAGAAACACCCTGGTCTCAGCGGCTCCACAGTACGGGGCGTCCACATCATGCTCCACAGCGCCCTGGACCGAGCGGTGAAAGAGCGGCTGCTGATCCGTAATCCCGCAGACAGCTGCGTGGTACCGAAAGTCCAGCACCAGGAGATGAAGACGCTCCAGCCAGAGGATCTGAAAGCCTACCTGGACGCGGCGGAGCGGCGGAACGCCCTGGCTATGTTCTATCTGGAGTTGGTCAGCGGCATCCGAAAAGGCGAACTGGTGGCGCTACAATGGGCGGACCTGAATGTCGCCGAGAAAACCATCTCCGTCAGCAAGCAGGCCACCAAGGACGAGGACAACAATCTCGTAGTCGCCCGCCCTAAGACAGAGAACTCCATCCGCCAGATCTCCATTCCCCAGGAGGCGGTAGACCTGCTCATCCAGGAGCACGCCAAGCACCCAAGTAACCTCTGGCTCTTCCCCTCCTCTCGCACCGGGGCCATGTACCACCCGGACTCGGTGGCTACCCTTCACCAGCGGATCCTGAAAGACACCGGACTGGAACACCTCCGGTTCCACGATCTCCGGCACACC
>UMIY01032232.1_pt1 | contig 28154 bp, 27 predicted proteins | sample 1965921 | NCBI WGS metagenome assembly UMIY01 (sample SAMEA4836134, study PRJEB28245) | human gut metagenome | biome: gut microbiome; material: fecal sample | place: Denmark | collected 2008
GTAATTTGATAGTGAATACAAAAGTTTTATTTAAAAATTATTAAATTCATAAAAATCACTTTTCTTAATTTTATTCAGTGTAAAAACTTTATTTAAATCAATATTTTGATCATACTAAGCGGAAAATTTTATAAAGGGATTGTGTTTAAGCACTAAAATTTCTTGAACAATTGTCGGGTTTGTGGTATAATTAAGAAAAACAATTGTCGGGTTTGCAGAAAAAGTGCGAAAAAGAATTGTCGGGTTTGTGGTAAAAACGCCAAAAAGAATTGTCGGGTTTGAGGTGAAACTATGTTTAAAAGAAAAATTTATGCTAAGATGCTTGAGTGGAAAAGAAGGTTCAAAGGCAGCACTGCTCTACTTATTGAAGGTGCAAGACGTATCGGTAAATCGACTATAGTAGAAGCATTTGCTAAGAATGAATATGAAAGCTATATTCTTATAGATTTTTCACGCGCTGGAAAAGATTTGAAAGATTTGTTTGACGACTTAAGTAGTACTGATTATTTATTCATGCAGCTCCAACTATTGTTCAATACTAAGCTTATTGAGAGAAAATCATTAATTATATTTGACGAGGTGCAGTTTTGCCCAAAGGCTAGACAAGCTATCAAACTATTAGTTGAGGACGGTAAATACGATTACATTGAGACGGGCTCCTTAATATCAATTAGGAAGAATGTTGAGAATATTTTAATACCGAGCGAGGAAGAAAAATTAAGCATGTATCCTATGGACTTTGAAGAATTTCTTTGGGCTACAGGCGATACTGCTAGCAATGACATTTTAAGAGAGTGTTTTTTGAATGGAACTAGTCTAGGTGAAGCTGCAAGCCGCAAGATGCTTTTAAAATTTAGGCTTTATATGCTTGTTGGCGGCATGCCTCAAGCAGTTGCTAAATATATTGAAAGCAATAATCTTGAAGAAGTTGATATGGTGAAGAGAAATATAATAACACTGTACCTAGACGATTTCTATAAACTTGACGGCAGGGGTTTTACATCTGATCTATATAGGAACATCCCTTCAGAATTGTCTAGGCATACAAGCTCATATAAAATATCATCAGTTTTGAAAAATGAAAGACCAAGCACGGTTCAAGACGAGATTAGAGAGCTTATCGAGTCAAAAACAGTACTTGCCTCATACAATAGCACCGATCCAAGCGCATCGCTTGCCTTGACTAAAGATATAAACAAATTCAAACTTTATCTTTCAGACACTGGACTTTTTGTTACGCTAATGTTTATGGATAAGCCATTTACAAAGAATGAAATATATAAAAAATTGCTATCTAATAAATCAGAGGTCAATCTTGGTATGCTTTATGAAAATGCAGTTGCAACGTCGCTTAAGTCTCTAGGATACGAGCTTTACTTCAATACTTGCTACGACGAAGATATTAAAAAGACTTATGAACTAGACTTTCTTATCTCAAGTGGCAATAAGATCTACCCTATAGAAGTGAAATCGTCTGGCTACAAGGCGCATAAATCCTTGGATGTGTTCATCGATAAATATAGGTCAAGGATAGGAAAAAGTTTTGTTATATACACAAAAGATTATCTTAAAGAGGGAGATATAGAGTATTTGCCGATGTTTTATACTCAGTTTTTGGATGAAATTTAATAATTTGCATTGAATCAAGCCCTTTCGCTAGTTTCGAATTATTATACGACGCGCAATTGATAAAAAAGCTTTACTTTAAAAAATTTCCTCTTAGTTCTAGCAAAATTATTTATTTTATCTAAATTAATATTTGAAGCAAATAAAAGAAAAGTGCTTTTTTTAATTAAGTTTTAGATTAAGATAAAATTTTCTTTTCACAATAGAATAAAAGAAAAGTGCTTTTACAGAGCGAAGCCTTCGGAGAAAACTGTTTTAATTTCTTGGCGAAGTGAGCCGGCCGCGAGACCATCTAGCTGAGCGAAGCGAACGAATATGGTCTCGCAGGTGAACGAGCTTAGAAATTATCAGTTTTCGTAGATGTAGCGAGCTATGAAAACACTTTTCGAGAAGCAATCGCAATTAAATCACTTTTCGATGATCAAGATCAAATCAAGTCGTATTTTTTATCAAACAATTGTCGGGTTTGTGGTAAAAGTGCCAAAAACAATTGTCGGGTTTGTGCCGCAATATAAAATTTTTCTGTTAATGACTTGATTTGAAGTGTCTTAATTAAGCCCCACAATTATCCCAATTAAAATCATCTTGCACCACGTCCCATACTGTGTTATAATAAAGTTATAATCAAGGGAGGTTTATCATGAACAAGAAAATTACTTTTTTTGAGTACACCATACTCAAGCTGATCGTTGCGGGACTATTCTTGCTATTGTATTTTAATCCGGGTGTTTTTTGCCTTGAAGAAAATGTCATGCCGGATGCGATTATCTACTGCAAGGCGGCGTCTTTAATATTTTCAATTCTAACTATTTCTCAAATTTTCGACGCTATTTATAAGGCATCTCTTAAGAATTAGTTTACATAGAAGTCTTTTTTAAGGCTTCTTTTTTTTTGTGAAATGGCTCTGCCATACGCATATTTTATCTATTATATTAATATTTTCAAAATTTTCTCTTGACAAAGCGCATCTAATTAATTATAATTACTATAGGAGTTTATGTACTATAGGAGGTGTATATAAATGAAGAGAACTTATCAACCTAAGAAAAGACAAAGAAAAGTTGAACATGGTTTTAGAAAAAGAATGGCAACTAAGTCTGGTAGAAATGTCTTAAGAAGAAGAAGATTAAAAGGAAGAAAGAAATTATCTGCATAATTAGCTATGCAAAGATATTTGAGTTTAAGAAAGAAAGTAGATATTAACAGGGTTTTCTTGTCTAAAAAGAAGGCCTTTAACGAGTCGTTTACAATATATTACCGCAATAACAATCTAGATCACCCTAGGTTTTGTTTTGCTATAAGTAAAAAGTACGGCAAGGCGAATAAGAGGAATTTATTAAAAAGAAGGCTAAAGGCGATTATCGAAGCTAATCAAAATGATTTTGAAAAGTCTTATGACATCGTTATATCGGTTAAACCCTCTGTTTGTGACTACGATTTCTACAAGATTAGAAAAAGATTTCTTTCTTTGTTAAGAAAAATAAATGTTTTAAAGGATAAAGCTTATGAGTAGGATTATGGTTTTATTGGTGAAATTTTACCGCTTTGTGGCACATAAGATTTTTCACAAGAGGCCCAGCTGTATTTTCACTCCAACTTGCTCTGAGTATGCGATGGAGGCTTTTGAAAAATATGGTTTTTTCAAAGGCTTGTATTTGTCTGTAAAAAGGGTTTTAAGATGCAATCCATGGTCGAAGGGCGGCTATGACCCGCTTGTATAGTTTTCCTTTAGGCTTTATTTATCGTTAGGAGGATTTATATGTTAGGTAAAATTTTAGGTTACCTTTTTAATTTCATATATGATCAGCTTGCTAGCATGGGCGCGGAGCCTGCAAACTTCTCGTTTTTAGCGATGACTATCATAATCTCGACTGTTGTCGTGAAATTATTGGTTCTACCCTTACAAATTTCTTCTACTAAGAAGATGAAGAAGACTGCGGATTTGCAGCCTAAGGTTAAGGAGATTCAAGAGAAATATGGATATGATCAACAGATCGCTTCTCAAAAGGTTATGGAGCTTTACAGAAAAGAGGGCGCGTCAATAACTGGCGGCTGTCTTCCACTACTTGTTCAGTTCCCTATCTTGATTGCGTTCTTCCAAGTGTGCCAAAACCCAGCGGTTAATGCGTTTGGCGAAGCAAAGTATGCTGCGATGCAAAAGACTTTTTTTTGGATCAAGGATTTATCTTTAGTTGATCCGTATTGGTACGGTCTTCCACTAATTGCAACGCTTGTAACTCTGTTAATGAGTGTGACTACTCCAAAGGTCGGTATGACTGACCAGCAGCAAGCGAAGTCCATGAACATAATGCAGTATTTTATGCCACTAATGACATTTTTCTTTACAATTAAATATCCTGCAGGACTAGCTCTTTATTGGGCTGTGTCAAGCCTATTTGCTGCAATTCAACAATTTGTACAAAATAGGATCATTAAAAAAGAGGAGGTAATTGTAAGTGAAAAGTAGATTTGAAGGAAAAACTGTTGAAGACGCTATAAAGAAGGCTGAAACTCAGCTTGGTATGAGTAGAGAGCATTTCACTGTTGATGTTATAAATGAGGATACTAAGGGCTTTTTAGGCATAGGCGCAAAGGACGCTGTGATTGAGGTTATCTACGAAGAAGTGAGTGAATCTCACTGCGGATGCCACGATCATGGAGATGAACATGACCATGAACATGGACATGGACATGAACACCATAATCATGAAGAAGATGAAAATCATGAGCATCATGAGGATAATCATGTGAGTGCTGATGAAGAGCACATAAAGATATTAAAAAATTTCTTGGACGAGTTCTTAAGGCTATTTGAGGTAAAGGCTTCGTACGAGATTAATGAGTCTGACGAGATGATAAGCGTTTTTATCGATGGCGAAACATCTGATGATACATCGAAACTTATCGGCAAAAAGGGTTCTGTACTGGACTCTATGAACACGATAGCGCAAATCCAGCTAAACAAGAGTTTAACTGAGTTTAAGAGGCTTTACATCGACATCGGCGATTACAGAAAAAAAAGACAAGAAAAAGTTAGAGAGCTTGCTATACAAGGTTGTGAAAGGGCTAGAAAGTATGGTACTAAGGTTTCATTAGAGTACATGACTAGCTATGACAGACGTATCGTTCACGAAACCTTAGCAGGTATTGAAGGCGTAAAAACATTTTCTGAGGGCAACGAGCCTCACAGAAGAGTTTGTATCATAGCGAAGTAATTAGGAGGCTTATATAGCCTCTTTTTTATTTATATTTATGTTTATGGCAATGGATTTGCTACGATGACTATGATTTGCAAAAAATACATAGCGTGTACACATCACGCACTAATATGATAAAAAAGATGAAAAGAATAAAAAAGGAGAAGAAATGAGAACGATTTGTGCAATATCAACTGCTATGCAGCCGGGCGCCATCGCCATCATCAGGATGAGCGGGGCGAATAGTTTTGCTATTGCGAATAAAATTTTTCGCTCGGCAAGCGGCAAAGATGATTTTAAAAATAAATACATGTACTTCGGCAGGATCTACGACGGGGACGAATTCGTGGACGAAGTCCTAATCACGTTTATGAAGGCGCCAAATACCTACACTACAGAGGATATGGTCGAAATATATTCGCACGGTAGTGTAATTAGTCAAAGAAGAATACTTAATCTCTTACTAAAAAATGGCGCGGAACTTGCTGAGCGTGGCGAATTTACGAAGAAGGCCTTTATTGGCGGCAGAATCGACATCACACAGGCTGAGGCTGTCGCTGATATGATCAACGCCAAGACCGACATGAGCTATAATTTGTCTTTAAAAGCTTTTGATGGCTCAGTTCGTGACTTTATTAATGGCCTTGCAGATAGCCTTAAGATGCTCATTGCAAATATCGAGGTCGCTATCGATTATCCAGAAGAAGACATAGAGGAAATTAGCTACGAGCGCATCACAAATACTTTGGAAAGCGTGAAAAATAGCCTAGAGGGACACATCAAGCGCGCATCTACATCGACTCTTATTAAGGACGGCATCAAAACGTCCATAGTCGGCGTACCAAACGTAGGTAAATCCTCGCTTCTAAACACATTTACCCGCGAAGAAACTGCCATAGTCTCAAATATCGAGGGCACTACACGTGACATGATCACTGAGTACATCGACCTTGAGGGCATCAGCCTTAAACTTATGGACACGGCTGGCATTCGTGAGGCATCGGACGAAATTGAACGCATGGGCGTCGCCATATCGAAGAAGGCAATCAAGGACGCAGACCTCGTTCTAGCGGTTTTTGATTATTCAAAGCAAATGACAGACGGCGATAAAGAGATCATAAACATGGTTCAAGAGAAAAAACACATATATATACTAAATAAGGTAGACGAAGGAGAAAACGGCGAGTATTTAGACCATTTCGAGCAAAATGCGAAATACATTTTAACGAGCCTAAAGACCGGCGAAGGCTTTGAAGCGCTTAAGGACATGATTAAAGAGATGTTTTTGGGTGGCGAAATTACTCAAGATGACCTAGTTTACGCGAACATCAGAGAGATGGATCTCTTAAATAAGGCGCACGCAGCCATAAGCGAGGCATTAAATGATGCCGAAGCTAAACAAGTCTACGATCTACTCATAGTCAACATCAGAGGCGCTCTCGATAGCTTACTCGAAATTCTTGGTGAGAAGCTCGACAGCGAGATACTTGATAAGATTTTCCAAAACTTTTGCATCGGCAAATAGACTAAAGGAAGTGATTTTATGCAAAGAAGAGAAAAAACATATATTAGAGGCACGTTTGATGCAGTCGTGGTCGGCGCTGGACACGCTGGATGCGAGGCGGCACTAGCACTTGCCCGCCTTGGCAAAAAAACTGCTGTCATTACCATCAGCCTCGATGCAATCGCTGCGATGAGCTGTAATCCTAACATTGGCGGCACTGGCAAGGGTCATCTCGTTCGTGAGATTGACGCGCTTGGCGGCGAGATGGCGAAAAACATCGACAAAACTTACATTCAATCGCGTATGCTAAATACCTCAAAAGGCCCAGCCGTGCACTCTTTGCGCGTTCAGGCAGATAAGCAGGCCTACCACCGCGCGATGAAAAAGACGCTTGAAAACGAGCCAAACCTTACCATAATCCAAGGTGAAGTGGACGAAGTTCTTTTTGATAATGGTAGAGCGACTGGCGTTCGCATGACTACAGGCGCTGTACTTGAGTCGAAGGCAGTAATTTTGGCGACAGGCACCTACCTTAAAGGAAGAATATTTGAGGGCGAGCTAAATTACGAATCGGGCCCCGATGGCCGCTTCCCTGCTCGCTATCTATCAGCGTCTTTAAATGAGAATGGCATTGATTTACGTAGAATGAAGACTGGAACACCAGCTAGAGTCCATAGGCGCAGCATCGACACGTCAAAGATGGCTGTACAAGAGGGCGACAAGACCATAGTCCCCTTCTCATTTATGAATGAGGCGGACGCTATTAAGAGAGAACAGGCAGTTTGCTACCTAACATACACTACTAAACCAATGCACGAATATATTTTGGCGCACATGGATCGCTCGGCGAGGACGCTTGGCGACATAACTGGCGAAGGACCGCGCTATTGCCCAAGTATAGAGGATAAAGTGCTTCGTTTCAAGGACAAGGATCAGCACCAAGTTTTCATCGAGCCAGAGGGCACGGATACTGATGAAATGTATATCCAAGGCGTTTCGACTGCCCTTCCTGAGGAGATGCAAGTCGAGATGTATAGGATGATAGAGGGGCTTGAGCAATCCGAGATTATGAGAAGCGCCTACGCGATTGAGTATGACTCGATCGACCCAACTTCCCTAAAGCTTAATCTTGAGTCCAAAAGCCATGATAATCTATTTTTCGCAGGCCAGATCAATGGTTCTTCGGGCTACGAAGAGGCCGCTGCGCAAGGCATCATGGCAGGCATCAACTGCTACCTAAAGCTTGAGGGCAAGGATCCCTTTATTATCAAGCGTAGCGAGGGCTACATAGGCGTTCTAATCGACGACCTCGTTACGAAAGGCACAAACGAGCCGTATCGTATGATGACGAGCCGCTGTGAATATAGACTAAGTCTAAGACAGGACAACGCTGATATGCGTCTTACAGAGTACGCTTATAAGATAGGTCTCGCATCTGAAGAGCGTTATAATCGCATGCTTGAGAAGAAGAAACGCATCGATGGCGAGCTTGAAAAATTGAAATCGAAATCCATTGGTCCCAAGGAAGAGACAAACGCTTACCTTGAAAGTCTTGGAACGACAGCGCTTAAGACAGCAGTAACACTTGAAGAACTGCTTCGCCGCCCAGAAATTCATTATAATGATCTCGCTAAGTTTATGGAGCTCGCACTAGATAAGCCGGACGAAATACTTGAGCTCGAGACCATCGTCAAGTACGACGGCTACATCAAGAAGCAAAATAAAGAGATAGAGAACTTTTTAAAGATGGAAGAGCGTTCCTTGAAGGACTTTGATTATGGCTTAGTCAAGGGACTAAAGACCGAAGCAAAGGAAAAGCTCGAAAAATTTAGACCGTCAAACCTTGGTCAAGCATCGAGAATCAGCGGAGTTTCGCCAGCCGATATAAACAACATCATTATATATATGGAAATAAATAAACGCAAATGATTTATTTAATAATTGGCATCGCCTTGTTAATGGCACTCGCCTTCTTCATCATGTGGAAGAAAAAATTAGTTGTTTCTGAATACACAGTAAAAGCGCCGGTGGATATGGATTTGCTAATACTATCAGATTTGCACTCGATGGACTTCGGAGAAAATCAAAGAGAGCTGCTTGATATAGTCGATAGCATTCCCTTTGACGCGATACTAATGCCTGGCGATATCTTTGATGACAAGATCGACGACAAAAAGGGATATGAATTTATAGAAGGCATTAAAAAATACAAGTGCTACTACATTTTAGGCAATAACGAGATCATCTCCGGAAAGGCAGAGCTGCACATGAATAAGCTCGCGTCCATGGGCATCAAAGTTTTGGACGATGGCAAAGCCATTATCAAAGCAGATGAAAAAGATGTAGAAATTTGGGGTTTTAGAGATAGACACCCTTGGCGAATGAAAGATTATGCGGCGCATGTGGCTCGTACGCTTGTTTCCGACACAGATAGCCATGATTATCGCATAGTTCTCTCGCACAAGCCACTTACAAGGAATGAGTTTGAGGACTTGAATGCGGATTTGATTATAGCAGGCCACGCGCATGGCGGTCAATGGCGCCTACCTCCTATAAATAACGGAGTTTTCGCGCCGAACCAAGGACTATTTCCAAAGTATGCTGGCGGCGTATATGAGGCGAACGGCAGATACGAAGTCGTTTCGAGAGGCCTCGCACGCGGACTAAAGCTTGTGCCGCGGCTAAACAACCCGCCCGAGATAGTTTTACTACACTTAAGAAAATAATGTTCCACGTGGAACATTTGAAAGGATATATATGCTTAAAGATTATTTGAATGAGATTAATATAAACGCTACAGTGAAGCAGCTAGCTGAGCTAGAGCGCTTCAAGGACTTGCTCGTGGAGAAAAACAAGGTCATGAACCTAACTGGCATCACCGAGTCAGACGAGGTCGATAGGCTCCACTTCACCGATAGCGCCTACCCACTTACCCTGCCTGAATTAAAAAATGCGAAGAATATAATAGACGTAGGTACAGGCGCCGGCTTCCCTGGCATAGTTCTGAAGATACTCGTTCCAGAAAAAGAAATTTTACTCAACGATAGTTTATTAAAAAGATTAAAATTTTTGGACGAAGTTATCTTGGATTTGGATTTAAAGGATATAGAGACAGTTCACGCAAGGAGCGAAGACCTTGCTCACGTCGCAGCACATAGAGAAGCCTACGACGTAGCCATCTCAAGAGCAGTCGCTCGCCTAGCCACACTTACAGAGTATATGATGGGCTTTGTGAAGGTCGGCGGATTTATGCTCTCGATGAAAAGCGGCGATATAGATGAAGAAGCAGCCGAAGCAAAGAAAGCTGTAGCAGCAATGGGCGGAGAAATTGTAGATGTGCATAAATATAGATTGTTTGATGAATTTGACAGATCGATTGTAATTATAAAGAAAATAAAATCGACTCCGAAAAAGTACCCACGTGGGAAGAACTTAGCTAAAAGCTCTCCTTTAATATAATAAGAATACATTTTGTTTAGCGATGCTATTTATTTAGCGTCGCTTTTTTATGCACGCCACTATATAATAAGAAAAGTGATTTATATTAAATGGTCTTCTCTTTTAGATCTAATATTTGTTTTCTCAATTAAATAACAGAAAAGTGTTATTAACGAAGTGACGCATCTGAGCAAATTGTGAAATTTATTAGCGAAGAGAGCTGTCCGAAAATTCATCTAGTGAAGCGAAGCGTAACGAATATGAATTTTCAAGCGAACGAGCTTTTAGAAATTTCCAATTTGGGAAGCCTAAGTCACGAGTAATACACTTTTCGTTATTATCATCAAACTAATCACTTTTCGAATATCATCACCAATTAAATTCATATTATCAGCTCAATCAAAATGTTCCACGTGGAACAACTATCGTCACAAAACCATTTCCATAAAAATGTTCCACGTGGAACATTCTATAAAACACACTAAACAAGCCTATCGACACAGCCATTACAATCGTTCGAGTTCTAGGCAAAATTTTTATAGAATTGATTTGTCAATCTCCTATTGAAATTTATCGGATAATATGCTATTATTAACTTAGAGGTGATTTCATGTCCAAAACTATTGTCATATTTAATCAAAAAGGCGGCGTCGGCAAAACAACGACAGCCATCAATCTAAGCTATGCGCTTGCAAAGCTTGGCCAGAGGGTCTTGTGCGTCGACATGGATGCTCAGTCAAACCTATCGAGCGGTCTTCTTGAAGACTATAGCGAGGCGGCTTCGTCCACATACACGCTTCTTACAGACGATAAAAAAGACATAAGATCACTAATAAAGCCGACTAAGCTAGATAAGCTCCACGTCATCGACTCATCGACAGACATCGCGGGCCTTGAGATCGAGCTTGCACAAAAAGGCGATTGGAAAGACATCTTAAAGCGCCGTTTGGACGAGATTAAAAGTGATTACGATTTCATTTTTATAGACTCGCCGCCGTCACTTGGCATCCTTTCAATCATGAGCCTCGCAGCCGCAAACTCAGTCATCATCCCGATACAGGCCGAGTACTACGCACTTGAAGGCGTTTCGAAACTCATTAAGACCATAGAGCTAGTCAAAGAAAATTATAATCAGGCCCTTACAATTGAAGGCGTTCTGATCACCATGTTTGACGCGAGAAATAATCTTCACACCGAAGTCTTCTCCGAGGTTCAAAACTTCTTTGGCGCAAAGCTCTACACAGCGGTCATTAACCGCAACATCCGTCTTGCAGAGGCGCCCAGCTACTCCATGAGCATTTTCGAGTACGACAAAACCTCAAAAGGAGCCGAGAATTACATGAATCTAGCCGAAGAATTTTTACAAAAGCAAGGAAGGTGATTATATGGCGAAAAAACTTGGCAAGGGTCTAGGCAGCCTCCTAGGCGTTGAAAGCATCACAGAAATCACAGAAAAGTCCAAAAACGAGCTAGTGGATATGGATATGGCATTGGTAGTGCCAACAGAGGCACAGCCGCGTCAGCTATTTAACGACGATACCATCAAAGAATTGGCAGAGTCCATAGAGAAAAACGGCTTACTTCAGCCAATAGTACTTAGGCCAATGGCGAGTGGCAAATATCAGATCATAGCCGGCGAAAGACGTTACAGAGCCTTTAAAAAGCTAGATAGAAAAGTCATCCCAGCCATAGTTCGTGACTATAAAGACGAAGAAGTCGACAAGCTTCAACTCGTTGAAAACGTTCAAAGAGAGGACTTAAACCCTTATGACGAGGCCATTGCTTATTTAAAATTAAAAGAAAAGTACGGACTAAAGCAAGAGGATATCGCCAAAGCAGTTGGCAAATCACGTCCATATATTTCAAATATGACAAGGATATTATCACTTGAAGATGAGATACTTGAAATGCTTAAGAAGGGCGAGATTACAGTATCACACGCAAAACTTATCTTGTCACTTGATACAAAAGAAGAGCGATTAAAACTTGCTCATAAAATAAAAGACGCAGGCCTAACAGTTAAAAAGACAGAAGAAAATACACGTAAGCCAAAGAAGGCAAAGCCAGAAGACATCTACATCAAAGACATCCGCGAAAGACTTGAAGACTTTTTATCAACAAAAGTTTCGATCAAGAACACAAAACGCGGCGGCTCCATCACCATCGATTATTACACAGATGACGACCTAACAAGGCTTACAGACTTGATCACGGAGGATTAGTATGGATCTACACGTATACATCGTCGACGCCTTCGCAACATGCCGCTTCGGCGGAACACCCATCGGCGTAGTTGCCGACGCAGAAGGCCTTAAAGAAGAAGAGTACCAAATCATCGCAAACGAGCTCAGAGCAAGCCTCACAGCCTTTGCAGAGCCAGTAGACAAAGACGTTTTCAGAACTAGATACTTCACCAGCAAAACCGAACTCGAAGGCTCCGGACAAGGCTCACTTGCACTATTCTACGTGCTTACAAGCCTTGGCTATATCAAAGCCATTGAGAATGGTGTCAAGCTCGTCTACGAAGTGAACAGAAATTCAAAGAAAAAAGTCTACATCTATTACAAAGACTACAAGATAGAGAACTTAGAGATAGAAGTTTCTCGTCCAGAGATATTAAATACCTCGCCCGACATTTCGAATATGCTCAGTTCCATGAGCCTTTCAACAGCAGATATTGGTATCGATGGCGCAAAAGAAGCCAGAGCAATGGTCGTGAAAGCAGAGGAGAATACACTCATCGTACCAATTAGGACGAGACAAGCACTTTATGGTTATACAATAGACGAATTCAAATTCAGAGACGCAGCTAAGAGCATAGGCGTCGAAAACGTACACCTGTTCTACCAAGCGGAAGACGGCTTCTATTACGTAAGGAATTACACAAAAGACCTTGCCTTCGAAGAGGATAGTTCCTCAGCATACGCTAATGCGGCGCTGCACTATTATTTGATAAAAAATAAATTAACCACAAAGCTCAAAGCCAAGATGCTACAAGGCGAGACCATGAACAGACCATCGAGAGTACAAACGCGCTACTTAGAGGATAAGGATTCAGCGTTTATTACGGTTATGGGAACCGCTCGTATCTCGCTTGATGGGATTTTAAACGTTCAAATGGATTAGAATAAATTAATTCGCATTTAAAGAAGAACCTCACCCACCATCAAAGCTAAAGCTTTGGATGGGTCCCGAGAACCTTGGTGCTGCGCACTGTGCGACTGGAACTAATAGTGAAAAAAGTGATTTTCACGAGCAAGTGAAACACTTTTTGATGTGCCAATAAAAATTGGCTTCCATTAGATTTAAAATGCGAAAGCATTTTGAAGCGCAAGAAAGTTTAAGTCAATAAATTTTCTTATATATATAATAAAGGAAGATAACTTTTAAAAATTAAAAAAATTTACAAAAACAAAATTTATACACAGTGGCTCAGCCATTCCAAATACAAAATATCAAGGAGGAAAATTATGTTAATCGAAAAAACACTAAGAGATTATTTAAAAGAAGTTAGATCAGACTCACCAGCACCAGGCGGTGGATCAGTTGCAGCCTATTCATCAGCACTAGGCGCATCACTAACAAACATGGTTATGGCGCTTACAGAGAGCAAAAAAGCCTTCGCAGAACTACCAGAGTCCGAGCAAAACACAATGAAAGACTACTCCAAAAAACTAGTAGCAGTATGCACAGAGCTTGAAGACATCGTAGACACAGACTCAACAGCATTCAACGACGTAATCAAAGCACTTAAGATGCCAAAAGAAACAGACGAAGAAAAGAAAATCAGATCAGAAAAAATACAAGAAGGCTACAAAATCGCGCTAGAAATACCATTCAGATGCGCAGAATTAGGCCTAGAAGCCATGGCAATGCAAAAGATATTCGCACAAAACGGCAACATCAACGCAATCACAGACGTTGGCGTAGGCTGCTTATTACTACAAACAGGCGTAGAAGGCGCACTACTAAACGTTACAATCAACCTAAAATCACTTAAAGACGAAGCCTTCAGAGAAGAAACAAGAAAGAAAGTCCAAGACATGCTAGAGGCTTCCAAAAAGTATAAAGAAGAAACACTTGCGATAGTATATAAGAGATTAGCAGAGTAAGAAAATTTACTAGTGTAAATTTTCTTGCGATTAAAATACTTTCGTATTTTAATCTAAAATATTATGGCGCTTCACTTGTGGAGCGTCAATTTTTCAAAATATTATTGAAATATTAAGGAAAGGAGGTCAAAATGACAAAAGAAGAGATAAAAAAACTTATTGCAAGTGGTGAAAAGATAGATGTCGAGCTAAAAGAGTCAAAAAATACACTCAATAAAGATATTTATGATACCGTTGCATCTTTTAATAATAGGACAGGTGGACACATCATATTAGGCGTTAACGACAAAAGAGAGATAGTCGGTGTAAATCCAGCAAAAGTAGATAAAATGATCAAAGATTTTACCACATCCATAAACAATCCAAAAAAAGTCTATCCGCCACTATACCTAACACCAGAGCATATCGTGGTAGATGGAAAAGACCTTATCTATATACGAGTGCCAGAGGGCAATCAAGTTTGTAGACACGGTTCAAGAATTTACGATCGATCATACGAGGGAGACGTCAACATCACAGACAGCTCAGAGCTAGTTTATAAGCTCTATGCGAGGAAACAAGGCAGTTACTTTGTCAATAAAGTTTATCCAAATCTAACACTTGAGTGTCTAGATGCGTCAATCATCGCAAAAGTCAGAAAGAGAGCGTCAATTAGAAATCAAAGCCACTCGTGGAAAGACATGACAGACGAGGAACTACTTAGAAGCGCAAACCTTATACTAATCGACCCACAAACAAACAGAGAAGGCCTTACACTAGCAGCCATACTGCTTTTTGGTAAAGACAACACCATCATGTCAGTACTCCCACAGCATAAGACAGACGCAATCTTTAGAGTAGTTAATAAAGACCGCTACGACGACAGAGACGTCATCACCACAAACCTTATCGATTCATACGATAGGCTCATAGCCTTTGGACAAAAACACCTAAATGACCTCTTTGTGCTAGATGGCATCGTCAATGTTAGTGCCAGAGACAGAATACTTAGAGAGATAGTATCAAATACACTCGCTCACAGAGATTATTCAAGCGGTTTTCCAGCTAAGATGATTATTGATGATGAGAAAATCGTTGTTGAAAACAGTAACCTTGCACATGGAATCGGTGCTTTAGATATTAAAAAGTTCGAGCCATTCCCCAAAAATCCACCAATATCCAAAGTCTTTAGAGAGATAGGATTAGCAGACGAGCTTGGTTCAGGCATGCGTAACACATATAAGTACACAAGGCTATATTCAGGTACAGATCCGATATTCGAGGAAGGCGACATCTTTAGAACCATAGTTCCACTTAAAAGGATAGCTACAGAAAAAGTTGGTTCAGAAGAAGAGGATAATGGTAATGGTGATGGAAATGTCGCTCTACGAAAAGAGCATATAACTGGAACAGAGAAAAATGATGATAAAAATGTCGCTCTACAAAAAGACGATGTCGCTCTACAAAATGAGACTATCACTGAATCCGAGGAAAATGATAAAGAAAATGTCGCTCTAGAAAAAAACGATGTCGCTCTACAAAATGAGCATATGACTGAATCAGAAGAAAAAGATGATAAAAATGTCGCTCTACAAAATTCAAATGTCGCTCTACAAAATGACACAGAAACAAGTAAAGATTTAATTGACTTTATAAAACTCGAGATAAAAAAAGATAATACAATATCAAGACAAGAAATAGCAGACAGAGCAAAAGTTAGCAAGAAAACTATTGAAAGACTAATAAAAGACATTCCAGAAATTAAATATGTCGGAGTAGGAAGACATGGCCACTGGGAACTAAACGAGTAAGAAAATTTACTGATGTAAATTTTCTTGCGATTACAAATGCTCACGCATTTTTAATCTAAAACTATCTTCCATTGATATGTATATAATACAAATTAAATCAATACGAATAAATCAATTATCTAGACGCTTCATACGAGGCGTCTTTTTCTTTGATGATGGTCTTGCCACTTCGTAGAAAATCCACGCAAAACCATTGCCATAATCCAAACAAAAAAGCAGTACACACGTACTGCCTTTGGGGATGGTATATTAAAGGAAAGCCAGGGGTAAAAGAAATCAATATTGAAGGAGGATTTCTTTATTTAACCCAAGCTTAGACATAGCCCGCGTCTAAGACCTCGATATAAGTAAATAATTCGTGATACGAGACTTGGGTAGCCCGTCCACAGACGGACCTACGAAGGAGAATCCCCTTGCTTCCCATGTAGCCACTAAAGTAAACTACACCCTGTATTATAATATAAAAGGAAGATAAAGTCAAGAAATTTATGCATCAATACTATGCACAGGGCTCTGCCACTTCGTAAAACATAGCAATATGCCCAAAAAATATAGTATTTAATATTTTTATAGATAATATTCATATAAACAAGAGTTTAATTGAGTAGAAAATAATATATACAAGATAAATTTATTAAGAACGCTTTTTTGTAAAAGCCTTCCTAATTATACGCAAGTAGTGATTTGCACAAGGCGAAACACGCGCGAAACGAATTTAGTAAAAATTAAAACGCATGCAAATCGAGTTTTGTAACACACTCTTAACAAACAAAACACATTTTCTGTGGTATAATGTAATTGTAAATAAAGTACCACTAGAATTGTATGGAGCAAGAAACGAGCTTTTTAAACGGTTGTAGCAGACTTAATTGATTGTAACATAAGGTGAAAAATCACCTTATGTTACAAACTCGTTAAATTTAAAGCAAATATCTTGCAATATTCTTTTTTAGATGGTATAATACATTAAGAGTGTAGGCTTTTCCTACACAAATACAAAAGGAGGTCATTAGACATGAGTAAAAAATTACTTGCACTACTACTTGCATTAGTCATGATAGTAGGCTCATTTACTTCAGTTCTAGCTGCTGAACCTACTGCTGAAAAGAAAGAAGAGAAAAAAGAAGCAGTAGAAGAAAAGAAAGAAGAAGTTAAGACTGAAGAAAAGAAAGAAGAACCAGCTAAGACTGAAGAAAAAACTGAAGAAAAAGCTGAAGAAAAGAAGGAAGAAAAGAAGGAAGAAAAGAAGGAAGAAGTTAAAGATGAAGCACTTCTAAGAGCTATCGAAGTTCTTAAGAAAGCTGGATTCATTTCTGGTTATTCAAAAGATTCAGAAGACTTCAAAGCTGAAAAGAACGTAACTAGAGCAGAATTTGCTTCTATGATCGTTAGAGTTAAAGGTCTTGAAGACTCAGCTAAAGCTTTAGCTACAGTTCCAACTGGATTCAAGGACGTTCCTACAAACCTTTGGGCTAACGGATACATCGCTGTTGCTAAACAACAAGGATTCATCAACGGTTACCCTAACGGAACATTCCAACCAAACAGACAAATCTCTTACCAAGACATGGCTACAATGCTAACTATCGCTCTAGGTAAAGCAGAAGTTGGTACAGTATATCCAGCAGGCTACATCGTAAAAGCTCAACAATTAGGATTATTCAACAACGTTAAACCTCTAGCTTACACAGATATGGCTACAAGAGGAGACGTTTTCAAGATGGTTTACAACATGATCACTAGCAAAGAATTTGGCGAAAGAAAGATCGTTAAAGCTATCGTTCTAGAAAACAACAGAGTTGAAAAACTTGCTGACAATGAAATCGTTGTTGAAGTTATCAAGTTAGTTCAAGAAGCTAACTGGGTTGGAGCTAACAGAGATAAGAGAGGCGACCAACACAACTACATGCTTGATAAAGAACTTAACTTAGATGCAGAACAATTACTTGGCAAAGTAGTTGACATCACAGTTGACAAAAACGACAAGATCGTTGAAATCAAAGAAGATAACACTTACAAATATGTTGAAGGTCAAATCACAAGCGTAGATTCAAAGAAATTTGGTATCGACAATACTAAATACACTGCATTATTCGATGAAAGATATGACATGGAAGATGAAAGAATCTACAGAACATACCTAAACAACAAAGACTACAAATATGAAGACTTTGCTAGAAAGTATGAAAAAGGTGCTTATGACTTCGCAAGAGTAACAGTTAAGAACGGTAAAGTAGTATTTATCGATGCTTACAAGTTTGACGACATCGCTCCAGTAGCAGAAGTTAAAGACGGAGACGTTTGGTTCTATGACGATGTAAGAGACGGAAGAGTTATTAAAGCTGGTAAGCTAGCTGATAGAGTTATAGCTAAGACTTCAAAAGGTTACGAAGTAACTGAAAGAAAAGCTATAGTTAAAGATGACGTTATCCACTTCTACAACGACTACAAGAACGCTATCGTTAAGAAAGATGCTAAAGTTCAAGCTAAATTAGTTAAGACTCACTTAGATAAATACGGTGATGAATTCGTAGTTATCGAAGGAAAAGAAAATAACGATGAATATTGGTTAAATTATGAACCTCTATTCAGAGCTATCTACAGCTATGAAGGAAAACAATTTAACACTATCAAAGGTAGAGTAGATTTAAAACCAATCCTTGGTAGAAACGTTAAGTTATTAATCGCTTTAGACGGATCAGTTCAATACATTGACTCTGACCTAGCATGGAGCGATGGAATCCAAGCAATTACACATATTACTTCTGACGGTCAAGTTAAATTCTTACCTTCAAAGGGAGATGCTTTCTGGGCTAAAGAAGGAAGAGACACTGAATACTTCAACCTTGAAGGTTCAAACAACTTAAGACTACACAGCTTCAATTTAGATGACATCGTTTATATGAATGCTGCTGAAAAAGAAGAAATTGGTCAAATGGGACTAGTTCTTTCAAAAGCAAAATACACAGCTGGATTAAACTGGGCTAAGATGGACTATAGATACATTACTGTAGGTAATACAAACTATAGATACTTTGACAACCTACATGCATATGCTATAACTAAAGACGGTTTAGCTCAAATCGCTGATATGGACAAATTCATCGCTGACAACAAGAATAACGCTGACTTAATGGCTTACGTTATGACAGAAGATGAATTAAGATTAAAATTTAAAGAATTAGAAATCGAATACTACAACTTCTTAACACAAGCTACAGGAATTGCTAATATCGTTGTATTTAAGAACGCTAAATCAGTTACTAAGACTAAAGTTGTATACGCTGAAGTTACTGACAAATACAACAAAACTGTAAGATTCAAAGACGCTGCAGGTGTTTACTACGATGTAGAAATAATTTCTGGCGGACTTAAAGATGAACAATACAGATCAGGAGACATCGTTGAATTACGTATTACTGACGCAACTAAAGACGAAGATCTTAAGAAGGGCTATGTAAAGAAAGTTGTTATCGAAAAAGATCAAGCACTTGTAAGCATTAAAGACCTAAAGATTAGAGATGCTTATGACATAGACGGAAAAGAAAGATACTTTGACAGAGATACTCAAATCTTCAACAGACAATTAGGAGATTGGGCACAAGTTTACTACGATGAAGATGACGCTAAGTTTGTAAGAGTTGTTAGATACTTTGATGGACAAAGTGCACAATCAACTAAGAACTTATTACTTGGTAAGATTACAAGACCAGATCAAATGATACTTGGAAGCGAAAAAGTTGGTCAAAGAATCATTAATCCAAGCTACTACTACATCACTACAAGAACTGAATTCTACGGAGCTGGTAGATACTACATGGGAATGGGTCTTAACGCATTCGAAAACTTCTTCAATCAATATGAAGGAGCTATGGTAAAAGTTGAAGCTAACCGTGGAGAAGCTATGAGAGTTGAAGTAGTTAAAACAGTTCAAGACATGCAAGATGCTAAGGATATGGAAGTTATAAAGAACATCGTTGCTGACATTGAAGCTTTAGGAGAACAAAAATACAAATCAACAGAAACTCCAAAAGATGAATTAAAGAATAAAGTTGATCCTATACTAGCAAAATACAATGGTAGTGGTTCAAGATATTCAGCAACTATAGCTCCAGCTGCTACTGGTATGAAACTTGAAGTAGAAGTAAAGGATACTACTAATGCTAACGTTAAAGGAATGGCTGTTGTTCCATACAAACAAAATAAAGATACTGCTGCAGACGATGAAGACACTGCTAAGAAAGTACAAGAACTTAATGATCTTCTAGACAGAGTAGCACTTAGAATGACTAACACATCACGTAAACTTGGTCAAGCATTTGACGAAGCTGCTGCTAAAGCTGTTTTAACAAAAGAAATTAACGACATTTCATTCGCTAAGGATAAAGGAATCAAAGTTGATTCAGTTACTGTAAAAGATGCAAATGAAATGACATATACAGTTAAAATAAGCGTTGCTGGTACAACTTATACAGCAGAATTTGTAGCTGTTATAAAATAGTTAAATTTAATAAACTATAAAAAGAGGAGGGTCTTATGACCTTCCTTTTTTGTACATAGAATAATTTGTTTAGATAAATTGATATATGGGTAAAAGATTTAAGAAAATATAAAATTAAGGAGTGATTATATGGCTAAGTGTGCCTTTAGAGATGCAAAAAGAAATCATGCAGTAACAGCAGAACAGGCAGCTGTGGATGATAGAAACAATAAGTATTACTGCTTGAATAAAGAGTGTAATGCTGAGATGTGCCTATGCTCAAAAAAGGGATTAAAGGAACCGTATTTTAGAGCGTTACCTACAAAAGGACATATAAAAAACTGTCCTTATAAAAACGATACTGTACCTTTTATTAGAAGTATATTTGATGAATCACTGTTTAAGTTTGAAAATACTATGGATAATATTTTAGCACCAGATAGACAAAAGAAGAAAGACAAAAATAAAGATAAAGATAAAGATAAGGACATAAATACTGTGGACGAATCAAAAAATAATAGCAAAGGTGATTTAGTTAATCATAAACTAACAATAAATACAATTTTGCAACTTTATCAAATGTGTAAAGAAACTGATATTGATAAATACTATGGTGATACTAAAGTTGGATCTATGATACTAGATGACAGAACTAAGCATATGTATCCAAAGGGTTGTTTTTATAAAAAATTAGTTGAAGCAAACGCTTGTGAGAAATTTTACAATGATCACTTGAAAGAAATATATTTAATAGCACCAATTAATAGTGGCATACCGATCAAAGCTACTGGTAAAACAGTAAAATATAAATTTATACTAAAATTTAAAGCAGATAGATTATATGAAACTTATAAACAGTATATAAATAATAATCTACAAAATGATCCAATAATAGTTATTGCTGGATACTGGCGTAGTAATAAAGTTGACACTTGTAAAACAACTATTAACTCTAAGAAACAGATATATTTAAAAATATAAAATAAAGTTAAAACTACTACTTTAGTATGAATTTTAATAATATTATCAAAAAAATACCAAAATAAAGGGGAAATTTTATAAAAAAATACAAATTTTAAAAATTTTCTGACATATATATATTAGAGGGTAAATTATTCTGCTTAATGCTCCTCACAAGTAACAGAATCTTTATCTTACTATGTATGTATGGAGGTGTTTACATGGAAAATCTCAAAAGGATTATATTATCAGTGCTAATCAGTCTTGCGCTTGTTCTTATAATTGGCTACGGTATTTACTGCGTGGGATTAACGAACTAGTAAAACAAATAGCTGCTACATGTAGCAGCAGTACATAAATAATTGAAGGAAGTGAGTTTATGAATTGGGAAGAATTTAAAGAGAAAGTGAATCTTGTATTGTGGCCTATGAATGATGAGTTTAAGATTAAGTACTTGGATGATGAGATTAGCTATTCTGTATATGGTCACAATTTTACTTACACTATTAAAGATTTTAAAGAACTGAATAAGGATGCAAAAACAACAGACTTTGTGGGACTTAATGTGCTTAATCAAAATACTATTGAAATTCCACTGATGGCTTTGACTAATCATTCAAGATCAATGGACAAGCTAAAAGATATTGGGTTACTTGAAGATAAGGATTTAGGCCTGAGCTATGAAGTTCATAAAGCTTCTGATCTTATGATATATAATATTCTATATAAACTAGATACTAGTAATTATGATGCGCACTACCAAGAATTCTCGAACTTTCCAGAAAAAAAGACTTTAAGATTGTTTAACTTACTTCGTAATTTTCTAAACTGGCCATACACTATAACTATTAGTCATAAAGAAACGATGTATAATGAAAGGCTAATTAGTTTAGCGAGGTCTTTTTTATTTAATGCTGCATATAATTTCGATTATTATATAAGACTCGCTGAAGATTTAGAGGATATACTAGGCCCAAGATTAAAAGGCAAGATTATTAGGCATAGATCTGATGAAATTCAGCCTCCTGATCAAATTTATAAAGACTACGTACTTGAACAATACAACATGGCATCTTCATCAAGAGACCCAATGATACAGTTTATTGGATACTATCATGTGATTGAATACTTCTTTGATCAAGTTTATGAATTAGATCTCATAGAAGGACTAAAGGGTTTAAATAAAGAACCAGATTTTTCATTAAAAAGGGACACTGATTTAAAAAGGATAATTAAATTATTTGATGGTAAGTACCCAGACGGTAAAGCTGGAGACGAAAGAAAGAAGCTTGAAATGATTTTATCAAAATATGTAAGTATTGATAGTGTAGTATGTAGTATTGAACTAAATAATGAAAAGTTGATTGATTATTATAAAGATACTGAAGTTCCTTTTTCTGGTGGATCTAAGGTAGATTTAAAATCTTCTAATAATGGCGATATAATTTCTAATTTAAAAAAGAGGATATACAATACTAGAAATTCATTAGTTCATGGCAAATCATATGAATTTAAAAGTAATGATGGGCACGTTTACAATCCATTTAAACACGAGGAAGAATTAAAAGAAGAAATACCTTTAATGAGAGCAATTGCTGAACAAATTATAATAAAAACTGCTGAAGAGATATAATTTACCCCTTTCACTCAAAACTCACGCTTCAAATCTTTCTCTACGCGTTTTATTTTTAAAATAGGACCCATAGCACCTCTTTACTCTCAAAGGGCAGCTACGGGTCTTTTTAGATTTAAAATACGTAAGTATTTTAGATCGCAAGAAGACTTTTTTGGAAAAAGTCTTCTTTTATATATGGTAATATATGGGATTATATATTAGGCGATTTTTTTATCTATACTTTTTCCTTTTATGTATTTGTTTTGAAACAAAAATCCATTTCCCTCTCTCTTGTTTCAGAAACTGGTCTTTTTTTGAAACAAGGCTATTTTTTTCTTTTCTTCTTTCAATTTATCTTGTGGTGAGTTTTTATACCTCAAGTTTATTTGCGTAAAGACATTACCATTGCCATAATCATCATCTCAAGGCAAAAAAAGGATTGGGTACTTAGGTACTCAATCCCCGAATTTTTCGTCATAAGCTTTGCTGATTCTGTCGCAGTCTTTGATTCTCTCTCTGATTGTTCTTTTCTTTGCCAATACTGGTATTTTTGTTAGGCCTTGGATCTTTACGTATCCGTCTTCGAAGTCGCTGATTAGTGATCTGTTTAGGTATATCATGGATCCGTCTCCTTTGGAGCGAACTTCTCTAACTCTGATGCCTACTAGTCTTGTGTCTCTAAGTACGATTGCGAGGCCGGTTTTTTTCTCGGCGATGCTTTTCGCCCACTTTTTGTACTGTTTTTCGTCTGCCATGTGCTCTCTAAATAGTCTTGTGATTGCTGTTCTTATGGAAACGTGTAGGTTTTCAGCGCTCATGTCTTGGTATATGGCGACTGTCGTGTTTATTCCTTCACTATCGTAAGCTGGGATTAATGCCGCCAACTGCTTTTCTTTCATAATTTTTCCTTCTTATTTATAAGTCTATTATAGTCTTTTATATTTCTTTTGTCAATAGCTTTTTCTTATTTTATGTCAATGCTTGTCTATTATTCTAATTTTCATACTTTAGTATTATGTTCTTGTTCTTTGTATAATTTTCTGAGTTTTTTAAGAAGCCCCGTTATTTTCTTAGCGGCTGTGCTTTTTGAGTATCCAAGTGCGCGCCCTATGTCTTCGTAGTTCATCTCGGTGTAATATCTTAGGTAGATGAGTTTTTCTTCTTCGTATGTGAGCTGTTTAAAAACTTTGCCTAGTGTGTCGTTGTAGAATAGTTTTTCGAAGTCGTCCATGCTGGTTTCGTCTTCTACGAGGAAGGCGTCGTCTAGTGGCTGTGTGTCTATGCCTTTTTTGTATTTACCTAGCAAATGGTATTTCATCCTGGATTTGATGTGTGCGAGTGCGTGTGCGCCTTTTTTGATGTCGAAGTCTTTGAGTGCTTCGAGGGCGACGACTCTGAGTTCTTGGATTAAATCTTCTACTTCTTTGTAGTTTGGGTAGTAGCGCCTGATCTGCGCGAGCATGAGTGGTTTGAGTGCTTCTATGACCTCTGTGGCTACGCTTCCATTTTCCTGATAGATTTCTGCTATTTTGTCAAAATTAATTTTCATCTTCTGTCCTCCTTTTCATTTTCTTAAGCTTATTGTAGCGACTTGTGCATGTGTTTGGCAAACTCTACCTCTTGCATAAATATTGGAACTCTCTGCAATTTTTAGACATTTCGCATATAAATTGGACGTTTGTGTGCGCAGCTTCCATTATTATGGTGTTTATATGCGCGGGAAATATTACTCTGTTTTTGTATATATTAAGTGTAGGGCGAAAAGCTCTGGATGAAAGGGGGTGAATATTGTGAGTAAGGTAAGTGTAAAGGTTTTCTTTACTAATGAGCTTAACGGTGTTAAGAGAAATCTTTCTAGAACTGTTAACTATGTTAATAGTACTGCTTCGAATGATGATCTTGGCGCTTTTAAGGGTGCATTTTCTGCGCTTTTAGGTAAAGAGGTTAAAAGGGCTGTTAAGATCTCTGTTGAGGAATTATAGGTCTAAGCTATGTTTTTAGAAAGGGGGTGAAATGATGAAAAGATTACAAATGAAGTTCAAATGTGAGGACGGTAAGGCATATAACATGTCTCTACAAAATCCTAAGGACGGCATCCTTGCTAAGGATGTTAAGGACGCTTTCCAAACTATTCTTGAAAAGAAACTTATCGTGAATAAGGATGGAAGTGAAGTTAACGCGTTAGAAGGAGCGAAAATTGTGACAACATCTGTTGAAACTCTATTTTAATTGATACTCATGTCGATAAAATAAAATAGTGCAGGTAATTAAGGGGGGTTCATATCGAAAGATATGGGCTCTCTTTTTTATTTCGCGTTCGATTTGCACATCGAAAATTGTTTTCCTTCGCTTGCTCGTCTACGAAAACTGATAATTTCTAAGCTTACTCACCTGTGGTCTCATATTCGTTCGCTTCGCTCAGCTAGATGAGCCCACGGCTGGTTCGTTGCGCTAAGAAATTAAGGCAGTTTTCTCCGAATGCTGCGCTCGTGAAAATCAATTTTTTCACTAAAGTCATCTTTATCAAGTCGCTTCGCGTAGCGTAAAGGTTCACGTCCATTTATGGACGGGGGTTCTTCACTAAATGTGATGAGGAAGCAATGAGTTGTCGACATTTTGTCGACGACTGGGAAAATTTATAAAAAAGTATTGACAAATGTTTAACATATGTTATAATAGACTTGTAAGGAGGATTCCTTATGAAGAGTTATAACTCAAGGGAGCTAATCAAAGAGGCTAAGAAGCGAGGCTTTGTGTTAATTAGAGTGAATGGTAGTCATCATATTTTCAAAAATTATGATACTGGAGCTATTCTTAATATACCTCATCCAAGAGATGGGTTCAAAGCTGGAACTTTAAAGAGCATTTTGAAAACTTTGGGGATGTAAATCTCCTTTGCTCCCCCACTTGTTAAAGGAGTGTTTACATGAAAAAACAAGATAGTGTAACTTATTTAGCTATTTTTAGCAAGGAAAGTGACGGTGGCTACTCTATTGACGTGCCTGCGATTGAGGGAGCATATACATGCTCGGACACATTTGAAGAGGGCATAGCTAATGCACAAGAGGTCATAGGTCTTTGTCTATACGATGAAGAAAACGAAAAAATTGAGTACCCAGACGATATTGATATTGATGAGCTTGATCTTGAAGAAGGCGACTTAGCTGTTTATGTCAATGTTTATTTGCCATATCAATTCTCTTTGGTGAAGGAAGTATACAAGAACAAGATGGTGACACTACCAACTTGGCTTGAAGCGCTTGCAAAAAATAAGAATATTAATTTTTCAAGGGTTTTGACTGAAGGCTTGAAGAAGGAATTGAATATTAAGTAGTTATTATTGAGAGCTGAAAGGCTCTCTTTTTTTAACTTTATCAATATTATATATAGCTAATAAATATCTTGCACGCTTTAGGACTTTGTGGTATAATAGCAACGACAATTCTAAAAGGAGAGGATTACATGAGAAGTAATAAGAAAGCTATAATATTAGCACTAATCATGTGCCTAAGTATATTCATGAGTTTCGGCCAAGCTGTAGTAAAGGCTGGCCCATCCATAGACTTTGGCACTAGCACAAAGGAAGTCATCTTCATGGTTGACAGAAGCATGGCAACTGGCAAGGAAAGACTTGCTGAAATAAAAAACGAAATCAATGAGCTTAGCGAAAAGCTTATTGAGAGCGACTCTAATCTAAGTGTTTCACTAATCTACTTCAACGGTAGAGCAGAAACTCTAGTAGAGAAGGTAAAGGATGCAGCGCTTATCAAAAACGCGAAGACTCCAGAGTTTGCACTAGGTTTTTCAAATCCGATCGCAGCCATCGAAAAAGCGAGAGCCATCGAAAAGGCTGATAAAAACTACCTTGTGCTTTACACATCGAGCTACCCAGCAATTGGCCCAATCAGAGCAGATGGTCCATACACAAGTCGCGACCACTTCTACTTCAGAAATGCGAACGCGCTTAAAAACACAGCCGATGAGCTAGGAAGTGATTACGACTTAATCACAGTTCTTGACATGGCTCGTTTGAACAACAAAGACTACGCTTTCACTAAGAAACTTTATACTGAATTATCCAAGAGAACTTATCTAAATGGTGATTCTAAGGGTATCCTTGACTATGTTCATGGCGGCGCTGCTATAGACAAAGTAAGTGAAGATAAAAGACCTATAGTCTTCGTTCCGGGCATTGCAGGAAGCGAGTTATACTCCATTGACGAAAAATACGTAAAGGGCGAAGAACGCAAAACTGGCATGATCTCATCTGATAAAGAATTTATTGGCAAGAGAATCTGGATCCCACTTGGATACGGAAAGTCTGAGCTAAGTGAGCTTCTTAATATAAAAAACAATGCATACGGACTGCAAGAAGGCGACCTTAGATATGCTAAGTTAATAACAAGACACACTGGACCTGCGGCATCATACACTTTGCTTATAGATGCGCTTATCAAGCACTTCCCAGATAGACCGGTATATCTATTCTCATACGATTGGAGAAAGTCTAACGAAATTACAAGCGAAAAACTTGATGCCTTCATCGACAGCATTAACGAAGGTGGAAAATTAAAGGTTGACCTTATCGCGCACAGCATGGGCGGCCTTGTATCAAGCCACTACCTAGCTAAGCACGATGACAAGGTAGATAAATACATCTCCTTCGGTACACCATACGAGGGTGCGCCGCACGCTTACAACGAAATGACTAACGGCAACATCTTAGGAGGTATCGCGGACTTTTTCCTAAACAACCTCCTTAACATAGACAGCAAGGTTGTTCAAGACTACGACGGACTTCTTGAGCTATATCCAACAAAGAAGATGCTTGATAAGTATCCATACCAAGTTGTGATGAACCAAAAGCAGCTTGATAGCGAGCTTTTAAAGAACAATTTTGTGACATACGACTCACTTGTGAACAAGCTTCACCTAACATTTGCCTCGAGAAGCCTTGGATCAGATGACGTTCAAGAGCAAATGCAAGCATACTTAGGAAGTGAAAGATTCACTGAGTTCTTAAGACGTGCACAAGCTTACAGAGCAATGGGCAGCATGGACGAAAGCGTTTACATGCTTCATAGACCAAATTCCATGTTCATAGTTGGAGAGGGCATGGATACTCAAGTTAGCGGCTACTACACAGAAAACGTAAGTGGTCTTAGCAAGGTTAAAAAGCTTATGACTAAGGAAGGCGATGGCCTAGTTCCGCTATACTCAGCAACTATGGGTATGGAGCTTGACGAGATGCCAGAAGAGCTTAGATCAAAGTTCAAAGTTGTTAATGGCAACCACATGGGTATACTTATGGACGCTAAGTGCCTTGATATGATGTGTCACTTCTTATTAGGAAGATAATTCAATAGTATAGGTAATGAAGGGAGCTGTATCGTGATGTGTACCCAAAAAACTGGACACATTAATATTTAGTT
>UMIY01019769.1_pt1 | contig 28126 bp, 34 predicted proteins | sample 1965921 | NCBI WGS metagenome assembly UMIY01 (sample SAMEA4836134, study PRJEB28245) | human gut metagenome | biome: gut microbiome; material: fecal sample | place: Denmark | collected 2008
GATGAAAAGAAGTTTTGTCTCTTGCAAGTATTAAGATACCGGAGAGTTGTTAAGCAAACCAGCAGGAATTGTTACAAAAGTCTTAAATCCTGCCGGGAAATTTTTTACTGCCGCTTCCCATCCCGCATCCCGGCGAAAAAGGCCGTAAGCACCTCCCGGCAGTCCGCGCCCAGGATACCCCCCACCAGGGCAGGTCGATTGGGGAAGGACTCCATAAAGAGGTTCGTCACACCGCCGCAGGCGCCGAAGGCCTCGTCCCGGGCGCCGTACCACACCCGGCGGATCCGGGCGTTGAGGATGGCCCCGGCGCACATGGGACAGGGCTCCAGCGTCACATACAGCTCACAGTCCTCCAGCCGCCAGGTGCCCAGGCGCTCGTTGGCCTGGGCGATGGCCTCCATCTCCGCGTGGGAGGCGGTGGCCTGCTTTTCCTCCCGCCGGTTGCGGCCCCGACCCACAATCTCGCCGTTCCGGACGATGACGCAGCCCACGGGGACCTCCCCCGCAGCCGCGGCCTGCCGGGCCAGCTCCAGGGCACAGGCCATGAAGCGCTCCTGTTCCGTCTGCATGAAATTTCCTCCTGCCGTATGAAATCTGGCATATTTGTCCAAACTCCCCGTAGAAATAAAGCAGGAGGGACGCTGCCATGAAACCTGTTCGATCATCCAAAAAAGCCCGGCCCGACCCGGAGCTCATCATCCTGCGCTCCGAGCTGCTGGAGGCCCAGGGGGATCTGGCCCAGGCCTACCGCCAGTTCAACCAGGCTCTGGACCCGGAGCTGGTGGAGTCCTGCATCTATCAGATCAGTGCCGTCAAAGCCCGCTGCAACTACCTGATCCGGGCCATCAAGGAGCGCAGCCCCGAAGCGGCTGCGGCGGTGCGTCTGGAGGGGGAGAGCGTATGGACCTGAATCAAAAGATCCTGGCCGCCTTGCTGGCGGCCTTCTTTCTCATTGCCCTGATCCGCATTTTCAGCGCACCTTTGCGCCTGGCGGTGCGGCTGCTGGGCAACACGCTGCTGGGCTTCGTGGCACTGTGGGCGGTGAACATGACGGCGGGCATCACCGGGCTGGCCCTGGGGCTCAATGTGTGGAACGCCCTGGTGATCGGGGTGCTGGGCCTGCCGGGGTTCGTTTTGCTGCTGCTGGCCCAGTGGGTTCTCTAGTACATACATCAAAGCTCGCTGCCGTCAGCGGCAAGGAAACTCGTATCAGCGTAAAAGCCTGTGGCCGACCCCTGAAACTCCAGCAGGGTCAATGACGGCTCTCCTGCAACTGTCACTGTTTCCCGCTGCTGCTCTTTTCCCACGGCAAACAGCACCTGGATCTGTGCCAAATCAGGGTCTTCATTCCAGACCGCGAAATAGACTGTGTTGTCTTTCCCCGCTCTCAGGAAGTCGGAATAAATCCTCCTGCCCGGCCCGGAAGGGTACAGATTCTCCAAGATATGCCCTTCATAATTCCCCTGCCCGTTGCGGCGGAAGCGGACTACATACCGCTCATCCGGCCGCTTGGTCTCCAGGCGGAACACCACGAAACGGTCTGCCCCCACATCCTCCACCGCCAGGATCTCCACATGGTCCCCCAGGAGCCGCCCCTCATGGACGGCCAGGTAACGCTCGATGGAGGCGGGATCGTTGCCGTAGACCGTGGGCACGTAGCTGGCGGAAAATATAAGCACAACGAAACTAAAGAAGAGAAAAAACCATCGTTCGCCTGTATTTCGGGACATTTCCGTCACCTCCCGCCAAAAAGTTGATTGTGAGCATTTGCGAGATATCACGAGAAAACTGGAGATTTTAAAAGCTTTATCCGGTGTAAATTAAATTCTTGTTGACACTGCTGTTTCCTTATGGTATAAGTATTCTTGCTCCGATTTTAACCCGGAGCTCTTGATTTGTAAAGCGAATACAAATATATCATACGGAGGAAACACCATGTCCACTTTTATGGCAAACAAGGCCAACATCGAGCGTAAGTGGTACATCCTGGACGCTGCCGGCAAGCCCCTGGGCAAGACCGCTGTCCGGGCTGCCGATCTGCTGCGCGGCAAGACCAAGCCCACCTACACTCCCCACGCCGACTGCGGCGACAACGTCATCATCATCAACGCCGGCAAGGCTGTCCTCACCGGCAACAAGGGCACCCAGAAGATCTATCGCACCCACTCCGGCTGGGTGGGCGGCCTGAAGGAGACTCCCTACCGCATTCTGATGCAGGAGAAGCCCGAGGTTGCCATGCGTGTGGCCATCAAGGGCATGATGCCCAAGAACACCGTCAGCAAGGACTCTCTCAAGCGCCTGCACATCTACGCTGACGCCAACTACGAGCAGCAGGCTCAGAAGCCCGTCGCTCTGGACGTGGAATAAGGAGGAAGTTAGAGCATGTATCAGTCCAAGAAGCCTTACCTGTACGGCACCGGCCGCCGGAAGTCCTCCGTGGCCCGCGTTCACCTGTTCCCCAACGGCACCGGCTCCATCACCATCAACGGCCGGGACATCGACGATTACTTCGGCCTGGACACCCTGAAGATGGTGGTCCGTCAGCCCCTGGAAGCCACCGGCAACACCGGCAAGATGGACATCGTGGCCACCGTTACCGGCGGCGGCGTCTCCGGCCAGGCCGGCGCTCTGCGCCACGGCATCGCCCGGGCCCTGCTGCTGGCCAGCGAGGATAACCGTCCCATCCTGAAGAAGGCCGGTTTCCTGACCCGCGATCCTCGTATGAAGGAGCGCAAGAAGTACGGCCTCAAGGCTGCCCGTCGCGCTCCCCAGTTCTCCAAGCGCTGATCTCACTGCGGAAGTGTTCAAAATCCCCGAAAGCCAAAAGCTTTCGGGGATTTTTGCGTCTAAATAGTTGATATGACTTGACGTAATTTGAAAGAAGACAGCCAACTTTACCTCTTTTTCTATGGGTTAAATGGTGGACAACCGCTCTAAAATGAGTGGTTGTGGGTTAAAAACAGGACAAGCAAAGAGCGATTTTGGGCGTATGAAAGAGCGGTTTTTGTCCCCTCAAAAATATGTTTTCTATAAAAGCTTTTTGTCTAAATTTGACCTAATCTGAATAAAAGAGAATCAATTTATTCGTTAAGTGCTCAGTATTCACATAAGTATACCATATTCGCAATATGCAATAACAGTTTCTCTTTATTCGAGATATGGCTTTAAGTACATATCAAAATGATTCAATAGGTCTCGAGATGTCATATCGGGTCTCCACATAAAATAGTTTTTATCAAATTTATCAAACCAAAATGCAATCTCCCTGTTGCGCTTCGGATCACGAGTTATGTCTCCCTCAAGAACAACCCAAAATGGCAGAATATCTTCTGAGGTAATTCCACCTATTTTGCGGTAAGCTTTTATGAGCCCAGGAGTAAACAGTTTACACATTCTTTCATGTGCATTACCTCGACCATCATTTGGCTTTTTCCCTTCTACCCAACCATCTTGTCTTTTGATTTCGCCAAATAAAATTTTACCGGTTCGTTTATTTGTAATTGAAAAATCAGGCGAGACACCCCAACCTCTTTTTTTAGCAGCTTCCATGGTTTTCGCATCTGGACAATAAATTTGAGATAAAGTCTCGTCAGATAAGATAACGCCTTCATATAGATGCTTTAGTTGCTTCGGGTGTTCGCTGAAAACATAATCTGTACCTTTAAAAGCTTCTCTAAAAACTTTATATAAGTCTTTTTCAGCAACTCCAGCCCGCCCACCTGGTCCGGAGTCTGTTTGCCAATTTTCTCTTCCGCTAAGTGCCTTTTTGCCCATAACAATCCTCCTATAGTCCTTTAAATAATTCTTCAAGTGAAATATTTAGTCCATTTGCAATTTTTTCAATATTATTTAATGATATGTTGCGTTTTCCACTTTCAACAGAAGCATAATATGTTCTATCCATCTCAATAGACAGTGCAAATTTTTCTTGACTGAGACCTTTTTCATTTCTCAACAATTTGATGCGTTGCCCAAATCTTACGGTTATCATTTCATTCACCTCATTAGTAGCATTCTATAAATCGGATGCTTTTAAGGCAACGGATTATAAGTAACAATTTTGTTGACTTTAAATACGGAATAAGCTAAACTATTAATATAAAAAGTGACAGGAGGGAATATAATGTCGGAAGTAAAAGCTGATATTACAGCTTATTCTTTATATAGTAAACAAGCACAATCACGAACGAAAATTAACCCTCTAGAAGAAATCTATCCAAGCCTTCCAAATAAAAAGTATCAAGTGATTTATGCCGATCCCCCATGGGATTATGGTGGAAAAATGCAATACGATAAAACTACAATAAAAGATGAAAATATTGGTTTTGAAAAAAAGATTTTTATTAGCTCAGCTACATTTAAATATCCTACTTTAAAAATGAAACAGCTAAAGCAACTTGATGTGAACTCCATTGCTGCCGATGACTGTATACTCTTTTTATGGACCACAGGGCCACAATTAGCTAATGCAGTAGAATTAGGAGCGGCATGGGGATTTGAATATAAAACAGTTGCCTTTGTATGGGATAAAATGATTCATAATCCTGGAAGATATACACTTTCTCAAACCGAGTTTGTTCTTGCATTTAAGAAAGGTAAATTTCCGACACCTCGTGGAGCGAGAAATATAAGGCAGTTATTAGCTGTTCCAAGAGGAAAACATAGTGAAAAACCTGTTGAGGTCATAGATGGAATTACAAGAATGTTTCCATCTCAAGATAAAATAGAATTGTTTGCAAGAAAGAATTACGTAGGTTGGGATAATTGGGGGCTAGAAATTCCAGGCTCAAAAGTTGAAATTTTAACAGGTAATTCAGCTGATACAGAAAATATGACTCAATCAAACTTAGCCTAGGCTTCGATGTAACACCGCACCTGTTGCGGCATACCTACATCACCAATCTTCTGTATGCTGGCGTTACTCCCAAGACGGTCCAATATCTTGCTGGACATGAAAACAGCAAGACAACTATAGGCATCTACGTCAGAATGAAGTACAATAAGCTGGAGGAACTTTTCGGAGTGATAAATTCCGTATTTCAACAGGCTGTCCCCACCTAAAAGTGGCCTATTTTTGGGGGGTAAGGAATAGGACAACCGAGGCACTAATGCTCAAAAAACGAAACACCAAGGGAAATTGGCATATGAACTGTTTTAGTACGGCCTCAAGGCTGCCCGTCGCGCTCCCCAGTTCAGCAAGTGCTGAGTGTTCTCTCCGCATTTTCAACAGGCCGCCCAGATGGGCGGCCTGTTTTTTCTGAAAGCCCTCCCCACCGCAACGCAAGAAGACCGCCGCCCAAAAGGGCAGCGGTCTTCTTGTTTTCTGCGCTGAAATTATGTATAGGAGCGCTCCACCTTCACCACGGCGTAGTAGTTGCCGTCCAGGGCACGGACGGCGGTCTTGATCTTTCTCTCCACCTCTTCATCGCTCAGGCGGAAGCCAAAGGGCACCACCGCGTCGAAGATGAGGTTGGTGTGGGTAGGGCCGGAGACCATGCGGAAATCATGGATATTGATATCGTCATCGATGCAGTGGATCAGATCGGCCACCCGCTCCCGGGTCTCCTCCGTAATGCCGTCATCGGTGACGATGGGATCCATGTGGATGACGGCCTCACAGCCCAGCTTCTCCCGCAGCTCGTTTTCCACGTTGTCGATCTCGTCATGGAGCTCCAGCACATTCTCGGAGGCGGAGACCTCCGCGTGGAGGGAGATCATCACCCGGCCGGGGCCGTAGTCGTGAACGATGAGGTCGTGGATGCCGATGATGCCCTTGTGGGCCATCACCAGATCCCGGATGCGGCCCACAAATTCCGCCGTGGGCGGCGTGCCCAGCAGGGGATCCAGGGTATCTCGGGCGGCACCGATACCCGACCAGAGGATGAAACAGGCCACCAGAATACCGCACCAGCCATCGATGCGCAGGCCGGTGAAGTGGCCCACCAATGTGGCGGCCAGCACCGCGGTGGTGGCTACACAGTCGCTGAGGGAATCCATGGCGGTGGCCTCCATGGCGGTGGAGCCCAGCTTCTTGCCGATACGCTTGTTATAGAGGAACATGTAGAGCTTCACAGCAATGGACACGCACAAAATACCCACGATCAGGGGGCTGAAATCCACCTCCTCGGGATGGAGGATCTTCTCCAGAGAAGACTTGCCCAGCTCCACGCCCATCAGCAAAATCAGCATGGATACCACCAGGCCGGAGAGGTACTCCATCCGCCCGTGGCCAAAGGGATGGTGGGTATCCGGCTTCTGCCCCGCCAGCTGGAAGCCCAGCAGCGTCACCACCGAAGACCCTGCGTCCGAGAGGTTGTTAAAGGCATCCGCCGTGATGGCGATGGAGCCGGAAAGGGCACCGGCGAAGAACTTTCCGGCAAAGAGCAGGACGTTGAAGAAGATGCCCACCGCACCGCAGAGGATGCCGTAGGCCTTGCGGATCTCCGCCTCCTCCCGGCCCTCCTGCCGGATCAGCAGCCGCCCAAGCAGCGTAACCACGATTCATCAGATCCTTTCTGCGGGGCAAGAGCGCCCCAAGTCTTGCGGGCGGTTTTGCCCCGCCCGGAAAAAGCGTTTTGTAGGGAGATAACAAAGGGGGATCAGGTATACCAGCACCGCCCAGGGCACTGCCTCCAGTCCCACCCCCAGCATGTGGAGGGGCACCGTCAGGGCGATACTCCAGGGGATGAGCCCGGCGATGGTAACGCCGGAGTTGGCGATGTCCATGGCCAGCTCCCGCCGAGAGGCCCCCCGTCGGCGGTAACATTCTCCCATCAGCTGGGCATCCAGCATCACCGTCACCGCCTGGTTGCAAAAGACCGCCAGCACCCCGATGCTCACCAGGGCTGTGGCGGGAAACAGTCCCACCCGGTCCGCCAGACGCTCCGCCCAGGCCTCCGCCGGGGCTAGGGCATGGATGCCCTCCAGGATCCCGGCGTACAGGCTGGTGAGGAACACCACGGCAGAGGACTCCACCATGGACACCACGCCGCCGCCGGAGAGGATGGCCGCCAGCTCCTGAGAGTCCGGCACATAGCCCAGCAGGGCCGCCCGCAGCGCCTCCCAAAGAGGCAGGCCCTGCAGGAGTACCGTCAAAGCCAGAGCCGCCAGGGCGCTGAGGGCCATGGCCTTCTTCACGGGAATGCGGAACAGGGGCAGCACCAGCATCAGTGCCGCCGGAAGGAGCACATACCACTGCAGGGAAAAACCCTCCGAGAGGGCGGCGAGCACCGCCGGGTCCACCGAGGCGATGGGGTGGCGTACCGACAATGCAGCGTAGATCCCCACGGAGAGCACCGTCGGCAGTGCGGCGGTGCGCAGCATCTCCCGGACGTTGCCGTAGAGATCCGTTTTCGTGACGGCGGCCACCAACGACGCGCAGGAGGACATGGGAGAGCACCGGTCCCCGAAATACGCCCCGGAGAGGACGGCCCCCGCCGTCACCGCCAGGTCCACCCCGCCGGAGCGGGCCAGAGTGATGAGCACCAACCCCGCGGTGCCGGTGACGCCGTAGCTGGTACCCAGCACAAAGGAGAGGGCCGCCGACAGCAAAAACGCCGCCGCCACAAATGCGGCAGGCGGGATGGCCCGCAGGCCATAGTAGAGGAAGAAGGAGATGGTGCCGGAGGCACGCCACAGGGCCGTCACCGCACCGATGATCAAAAAGACCGGCACCACGATCAAAGCCTCCCGGCCCTTTTCCCAGGCCATGGCGGCCACCTGCCGGGGCTGATAGCCCCGCCGCAGGGCCAACAGGGAAAAGAGCACCAACCCCAGACTCAGGGCCCACACCAAGCTGTGTCCCGTGACGAGGCAGGTGCCCACCCCCAATAAAAACAGGGCAAAACAGGGGATCATACCTTCCTCCCGGGGATCTGCAGCTTCATATGGCAGCACAGGTCATCCAGATCCCCATCGGTGACGGCGGGGATCCGCAGCCGGGCGCCGCAGTCCCGGCAGATGAGGTCCACCGCGCCCCGGCGGATCTCCATACCGTAGCGATCCGAGCCGCAGCCGCAGGTAATGCCCCTTGGCCGGGCCGCGATCTCCTTGAGCTCCGAGAGGACCTCATACATGATGACGCTGTCCACAAAGGCCTCCTGGCCCTCCTCATCCTGCTGCTTTTCCTTCTGGGCCAGGATGGCCAGCTCCCGCAGATGCTTCTCCACGGTGCCCTCGTCTCCCACAAAGCAGCAAAACTGCTTGGTCTTGGAGCAGCCCAGGGCGGTAGCCCCCTTCAAAATCTGCTCCGGGCGACAAACCGCCTCGTGGGTCTCCCCGCAGATGCCGCAGGGCACATAAATATGATAACGCTCCCCGTCAAACTCCACCCGAAGGGCACTCTCGCCGCACGCGCACTCGATCTCGGCGTTGGAGGCCTCCAGGGCAAACACCGAACGGGCCGCCATCACCGTCTTGCCGCACTTGGGGCAAAGGTAGCCGAAAGAACGCATCTCCTCGCTCATTGTATGCACCTCTCTTGTGAAACTGGACTTCTCCATTAAATGAAAATTATAGCACGGGAAAAATGCCATGTACAGCGTTTTTTGAAACATTAGGCGCTGCTAACCGTCTTGACAGCCATATTTCCGCCTGTTACCATAAGAAAAAGGGGGCAAAAAAATGGAGATCCTGATTCTGCTCATCAACATCATGCTGATGGTCTTCTGCGGCAAGCTGGGACAGGCAAAAGGCTACCATTTTGTTCTCTGTCTGGTAGCTGGTTTCTTTTTCAGTTTCATTGCCCTGATCGTCATTTTGCTGCTGCCGGATCTGACGGAGCAGCAAGCCGAAGAGGACCTGCGGGAACAGCGCCACAAGGAAGAGGTGGACGCGCTGAAAGACCGCATCGCGGCCCTGGAACGTATGCAGCCTGTTTCACAGGCAGACCCCCAGCCGGAACCTCCCCAGGTACCGCCGGCCCCACCGGGTACACCGGTGCACTTTTCCTCCCGCACCAAAGAAATCATCGCCTGTCCCCGGTGCGGCAAACGCCAGCGGGGAGACCGGGATCTGTGCTATTCCTGTAAGGCTCCGTTTGTGTATGATGAAGAAGACTCCTCACAAATCCAATCCTGACCGATCCGAAGCCCGGCATCAGCCGGGCTTCATATTTTTTCCCGTTTCGGGCAACCTAGGGAAAATCCATGACAGCGAGGTGTCCGGAAAATGGAAACAAAATGTCTGGGCCGTCAGACCGTAGCCCTGGCCCACCCGCCCTCCGTCCTCTCCTTCGCCTGCATCGGCGGGAAATTCGAGGCCCAGGGGCCTCTGGCAAAGGGGTTTGACGCTCTTTGCAAGGACTCCTTCTTTGGAGAAAAAACCTGGGAAAAGGCGGAGTCCACCATGCAGGCCCAGGCGCTGGGCAAGGCACTGGAAAAAGCCGGGCTGAAGCCGGAGGATCTGGACATCGTGCTGGCGGGGGACCTTCTCAACCAGTGCATCGGCACCTCCTTCTGCCTGCGGGACTTTGCCGTTCCCTTTTACGGGCTCTACGGCGCCTGCTCCACCATGGGGGAATCTCTCTCCCTGGCAGCGCTGCTCATCGACGGCGGCTTCTCCCAAACTGCCGCCGCCATGACCTCCTCCCACTACTGCACTGCCGAGCGGCAGTACCGCATGCCGGTGCCCTACGGCAACCAGCGTCCCCCCACGGCTCAGTGGACGGCCACCGCCTCCGGCTGCACCATCCTGGGCCGGGAAGGCCCGGGGCCCTACGTCACCCACGTCACCCGGGGGAAGATCGTGGACAAGGGCATTGCCGACGCCAACAACATGGGCGCTGCCATGGCTCCCGCCGCCTACAACACCCTCTCCGCCTTCTTCCGGGAGACCAAAACCTCCCCCAAAGACTTTGACCGTATCTTCACCGGAGACCTGGGGGAGCTGGGCCACAGCATCGTGCTGGACTGGTTCCGCCAGGACGGCGTGGATCTCTCCGCCAACTATTTTGACTGCGGGCTGCTGCTCTACGACCGGGAAAAACAGGACATGCACGCCGGAGCCTCCGGCTGCGGCTGCTCCGCCGCGGTACTCAACGGCTATATCCTCCCCCAGCTGCGCGCCGGGGTATGGCAGCGGGTGCTTTTTGCCCCTACGGGGGCCCTGCTCTCCCCTGTCTCCTCCGGCCAGGGAGAGAGCATCCCCGGCATCTGCCACGCCGTATGTCTTTCCGCCCAGCGCTAAAAAGCTGCATCATCAGGAGGTCTCATATGGAATATCTCAACGCCTTTCTCTGCGGCGGCATTCTCTGTGCCATCGGGCAGCTGCTCATCGACAAAACCACCCTGACCCCCGCCCGCATCCTCACAGGCTACGTGGTGGCGGGGGTGCTGCTCAGCGCCCTGGGGATCTACGACCCCATCGCCAAATGGGGCGGGGCCGGGGCCACGGTGCCCCTGACAGGCTTCGGCCACTCCCTGGCCCAGGGCGTGGAAAAGGCGGTGGCGGAACAGGGCTGGCTGGGCGTCCTCACCGGCGGCCTCTCCGCTACAGCCGGTGGCATCGCGGCAGCCGTGGTGGCCGGCGTCATCGTGGCAGCCCTCTTCCGTCCCGGGGACAAACGGTAACAGTCCCGGTGGATTTTGTCATCCTTTTGTTGTTCCTTCCAGCGGGGAACCTGTTATACTGTCGGTAACGACAAAAACCGACAGGAGGTTCCCTTATCATGATCCGCCGAATGCTTTCCCTGCTGTTGGCCCTGCTGCTGATCTCATCCCTGGCCGCCTGCGGCGGCACGGCCTCCTCCGGAGATGACGGAGAGAAGACGCCAGGTTCTGCCCAGGAAGATATCCCGGAAGAGGAGGCCCCGCCGGAGCCGGAGCCCTATACCATCTGCGATCCCACCGTCATGCCGGAGGGCGGTACCCGGGACGGCGTCACCTACGCGGCCTATGACGGCATTGTGGAGCACCTGTTTTTCCACCCGGTGGTGGCCTATCCGGAGCTGGCCTTTGACGGCGACAGCGAGGCAAACGGCATCGACGACTATATGGTAACGGCCGATGAGTACCGCAAGATCCTCCAGAGCGTCTACGACCGGGGCTACATCCTGGTGGATATCGCCGACGTATGGAGCGAGGTCACCGGCGAGGACGGCACCGCCAAAATGGTGCGCAACACCTTGTACCTGCCGGAGGGGAAAAAGCCCCTGATCCTCTCCTTCGATGACACCAATTACTACGAATACATGCTCTCCAACGGCTTCACCTGGAAGCTCATCATCGGGGAGGACGGCAAGATCGCCTCCTGGGGCAAGGATCCCCAGGGAAACGAGGTGGTCTCCCGGGATCTGGACGCCATCCCCATCCTGGACAAGTTCGTGGAGGAGCATCCGGACTTCTCTCCTTTCGGCGCCAAGGGCTGCCTGAGCCTCACCGGCTACGAGGGCATCCTGGGCTACCGCACCCAGACGGACACCAAGAGCTGGACGCAGGCCCAGGAAGAAAACCGTCAGAAGGAGCGGGAAGCCGTCAAGCCCATCATTGCCGAGCTCAAGCGCACCGGCTGGACCTTCGGCAGCCATAACCGGGGCCATATCCGCCTGGGGGGCAGCAAGAGCATGGAGGTCATCCAGGCAGATACCCAGCGCTGGTTTGACGAGGTGGGCAGCCTGGTAGGCCCCACCAATGTGCTGTTCTATCCCCACGGGGAGCGCCCCGACGGGGACGACTGGCACCAGACCGGCCCCATCTTGCGGTATCTCCAGAGCCAGGGCTTCCGGATCTTCTGCTCTGTGGGGATCAACAGCTTCAGCTACATCAAAAAGGACATCAGCGCCGTCATCTGCGACCGGCTCCACCCGGACGGCACCACCCTCCGGGGCACCGACAAGGTTCTGGGCTGGTACAGCCAGTTCTACGACGCCCGGGACATCATTGATCTCACCGTCCGGCCGGACCGGGGCGTCCGGTGGACGCCCAAAAGCGCCTCTTAACCGTACAGGAAAGGAGAAGTACCATGACCGAATCTCAGCTGTGCGCCGCCGCCGTGGCCATGCTGGAGCGGGCCTACTGTCCCTACTCCCGCTTCCCGGTGGGAGCCGCTCTGGAGTGCACCGACGGGAGCGTCTTCACCGGCTGCAACATTGAAAACGCCGCCTACTCCCCCTCCATCTGCGCCGAGCGCACTGCTGTGGCCAAAGCCGTCAGCGAGGGGCACCGGGACTTCCGGCGCATCGCCATTGCCGGCACCGGGGAGGATTTCTGCGTCCCCTGCGGCGTATGCCGCCAGGTGCTCTCGGAGTTTGCGCCGGATCTGGAGATCATCGCCCTCAACGGTCGGGGCGAGCAGCGCCGCTTCACCCTCCGGGAGCTGCTGCCCCACAGCTTCGGCCCCGCCAACCTGGAACACGCCGGAACATAACCGCATCAAAAAAGCAACGCCCGCGCCAACATGGCGCGGGCGTTTTTTCATATCACCACTTACCGGGCCCGGAAGATGCGGACAAGCCAGTAGGCCATATTCCCAAATACCGCGGCCAGCACCACCGGCAAAAACCACACCGGCAAAGGACGGGCCAGGGCGCACCAGAGGGTGATCCAGGCGAACATCACCATAACCAGCAGCTTCAAGGTGCTGAGCATATGGCCCAGCAAGGCGTATACCTGCTCCCGGTTCTCCGCCGTCACCTTGACCCCGGTATTCCAGGCGCTGGGGAACTGCTCCACCACCGTCAAGAGACCATACAGCAGCCAGGCGATCACCGGCAGGATCAGCAGCTCTGCCTTGGTGCCCCAGCGGTCGATCTCCCCGGCGGCGTTGTAGTGCATGGGTACTTCCGCAGGAATCTGCTTCCAGTATCCGGCCAGAAAAACCACGGTGCCCACCAGCACCAGCAAACTCAACCGGTTCATCAGCTTATCCAGAGGATGCTTGTTCAAGACCGCCGCCCTCCTTCCCGCATTCTGGCCTCAGCATAGCACACCCCACAGGTTCGCGCAAGGACGGCAAAACGGCGGCGGAAAAACCGCCGCCGTACAGTTTATACCAGCTTTTCAAAATAGTAAAAGGTACCGTCCTCACCGCTCCTGCGCATACAGGACGAGAGCATCTTGTAGGACGCCTGGTTCTCCTTGTAGCACTTGGCTACTACCCGGGTCAGATGGACTTTATACAGCGCCCAGTCTGCCACGGCAGCAAAGGCCTCGGTGCCGTAGCCATGTCCGGCGTGGGCGGTGTCGATCCGGCAGCCCAGCTCCGCGCCGCCCCGGTAGTCGAAGCGGTAGAGCACCGCCTCGCCGATGAGCGTCCCGTCCAGCCGGACGGCAAAATTGACAGCCAGGCGGTTTTCAAAGTCCCGGTTGGCCACATCGAAGAAGCTGCGCTCCTCCACCGGGCCGCCCAGGCCGCCCACATCGTCATAGCCCCACCAGCGGTTGCGCTCCCCGTCCAGAACCAGGGCGTTGTAGGCGGGGATGTCCTCCTGGCGCAGCGCCGAAAGGGTCAGACGCTCCGTCTTCAGCTCCGGAATAGAGGAGACATGGCGCAAAAGCTCATTCTGCGGCTCAAAGCGGTACTTGGGGGCCAGCTTGGCAGGGCCGTACTGGAGCTTGGAGGTCCGAAGCCCGCGGTCGGCAGCGTCGTCCTCCCGGTTGATCCACTGGCAGCCGTCCCCGAACTCTCCGGCAAAGGCCTGCACCAGGGTGGGATAGACCCCGGTATAGGAGTAGAGGGCCTTCTCAATGTGGATGATCAGGGTCTCGCCGCATTTTTCCGCCAGGGACAGGGCAATGAGCTTCTCCCCGTCGAACATGCCCCCCGCCAGGAAGCAGGGCTTGCCCACCAGCTTCAGCATCCCCTGGGCCAGCTTCAGCTCGTCCATGGCCTTGGCGTTGTCCCCCTTGGGGAACTCCGCCTCATAATCCCTCCAGAACTGATCGATGAGGGCCGTGTCCGCCGCCGTCAGCGGGCGGAAATAGGCATCCGGCCACTTGGAGCGGAACTTGTTGATATGATTGCGCTGCCCGGAGTAGCGCCGGCCAGCGAAGAGGGTCAGATCCTCCCGGTAGTATACATAGTCCCGCCAGGTGCGCACGTCACTCACCCGCATATAGGGATAACGGCTCAGCAGCCGGGGGGCCTTACACTCCGGCACCACGGAGATCACCGGTGGGATCCCCTGCTCCAGGCAGTAGCCTTCAATGGCTGTGAGGGCCGCGTCCTCGTCCCCCTCGGGGCCGGGGACAGGATAGTCGAAGACCACCTGCCCGTCGATTTCATTGCGCACCACCAGGCACCCTTCCGCCTCCGTCCAGGCCGGATGGAGGGTTTTGCGCCACATGAGCTTTGTCCCCACAGAGTACTCACAAAGTCCGTAATTGCAGCTCTGATAGTATTTTCGCAGCTTGGAGGCATCCTGTTTTGTCACGGTTTTGAATTGCAGCATGGTTTCACCTTGTCCTTGATTGTGAAATTTTTGTCCTTGTTAGAAAAACATTTTTTGTCATTTTGCACATAACTGGTCTTGACCTGACCGGAAAAATATAGTATGTTGTATGAAGAATAAGCATGGTAGATATGAGAGAGTTTGATAGGAAAGAAGGGAATTATTTTGGAAAATGAGAGAGGTTCTTGGGGAAGTAATATCGGCTTCCTGCTTGCGGCCATCGGCTCTGCCGTAGGTCTGGGCAACATCTGGGGCTTCCCGTACAAGATGGGCAAGTCCGGCGGCTTCACCTTCCTGATCGCGTACCTTCTCCTGGCGGTCTTTGTGGGCTTTGTGGTCATGGTCAGCGAGCTGGCCATGGGCCGCAAAGTGGGCAAAGGCGTCATCGGCTGCTACCACACCCTGTCCAAGAAATTCAAATGGGTGGGCTGGCTGGCGGTCTTCTCCCCCTTCATCATCATGAGCTTCTATTCCGTTCTGGGCGGCTACTGCATTGAGTACATGGCCCTGAACATGAGCAACCTGGCCTTTGCAGGGGCGGAGATCAAAACCGGTTCCGACCTCTTCAGCGCCATGCTCACCAATCCCTTCGGCTGCGTGGTCTTCACGCTGCTGTTCCTGGTAATCTGCTACCTCATCAACCGGGGCGGCATCGCCGGCGGCATCGAGAAGTTCAACAAAATCGGCATGCCCGCCCTTTTCGTGATGCTGGTCATCATCATCATCCGCTCCGTCACCCTGGAGGGCGCTGTGGAGGGACTGAAATTCATGTTCGTCCCCGGCTATGCCGTCAGTGCCGGCTTCATCCCGGAGGCTCCCAACTTCATCTCCGTCCTGGCCACCGCCGGCGGTCAGATGTTCTTCTCGCTGTCCCTGGCCATGGGCGTCATGTTCACCTACGGCTCCTACCTCAGCAAGCAGGAGAACCTGGTGAAAAACTCCATGGTCATCGTCTTCTCCGATACTCTGGTGGCTCTGATGGCAGGCCTGGCCGTGATCCCCGCCGCCGTGGCCATCGGCATCCAGCAGGGCAAGGACGTGGCGGATATCGCCCTCAAGGGCCCCAGCCTGCTGTTCGTGACGCTGCAGGATGTGTTCAATGCCATGGGTACCGCCGGTCCCCTCTTCGGCGTGATCTTCTACCTGCTGGTGCTCATTGCCGCCATCTCCTCCGCCATCTCCCTGGTGGAAGTGGTGGCCACCTTCTTCCTGGACCGCGCCGCGGAAAAGGGCAAGACCGGAAACCGCAACAAGGTGGTCCTGATCGTGTGCCTGGCCATCACGGTGGAGGCCGTGCTGGTAGCGGTGGACGGCCTGGGCTCCAACAATGTCTGGGTTCCCTTCAAGGAAATGACCGCACAGGTAGCCGCAGACGGTACCGTTACTTACATGCCCTGGAATGACTGCTGGCTGGACTTCATGGACATGATGTCCGAGGGCATTGCCATGCCGCTGGGCGCGCTGCTGATGAGCCTCATGGTGGCCTGGGAGATCAAGCCCAAAACGGTGCTGGAGGAAGTCCGTCTGGGCTGCAGCACCAAGATCGACGCTTTCTACAACATCTGCATCCGCTTCATCACACCCATTGGCATGGTGCTGGTGCTGCTGGGACAGATCAACGATTTCTTCGCCACCGGGTGGTTCAGCTGATTCCATCCCAGGCACAATCAAAAGCGGCGCGGCCTACGGGCCGCGTCCTTTTTTCAACGCCCGCATACACTAGCTTCCCCCACAGCATACGCCCCATATTCAGAAAGTACAGTCGTATCTGCAACAGGCAAAAGCAGAGCCTCCCGGCTCTGCTTTTTTTGATTTATTTCAGGCCGATATAGGCCATGCCGTAGCACCCGGGGCCGGAGTGCGTCCCAATGACAGCCCCCAGCTCGTCCCAGTCGGAACGCTGGATGCCCAAAGCCTGGGACACCTTCTCCCGATAAGTCTCCATGGTCTCCAGGCAGCGGGAGTGGCCGAACATGACACCGTGGCGGCTGTCGATGGGATAGGCCCGGGCAAAATCCAGGGTGTATTCCACGATCTTCTGCTTGCCCTTCACCCGGCCCACAGACCGGACCTCACCGTCCACGATGGCCACCACCGGGGAGATGTTCAGCATGGTGCCCAGCACTGCGGTGGAGGAGGAGATCCGCCCGCCCATTTTCAGATACTTCAACGTGCCGATGAAGGCCACGAACCGCACCCGGTGCTTGAGTTCCTCCAGCGCGGCGGCGATCTCGGCGCCGGAGGCCCCGGCATCCCGCATCTTCACAGCCTCCCGCACCAGCAGCCCCTCGCCGATGGTGACGTTCAGGGAATCCACCAGATGCAGCCGCTCGCCGCCCCTGGCCATCTCCTTGGCGATCATGGCGGATTGGAAGGTGCCGGAGAGCTTGGAGGACATCAGGATGGCCACCACCTCGTCCCCGTTTTCCAGCAGAGGCTCAAAGGCGTCGCAGTACTCCTGGGGGTTGACCTGGGTGGTTTTGGGCAGGGTCTTGGCCTCTGCCTGCTTTTGATAGAACATCTCCTTGGTGATATCCACGCCGTCGGTATAGACGCCGTCCTCGAAGATCACCCGCATGTGGATCATGTGAACGTTCAGCGCCTGCAGCTCCTCCGCCGTCAGGTCACTGGTGGAATCGGTGATGATGGAAACAGCCATGGGCTCCTCCTTCTTTCCAGTACGAAGATCGTATGCCTAATATGATAACTATATCAAATTCCCGCAAAAAAGCAAGGCATTTCCGTTGACAAGGGTTTCCTTTCCTGCTTTACTGAGATTGGAAACCGCCTGCGGGCGCACGGAGAAAGGAGTACACATGAACGAGCGAGAACGCATGCTCTCCGGCAAGCTGTATCATGCCGGGGATCCCGTATTGGTACAGGGCCGGCAGCGGGCAAAGGAACTCTGCCATGCTTACAACACCACTCTGCCGGAGCAGCAGAACCGCCGGGACGCCATCTTGCGGGAGCTTTTCGGAAGCGTGGGGGAACACTGCTGGATCGAACCCACCTTCCGCTGCGACTACGGCACCAACATCTCCATCGGGGATTGCTTTTACGCCAACTACGACTGCATCTTTCTGGACGTGGCACCCATTACCATCGGCGACCACGTCTACATCGCACCTCGGGTGTGCCTATACACCGCCGGACATCCCACGGTACCGGAGATCCGGAACCTGGACTTGGAATTCGGCCTCCCCATCACCATCCAGGACGATGTGTGGATCGGCGGCAATGTGGTAGTGGTACCGGGGGTCACCATCGGGCGGGGCAGCGTCATCGCCGCCGGGGCGGTAGTGACCCGGGACGTGCCCCCGGGGGTCATTGCGGGCGGCAATCCCTGCCGGGTGCTGCGGCCTCTCACAGATGCGGACCGGGCCCGCTGGGAGGCGGAGCGCCGGGAATACCAGGACGACCATCTGTAATCATAAGGAAGCTCCCGGAGCCTTTGGGCTCCGGGAGCGTTTTGTTTTTTCCGCTCAGTTCATCTGACGGCGGCGGGAGAGGTTCATGGTGCCGTCCTGCATGTTGTTGAGGGAATCCAGGCTCTTGCCGGTGCCGATGGCCACGCAGGAGATGGCGTCCTCGGCGATGACGGTGTGGATGCCGGTGCGGGCGGAGACCAGCTTGTCGAAGCCGGAGACCAGGCTGCCGCCGCCGGTCATGACGATGCCATTGGTGGAGATATCCGCCACCAGCTCCGGGGGCGTGCGCTCCAGGACGGAGTGGATGGCCTCCATGATGCGCTCCACAGGCTCCTCGAAGGCATCCATCATCTCCGTGGAGGAGACGGTAACCACCTTGGGAAGGCCCGTCAGGAGGCAGCGGCCCTTGACGTCCATGGTCTCCTCCTCATCCTTGGGGAAGACGCAGCCGATGCGCTTTTTCATCTCCTCGGCGGTACGCTCGCCCACCAGCAGGTTGTGCTTGCGGCGCATGTACTTCACCACCGCCTCGTTGAGCTGGTCGCCGGCAATCTTGATGGAGGCACTCTCCACCACGCCGGACAGAGAGATAACGGCGATATCCGCGGTGCCGCCGCCGATATCCACCACCATGTGGCCGTCAGGCTGGGTAATGTCGATCCCGGCGCCGATGGCAGCCGCCACAGGCTCCTCAATGAGGTAGACCTTCCGGGCGCCGGCCTGGATGCCCGCGTCGATAACGGCGCGCTCCTCTACCTCCGTGATACCGGAGGGCACGCAGATGATGACCCGGGGCTTGAAGAAGGACACGCCGGCCACCTTGTGGATGAACTCCCGCAGCATCCGCTCCGTCATGTCGTAGTCGGAGATGACGCCCTCCCGCAGGGGACGGATGGCGATGATGTTGCCGGGGGTACGGCCCAGCATGGCCTGGGCCTCGGCGCCCACCTTCAGCAGCTTGCCGGTATTCTTATCCAGTGCCACCACAGAGGGCTCGTTCAAAACGATGCCCTTGCCCTTCACATACACCAAAACCGAAGCGGTACCCAGATCGATACCGATATCCTTTGCCATGGACATAACTTCCACCTCATTGTTCTTTCTATCTGTTATTATGAACGGTTTTCCCGCATACAATCACACATTCTACATTATACTGACCGCTTTCCGGGAATGCAAGTCTATTATGTTTACATTTCCAGGCATCGGAAGACAAATTTCTGGTGAAAACCTCCTGTCTCTCACCTCCGGTCCCTCTCCCGGCGGGCGTGAGCCACACAGGCGCACACCACGGCATCCGCTCCCGCCTCCCGCAAGACCTTACTGCACTCCGTCAACGTGGCTCCGGTGGTGCATACGTCGTCAATGAGCAGCACCCGCCGCCCGGACACCTCCGCGCCGGGGCGCATCTCATAGACCCCCAGCACATTGGCCCGGCGGGCGGCGTCCTCCTTCAGGCCGGACTGGGCGGGGTTATTCATGGTCTTGCGCAGCAGGGCAGCAGGCTTGACGCCCCAGGCCCGGCAGACGGCCCGGGCCAGCAGCTCCGCCTGGTCGTACCCCCGCTTCCAGCGGCGCTTGCGGCTGACAGGCACCCAGGTGATAAGATCGAACTCCCCGGAGAGGTGCTCCGCGGCGCACTGGGCCATGAGGGCGCCCAGTGTCTCCGCCGTGGCGGCGGCGCCATAGAATTTCAGGCGCAAAATCGCCTCCCGGACCTTCCCCTCGTACCACAGGGGCGCGGCACACCGGAGGCTGTCGGTTCCCTCCCGCACAGCCTCATGTTCCTCCGTCCAGGGCAGCTCCTTCCGGCAGGTATCGCATACACCCGGGCTGTCCAGGATGCGGCGGCAGAAGGGGCACTTTGGGGGAAAGAGGAGATTCAGGAGCTGTTCCCACACGCTCATGCCTTACTCTTCTGCCAAAAGCGCGTCGTACGTGGTATGCAGGGCATCCCGGATTCCCCGCAGTTGGGATGCCCGAATATGCTGGGTTCCCCGCTCGATTTTCACCAGAGTTTCCCTCGTCATCTCCACGCCCTCTAATTGCAGCAGCCGGACCAGTTCCGTTTGGCCGATCTCCTGTTGTTGACGGATTTTGCGGATATTATCCCCAATCCGAATATCCTGTTTGATCTTTTGTTCCTCCATAGGTGCCTCCGCAAAACGGACTTGTTTTGGTCCACTTTTGCATTATTCTATGGAGGAACGCAAAAATAATGGGACCCAAACGGGTCCTATCATTTTGGATATATCATGGTGGTGTGTCCGCAGGGCATGCACCCCCCATTTTCTTTTAAAGAAGAAAACGGGCCGTGCACGGTCCAAAAGAAAACCGCTTTCCTGGGCAGGAAACCCCGGCAGAAACTTCCGGCACCAGCGTTGGGCGCGCTTCGGCCATTTATCCCGGGAACCACTGCCCGCGCTTGATGGAACGGCGGACGACGTGGTGGTCATCGAAAGGACTGTCCGCCGACTCCCGCGCGTTCCGCTTCGCTACGCGCTGCCGGATGCATACCGGGCAGCGGCAGCGGAAAGAGAAACGGAGCCATGCGATAACAGCCCCGGTCAAGATCGGGCCGCCGTGTGCGGGGACCGGTTTATGATACCGAACAGCTCCGGCGCACGCGGCAGAAAACTGCCGGACTTCCCGGGCAGTGTCTGAGAAGACCCCCGTACTTACGAACCGGCGGATGTGCTTTTCACATCCGTCGGTTCGTCCCAGCATCTTTTCTTTTGACCGGCCGCAGCCGTTTTCTTTTCGATGCCTCGAAAAGAAAATGGGGGCGGATTCTCCCGGGAAGCCCGGTTCTCCCGGCTGGCGGGCGGCCCAAATTACTCCCCGGCGTGGGACAGCCGCCATTTCAATCCGGAATACCGCTTCTGGCGGCGGTCGTTTTCCGCCATGGACCGGATAGCGGCGTCGTCCCCCACCACGATCAGCAGCTCCCGGGCCCGGGTGAGGGCGGTATAGAGCACGCCCCGCACCATCAGCGACGGCGCGGAGGGCATGGCGGCGAACACCACGGCCCGGTACTCGCTGCCCTGGGCCTTGTGGACAGTCTGGGCATAGGCCAGATCCACCTCGCTGAGCATGTCCGCCGTGTAGGTGGCGGTACGGTCGTCGAAGCGCACCACCAACAGCTCTCCGGAGGGGTCGATCTCCAGGATCTTGCCCACGTCGCCGTTGAACATGCCGGTACCCACGGTGCCGTCGTCCTTCTCCCACACCACGTCGTAGTCGTTGCGGGTCTGCATGATGCGGTCCCCCTGGCGGAAGAGCCGCTCCCCCCACAAAATCTCCCGTTTGTCCGGAGCGGGAGGATTCAGCGCCTCCTGCAGGCAGCCGTTGAGGCGGATGGTGCCGCAGGGCCCCTTCCGGGTGGGGGTGAGCACTTGGATCTGATCCGCGGGGATGCCCATCTTCTCGGGAAGCCGGGTCTTGCACAGCTCCACCACCGTGGCCAAGGCCCGCTCCGGGTCCCGGCGGCACAGAAAGAAGAAGTCCCCTTGGTCGTTGACCAGCCGGGGGGGCTGCCCCAGATTCACCGCGTGGGCATTGCGGATAATGGCGGACTCCGACGCCTGACGGAACACCTCCCGCAAAAATACCGTCTGAATCTTCCCGCTGCGGATGAGGTCGGAAAAGACGTTGCCCGCCCCCACGGAGGGCAGCTGGTCCGCATCTCCCACCAGCACCAGCCGGGTTCCCGGCCGCAAGGCCCGCAGCAGGGCGGAAAAGAGGGGCAGATCCACCATGCTCATCTCGTCCACAATGAGGGCGTCGGTCTCCAGAGGCTCCTTCTCCGTCTTGGTGAAGGTCACCTGGCCGGTGGCCTCGCTCCAGCTCATGCCCAGCAGGCGGTGGATGGTCTGGGCGTCCATACCCGTCAGCTCGCTCATGCGCTTGGCTGCCCGGCCCGTGGGAGCCGCCAGCAGGATATCCAGGCCCATTTTCTGAAACAAGGCCACGATGCCCCGGACAGTGGTGGTCTTGCCGGTGCCGGGGCCGCCGGTGAGGATCACCACCCCCTCCCGGGCCGCCAGCTCCACTGCCTGGCGCTGCAGGGGCGCATAGGTGATGCCCTGGAGGGACTCGATCTCCCGCACTGCCCGCTCCGGCTGGGTGCTGCGGTCTGCCTCCACCGCCAGCAGGCCCGTCAGGCGGATACAGGCGGATTGCTCCGCCTCCCAAAGACGCCGCAGATAGCAGGCCTGGGCGTTGCCCACGCCCTCCTGCACCACCGCTCCCCGCTCGATGAGGCCGTCCAGAGCCTGTTCCACCGTGTCCGCACTGCCGTGGAGCAGCTCCGCCGTGGCGGCAATCAGCTTCTCCCGGGGCAAGAACACGTGGCCGTTGCGCTCGTTGTGGCCCAGCTCAAAGGAGACCGCCGCCTCCACCCGGCACAGGCTGTCCAGCTCCATGCCCAAAGAGAGGGCGATCTGGTCTGTCACGGCAAACTCCACACCGCAGCTCTCACCGGACAAAAGGTACGGGTTTTCCCGTACCTTTTCCAACGCCGCGTCTCCGTACTGGCGCCGCAGCTGCATGGCCAGCACCGGCGGCAGCTGATACCGGGCCAGGAACTCCATCAGCCGCCTGAGGCCCATGTGGTGGCGGAAGCTCTCGGCGATCTCCATGGCCTTGCGCTCCGTAATGCCCTTGATGAGGCTCAGCCGCTCCGGCTCCCGCTCCAGAATGTCCAGGGTTTCGGTGCCGAAGCGGTCCACGATCCGCCGGGCGGTGGCAGGGCCTACCCCTTTCACCACGCCGGAACCCAGATAGCTGGCGATCTCCTCCTCGTCCTCCGGAAGGCTCCGCTCCAGCTCCACCGCCCGCAGCTGCTCTCCGTGCTGGGGGTGGGTCTCCATGGTGCCCACGGCGCTCAGGTGCTCCCCCGGCGCCACGCAGGGGATGCACCCCACCACCGTGACCACCTCGCCCTCCTCCGTGAGAAGGCGCAGGACCGTATAGCCGTTTTCGGCATTTTGAAAAATCACGCTATGTACGGTGCCCTCGCAGGCAGTCAGCTCTTCCATGCTCTTCCTCTTCCCGGGGTACTACCCCACGTGAATCTCCGTTCCCTCCGTCAGGGAGACCCCCTCCGTCCGGGCGGAGAGATAGGATGCCAGTGCCCTGGCCTCCTCCGTCATGCCGCAGTCCGCCAGCACGATCCGGGCGCCCGGCAGTTGGCGGCGCACCCGGCGCAGCTCCCGGACATCCTCCTCCAGGGCCGGAACCTCTCCCCGCAGCGGCAGCACCAGCAAAAGGCCCGGCACAGTGGGCCGGCCCGTGTGCAGGATCGCGCCCGCTGCCAGCCAGACAATGGCCGTCAGCCCCACGGCGGACAAAAATGCGATGACTCCATCTTGCAGCAATACCATCCCAAATCACCTCGGGATAGTCTATGCGCCGGGGCTGTCCGCCGTCAATGCTCCGCGCTGTCCCCAGGCGCCTCCCCGTCGTCCGCCTCCGGCGGCGTGCTTTCTCCCTCAGGGGCAGCTCCGGCGGCGGTGAGTGCATCCAGTTTCTTCTCCAGATCTTCCAGCTTTCCCAAAAGGGAGATGAGCCCGGCAATCACCACAGCCGCCACCGCCACGCCGAAGAGGGCCAGTCCCAGCGCGCCGCCCAGGGCCAGAAATCCATACCCCACAATCACCAGCAGCACAAAAGCCGCCAGGAAATCTTTCATACCGATCCCTCTCCGGTGTTCAGACTTACGCCGTCAATCCCGGCCGATGCCCAGCTCCGCCAGGATGGCCTCCTCCCGGGAGCGCATCTGCTTTTTCTGAGGGCCCTCGTCCAAGTGGTCATACCCCAGCAGGTGCAGCACGGAGTGTACCACCAGGTAAGCAAGCTCCCGGCGCTTGGGGTGGCCGTACTCCTTGGCCTGGGCCGCCACATGCTCCATGGAGATCACCATGTCCCCCAGAGGCACCAGCCCCGTGCCGGGGTCCGCGTCCTCCGGTCCCGGAAGTTCCCCCGGGGTCAGGTCAAACTCCGGAAAGCTCAGCACGTCTGTGGCCCGGTCCACCCCCCGCATGTCCAGATTCACCTGATGGATGTTCTCGTCGTTGGTCAGCAGCACGTCCACCTCACAGGGGAAGTCCACCCCCTCGGCGGCCAAAGCCGTGCGGATGACCTTGCGGATGAGGGCGCAGTTCCCTTCACTGGCAGCGCCGGGAATGTCTGCCGTCACCGGGATATAGTGCCGTTTTGCCATCACTTGCGCCCCTTTCCGCCGTTTTTGGCCTCCTCATAGCGTTCATAGGCCTCCACGATCCGCTGCACCATCACATGGCGCACCACGTCGGCGTTGGTCAGCTGGCAGATGCCGATGCCCTCCACGTTCCGCAGCACCCGCATGGCCTCCTTGAGGCCGGAGGCCTTTCCGTCGGGCAGGTCGATCTGGGTGACGTCACCGGTGATGACGATCTTGGACCCGAAGCCAAGGCGGGTCAAAAACATCTTCATCTGCTCCCGGGAGGTGTTCTGGGCCTCATCCAGGATGATGAAGCTGTCGTCCAGGGTGCGGCCCCGCATATACGCAAGGGGCGCCACCTCGATGTTGCCCCGCTCCAGGTACTTCTGGTACGTCTCCGCCCCCAGCATGTCGAAGAGGGCGTCGTACAGCGGCCGCAGGTAGGGATCCACCTTGCTCTGAAGGTCGCCGGGCAAAAAGCCCAGGCGCTCGCCGGCCTCCACCGCCGGGCGGGTGAGGATGATGCGGTTGACCTGCTTGTCCCGGAAGGCGGAGACGGCGGCGGCCACCGCCAGATAGGTCTTGCCGGTGCCTGCCGGGCCCACGCCGATGGTGACGGTGTTGTGGAGCACCGACTTGATATATTCCTTTTGTCCGATGGTCTTGGGCCGGACCGGGCGGCCCTTGGCGGTGATGCACAGCACGTCTCCGGTGAGCTCCGCTACCTGGGTCTCCTTGCCGGAGCGCACCAGGCCGATGATATAGCGCACGTTCTGCTCGCCGATGGACTCTCCCCGGGAGGAGAGGGTCAGCAGGGCCTGGATGGCCTTGCAGGCCAGCATGGTGTTCTCCGGCTCACCCTCCACCCGGAGCTCCCCGTCCCGGTTCACCACGGTGACGGAGAATTCCTGCTCCAAAAGGCGGATGTTTTCATCGAAGGATCCGAAGATGTTCACCGCCTGTTCCAAACGCTCAATGCTGATTCTCTGTTCCAATGCTTGCTTCACTCCTGTTATTCACGGGCTTTCTCCGCCCGGTTCGTTGGTAGATTGGGTATAGATCGGTACCGGCTGCCCGATCTGCTCCCGGCACTCCGCCCGCAGCGTCACCTCCAGGGTGTCCCCCTCCTGCCGGGAGGTACACAGGGTGGAGGATACGCTCCCGTATCCTTCCAGCAGCGTGTTGAGATACGCCGTCAGGGCGGCCTCCCCCGCCTCCTTGGCCTGTTCAACGGACGCCTCGTCCGGGTCGGAGGGAGAAACCGGATCGTAAAACCGGTACTGCTCTTTCACAATGGTAACCGGCAGCGGCACTCCCAGCAGGGAGCACGCATACCTGTTGGTTATTTTATCATAATTTTCCCCCTGGATGCTACTGTTTGAAAAGAATTTTATCCGGTGGGTCCCCAAGACCAGGGAAAAGCAGGTTTTTTCCTCCCCAGTGTACTGTTTTTGAGGCAGCGTCAGGGGGATCTTGGCGGTGAGGGTGTACCAGGTGCGGGCCTCCACCGTCCCCATTCCCGCCAGGAGCCGGGCACCGTAGGTGCCGGTATCTTCCACGCCGGAGATCAGCAGCTGACCCTTCGTGACGGTGGTGCCCGGCAGCACGCAGGCTACCCCGTCCAGGGCCTGCACGTCCAGCACCAACCCCTCCCGCCGGGCCACCACGTTGGTGGGGCTCCGCTCATCCACCATCTCCGGCTTGGGATCGCGCTCCCGTACCTGGACATAGGCCCGGCAGCCGGAGACATTGACGGCGATCCAGCTGAGCTCCGGAATATCCAGGAGCACATGGTTGCGGATGCTCTCTCCGTCCAGGGACAGGCCAAAGGTTCCCAGCCCCACCCCATTGTCCGCCAGGGAGCGGAGGATCTCCTCATCGGTGACGGTGACATTGCCCTCCACGGTGAAGTCCCAGATGAAAAAGGAGCCCACCGTCAGGGCGCATGCGGCGCCTACCAGGCCCACCGCCAGGGCCTGGCGGTGGCGGAAGCGACCCAGAAAATAGGGAACCCCCTCTTTTTTCACCGGAGTCACCGCGCACTCCAGCTGCGCTGCCGCTTGGCGCAGAACACGGTAATCCCCCCGGCTCATGCGGCAGGGGAAGGCGGTGGCGCTCTCCCACTCCAGATCCCAGAATGCCAGATTCCGGGCGCCGCACAGGTTCAGCACCCGCTCCGGAAACGGGCTCTCCACCCGCAATCGCACCTGCCCCCGCAGACGGTTGACGATTTCCTTGAGCATAGGCTACCTCACCCACTCCACCGCCGCAATGGCGCCGCCGATGCGCAGTTCCTCCGCCGTCATGGCCGTCAGGGTCAAACGCTCCCCTCGCACCCGCAGGATGCCCTCGGGGGTATTGACGTCGATCTGCTCTTCACTGTACGCCAGGATCCCCGCGTGATGCTCCAGATACAGCTGGCGGCTGCCCACCATCTCCAGCCGGGGAAGCCCCGCCACCACGTCCGCCGGCAGGTCAAAGAGCTCCGCCACGGTATCCAGCACCCGGCTCTCCTTTCGATTGCGCTCCATATGTCTCACCTCTTTGCCACGTGTATGCGGAAATCCCCGCAAACTTGCCTGTCCCACCCCGGCATGTACCAGAGGGGGGACGCATAGAATGGCTCCGGTGATGGATATGAAAAAACGTTGGAGAACGCCTTTTTGTCTGGTACTGTGCTGCGGAGCCCTGTGGTTTCTGGCGGACGCCGCCCACTGCCGGGCCGCTGTCGAGGAGGCGCTGTCCCTGTGCGCCCGGTCCGTGATCCCCTCCCTGTTCCCGTTTCTTGTGATCTCGTCGCTGCTGCTGGCCATGGGCTTTGGAGACCTGACGGCCTCGGTGCTCTCGGGTCTTATGGAGCCCCTGTTCCGGATCGGAGGCCCCGGCAGCGCCGCCCTGGTGCTGGGCCTGCTGGGAGGATACCCCATCGGCGCCAAAACCGCCGGGGAGCTCTACCAGTCCCACGCCCTGTCCCGGCAGGAGGCGGAGCGGCTTTTGACCTTCTGCAACAACTGCTCCCCTGTCTTTTTGATCTCCGTTCTGGGCTCCGGGATCTTTGGCAGCGTCCGCGCCGGTGTGTGGCTGCTGCTGATCCATGTGGGATCCGCCCTGCTGGTGGGACTGCTGTTCCGGGGAACGTCTTCCGCCTGTTCCCAGGATATGTCAAGGTCATGTACTTTTCAGGCCATCTCCCCGGTACAGGCCTTTGTGTCCGCAGTGGACGGCGCTTTGCGCAGCGTATTGTCCGTCTGCGCCTTTGTGACCTTCTTCTATGTGCTCTCCCGGCCCCTCTCCTCTTTGGGAGGCCCGGCGGGCGCCCTGCTGGTCGGGATGACGGAGCTCTTCTCCCTGACGCCGCTGCTCACGCCGGACCGCTTCGGCTTCATCCTGGCGGCGGGAGCCGCCGGATGGGGCGGGCTGTCCGTGCTGTGCCAGACGGCGGCGGCGCTGGAGGGCAGCGGGCTCCGGCTGCGGTACTGCCTGGTGGGGAAAGCCCTTCAGGGCCTCTTTTCCGCCCTGCTGGCAGCGGCTCTCAGCGGCTATGTCCTGGGCTGAACCCGTCTGTCCCGTCCGCCGCATTTTCAACACACTGTGGAAAAAGCAGCCCCTCCGCCGCCGGAATCCGACAACGGAGGGGATTTTATCGTTTGTATTCCACAAATTGGAATCACTTTCCCAGGGCTTTGACGGCTTTCACCACCCGGGATGTCCCCAGCCGGGAGGCCCCCAGGTTCAAAAAGTCCTCCGCGTCTTTCAAATCTGCGATGCCGCCGGCGGCCTTGATCTTCACCCCCGGCCCCACATGGGCAGCAAAGAGGGCCACGTCCTCCCGGGTGGCGCCTCCGGTGGAGAAGCCGGTAGAGGTCTTGATATAGTCCGCCCCGGAGGCGGTGACAATCTCGCACATGCGGATCTTCTCCGCCTCCGTCAGCTGGCAGGTCTCGATGATGACTTTCAGGAGCTTGCCGCCGCAGGCCTCCTTCACTGCCCGGATCTCTGAGAGGAGATCATCCCACCGCTGGTCCTTCACCCAGCCCAGGTTGATGACCATGTCCACCTCGTCGGCGCCGTTTTGTACGGCGTCGGCAGCCATGAAGCATTTGGCGGCGG
>UMIY01014182.1_pt1 | contig 28021 bp, 26 predicted proteins | sample 1965921 | NCBI WGS metagenome assembly UMIY01 (sample SAMEA4836134, study PRJEB28245) | human gut metagenome | biome: gut microbiome; material: fecal sample | place: Denmark | collected 2008
TATTAAATTGTGTAAACCAATTTTGCTTTGATAAACCTCACGCATAAGCTTTTCAATGGTATAGCCCTCCATGAGTTTTGTTTTAACAAAGGTCCTTAGCTCGTCATAAAAATCAAAGGTGCGCTTAGTGCTCTCAAGTCTTGTATAAACCTTCCAATAACGACAATAAACGTAGTTTTGGCCTTGATTTTCAATAAAGCCAATAACATCGTCAAGAGGAAATCCTAAAAAGATACCAATTTCATGAGGAAACTCAAAATGTCTAAGCTTAGATTTAAGAACCGAGATGCAAACATCTAAATCGTTTGACTCATATCCGTATTCACTTAAAAATTTAGCAATCCTTGATTTTTTAAGGTACCTAGCAAGTCGTTCTTCGTTATATACAAAAAGCTGCATCCTCTCCTCGCACTCACAAAGCTTTTCAATCGCTATGCCATAAGGCTTTAAAATACTTTTGTAATTAGAAAGAAATTCTTCATTACTTGCAAAATCCATCTTAGATACAGATATTAAATTCGATAGCTTGGTCCCCATAAGCACAGGGGCGCAGTGATTGGCAAGGATATGCTCAAATTTTGCGTCTCGCATGAATCTCTTCCTTTCATTTTATTAGTTAGCCTGAACTAACCTCTTATTGATATATTAGCACATGCTAACTAATATGTCAAGCCTTTTTTATTCTCTCGATAGATATAAAATGAGTGGATATGTTATAAAAACAGCTAAACTGCCAACGAATATACATATATAAGCCTCAAATGTATTTGCTAGAAATCCGTAGAACATATTGCCAAGAGGTATCGATGATAGAACAAGCATCCTAAGCACTGATAAAATCCTACTTCTGTACTCATCCTTGACATTCTTTTGAAAGAAAACCTGTGTCGCTATATTAAGAGGCATAACTGAACTAATTATTAAGCAGTCAAAAACAGTTATTAAGATAACGCTAATAATTGCATTATTTTCCAAATCCAAGCTGCCGTAGTAAACAGCGGCTCCCATTAAAAAGATGCATGTGGCTATAGATAAAGAAGCATACTTCAATAATTTTAAAGGCTTAAATTTTTTAACTACAGGAAGTATTATAAACGGTAGAGTTATGCTCACTAATGAAGTTATCGTTCTATAGACACCATAAACATATTCGTCAAGCTTAAAAACTTCTAAAAAAACATAAGTTATAATTACCGAGCAAACTGCGTCAAAAGAAAAATTTATTAAAGGAGCTACAACGACAAATACTTTAGCGAATTTATTTTTACTTAGCTCAACTAAGCCTTCTTTAAAATCAGTAAAATAGCTTTTAAAAGAATTTCTTCCATCGTGATTGACCTTGACCGCAAAAGGTGTTTTTATAAAGAAATTTAAAATAAATGTTAAACTCATCAAAGCGCAAACCAAAATAAAAGATCCACTCAAAGCAAATTGCTTATATATAAATGCCGCAAGCATAGGTGTAGTCACATAAACAATGCCATCATCCACCTTTGAAAAAGCGACAGCCTCCTCCATAAGATCCTGATCAATAATCTCAGCGAGTATCGAATTTTCCGCCGCATTGTAAAAAACCTCAATCATCTCAAGAAGAATTACAAGAGCGTAAACCGCAATAAGAGAAATGTTTTTGTAAAAAATTGCAAATATCGCATATATTAGCATAAGAAGAGCCTGGGCAAAGTTTAAAACCTTCATTATATCTATACGTCTTAGCCTGTCGCCTAAAACGCCAGCTATGGGTGTCAGTATTATCCTCGGAATTATGATTATAGAAAGTATAGAGGCATAAATCAAGGGCGAGCCAGTCATATCCAAGATGTATAGAGCCAAAGCAAATTGTAAAATATTTGACGAGCCCATTGACAAAGCGCTCGCGAAAAAATAGCTTAAATAACTTTTGTTTTTAAGTAAATTTTTCATAGAAAGCTTCATTAATAAGCCTCCTTTCTTTAAAAACATTAATATTGATTACATGTTAGCATAAGCTAACTAATATGTCAAGAGTTTTTATGTTGATAATATTTTCGCTCAACAATTAAGGTAGATAAAATGTTTATAATCCTTCAAAATATTAATCAAAGCAAAAAATTTTAGCAAAAGATATTTATATAAAATAAAATCGTGATCAAAAAACAATTCTTATTCAAATATATATATATAGCAAAAAATATATTTTACACAAAAAAACAAAGCGTTCACCTAAGTGAGCGCCTTGTTCTTTATATGGTTTTAAAGAAGAAATTACTTTTTAGCCTCTTCTGTTTTTAATTTTTCCATCTCTTCTATTGCTTCGCTCTTTCTTCTTATAGAGTGAAGTATAAGTGTAACTGTAACGACTGCATAGGAAATGAATGTTCTTAGGTACTCACCTATCATTGAGTTACCTGTGATATTAGCTCCTGCTGTAGGCATTACTATAAACATCAAATGGAAAAGTACTGTACCTACAAGGGCATTTTTGATTGTCGCCTTCGATACGCTCGCGCCGCCTATTAGTAAAGCTGCTGCTGCATATAGTGCTGTTTGGTCTGCACCGTTATATGTGTTTAAGTTACCGATGTTTTGTAGGTAGATAATTTGTCCGAATGATGCCATAACTGTTGAGATGACGATGGCTTTAAGTCTTGTCTTGTCAACGTTTATACCTGCGTCTTCGGCTATCTTCATATCGGCTCCAACGGCTCTCATGTCTTGGCCTAATTTTGTTTTTCTAAACCAAACTATGAAAAGACAAGCTAGTATGATAACTATGAATGTTGCTATTGGTAATTGAATACCTAGAACTGATATGTCTTGACCTATGATTCTATCTAATAATTTATCAAGTCCTTTTTGACTTTGTAGGTCGATTGCGTTTCTAACGCCGTAACCACGTGATAAAATTAAGCTCTTGTTAGCGAATGGAATTACTCCACCAAAAATATATAATACAAAGAATTGATAAACACCTGTCATGAAGTAACCAAGTATCATGGATGTGATCATTTCTCTTGATTTTGCTTTGTTTAATACGCCACCTGCGAATAAACCAAGTATAATTGAGATAGGGATGGATACAAGTGAAGCAATTATAATTGCTGGTAGGCCTGTAATACCCCAGTTTTCAACGAATATAAGTGCAATTTGTCCTGCCATGGCTCCTAGTACCATACCAAAGTTTATGCCTAGACCGGCAACTATAGGTATTAGTAGTGAAAGTACCAAAAATGCGTTTCTTGCAAATCTTATAACTACTTGTGAAACCAAAAATTGTGGTGTGAATCTACTAAAAACTATACCTATCGCGCATATGATGATAAACATCACAGGAACGGTGTATTCATTTACAGTAAAGAATTTATTACGCTTTTTCATTATTTTCCACCCTCCTTACGTGTTAAGGCAAATAGTATAAGTCCGTTTGATATTATAAGTCTTAAAACTTCTGATATATCTACCTTTATTGCTGTGTTAATAACTGTTGGTGTCATTGTTAATATACCTTGGAAAAGTAGTGTACCTATTAAAACGTTCTTTATATTAGCTTTTTTAATGGATGCACCGCCAAGTAGTATGGCTGCAACGCTTGGGAAAGCGAAGAATTGTGGTGCGTTATACATTTGAACGAAGCCGTAACTTTGTTCATAGATAACCATACCCGCTGCGCCTATAGCACATGAAAGAATTACTGCTAGCATCCTTGTCTTGTTGATGTGTGCACCTGCTGCTCTTGCGTAATTTTCGTTTGAGCCAACAGCTGTCATTGTAGTACCTTTTTTAGATTTAAAGAAAAGATAAACTAAATATGCAAATATTGCAAAAACTATAAACATACCTACTGGTATAAGTAATTTGTCTCCTAATTCACTTGCTGTATCAAGCTCTATACCAAGTATACGAGAGAAGGCTTTCTCCCAATATGCCTTTAAAGATATAGTTGTTCTTAAACCTTCACCATTGAAACCCATAACTGATTCTGGATTTCTAAATGGAAGTACTACCCAAAATATATTCATTAGTGCGATGAATGAGAAACCAACGTATGTTGCGATAATCATTTCGTCGCCTTTTACTCTATTTAAGATTAGGCCATAAACCCAGCCAAAGATTGCTCCGAAAAGCATTCCTAGGCCAAGTGCGAATGTTACGCCGCCTATACCTGTTAATCTTAATTCAAGTGATAAAACTGCTCCTAGCATACCACCTATAAGTCCAACTGGCAAACCGAAGTTAAGTCCGCAGCCCGCTTGTATCATAGGTATCATTGATAATACTAGTATTGCGTTCATACCAAAACGTGTTAGAACGTCTATGAATGATCTTTTTAAGTCAACGCCTATAAAGGATCCAACTATGAAAAGTCCTACTATGAAAAAGAAAATAATTATTCTAGGAAGTCCGACTCTTTTAACAAAACTTTCTTCTCTCATATTCTACACCTCCTCCGGTTTTGTTCCGGCCATCATTAGTCCAAAGTACTCTACCGGATCTGTAGGTAATAGCTCTCCAAAAACTTTTCCTTCAAATATAACAAGTATTCTGTCAGCTATGCTTCTTAGCTCTTCAAGCTCACTTGATATGATGACTATGGATGTGTTGTGTTCTCTGTTGTACTTTTTAAGTGCTTCAAGAACTAGTGACTTCGCACCTATGTCTATACCACGAGTTGGCTCTGATACAAATAAGAATTTTGGTTCAAGGGCAAATGCCTTTGCCAAACATACCTTTTGTTGATTACCACCTGATAAGTTCTTTGCTTTTTCACCAGGACCTTGTGTCCTTATTTCAAGCTCGTCAATGTATTTAAGTGCAGCTTCTTTCATCGCCTTGTCGTCTCTGAACTTAAATGGTCCGACCTTCTTAGTGAATCTATCGTTAACCATCATAGCATCGAAGGCTATGTTCCAGTCAATTCCTTCATCAAGAAGAAGTCCAACACCACGACGATCCTCTGATACAAAGGCTAAATTTTTCTTTAAAACTTCCTTTGTATGATTTATATCTAGCATCTCGCCTTCATAGGTAACAGTTCCGCCCGATGGGTATAGACCCATGATTCCGTTTGGAATACCAAGTTTACCTTGACCAGCTAGACCGCATACGCCAAGTATTTCGCCTTTTTTAACCTCGAAGGAAACATCGCGAACCGACTCGCCTGGCATATCTACATAAAGGTGTTCAACCTTCATTATAGTCTCATCGCCAACTTCTCTTAGCTCTTTAGTTTGTTCCTTCTTTGACATATCACGGCCAACCATCCAGCTTGCTATCTCCATGATATTAAGGTCTTTATTTTCAGTATCTTTTATAATTTCTCCGTCACGAAGAACTATGACTTGATCACAAACGTCGATTATTTCACGAAGTCTGTGTGAGATGAAGATAATGGCAATACCTTTTTTCGCAAGTCTCTTCATCGCATCGATAAGTATATCGGCTTCCGACTCAGTTAGTACCGCAGTCGGCTCGTCCATGATAATAATTTTTACTTTTTCTTTAGAAAGCTCTCTAGCTATCTCCAAAAATTGCTTGTGACCAACTGGCATATCTTTTGCTAGCGTCTTTGTGTTTATGTCAACACCAAGCTTTTCTATAGCTTCTTTAGCCTTTTCTTCCATCGTAGATCTCTCTAATGTTTCCAATTGTTTGCCAAATACAGCAGAGATTGGATTCTTTTTAGTGATTTCACGATTTAACAATATATTTTCTGTTGCAGTAAACTCTGGAATTAATGAAAACTCTTGATGCACCATACCGATACCGGCATTTAATGCGTCTATAGGGTTTTTAAAATTAACTTTTTCGCCATCGATAAGAACATCTCCTTCATAGCCACCAGTCTCTTTAATGAAACTCATACCAAAGAGTATGTTCATCATGGTCGATTTACCAGCACCATTTTCTCCTACAAGTCCTAGGATCTCTCCTTCTTTAAGTTTGAATGAAACATCCTTTAAAACGTGATTACCGGAGAAGCTTTTTCCTACATTTCTAAACTCTAATATTTCGCCCATAAAAAACCTCGCCTTCCAATAATGTTAAACGGAGCAGCAATGAAGCCGCTCCGTCCATTAATCAAATATGTCTATTTCTTAGATTGATAATCTTCTAGCATCTTATAGATATCAGGAACTTCTTCATCAGTCATCTTCAAGAAACCTTTACCAAATGCGTAAGTGTCTTGTAGTACTAGTATATGGTTCTTTCTTTCTTCCATGCTTGTTCTGTCAACATAAGTTGAAACATTCCATGCAGCACCTGGAGTCATGTCGACTAATACAGTCTTAACATCATCTGTATTCATCATGTCTTTACCAGATTCAACCATTCTCTTACCAAGTTCGATAAGGGCTTGAGTAGTTGAGAAACCGTATGAATATTTCCAAGTACCCATTCTACCAGGGTTCTTTTCAGATAATACTTCTTCTTCTTTTTCAACTATCTTATTGAAATCACCAGCAGCTTCTTTAAGGTCAAGTCCTAGAGCTCCTGGATATCCAAGTATTGGAGATGGTAAGTCTTGTTCTACGAAGATTGCTCCTAATTCAGAGATTTTTAATAGCATTGGTTCAGTATGAGCATCGTTTGTTGCAAAGAATGCAGTATCTTTACCATATTTTTGTACCCAAGCTGGCATTTGTTCCAAAATAAAGTTTTGTGCGCCTGGGATACCGATATCACTTGTTGGGTCTGGTGCAGTTTCCATAGCAAATTCCATACCGATCTTATCACAAGTTGCTTCCATTATATCTTTTCTTAAAGACAATAGTTCGATTGACATATGTCTTGGGAAAGAAACGTGAACGAATTTCTTAGCGCCCATCTTTTGAGCTGCTAGTGGGATTAAATATCCACGAGTAACGTTATCTGGGTCGATAACTAGGTCAGCTGCGCTTTCGATAAGGTTAGGGTCTTCTTGAGAGTTAGATACGAAGCAGTAGATGTCAGGACGTCTTTCCTTAACTTGCTTAAATGCTGCTGCAGTTCCAGGAACACCTTGGTTAACAACGATAACTTTTAGTTTAGGGTCGTCAGCAAGAGAAACTATTTGTTGGATAGTTGTTTCTTGTTCAGCAGAGAAGTTATCAGGATAGTTCTTGTGAACTATAAGTCCACCTTCCTTAGCGTCTCCGTACTTTTTGATCATAGCTTCACAACCACGTTGTTCGTCTTCAGATTGTGATACAGTACCAGTTACAACACCGATGTGGAAATCACTAGCTTCAGTAGCTTCGCCGTCTTTAGCTTCGCCGTCTTTAGCTTCGCCATCAGTAGCTTCAGTAGCTTTTTCGCCTTCAGTCTTGTTTGCGTCAGTAGCAGGTGCATCGTTTTTGTTACATGCTACTAGAGAAAACATCATAATTAGCGCGATTAACATCGCAAGTACTCTTTTCATCATAAAACCTCCTCGTACTTTAATGTCCTCTTAGCTTAAGATAATTTCAAAGGATCTTAAGTTATAATTCAAAGAGCCCTAATCTCGTGAGATAACTCCCTTAGCTTGAATAGCCTAACGGTGTTTCTTGTAGTCACGATAGCTATGTTACACTTTATCAAGTGGAAGCTCTTTTATATATTATAGCACTTTATGTTATAAAATACAAGTCTTTTTGAAATTTTTATATAAAAATTTGCAAATATGTGCATACAACACTACTTTATGAGTATCATATGCAATATATGAGTCACTTGCTTGCAATATTTTTACCTACTTAAGCAAGAAAAGTGCTAAGATGCTATAAGGCTTTTCATAAAAAATATAGCACCCATATATATATGAGTGCTACATAGATTATAATCTTTCTCTACAATAGTTTTTCTACTTCTTTCTCTAGTGCCTTTGGTGTTTTTTGTGAAGCGAATCTATCGACAACGTTTCCATCTCTATCTATCAAAAACTTTGTGAAGTTCCATTTGATATCGTTGCCTAAGATGCCGCCCTTTTCTTTTTTCAAAAATTTGTATAAAGGATCAGCGTCATCGCCATTGACATCAATCTTTGACATCATAGGAAAAGTCACACTAAATGTTGATGTGCAGAAATTTTTTATCTCTTCATTGCCGCCTGGCTCTTGAGCGCCAAATTGGTTACATGGAAAGCCTAAGATGACAAAACCTTGGTCCTTATACTTTTCATAGAGTTCTTCAAGACCTTCGTATTGCTTAGTAAAGCCGCACTTACTAGCTGTGTTAACTATGAGTACTACCTTGCCCTTATACTCTGACATGGATACATCTTCACCTGATATGCTCTTAACTTTGTAATCGTAAAACATTTTTATCTCCTTATATATAAGTAATTGTTCTTTATATTATATATACCCATAAGCATGAAAAAAGTCTTATGGACTTGCCACAAGACTTTTTTTACATTTTATAAAAGCTAAATTAATTTATTCAATGTATAGTAATTGAAGAGCCTCGTCCATAAATGTCCGAGAACCTTGGTGCTTTGCACTTGAGATTGATTAAGGACGTTCTATCGCTAAATAATTTCAGCGTACTAATTTTTAGGAAAAATTAGATGATTGAGCGATGTGGACCGACGAAACAAACTTGGTCCTATAATCACTTTATTCTCCATACAGTAATTGAAGAACTTAGGACTATACGTCCTAAAACCTTTGCGCTATGCAGAGCAAATTAGATGATTGAGCGACGTTCTATAGCTAAATAATTTCGGCGTACTAATTTTTAGGAAAAATTTATGGATAAGGCGAAGCATAACGAGCGACCGACTGAGGTGTACGTACAGGTACTCCGCAAGGAGGGAGCGAGCGCGCAAGCCTTAGGCGAAATTTTAACAAAAATTAACGCGAAATTTAGTCTAGTTCGTCATACATCGCTAGCGCCTTCGCTCCATACGCAGTTCCTGGTCCACCATTCATCAAGATACAAGTTTTGACAACGTCAACAAGTTGTTCTCTTGTGCCGCCTGCTTTTTTAAAGCTTGTGATGTGAGCTAGCATACATGGAATGCACTTGATAGTGATTGAGATGCCTAGGGCAACCATTTCTTTTTCAATGAAACTTGCCGCGCTTTCTTTTGAGTAAACAGCGTGTAAATCACCAAATGCCTTCATGATTTCTGGTGATGAATTGATAAGCTCCTTGCTTAATTCTCCGTTTAATTCTCTTTCTTTTTTGTAATCCATAATATTACCTCCTATTATATTTTCTTTCAATTATATATTACCCATTAGCAAATGGCTTTGATATTGTATTTATTTATAGTTTCGCCGTCTCGTATAGATAAAATAAATAGACATGCCGTGATAAAAGCATGCCTATTTACATTGTATCGCATCTAAAATACTTTTTTCTATTTAAATAGTAATTGAAGAACTTAGGACTGTACGTCCTAAGTTCTTTGCGCTATGCAGAGCAATTTTATTAAATGCAGTTTTGACTTATATAAATATTATACATTAGCAATTTTGCAGAAAAAATTAGATGATTGAGCGACGTGGACCGACGAGGCAAGCGGAATGTACTAAACGTACATGAGCATTGCCGAGGAAGGAACAAGCTCAAGGGCTAATTTTAACGCAAAATTTTATAATTCGTAAATAAATTCTACACTTATGTTAAACCCTTTACTTACGCCCACATAAACCATATCCATCTCCAAAGCTTCTCTCATAAATTTATCAGCTTCTTCTTTTGTGATATCGTCTATATAGTAATACACTTTGATTTTAATCTCGTCTATGCGCGGCGCATCATCAACGCCAACTACTTTTAGCGTACGAAGTGGGTTAGTTGTCTTTACTTCTGCATTTGCTTCAATCTCATCTAGTGAAAGCTTCTTGATTTTAGCTTCTCTAATGATTGTGAGCATCATCGACTCCAAAATTCCTGCCAAAAATATCTCCACCGACGATAATTCTTTTTTCTCGTTATCGTATGGCAGCTCTTGGTCTGTCGATATAAAGGCCATGTCGCCGTAGCTGTTAACGGTTTTGATGTCGTTCGATGTCGCTCTCATCGTAAAATAAAAGCGGCTCATCTCTTCCGTGCTATTGAAATTACCGTAGCTACTCATATTTTTCCTTCAATTCTTTAACTGCTTTTTCTAGCTCTGCTAATTTTTTGTCAATTATTTCAAGTGTTGATACAGGTCTATTTGCAAAAGTAGCGAAGCCACAATCTGGGTTTAAGAATAATCTTTCTTTGTCAATATAGCCAAGTGCTTCTTCGGCTCTCTTGACCATATCTACATGCGATTCAATCTCGTCAGTTCTTGGGTTTATGACGCCAAGACCTAGAATGTAATTTTCTCTAATTTTGTCTGACGCAAATAAACTTTTTAACTCTCCCGCTCTCTTTGTTGAAAATTCAAGGAATAGCGCGTCTGTATCTATGTCTTCAAATAATTTGATTAGTGGTGTATATGGTCCTTCTAGCAAAATGCTTTCATCTTTGGACCAATTGCCGCGGCAGACGTGAAGTGCGCGTATCGACTTAGTTCTATCGATATGCTCCATGCATGACTTAATTAGGTGAGTCGCAAATTTTAGCTCCTCTGTCGGATCTTTCTTTTCTGAAAGTGCTGCGCACATGAAGGTACGTGGCTTTCCTTCGGTAAATACGACTTCTGTTAAAACTGGTTCATCAAACTGAATTATGTCAACGCCTATCTTTTGAAGCTCTTCTATCTCTTCCTTATAAATCTTGATAACATCTTCACCAAGCTCTTCCTTTGAGCCATAAGCCTTGCTAGATAAGTTATATAGCCACATTGAACGAGTTACTAGATAAGGTCCTGGCAAAGTGATTTTTACCTTGTGATCAGTTCTTGCCTTTAATCTCTTTAGCTCGTCACAAACGATATTGGTCTTACGAGAGACTTTTCCTGTGCATATAGCGTTTTTTATGCTTATGGCTGGAACGTCAAGTATAGAAAGTATTTGCTCGAAGGCTTTTTTATCATCGATATACTCAAGCATCTCAGACATTGACATCATTTTAACACCATTTAACTTTGTCGATATAAATGAAACGTAGTTATCTCTTGATAATTCGCCTGATGTGACGTAGCTGATGCCGTGTTTTTCTTGCATGCGAACAACGGCTTCTTCCTCAGCATCTATTAACTTAATAAAATCCTCTTCACTTAGAGAACCCTTAGATCTCTTTCTAAGGGCCCTTAATATATCTTCATTTCTTGGCATGCTTCCTATAAGTGAAGTGGAGAATGCCCTAGTCACGGTACTTGCCGAAGAAGTCTAAATACTTATCGGCGTTAGTGATTTGTTCGAAGCCAGTAGTTCTGCCTTCAACCCATTCAGTAAGGCCTTCAAGGTCCATGATCTTCTTGTGTTCTGGATCGTTGTAATCCATTTGAAGAAGTATTTTAGCCCATGCTTTAAAGTCTTCTGATGGGAAGCCTACGCGAGCTGAGAATATACAGTGATCGAAATGAGGTGTTTCACCTAAAACTTCTAGTGCATTAGCATCAATAGTGCCGTCCTTTGACCAAGCGTTGAAGTTTAAATCGATTGTGAAAGCGCAGTCAACATCACCTGCTTCAAGTGCTTTCACAGCGTCAAGTTCGCCGCCAACGTGGTCTCCGTTAAGACCAACGCCCTTGTCGAAACGAACTTCTTCATAATCTTTACCATATTCTAAGCCTTTAGTTTTTAAATAATAGATAGGTATAAGTCTTGCTTGAGGGCTGTCAAATGCGCCGAAGCCTATTTTTTTGCCCTTAAGATCTTCAAAAGACTTAATGCCTGAGTCTTTTTTAACTAGGCAGATAGTCTTTCTGTCTCTATCTGTATCTCTCATAGGACCATTTTCACTTTTTCCGTGAGTCCTGATTTGAGTTTGTAACCAAGCTAATGGTGAGTTCCAAGCGATATCAATATCGCCGTTAACAACAGCATCTACTTGTAAATCATAGTCTTTGAAGTAAACGCCTTCAACTTCCATGCCTCTTTCTTCAAAAAATTTGTGGATCATATCCCAAATGATACTAACCTTTGGATCATAAAGAACTGCTCCAACTTTAATTTTATCTGTCATCTTTCCTCCTATGGTATTGGTTGATCTGTGATCAATTTACCAAGCCAAATTGTAAGCACGTCTACTGATGGTGCCATGATTTGACTTGCGTATGCGTCTCTCATATATTTTTCTATAGGGTTTTGTTTGTTATAGCCCTTACCGCCAGCAACTCTCATTGCATCGATAGATGTCTCGATAGCTGCTTCACTTGCGTTAACTCTAGCTGCGATGATGTCAACAACTGCATCAGCGTCGCCTCTTTCAGCCTTTTCAGCTGCAAGCTTTGTAAATGCTTCTGCTGCATGAGTTCTGTTGTAAATCTTAGCTAAGTGTATTTGAACTGTTTCAATGTTTGCAAGAGATTGTCCTGAAGGATATTTTCTCTTCATAGCATGTTCGTTAGCTGCTGTAGAGATGGCTTTGCCTAGACCTGAGTAAACACTTGCTAGACCTAAGATGAAGTATGGTGCAACAACTGAGAATACTTGTGCTTGACCGCTACCCCATTCGCCAATTCTATACATATTTTCAAGTTCAACGTCCTTAAGAAGCATTGGACAAGATGCGTTGCTTCTCATACCCATACCGCTCCAAGCTTTCATTTCAAAGTGAACGCCTTTTTTATCTATAGGAACTACCCAGTTATCGATTTCTCCTTCTTTCTTAGAAGGTACTAATACTAAGTAGTAGCTAGCGTATTCAGCCGAAGTAACCATTGACTTAGAACCGTTTAATACACAAGAGTTTTCTTTGTGTTCAATACCCATCTCTGGCATGTAGAAGTGAGTTCCTGTGCCAAATTCGCTGTATGCAAGTGCACATAGTTTTTTATCTTCTAGAATTTCTTTAACAATCTTGTTTTTAAGCTCATCATTGCCATTAGCTAAGATACACATAAGTGCTACGTTATGCATCATGTAGCATAAACCAACAGATGCGCAGCTTTCAGCTAATGCCATACAGATTTGTGAGTGGTCCTTTATAGTACCGCCTTCACCGCCCATTTCCTTAGGTATCATTATCTTAAAGAAACCTTCTTCTCCTAGTTTATCAAAAATTTCCTTTGGAAATTTTGCTTCTTCGTCTAATTGTTTAGCAACGGGATCAATGTATTTCTTTGCAAATTCCCTTGCTCTTTCAAATGAATTCATATAAACCCTCCCTTTCGTGTTTATGTCGATATCACTATCGATTTAAGTATAGCACAAGATTGAGTTCATTACAAATTAGATTTTTCAATAGTTTCGGCCGTTTGTATAAGATTTTTTTATATATATTTTTCTCTGATATTTTAAAATTATATAAGCTGTATAAAAAGAGCTAGACCGATGGTCTAACCCTAAAAATATTTAAGTTCTTGGATTAAATATCATTGCCAAAACTGTTACATTTACAAATATCATTAGCATGGTCAATGGTAAATACACAAGTAACTTTATTTTGCTTGTCTTGTCATTTTGATCAAATTTTTCATTTGCCCACACAATAAATTCAGTAAGGCCCAATATGCTAAACAATATTAATGGTATGATAAACATAAGATTACTATCTGAGCCAAATTTAAATGTGAAAAGGCTTATGAAGTATAAAATTTCTAGTATTATAGTCATTTTGCCACCTATTTAAAATAACTTACTACGCCCGCTTCACTAATATCTTTCATGCCGATAGCTTTGTAAAACGCATTTGCTACGTCATCTTCGACATCGGTATTAACTTGTATCCAGCGAACGCCCTTGTACTTTTCAAAAACTTCATTCATAAGTTTTTTCGCTAGACCCTTGCGTCTATAATCCTTCTTAACAATTAGGTCTTGCACTAAGACTACGTGTTCAGCGTCTCCTACGCATCTTACAAAGCCTAGAAGCTCTTCTCCATCCATATATCCAAGCGTTAGCAAAGAATTTTTTATAGCATTTTTAAGTTTTTCGTCATCACCTAAATAAGTGCTCCAGCCAGATTCTTCGTAAAGAGCCTTTATTTGTGATAAATAGCTTTCATCTATTTCTATTAGCTTCACTATTCCACTTCCCAAACTACTGTTACTGAGTCATTGACATCGATATCATCAGCATCTATGTCTATATCGAATGAATTAGATATCTGCGCACTTTTACACTCGCAGGCCTCAAAACTTATTGGGTGCGAATATATCTCAATTTCGCCCCAAGAGTAGTTAATGTCCACAATCCCCTTAAGCTTAACACCTGCCGCCTCGCTAAGGACTTCAGCCTTCATCTTCGTGTCTTTAACAGCTTCTCTGAGTAAATCATTCTTAGCCTTCTCAATGTCCTTAACAGTGTAGCTTATATCGAATTCCACATCAAGAGGCGATGTGCTCACCTCATACAAAAGCCTACCTAGGACTTTATTGTCATTATCAATCTTGATATGTGAGCTATGAGTGTACTCGTAGCCGATAAACTTTTGATGCATATGGTCTTTGTCGTCATAATAAGATTTGTACTTTGGACTTACTTCAAGATTTCTAGTCTTAAGAAGCTCGCTATCGATGCCAGCCTTTGCTATCACAGCCTTTAAGTCCTTAGTCGCCTCGCTCGCCATGGCAATAGCTTCTGCATAATCAGTGTAGACTGCACTTGATGTAAATCTCACGACAATGGTATCCGGCTTTAATGATAATCTTCCTTTTCCTGTTACTCTTAATTGTCCCATGTATTTTCCCCTCCATTAATATACATATTAATTATACCCAAAATAATAGCGTTCACTAAGAAAAATTTGTGAACGCTAAAATATTTTTATTTAATGCAAATTTAAATTTCACGAATTAACGCTTACTCCAAATTTTGAAGAGCAAATGGATGGATAAGGCGAAGTGGAGAATTTGTCAAGCGAGCTCGTACTAACGCGTACGTGGAGCGAAGACAAATTCGAACAAGCCTTAGGCGACATTTGAATTCAAAATTAATTAGTTTATATTGTCATTTGCTTTTGGTTTCGCCACTATACTCACCACTATAAATACAATTGCAAAACCCACCATTATTAATACATTCGGAAGCATAGTACTAAACTCTGGCTTCTCCATAAGCATGTCGTTACTCTGAATGTAGTAAAAACCTGGAAAGATTCTTCCTAATGTCAAGGCTGTATCACCAAGCAGCTCTTGCGGAGCAAAGGCACCACACAAGAATGACGAGCCGAGTGAAACTACATTCATCACGCCTGAGATGGCATTTTCGCTCTTAATTAGATTTGCTATCATCACCGACATGGCTACTACTGTAATCGTAAATATAAATGAGTTAAGCATCATGAGGTTGATGTGCGTCTTAGTAAAGTCGTACTTATACATAAGCACGAAAAGTACCATATACAATAGCCATAAGAATAGTCCCGTAACGATGTGACCAAGCATCATTTGAAGATTAATCTTCGCTCTTGGCATAGGCGATACAAGATTTCTCATTAATATAGGCTTTTTCCTATAAACTTTGACTATGGTCGCTACAACCATGATTGCTTGTGCGAGTAAAACATAATTTAGGAAGTTAAAGTAAATGCGTGAATTATCTCTCTTAGTATCGACGCTGCCTTCTTTTATCTCAACATCAAATTTATTAGCCAAATCTTCTTTAGTATACCTAATGGCATCATCCTCACTAAAGCCTGCCGCCTCGTATGCAGCTACTTGACTTAAGTAGATATTGACCTTCTCCTTAACGCTCATAGCGTACATCTCATCTGGTGCCGCCTTATATAAAACTTTCTTCGTTTGATCAAAGTCCTTAGGTATTTCAAGCGCACAGCTAATATTGGCGTAGAAAAGCTTGTCTTCTACCAAAGACTCGTCCATGTCGATAGGCTTTGTGCAAGTCTTTAAATAATCGCAAAGTGCTTTAGAAAGGCTTGTGTTAGCGTTATCTTTTAAATATATTCTTACATCAATACTTTTATAAGAGGCCTCTTTTGTACCCTTTGTACTAAAACTCATTATGACTGCAAAAATAATCGTATAAAGAATTATGGCTGTCTTGTGAGCCCATACTATTTTGAAATAATTTTTAAAGACTTTCATACTCTTTACCTCTCATGAAAAATAGTGAAGCCACTACGAATAACAAAGTAATCAAAGCTAGATTAATCATATCCCAATTAAACCTTGCCATCGAATCGTAGTAGTATAACGAATAAACTGCATCAGTCACTATTGCAACTGGATTTAACTTGTTGATGATGGGTGCCTTCTCAGCGATAATTATCTTTAAGTCCGATACCATCATACCAGCTAAAAATGACATAAGCATAGTTATGGCGATGCCTAAACCAATCTTCGTGTCTAAACTTGCCTTATTTGAAACGCCAAGCAAGACGCCAAAGGCAACACCACTTAGTGACGCTAGTGCGCTAAGCACAATAAGTGGAAGGGCTCTACCGCCAAAGTCAATGCCGAGACCATATTTTAAATAAATAATAAATATCAATATTATAACGAAGTTAATAATCCAGCTAACCAAAAGCGATGCCGATAGCATAGTGCTCTTCTTTGTTGGCGAAATTACATTACGCTTTGCATTAGTCGATAGATTTGCTTCGTATTGATAAATGACAAACATACCCCACATGTAGCCATAGATTGCTGTCATACCAAGAAGCGTGTAGAAAAACGTGTTTGTCATATCCATATTTTTGCGCGAAACATCTTTTATATGATCATCCACACCCACAATTTTACTTAAATCAGTAGTCGGATCCTTTTGCATTATCCTAGCTATCATAGAGAACTTTTGTGAGTAAACGTTCATGATCGTCTCAACTATAGTCTCAGATATGCCCGACTTCTTAGTGTAAATCTTGTCCATTGATTCGATGTAGGCCTTAGGAGCATCTTTTTCGTCCAAAACATCCTTGTCTTTCGCTTCAGTCACATGGAAATATTCCTCGTCCTCCATCTCTTTCATAAAACGTTTAAAATTCTCATCCTTCATAAGGTTTTCATTCACAGCCACGTCTATGGTCTTGAACTTATCCATCTCAGTTATATTGCCAAAGGCAAGCTTAAAGAATATGCCTAGAACTATAGGAAATATTAAAGCCCAAAATAACATTGCCCTCTGCCTTAAAAGGTATCTAAATGTATTTTTAAATGAGTGCAGCCACATACTAATCCCTCAAATCTTTGCCAGTTAATTCCAAGAAAACGTCATTAAGACTTGGTTTTTCAACATTTAGAGAGCTGTAGTGAATTTTATTCTCATCAAGAAGCTTGATTAAATTCATTAGGTAGCCATCGCCATGAGAAAAGCTTAGTTTGACAGAACCATCCTTGTTCTCAAAGCTAAGTAAATTATCAAGAGCCTTGATCTTTGTAATAAGCTCCTCATTAAGCTCCTTCGATGCAAAGCTAATTTTTTCATTCATAGTGATCATGTCCTTAAGCTCCTCAGATGTGCCCTTTGCGATGACCTTACCCTTATCAATGATGACTATATCATCACACAAAAAGTCAACCTCGTCCATATAGTGCGATGTGTAAATGATGGTCGAGCCCTCATCGTTAAGCTTTTTGATCCCTTCCAATATATTGTTTCTTGATTGAGGATCGACTGCAACAGTCGGCTCGTCAAGAATGATAATCTCAGGTCTGTGAGCAATACCGCAAGCAATATTAAGTCTTCTTAGTAGACCGCCAGATAGCTTTTTAGGTTTAAATTTAACAAAATCATTTAAGCTAACAAGGTCAATCGCTCTTTGTACAAGCGCCTTCCTCTCAGCCTTATCACTAATGTATAGACCGCAGAAGTAGTCGATGTTCTCGTAAACACTTAGCTCATCATAAACAGCAACGTCTTGAAAAACAACGCCAATCCTTCTTTTAATATCATAAGCATCAGCGCTCATCTCCTCGCCAAAAATCTTCACAGTGCCCGCATCCTTCTTAAGAAGAGACAAAATGCAGTTTATGGTAGTCGACTTACCACTACCATTGGGACCAAGCAGACCAAGTATCTCGCCCTTCTTCACGTCCAAATCCAAATTGTCAACAGCAGTGAGCTCCTTGTACTTCTTTACAAGACCCCTTACCTCTATAACAGTATCCATAATTACCTCCTTAAAAAAGTCTCCAATACTATTATAACACTAAAACCATTAAAATAGTATAAAAATTATGTAAAACGCATGTAAATATGTCTAAGACGAATAATATTATCATAAAGAGGCCCATATCACTTGACAATATCAGATATAAGTCATACAATATAGGCAAGATTGGGGGTAATAGTTTTGAAAAAGATATACCAAGGAAAAACAAAAGACGTTTACGAATTAAACGACAAAGAAGTATTATTAAAATTTAAAGACGACGTAACAGGCAAAGACGGCGTGTTCGACCCAGGCCAAAACCAAGTCGGACTAACAATGAAAGGCGCAGGACACAGCGCATGCCTACTAACAAAGTTCTTTTATGAAAAACTAAACGCAAAAGGACTAAACACACACTTCGTTTCAGCAGATCCAGACAAAAACGAAGCAGTAGTTAGAAAAGCAAAAGTTTTTGGCAATGGCGTTGAAGTCATCGTGAGATACAGAGCAGTTGGCTCCTTCATTAGACGCTACGGCCAATACGCAGAAAGCGGCATGAAACTGCCTTCATACGTTGAAATCACACTAAAAGATGACGACAGGAACGACCCACTAATTACAAAAGATGCACTAGAGATCCTAGGCATCATGACAGGGGCTGAGTACGACGAACTAGTTGGCCTTGCTAAAAAGATCGGCGAGTTCGTAAAAGAAGAGCTTGCAAAGAAAGAGCTTGAGCTTTACGACATAAAATTCGAGTTCGGTATGGTCGATGATAAAGTCGCTCTAATAGATGAAATCTCAGGCGGCAATATGCGTGCATATAAAGGAGACGAGTACGTAGAACCACTTAAATTAGAAAAGATATTGCTAGAAGACGTTAAATAGATTGAGTTTAATTGAAGAGATAAGAAAAAGGCTATCGGGTGATAGCCTTTTTTGAGTGGGTTTAATGTGTATTCTTTTTTATATTTGGCATTATATTTAAAAGCGATTGATAGCTGTCTACATCATGATATACAATGTCATCCGATGATATTTCATTAAATAATTTTTTAGCACAATCAATCTTAACTTGCTCGACCGGTCTTAACTGCATTGACTCCATAGTTCCTTTAGTCTCAGCAACAAAAAATATGTGTTTAACGGTTCCCTTATTAAATGCAATAGCCCAATCAGGATTATAATTTCCTACAGGCGTTGGTATAAAGAAGCCTCTAGGTAATTTTGCATATACACAAACTTCTTCAGCTCCTTCCAGATCATGAGCAAATCTTTTTTCAACAGATTCCTTTGCAGCGCCATCAGTTACTAAATAAGGCTTAATATGCTTCTTAACTTCAATTGCCTTGTCTCTAGTTATACCGCTTTCGTCAGTAAATATTGATACTTCAAACTTGTCTTCAATTTTATCATAATATATATGCTCAACGACCATACTAGCCTTTTGCTCGTTTATAAGCATAGCTACTCTGCTCATAAACTCTTCTGGATTAGCCTTATACATATTAAACTTACTAGCTTCCATCTTCATAAGTATCTTTGCAATAGTCCTACGCGTTAAAACTGTATTGTGTGCTAATCGGCCCAATAAATCATACTTTATCGACTTTGATATGCCATAGTCTAAATTATGTGTCACAGTCGTTGCATTTTCAAACGAATATTTTTCATTAATATCGTTTACTTCAATTATATCTTTTTGCTCAGATTTCTTCATAGTATATTGTAAACCACTAACATTAAGCTTTTCATCTATAGCCTTAGCAGCTTTTTCAATTAACTCGTCCGAATCAAAGTCAACCCTATAGATATATTTGTGATTTATCATCTTCCATAGCTCTTGGAATTCTTTTTTATTAAAGTTTTCATTCAAATCATTGTCATAAATCTTAGTCTTGTGTCCGTCCTCAACCATATCATCAAGAGCCTTTTCATTAAATACAGATTGAATTAACGTGTGTATGCCAGCCTCCATGTGCTTTAATTCATCGGGTAGTTCAGCAAGTTTGTTATTCTCTAAATCCTCATGGTATTTGTCACTTACATATTCATCTTTAGTGATGTAATTATTCCTAATTAAGTACCAAAATATCTCTCTCGCATCGTCTTTATCTATAGTATAATCCTCATCGTTAATAATTATATGCTTATCTATAAAATACTCTTCATTAGCTTTCCTTGGTCTGTCCCTTAATTCTTTTCTAGTTTGTTCTTGCAAGTCAGCTACAAATTTTTCATAGCTTTCACTCGCTATGACAGTTAGTTTATTGAACTGATGAAAGTTTCTTCCCAAAGCTTCGTAGTCTAGCCTTGAACCCGTCTCATCAACACAAATTCTAAGCCCACGGCCAACTTCTTGGCGCTTTAAATTTTCACTGTCGCTCTTTTTTAAAGTACATATTTGGAATATATTTGGATTGTCCCAGCCTTCACGAAGAGCCGAGTGAGAAAAAATAAATCTAGTTTGCTCTTCAAAACTAAGAAGTCTTTCCTTATCCTTTAGAATTAAGTCATAAGCGCTTATATCGTCAGAATAAAGTTTTCCTTTTTTTATATCACTATTAACTATGTGACCCTTTTTATCAATAGAAAAGTATCCATTATGAGTTTTGTTCACATCAATATTATTTAAATACTTAAGATATTCCTCGCTGAAACGATCTTTATACTCATTAAATACAGCTTCGTACTCTTCTTCAAAGATTTTAGCATATTCACCCAAGGCCTGATTGCCCTCTTCATCATAAACACGATACTTTTTAACTTCATCAATGAAAAATAATGACAATGTCTTTACACCTTTTGAAAATAACGACTCTTCCTTTTCAAAATGTGACCTTATAGTCTCTCTAATCTGTATACGGCGTAGATAATCCTCACTGATGTCGCCCATAACAGTTCCTTTAGTGATTTTTACACCATTTGTAAAGCTTATACTGTCACTCAAAGGATTAATATCTGCTAAAAGATAACCTTTGTATTGCTCCATACCCTTAGATAGTTCATATAAACTGTCATTTACTGATATAATCCTTCTCTCACGCTTAGGCCCATTTTGATAAGCTATCTCCATTTCAACCCTTGCACGAGGAGGCTTCTTTGTATCAAGAATTATTTCATCTAAATACAAATAACTGTTAGTTCCAGATAAATTCTTCGGTGAAAAACCTTTTACCTGAATCTTTTTAACAAGCTTCATATTATATGCATCAACTGCATCTAGTGCATAAACCAAATTATGTTTTTTAACGTGAGTCGCCGAATAATTTAAACTGAACAATGGATTAAAATTCTTTAAAGCCTTTTGTGTTTGAGCGCCACCCATCTTTTGCGGCTCATCAAGAATAAGTATAGGCCTGTTCGCTTTAAGTACGTCAATAGGTCTTCTCGAGCCGAACTCATCACGTTTAGAATAAATAATTCTCGCTGCGTTAGTGTTTCCGCCCTCTTTAAAGGTATTAAAGGCTTGCATATTTATAATCATAACATTAATGTTTGCATCACTTGAAAATGTATCTAGCTGATTTAAATTATTACTATCATAAACAAAATATCTAATCTTTTTGCCATAAGCGTGCATAAAGTGATCCTCAGTCATTTCAAAAGATTTCTTAACCCCTTCACGAATGGCAATAGATGGAACAACGACTATAAATTTAGACCAGCCATAGTTTTTATTAAGTTCATACATAGTTTTGATGTAAACATAAGTCTTACCAGTACCTGTCTCCATCTCGACGTCAATGGAACAAGCCCCTAAGCCATCGACTAGTTCATCTTGAATAATTAAATTATTCTTTTTTTGAACGTCCCTTATATTTTTAAGTAGCTCCTCTTTATTTAAACGCAAATCATCGTTTTTATAACCCATATCAAATATTTCATCAGCTAAATAATCTTGAACCTGCATATATTTTTGACATTGATTGTTATAGTTGTAATCACGGCGATATAAAGCAGAGTTATAAGCTTGACCCTTGAACACATCAACAACGCTGTTAACGGCATCTGTTTGGTACTGTTCTATTTTAAACTTAAACTTCATTGTCTACACCTCCTTTTAATTGGTGTATACATAAATTTAGAAGCGATAAACATCTGTAATAAAAATAATCATATTGACTATCCGACGTTATTTCTTCTTTATCTTTTTCATAATGTCTGATATGAAAGTCATTTCCAATATCTTTAATTTCATCAAAATCTGTTTCGAGCACTTTTCTGTATTTTTCAGAACCACTTGATATAGTCTTAATTATTTCTTCTGCGGATTCTTTCTTATTATTAGCATTAAAAAATGTCTTCATTCTCTCAAAAGCAGACCATAATTTTACACAAGCTGTGCTTTTTTCATTACGATTGAAATAATCTACAGACTCTTCAATAAGTTCATCTAAAATCTTATCCCCAGATTTTAAACTATTCAAATCAAATCCGACTAATGCATTTGTTTCTAAGTAGTCCTCTAGTAAATTTTTTATTATTTTTGCATGCCTTTTGCATAAGTTTTCATTAATAATTGCAATCTTACAATTTTCTTTAATTTGAGGTATTAATTCACCATATAATGACCAAGCAAGATATACAGCATCATATAGATCACTGCCACCTTCATCGATATATTTATTTAATTCATCAATTACTTCCAACATTTTGCTTTTAGAATGTATTTTTCGCATAACTATATAACCTTTATCTCAGTATTAGGACTTAGCTCATTAAATATTTGCTCTAAATTGATTCTGTCGCTATCTCTTTTAAAAGATGAATCTTTGAAAATAGCATAAGAGGCTTTACTTTTTGCCATAGCTTTGACTAAGTCTGTGTCAATATCGTAATCAAATGATGCGCATAAGAAGCCATCTGCTACGCTTAAGTACTTTCCTGAAGCTACTTGAACTTCTTCTATTGCACTTGAAAGTTCAATACCAAAGTCTAGCATTACTTGGAACAATAAATCATATTCATCACGATCATCTTTTACGTTGTCAATTTGATTTTCTAGTACATTTAGTTCTATATCAGCTGGGTTGTAATAAACATCACGCATATTGCTTGTATCAAGCTTAAGAACTCTAAATCCTGTATCAAGATTTTCAATGCCTTCTTTGTCTTTAAAGTCTTCTTTAATTTTCTTTGCAGCACGCCTAATACGCTCTTTGCCTATCTCGCAAATGTTTTTGTATCCAGCTTTATATGCTTCTGAATTTTCTTCAGTTTCTTCAGGTATTTGAACCATGATATACTTACGGTTACCGCTATCTTCAGCGTTTAATTGCATTACGGCATGAGCAGTCGTTGCGCTACCAGAGAAAAAGTCCATAACTATACCTTCTTTAACATTAGAAATCGTTAATAACCTTTTTAACAACTTTGTATTTTTAGGAAAATCAAATAATTGCGTATTAAATATGTCTTTTAATTCTCTATTTCCATCTTGATTGCTCCCCACTTCCTTATATAATAATAAATTTTGAGGAACTACTCCATCAGGCATTTCATTTAAAAATCTTTTTATCCTTGGAACATTTTCTCCATCTTCTCCAAACCAAATTCTATTGTCTTTAATTAATTCATCAATCTTATTTTTAGAAAACCTCCAACATCTACCTTTTGCGGGCAAGTTAACTTTACCAGTCGGAGAAACTATTTCAAATACTCCAGATTCTGAAAAAGTAGTTGCTAAAATACTTCCTGATGTCCAATCACCTCTAGGATCATTATCATAATTTTGATATCCTTTATTATGTTTTTCTTCTCTTGGTAACAACCCTCTTTTAAATTTTGCTTTATTTTTTGCTATAAGATATATACTTTCAGTACTTATAGATATATATTTATTATCATTCTTAGGAGCAAAGTTTTTTTGCCAAATAAAATTAGCTATAAAATTTCTTTCACCAAAAACTTCATCGCATATCTTCTTTAGATTAGCTTGTTCATTATCATCTATGGAAATAAAAATAACTCCATCCTCAGACAAAAGATTTCTAGCCATCTTTAATCTGGGATAAATCATGTTGAGCCAGTCAGTGTGGAAACGGCCATTGCTTTCTGTATTTACAAAGAGACGGTTGCCTTCCTCGTCAAACTGCCCACTCCTATCCATGTACTCGTTCATGTCTTCTGCAAAATCGTCTTCATAGACAAAATCACTACCTGTGTTATAAGGTGGATCTATATATATCATTTTTACTTTTCCATTATAAGTTTCCTTAAGTACCTTAAGAACTTCTAGGTTGTCTCCTTCGATGTATAAATTTTCTGTTTGATCAAAATTTACACTATCTTCTCTAGAAGGTCTTAGTGTGTTTGTTGTAGGAGCGTTTGATGCTATGACAGACTTCTTCTTGTCTGGCCAAGTAAACTGATATCTCTCTTCATTTCCCTCAACCACCTTAGTTGCTAGCTCCATCTCAAGCTTGTCTTTATCGATGGCTCTAATCACGTTGCCCTCTTCGTCAACAGTTTCAGTCACAATGTTTGGGAAAAGCTCTGTGAGCTTTTTATAATTTTCATCCGCCAAGTTTTTTGTTTGCATGCTTAGCTTATCCATCATATCTCCTCCTTATATGTATTAATTGTTTTTTCATCTCTAAACTCTTCTAGCATTTTATTAAGAATAAGAGCATCATCATATTCTTTTTGAAATGCTCCTACTCTGTATCCTTCTATGTTTGGTATTTCTTTAAAATGAATAGTTTTACATAGCTCATCTTTTTTATGCAAATTTTTCACTACATAATTTTTAAAATCTAATCTTTCAATTTCGTTTTCAAATAATAAAACTACAGTGAAAAATCTCCTTCTAGCGTGCCAAGCTCCATCATCTATTTTGCTAAAATAATAAAGTTCATTTAATTTATATAACAATGAAGTTTTATCCATATACTTAAAGTGTATATAATTATCTTCGTTATTTATTATTATTTCATCATCTAGTGGACATGGCGTAAAATATCTGCCACCATCAAGACAGACTCCGCCAAGTTCTTCTAATATTGTTTGATGATACATTATTTTAATGTCATACCAATCAGGTGTATAATTATATTGCGAAAATAAATAATATTCATAACCATTTCTTTCTAATTCTGGCTTTTCATATATAATAGTAAATTCAGGAAAGATATTATAATATTTGTAATGTTCCCCATATAAACCGTCTGACCAGTCTTTATAGTTTTCTATATATTTTTCCACTTTTTCTATCGCTGTCAAAGATAATCCGAATCTTTTTTTCCATAATTTCTCCACATTGTTTATATCTGCAGAAGAATCTTTTGCTGTGTTAGAATCTTGTATTCTTGTATATATATAATTAGCCTTCACATTCAAATAGTCTACATTAAGATAATAAGGCGTATTCTTATCATTTTTTATTACTATTACGTCTACTTCTAAATCATGTATTTTAAATGTTTCAACATAGACCGTTGGTCTTATATCTCCAGCAAACTTTTTACTCTTTAAAAAGTCAGTAATTTTTTGTGTATCTTTTCTATTTTCATCACATTGAACTCCAATAACATTATATTTATTTTCCTCATCAACACCTATAATTATCAATCCATCTTTATCAGTTAAATTATTTGCCATGCAAATTATATCATGTAATAAATCTCCTTTTTTATTATTACTGTACCATTGCCTTTTGAAATCCCAATAGCTTCCTTCTTGCTTTAAATTTATAAGTTGTGATATTTCATTTATATCTACCAATTGTTTTCTCCTTTATGTCCACATTTCTTCTTCCTATATTATATCACATAATACTCTTTTTAACTTATAAAAATAGATGCCAAGTACTTTTATATCTTGACATCTATCATCATGTTTCTATTTACTATAATTTTATTCTTCGCTCACACCATTAAAATATTCATCTGTATATAGTACTTCTACTTCACCCGACCAATTAAGAATTGAACCAATAAAATCATTTACATCTAGTCCTGGCATTTCATATATTTCCTCATCCCCAAGAGTTCCACAGGCATCCTCTACAAATACTGTTTCATAACCTCTATCAGAAGATAGGATACTGCTAAACAAGCAGCAATATTCTGTGTTAAAACCACAGATATATACTTTTGATACTTTATTTTCGCTAAATATTTCTTGAAGATTTGTATTATGAAATGGATTACATGATGATTTTGGTATAACATAATCAGCAGCTTCTCTAAATTCATCTAGCAATTCTACATCGCTGGAAGCTTTATAAAACGGACTGTCGCTGTCGTCCGAAAAATGTTGAGTTAAGAGCACGATATCGCCTTTGCTCTTAAAATCATTTATTAATAAGCTAATATTCTTTAAAGTGTTTGCGAAATCTTTTTTCTTTAAAACCCCTTTTTGTACATCTAATACGATTAATGCGTTCATAATTGATATGACCTCCTTTTATTATTTATATTATATCACGTTATACTCCTTATAACCTATAAAAAATGGATACCAGTTTTAAAATCAAATATTTTCATTTACTCTTCTATATTCATCGTATAAAACCTTTAAATTATAATCATTAAACTTCTCTATAGCTTTTTCCCAAAGAGGCGCCATCTCGCCAAATATGCTTATATAGTCATAATTTGCACTTATAATTTTTTGTGCCGCTTCATTTACCCGTTTTTCATTTTTATTTCTTCCTAAACCAAGGTATCACTCTATTGACACTTCTTTTATACGCTAGATATTCTTCGTCAAAATTTTGATAAAGCCACTTCTCCTCTGTATTTTTCATAAGTATTGTTAAAAACATCCATAAAACTAGTGGCACTACAAAGAGTGCTGCGTTTCTCTCGCCTATGATTACTCCTGTGGATATGGCTAGAAAGGCTGAATAAACTGGGTTTCTGACTATGCCATAGACCCCGGTTGTAATGAGTTTACCCTCTTTTGCATTTTTATTTATTTTTGAACCGATGACTGAGGCTAACCATAGATATGCACCTAGCGCTATAAAAATTATCTCAAGTGCAGTGAAGATCCATGTTTCGCCTGTGATTTTGCCATTGACAAGTGCGCCTTTTCTATTCAAAACGACTGAGATAACAGTGACTAAAACTGTTGTTATCACAAAAATCGGTCCAACGCCAAAAACTGGCATACTTTTTTCTGTATCTTTCATTTTAATCCTCCTTATTTTATGTATGCTAGTCTTTTAAATATATGTCCATCTCAATCCTAAGCCATTCATCAACGGTCTCTTTATCCTTAATCCTTGCGTAAAGCTCTTTGCCAGCGTCCATAAGCCTTGAGAATACTGCATTATCACCTCTTGGCACGTAGCCGATCTTTTCCTTTTGAAGTGTTTCTACGCGTATGGCCTTTTCATCATGAGGATTATCTTCTCTGAAAAATAATAATTTATCGTCAATATTCAAATGCTTTTCTATATCGAAAATATTGTCAACGTGCGTTGTTCCTGCTACATGCGTGGTAAATAGATAAATTTCGCGCTCGAATGGCTTTGGAACGACAAGGCCGCCTGTGCCATGCAATACACCTAAAAGGCCGCCGCCATCATCTTTTTTAACTAAATCACTCATTTTTTTCCTCCAATAGTTTTGCTATAGCCTCATCTAAATCCTTTATTGCATTTTCATAATCTTTTATCGATTCATTAAGCTCATCCTGTTTTTTCTTCATAAGAGCATCATCATCAAGATAAATCTTAAGCGTATATGGGAAGCGGCTCTTGATCTCATCCATGTTCTTTTTAATATTTTCTACAAGTTTTTCAAGACGAGCCTTCTCCTCAGCCATATCCAAGAGTGTTTTTAGCTTAGTATCATCATCTTTTTTCTCTTCATCAGCGCCAGAAACTACATATATAAGCTTCATGCTAGCGACGTCACCCGCTTTATACGCTTCGACTGCCCTTACAAAAAGTTCTTTCTCAGCCTCAGTTACTTCTGGATTAAGGTCTGGATGGAGCTTTTTAACGACTTTTCTATACATATCCTTAAGG
>UMIY01011990.1_pt1 | contig 27907 bp, 20 predicted proteins | sample 1965921 | NCBI WGS metagenome assembly UMIY01 (sample SAMEA4836134, study PRJEB28245) | human gut metagenome | biome: gut microbiome; material: fecal sample | place: Denmark | collected 2008
TCATTGTCAATATGTAGATTTATGGATTGGTGGAGAATACCAGGGAAATTATTTAGTTACAGAAAAAGCGGAAATCAATTCGAGCCGAGTGAATTTACAAGATGAGTATGGAATATTGGCTGAATGGGATGATGCTTTCTATCAACAAGAGAATCATTGGTTTGAGAATTCTATATTAGGAGCTAAATTTGCGGTTAAAGAAACGGTAAATGAGGATGAGGAACATGTTCAAAAGGCAATATCAATTTTTAATGATTCTTTAACAGATTTCTATAGTACTCTATTAAATACAAAAAAGAAGGATATTACGATCGATTTGTTGAAGCAATATATAGATGTGGATTCTTTTGTACAATATTATTTAATCAATGAATATATGCTAAATGAGGAATCTGTTACTACAAGCTTTTTCTGGTATAAAGATGGAGCTAATGATGTCATCCATTTAGGTCCAGTTTGGGATTTTGATAGTTGTATGAACTATTATGGTTCTAGTAATGAGTTGTATATTTATCAAAGAAATTTATTTAGTACATTATTATCAATTCCTGCATTTTCTGAATATATAAGTAATTACTACAATTCAAATAAATCTTTTTTTGATAACGCGAGTACTCTAGCTCGTAATAAGGCAAATGAAATACAATCATCTGTAGATATGAATTATATTCGTTGGGATACTTTAGGCAAACCAAATGGTAAGGGTGGTTATGTGAATCATTCAACCTGGCAGGATGCTGTAAATACTACGGTTACGTGGCTTCAACAAAGATCAAAGAATTTCTATATTCCTAAACTAGATGGTTTTGATTTTGTATTGAATAAGAAGAAAGATAAAATGACGATTCGTTATTATCCAACAAAATCGTATTCAAGTATTCGCTTTGCGATATGGTCAGAAGATAGTAATCAAACAGATTTAAAATGGTTCGATACGAAAAAAGAATCAAATGGATCTTTCTATACAGAAGTGAATTTAGATTCTTTTAAAAAGGCAGGAACTTTCATAATGCATGTATATAGTGGTGCAAATTCTATTACTGGAACCACTTTCTATGTAGATTCTATTCCTGGTGGTATGCATAGATTGTATAATCCAAATAGCGGTGAACATTTCTATACAGAAGATACAAACGAAAAAAATTGGTTAGTCAGTCTAGGATGGATTTCAGAAGGCATTGGTTGGATTGCTCCGAACAGTTCAGATTATCCTGTATATCGATTGTATAATGCGAATGGTGGAGAACACCATTACACAATGAACAAAGCAGAAAAAGATATGCTGGTAAAAGCTGGATGGAAGTACGAAGGTATAGGCTGGTATTCAGCAAATCCTGATGATAAATCAAGTGTTCCGTTATTAAGAGAATATAATCCAAATGCCTTTGCAAATAATCATAACTATACTGTAAATAAGGCAGAACATGAGTGGTTAGTTTCCCTTGGATGGAAAGATGAAGGGAAAGCATGGTATGCTGTAGATTAATTTATAACAAGTCAAACTTTTTGTTTGGCTTTTTTTATGTTAATCTAAAAGCATAAAAGAGAGGGAAAGCATTATATGTATAGGAGATTTATTAAAACATTGTCGCTTGTTTTGAGTTGTGTTATGGTAATTTGTAACATACAAGTTACACATATTCATGCAGAAGAACAATATCAACATAGCGAAACAGCAACATCAGGATCAGTTACAATGAAAGTAGAATGGAATGATCCTGTATTAGGACAACCAACTACATTTCATCTATCTGCAACTGGAGGTAGTGGTGCTTACAAATTTAGAATGGATGCACCAATTTATTCGAATCCAAATGAATGGAGTTTTGAATCAGTAGCTGATCCTAGTCGAGGAGGATATGATCATTATACAAGTGAATGTACTAGTACAGATTATTCGTTTACAATGATGGCTTCTGGAACTTATAATTTTCGCTTTTATATAATGGACCAATCTGCTGGAGTCTATTATTTAAGAACAAGTACAAACATTCAAGTATCAGATCCAAATTATCCAAGTGTAAATTCACTTATTCAATCAGCAGTAGCACAATGTAATAAAGAGACGGATGGTTCAGATTATCAGAAAGCATTATGGCTTCATGATTGGCTATTAGAACAGTTAGATTATGATACTTCATTAGAATGGTGTTCAGCAGAAAGTGCACTTACAAGACATTTAGGTACATGTCAAGCTTATGAAAGTGCCTATGCACAATTACTTAGAGCTGCAGGAATTGAAAATATGGAAGTTAGTAATACTACGGATGGACATACGTGGAATGGTATAAAAATAGATGGAGAATGGTATCAGGTAGATTGTACGTGGGATGATTCAAGTAATAATTACTATAATTTTGATCAAAGACATTTATATTTTGGTTTAACAGATGAATTAATGGCTATTGCACATCCAGGACATACAAAAATTTATACAACTGAAGGATATGGTGCACGTTCAACGAATTTAGAAAACAATTATTTTGTGAAGAGTGGTGAAGCACAACAATGGGTTGAATCCTATAGAGATAGAATTCAAAATAGTTTGAATTCTAAACAAACTCAATTTTCTATTCAAGCAGACAATTCTACTTACCCACCTAGTATATATAAGATTCAGAACGGAATCATTTCGTATGTAATGAATCAAAATGATTGGTTTGTAGATGGTAAAAAGGTTAGTTTAGTTGCTACAGTAAATGACAATAAATTTGATTTTACAGTAACTTATCCAACAGAGTGTACAAAACATGATTGGAATGAAGGTAAAGTTACAACTGAACCTACATGCACTAAAGAAGGTATTAAAACATATACTTGTAAGAATTGTGCAACTACAAAGACAGAAACAATCAATGCTTTAGGTCATGATTATTCAAATGATTGGACTATTGATAAAGCAGCTACTTGTACTCAGGAAGGAAGCAAATCTCATCATTGTACAAGATGTGATGATAAGAAAGATGTAACAACAATTCCTAAGACAGATCATCATTTTGATAATGGAGTAATTACAAAACAAGCAACAACTACAGAAACTGGTTTAAAAACATATACTTGCCAAGATTGTAAAACAACTAAATCAGAGATAATTTCTGTTATAAAAAATAATGATACAGTTGATTCAGAAGCTCCTGTAATAGATGTTGGTAGTATTAAGTTTAGTAAAGATTCAGCAACAGTGGGAGATACTGTAAAGATATCTGTTAAAATAACAGATAACGTTGGAATAAACGAATCTGTGATTATTCTGGAAAACTATGAAACAGGTAAGAAAATACATCTTCAAAAAGGTATTTATAACGAAAATACAAAAAAATATGAATATTCATTAGATATTAACGATGATATTCCAAATGGACATTGGTATATTAGTAGTATACAAGCAAGGGACAAAGCTGATAATTTAGGGATTGAAACATTTCAACAAAATGAGTATTCATTTATAGTGATGAGAAATAATGTAGATGTACATAAATGGAATGATGGTAAAATATTGCAACAAGCAACATGTACTAAGCAAGGCTTAAAAGAGTATACATGTTTAACGTGTAATAAAATTAAGACAGAAACAATCAAAGCTTTAGGACATGATTATTCAAATAATTGGACAATTGATAAGACTGCTACTTGTACTCAAGAAGGAAGCAAGTCTCATCATTGTACAAGATGTAATGATAAGAAAGATGTAACAGTTATTCCAAAATTAAATCACAACTGGGATTCAGGCGTAGAAACTACAAAGGCAACTTGTACTCAGTCCGGAGTTAAGACTTATACTTGTAAGAATTGTGCAACTACAAAGACAGAAACAATCAAAGCTTTAGGACATGATTATTCAAATGATTGGACTATTGATAAAGCAGCTACTTGTACACAAGAAGGAAGCAAATCTCATCATTGTACAAGATGTGATGATAAGAAAGATGTAACAGTCATTCCAAAGACAGGTCATAATTGGAATTCTGGAGTTGAAACAACAAAAGCAACTTGTACTCAATCTGGAGTTAAGACTTATACTTGTAAGGATTGTAAGACTACAAAGACGGAAAAAATCAAAGCTCTAGGTCATAATTATTCTAGTGATTGGATAATTGATAAGGCTGCTACTTGTACTCAAGAAGGCAGTAAGTCGCATCATTGTACGCGTTGTAGTGCTAAGAAGGATGTTACAGTCATTCCGAAGACTTCTCATAACTGGTCAAATTGGAGTATTGTAGAGCAGGCTACAACTAAAAATGAGGGAAAAGAAAGAAGAACTTGTAGAGCTTGTAATGCAAAAGAAGAGAGAAGTATCGCAAAGCTAAAAGTAGAGACTCAATCTATGTATCGTTTATATAATCCAAATAGTGGAGAACATTTCTATACGGCAAATGCAGTTGAAAAGAATCATTTAGCGATTATTGGCTGGATTTATGAAGGTATTGGGTGGATTGCTCCTAAAACAAGTGATTATCCTGTATATCGTATATACAATGGTAATGGTGGAGAACACCACTATACAATGAATAAAGCAGAGAAGGATATGTTAGTAAGAGCTGGATGGAAATATGAGTGTGTTGGCTGGTATTCAGCAGATCCAAAAGATAGTAATAGTATTCCATTATTGAGAGAATACAATCCAAATGCATTTGCGAATAATCACAACTATACAACAAGTAAACCAGAACATAATTGGTTGATTAGCTTGGGTTGGAAAGATGAAGGAAAGGCTTGGTATGCATTGAATAAATAATTATAAATAATAAAATGTAATAAAGCGAGAAGAATCGTTTTTAGTTCGTCATTAAGACGTAAGACTTTTCCGTTTTGGGAAAGTCTTTTATTGTGAGGGTTAAAGGGTATGTTATTTCCAAGTGAAGTATTTTTGTTTTTATTTTTACCTTTCGTATTAGCTGTATATTATCTTGTGTTAAGAAAACATACAGTGGGTAAAAATATATTTTTATTTATTATGAGTTTATTATTCTATGCATATGGAGAACCAAAATATGTGTTTTTAATGATGTTTATGATTCTATTTCATTATGGACTAGGTTTATTAATCAATAAATATTCAGAAGATAAGAGAATGCAGAGATTGACTCTATTCTTAATGGTAGTGATTGATGTATGTATACTTGGGTATTTTAAATATTTGAATTTTATTATTTCTATTTTCACAGGTAAATCAGATATGTTTAAGATAGCTCTTCCAATTGGAATTTCTTTCTTTACATTCCAAGCTATTTCTTATGTAGTGGACGTATATCGTGGAAAGGGGAAGGTACAAACACAATTTTTAAATGTTGGTCTGTATATTTCTTTATTTCCACAATTGATTGCAGGTCCTATTGTGCGTTATGAAACTGTCGCAAATGAGATAGAGCATCGAAAAGAGAATTTGAATGATTTTGCGGTGGGTGTAAATCGTTTTATTATTGGTTTAGGAAAAAAAGTATTATTAGCTAATCAATTTGCGGTTGTTTCAGATACTGTATTTGGAAATGTAACAAGCACAGGAACAACCAATTCATTCTTATTATTATGGATGGGAGCGATTGCGTATACACTTCAAATCTTCTTTGACTTTGCAGGCTATTCGGATATGGCGATTGGTTTGGGTCGTATGTTTGGTTTTCATTTCTTAGAAAACTTTAAGTATCCATACATTTCTAAGAGCATTTCAGAATTTTGGAGAAGGTGGCATATTTCTTTACAAACATGGTTTAAAGACTATATTTATATTCCACTAGGTGGTTCTAGAGTAAATAGTAAGGCTCGTTTAGTATTCAATATCTTTGTCGTATGGTTTTTAACCGGTGTTTGGCATGGTGCAAACTGGACTTTTATTGTATGGGGACTCATGTACTTTGTATTATTAATTCTAGAAAAGTTCTTTCATATTGATGAGAAGACAGGTAAATTCATACATGTATATACAATGTTCTTTGTCATGATGGGATGGGTATTATTTAGAAGTGATAGCTTAAGTGCTGCACTCGTTTATATTCGTTCTATGTTTGGATTTGGTTGTAAAGGATTTATGGATGCCTATGTGATTCAATATTTTAAACAATACATTCTATATTTTATAATGGGTATTCTTTGTTGTTTTCCTATTTTTAAAAATATCAATCGTATATTTAAAAAGAATATGGTCTATAACTTATTGTATGTTGCGTGTATGTGTGGAATCTTGTATTTGAGTATTATCTTTATTTTTTCAAATGCATATAATCCATTTATTTATTTCAATTTTTAGGAGGGCACCATGAAAGAAAAAATAATAATGATCGTATTTTGTTTCGTGATTTTCGGGATTTCTATTTCCACATTATTCAATCAAACTGTTTCTTTATTTAAAAAGGATGAAAAGGTGAGTGATGTTGTTAAGGGACATGAACTAGAAACAAAGAAAGATAAATCAGGCGTAAAAGGAGCCGTAGATTCTTTTACTTCAAATTTAACGGGTAAAAAAGAAGGGGCAAAAGCAGCTAGTGAAGTCACAAAGAAGACTTCAGGAAATACGTATATTGAATCGACTCAGGTATTACTTGGAAAAGAGGATTGGTTATTCTATAAATCTGCAGAGGATGGAGATCCAATTTCGGATTATCAAGGTACAAATCATTATGATGAAGCTACTATGCAGACAATTGCAGAAAAGTTAATGAGTGAAAGGGATCAATTTACAGATTATGGAATGGATTTTTATATTCTTTCTATTCCAAATAAATCAAGTGTGTATCCAGAATATATGCCGGATACAATTGAAAGAGTGGATAAAACTTCAAAGACAGATTTGTTGATGAAGTATTTACAAGAAAATACGGATTTAAATGTTGTGGATGCGAAGCCTTTATTAGTGAAAGCTAAAAAGAAGAAACAAATATACTATAAGAGTGACACACATTTTAATCAGATTGGTGCATTTGTGACAGTACAGGCACTAAAGGATAAGATTGATGGTAAAACAGATTCTTTGAAGGATGTTAAGTTTGGCAAAATCACAAATCATTATTCTGGAGATTTAGCACGTTTATGTGATATGCAAGATACTTTTAATAATGATATTCAATATCAATTGGATGCGGCTACAGTAAATACAAAGATTAAATCAAATAAAAGAATATTGGTAATAGGGGATTCTTATTCGGATGAAATGTTGAGTATTTTAAGTCAATATTTTGCAGAAGCACAAACAGTAAATATATGGTCATTTGAAACAAGTTTGTTAGATGAATATAAACCAGATATTGTAGTATGGGAACATGCAGAAAGATACACGGATCGTTTCAATTGGATATCATTATTTGACTAGAATTGTTAACAAATTATGAAAAGTTATAAATATATACTTTAATTTAAGAAATATCATATTATTCAGTAGTAAATAACACTATTCTTTGATATAGTTGAAGTAGAGTTTCACCTATAGAAAGGAATATATAATATGAGGAGAATTTTAGGTGTATTTATGGCGTTGTTTATGTTATGTGTACCAATTGGTATACAAGCACAAGAGGAGGTGTTATCTCTTGAATATACGGGTAAAAAGATAGAGATTAAGAATGCGGAAGGTTATTATTCTACTACGGGACCATTAGCAGATGCTCCAATTGATTGTGGAAAGTATTTTGCGCTTACTAGTGATGGATATGTTACTTTTAAAATCAATCCAAAAAAAGTGCTTGTTCATGTGAGTTACAACAAGGACTGGAGAGAAGGATATCCAGAAGAAGAGAAATATCTGTGTAAATTCGATGGTGATTATGAGTTGAAATTAAGAATTCTACCAAACGGAGACTTTGTATCATTTGATCGTTATGATGGTAACATTGATTTTCAATTTGATCCAAAGAATGAAAAAGATGTTCCGGTTGGAAAGACAAAGATTACACATTCGGATGTAGAAGTTGTTTACTACGAAGATGGACATAAGATTGATAGTGGTAGAAGTGATATTGAACCAATCTTGTTAAAAGATGCAGGAGAATATATTGTCAGTTTTGATGCGGATTCTAGGTATTATGAATCCATTCCATTTAAAGTGACGATTCTTCCTAAAACTATTGAATTGCAATTACCGAACTATAAAAAATATGTTGGAGAAAAAGATCCAATATTAGAAACAGATGACTACATATTAAATAGAGAACCTGGTGAAGAAATTGGAAATTATAAGCTTACTGCACAGAGTAAGTCAATGAATTATAGATATGAAATTGTTGGAAATGATACATTCACTATTATAGATACTAAGCAACAAAGTATAAGACCAGAAGAAAAGGATGATCAATTAGTATCAATTAGTGCTTCAAAAAAGGATGAGATTAAACAAGCAGATGCTTCTGATAAGAATACATATATAAATACTGAAACCAAAGTAGATAAAGAATCTGCGAAAACAGAAACAAAAGTTGTAACAGGTGTATCAAATTTTAAGCAATTATACTTCTTTCTTATGACTATAAGCATTTTAACTGCATTGTATCTTTTGATAAAGATAAGACCACTTTTTAAACAAACGACCAGATAAAAACTGAGCCTTCACTCTGTGTATGAGTGGAGGCTTCGTTTAATGTTGAGATGCTTACATTACAGCAATTATCAATTGGTACGTTTTGCCTTAAGCTTGTTTATATGATAAAATCTTTTAGTGAAACATACGTGTTTTGTATTGTCGTTAATTTTAGAATTAACAATTTATATTGAAGGCTTATAAGCGATTACAATATAAAACTAAAAATATTAATATTGCGCATATGCGCATATATATAAACAGATTTAGATATTTTATATTGAGTAATTAATGACAGATTATAGTTGGTTATATCTGGCATTAATTATTTGAAAATATAGGAAGGTAATATATGGGGTATTTAGCGACATATAATAATTGGGTTAATGATATTTTTTTTGATGAGGATACAAGAAAAGAATTGAAATGTATAACTTCTGAAAAGGAAATAGAAGATCGATTTTATAAAGAATTAGAATTTGGCACTGGTGGACTTCGAGGAATTATGGGTGCTGGTACAAATCGTTTAAATAAATATACAGTTGGCAAAGTGACCTTGGGTTTAGGACATTATTTAATGGATACCTATGGTAAAGATGAATGTATTGAACGAGGAGTCGTTATTGGGTTTGATACAAGAAATAATAGTAAAGAATATGCTAGAGTTGTAGCTGATGTTTTAACTGGATTAGGATTAAGAGTATATCTAATGAAGGATGCTAGACCAACTCCTCAATTGAGCTTTTCTGTGCCTTATTATAAAGCTTTAGCTGGTGTTGTTTTAACAGCGAGTCATAATCCTAAGGAATATAATGGATATAAGGTGTATGATGCGTATGGATGTCAATTGGTTCCTAGTCAGGCTGATCGAGTAATTCAATATGTGAATGAAGTGAAAGATTATCATTCAATTGGTTTTGAAGGAAATGATACATTACTTACTTTTATTGATAATACAGAGGAATTTGTTTCAGAGGTATATAAACAACAGCGTATTAAAAATGAAATAATAAAGAATAATTTAAATGTTGTATATACTCCATTACATGGTTCAGGAAGAGTTCCTGTTTCTAAAATATTAAAAATGGATGGGTTCCATTGTGTTTCGCTGGTTGATGAACAGGCAAATGATGATGGGGACTTTTCTACTGTAAAATCACCAAATCCTGAAGATAAGGAAGCTTTAACTTTAGGTATCGAATTAGCTAAAGAGTTAAATGCTGATATTGTATTAGGTACTGATCCAGATTGTGATCGTGTGGGTATTGCTGTTAAAGATGCGAGTAATGAATATAAATTATTGACAGGAAATCAAATTGGTTCATTACTAATGGATTTTATTATTCGACATACAGATTTAAGTGAACTAGAAAAACCTGCTATTGTTAAAACGATCGTGACTTCTGAATTAGGGGCAAAGATTGCAGAGAAAAATGATATTGAAGTCTTTTCGACATTAACTGGGTTTAAGTTTATTGGTGAAAAGATTACTCAGTTTGAAAAGGCAAAAGATCAAGATGATCTATCAAGAAACTATGATTATTTATTTGGATATGAAGAATCTTATGGGTATCTTTGTGGAACACATGCTAGGGATAAAGATGCCGTTGTTTCGAGTATGTTGATTTGTGAGATGGCTGCGGAGGCTAAGAGTCAAAATAAGTCATTAATAGATAAGTTAAATGATATTTATAATGAATATGGTTATTATAAAGATGTTCTAGAAAGTTTCACATTAAAAGGAAAAGATGGTGTTGAAAAAATTAATGCCATGATGAGTACTCTAAGAAATGAATGTCCATTTACGGATGTTGAGAAGATTTCGGATTTTAATAAAACAACATTTGAAGAGCATGGTTTTGGAACATATCCAATTTCAAATGTATTGAAATATGAATTAAAAGATGGTTCATGGGTAGCTGTTAGACCTTCGGGAACAGAACCTAAAATTAAAATTTATTATAGTATTAGAGGAAATGAAGAATCGGATGCGAATGTTCGATTTGAGATGGTTCAGAATTTAATTAAAACAAGAATGGGACTATAGAAAAGGGGTATATTATGCATATTATTTTACTTTCAGGAGGTAGTGGTAAACGTTTATGGCCATTATCGAATGATGTTCGTAGTAAACAATTCATAAAATTATTTAAGAATGAAAACGGAAAGTATGAATCTATGGTACAAAGAGTGTATCGTCAAATTCAAACTGTGAATTCGGATATGGAAGTGACGATTGCAACGAGTAAGTCACAAGTGAGTGCGATTCGTAATCAATTAGGAAATAAGGTTTCCATTTGTTTAGAGCCTTGTAGAAGAGATACATTTCCAGCAATCGCTTTAGCGGCTGCTTATCTAAAAGATGTACAGGGATTAAGTGAAGAGGATTGTGTTGCAGTTTGTCCAGTGGATCCTTATGTAGATAATACTTATTATCAGACTGTACAGAAATTAGAGGAAATTGTAAGTGAAGGACAATCAAATTTAGTTTTGATGGGAATAGAGCCAACTGTTCCTAGTGAAAAGTATGGATATATTATTCCTGTGGATAAGAATGAAATCAGTCGTGTAGCTAAATTTACTGAAAAGCCAGATACAGAAACAGCTAAAGAATACCTTAAACAAGGTGCATTATGGAATGCAGGTGTATTTGCGTTTAAACTAGGGTATTTGTTAAATAAAGCACATGAATTAATTGATTTTGTGGATTATGCAGATTTATTTAAGAAATATGACACATTGACAAAAATTAGTTTTGACTACGCAGTTGTTGAAAAAGAACCTAATATCCAAGTGCTTAGATATGCTGGGCAATGGAAAGATGTTGGTACTTGGAATATGATGGCTGAGGTTATGGTCGATAAGATAAAAGGTGACGTAATCTTAGATGATACTTGTAAAGATACAAATGTCGTAAATGAATTAAATATTCCAATTCTTTGCATGGGATGTGAAGACATGGTTGTTGCGGCTAGTGAAGATGGTATCTTAATTTCTACAAAAGAAAGAAGTGGCTATATGAAGCCATATGTAGAAAAAATTAATAATCCTAGTATGTATGCAGAAAAATCTTGGGGAACCTTTACAGTGATTGATAATCAAGAAAATTCAAAAACTATAAAGATTGAGATGAAGCCAAATACAGAAATGAGTTATCATTCACATTCATCTAGAACTGAGATTTGGAACATTATTTCTGGTACTGGTAAAGTGTGTATTAATGGGGAGTACAAGGTTGTTAATGCGGGGGATGTTATTCAAATTCCAATTAACACAAGACATAATATTAAGGCATATGAGAAAATGGAAATCATCGAGATTCAATTGGGTGATTTCATTAAATTAAACGATAAACTGAAATTTAAAAAGTAGTCATTTTGATGATTAAAATATATATTACAAATATAATATATAAAGCGATTATCGAAAGAAATTATAAATAGTGCATTGCCATACTCTAAACAGTTGCTAAAAAATCTATATGCAAAATAAAACAGATTCGATTGACAATGGCATTGTATCATTTTAATCGGATCTTTTAATATGTGCCCTATTTGATGCTTACAATTAAAATGATAAATCACAATATAATAAACTGATTTAATGTGAATAGTTATAAAAAGCTTGCACAAATTAATCGTTTGTTTGCATTTATTAACAATTGAAGCAATTACCAAATGTTCCATGATATAGTAAGTATAAAGTATTACCTAAAGAAAGGAACAAAAGGGTATGAAAAAATTATTAGGTGTATTATTGGCGTTTTTAATGTGTTGTGTACCAATTGGTATACAAGCAAAAGAGGAGGTGTTATCTTTTGAATATACAGGTCAAAAGATAGGTATTGAAGGAACAAAATTTTATCACTTTATTGATGATGATATATATACATCTGAAGCTCCAATGGATTGTGGAAGGTATCGTGCTTATTATTCAGATGGCAGTTATATTGATTATGAAATAACTCCTAAAGTAGTCCATGTAAATGTGCGATATAACAAGGATTGGAGGCAAGGAGATCCAGAAGAAAATCGATATTTATGTGAGTATGATGGTGACTATGATTTTAAATTAAGTTCTTATGTAAATGGTGATTTTAAAGCAGTTGATTGCAATGATAACTACGAATTTGAATTTGAACCTAAGAACAAAAAGGATGTAGAAATAGTTAAAACAACAATAACCCATCCAGATGTAGAATATGTTTATACTGGTTCTGATATTGAGATTGATAGCAAAGTGGATTCGATTAGTCCAATTCTATTGAAAAATGCTGGCGAATACATTGTTAGTTTTAGTGTTGATTCTAATTATTATGAATCCATTCCGTTTAAAGTTACGATCCTTCCTAAAACAGTACAACTAAGATTAAATAAGTATCAAAAATATGTTGGAGAAAAAGATCCAGTATTAGAAACAGATGATTACATATTAACGAGAGCAGTTGGCGAAGGTGTTGGCAATTATAAACTTAATGTAAAAAGTAAATCAAGAAATTATAGGTATGAAATTATTGAGAATGATATGTTCACTATTTTAGAAAACAAGGCACAACAAATAGAACCAGAAACAACTAATCATCCAAGCAATGATGAAAAGAAAGAACCATTACAATCAGTTAATGTTTCGAATAAAGATAAAAACAAATATGCAGAAGCCTCTGATAAGAATACAAATATAAACACTGAAACCAAAGTAGATAAAGAATCTGCGAAAACAGAAACAAAAGTTGTAACAGGTGTATCAAATTTTACTTCAATGTATTATTTGATGATGGTATCAAGTATTGCGGTGATAATCTATATCTTAATAAAGAAAAGAAATGTTAAAAGTTAAATAAGAATAAACAGAGCCTTCGCCTGTCACAAGAGTGGAGGCTTTTCTCTATATTGAAGTCATCTCAATACGTGTATGCGTTTACATTTAAATGGTTATAAATTCAATTGTGTGCATTTATGAAATTAATCGATATATAAAGCAAATTTTATAAAATTTATTTTGTTTCTTAATATTTTTAATATTCGGCTTAAATAAAGTATATCTTTACTTTTGTACCTTTTATTTCAAATTTCAAGTGTTAAATGGTAATTGACATATTATATATATAGGATAAAATTATTAAGCAATAGTTTTATTGCGGAATAAGTATGACTGTTGTAAGGTAATAGGAATAAAAATGATACATTTAGATGATGTTAGAAATAGCTGGCTTACCGCATTTTTGATTGATTTGTTCATCTTCTACTAAGTTATGGGTAGGGAGGAGTGTATCTAAAATTTCATATTTCATTGCTTATTAAGACTTGTAAAATTCTAATAAGCTTTTTTTTATGTTTATAGGAATGGGAGAGTATTATGTATAGGAAGAATGCAAATGGGTGGTTGAAGCATATCGATTTTATCATTCTTGATATGATATGTTTGCAAATTGCATTTGTGCTGGCTTATTTTATTAAGATTGGAAATATACATCTATATAACAATTTCTTATATAGGAATATGGCTATCATATTAGAAGTAGCTGATTTAATGGTTTTACTGATTTTTGGTACATTAAAGGGTGTATTAAAAAGAGGGTATTATCAAGAGTTTGTAAAAACATTAAAACATGGTTTTATTGTTTGCTTATTGGCTGTTTTATATTTGTTTACAGTTCAAAAAGGAATTTTCTTTTCGAGATTTATCTTATTTTTAACTATTGGTATTTACTTTATATTGACATATATAGTAAGAGAACTGTGGAAGAGTCATATAAAAAAGGGTGTGAATAGTGGTAAGAGAAGAAAACTATTAATTGTTACATCGAGCGTTATTACAGGTAAAGTAATTGATAATGTTGAAAAGAATAACTATTCTCGTTATGACATTGTTGGTGTGGCTTTATTGGATAAGGACTTAATTGGAAATAAGATTAATAATATTTCTGTAGTAGCTAATAATGAAACAGTTGGTATGTATGCATGTAAAGAATGGGTAGATGAAGTATTAATTGTTTTACCTAAAGAAATTGCGTATCCAAATACATTGATTGAACAATTAACATTGGCTGGTATTACAGTACATATGAATTTGGCTAAGGTAGTAAATTCACCTGGTAAGAAACAGTTTGTTGAAAAAATTGGTGATTATACTGTTTTAACTACAAGTATTAATTATGCTTCTTTTAATGAATTGTTCTTAAAAAGAGTATTCGATATTATTTGTGGTTTATTAGGATGTATATTAACTTTGATTATCTGTATCTTTATTGGACCTGCGATATATATTGCTAGTCCAGGACCCATCTTCTTTTCTCAAGAACGTGTTGGTAAGAATGGTAAAAAATTTAAGATGTATAAATTTCGCAGTATGTACTTAGATGCGGAAGAAAGAAAAGCTGAGTTAATGAAACACAATAAGCTTGGGGATGGTAAAATGTTTAAACTTGACTTTGATCCTCGAGTTATTGGAAATAAAGTAATGGCTGATGGATCACATAAAACAGGTATTGGTGAATTTATTCGTAAAACAAGTTTAGATGAATTTCCACAATTCTTTAATGTATTAAAAGGAGATATGTCTATAGTAGGAACTAGACCTCCTTTAATATCGGAAACAAATCTATATGAGTATCAACACTTTGCACGTTTAGCTATAAAACCAGGTATAACTGGAATGTGGCAAGTGAGTGGAAGAAGTGAAATTATAGATTTTGATGAAGTAGTTAAACTAGATAAATATTATATAGAGAATTGGAATCTTGGTTTAGATATTAAGATTCTATTAAAAACATTACTAGTAGTAGTTTGTAAAAAAGGTGCTGTGTAAATAAAGAAAGGGGAATTTATTTGAATATAGTCATGTTTGGACAAAAGAGACTTAGTCGTGAAGGCGGAGTTGAAATTGTTGTAAAAGAATTATGTACCAGAATGGTTAAGCAAGGTAATAATGTCACTTGTTTAAATCGTTCAGGTCATCATGTGAGTGGAAATGAATTTGATGACCACAATGAATATGATGGTATTGTACAAAAATCAGTTTTAACAATTGATAAAAAAGGTTTAGCAGCTGTAAGTTCATCTTTCTTTGCAGGATTAAAATCTGCTTTTGGGAATTATGATGTAGTTCATATTCATGCTGAGGGGCCTGCTTTTTTTTCATGGTTACCAAAATTTTTTGGTAAAAAAGTTATTGTTACAATTCATGGATTGGATTGGCAAAGAGAAAAATGGAAGTCTGGATTTGGATCTAAATTTATTCATCAGGGCGAAAAGAATGCTGTAAAATATGCGGATGAAATCATTGTCCTGAGTAAAGGTGTTCAGGATTATTTTAAGAATGAATATAATAGAGATACACATTTTATTCCTAATGGAGTTAATAAGCCTGAAGTAGTAGAAGCTCAACAGATAAAAAAATGGGGTTTAAAAAAAGATAATTACATTCTTTATTTAGGTAGAATTGTACCAGAGAAGGGCGAACATTATCTTATAAAGGCTTTTAAAGAAATTAAAACAGATAAAAAATTGGTAATTGCAGGTGGTATTTCTGACACGGCTGATTATGGAAATAAATTAAAGGAATTAGCAGCAGGAGATGATAGAATTGTTTTTACTGGATTTGTACAAGGTAGAGTACTAGATGAATTATATTCTAATGCATATATCTATTGTTTACCTTCTGACCTTGAGGGAATGCCGTTAAGTTTATTAGAAGCTATGTCATATGGGAACTGTTGTCTAGTTTCTGACATCGAGGAATGTGCTGGTGTAGTGGAGGACAAAGCTGTTACTTTTATGAAGGGTAATGTGATGGATTTAAAGAACAAATTAGAATGGCTTCTAACTAATGAAAGCAAAGTAAGAGAATATAAAAGAAAATCTTCAAATTTTATATGTGAAAAGTATAATTGGGATAAGATAGTAAAAGAAACATTAAAAATATACGAATAAGTTATTTTATCGAGTGTTTGTATATATCAAATTTTAATGTTTTTACACGAAATAGTTAATGTTGATACTATATGTGAAGTTTAGATTTATATTTTAATTTAATAACTATCTAGAGGAGGAAATTATAAATGGCTGAAGAAAAAAAATTAAATGGAACAGTAATAGTTACTTATCGTTGTAATGCACGTTGTTCTATGTGCAATCGCTATAAAGCACCTTCAAAACCGGAGGAAGAGATTAGTATTGAAACAATTAAAAAATTGCCAAAGATGTACTTTACTAATATTACAGGTGGTGAACCATTTATCCGTACAGATTTAAAAGATATTGTGCGTGAATTGTATAAAAAATCAGATCGTATTGTTATTTCAACAAATGGATTCTTTACAGATCGTATTGTAGACTTATGCAAGGAATTTCCTCAGATTGGTATTCGTATTTCAATTGAGGGATTAGAACAAACAAATAATGAAATTCGTGGTTTGCAAAACGGATATAACAGAGGTTATACTACACTGAAAAAATTAAGAGAAATGGGTATGAAGGATGTTGGTTTTGGAATGACTGTGCAGGATAAAAATGCACCAGACTTAGTTCCTTTGTATAACATTTCTAATGAAATGGGTATGGAGTTTGCCACAGCTTCTTTACATAATAGTTTTTATTTTGTTGAAGCTAAGAATATCATTCATAATCGTCCTATGGTCGCAAAGAATTTTGAAAATTTAGTTAATGAACTTCTTCGTAGTAATAGTCCTAAGAAATGGTTCCGTGCGTATTTCAATCATGGTTTAATAAATTATATTTATGGCCAAAAGCGTTTATTGCCATGTGATATGAGTTTTGATACTTTCTTTATTGATCCATATGGTGATGTAATGCCTTGTAATGGAACTAAGGATAAAGAAGTAATGGGGAATTTAAACAATCAAACTTGGGATGAATTGTGGAATAGTCCTGAGGCTGAAAAGGTTCGTTCAAAAGTTCGTTGTTGTGATCGTGATTGTTGGATGATCGGTTCAGTATCTCCTGCAATGCATAAATATATTTGGAAACCAGCTACGTGGGTTTTAGTTCATAAATTTAAGGCTTTATTTACTAAACATCCTTACAGTATGTATGAACTAAAGGTTTGTAGAGATTATCGTGATGGAAAAGTCACTAAAGAAGAGTTGGATAAATGTTCTACTTGTGATATGAATTGTGTAATCAACAATGGTTTGAGTGAAGCATCTAAAGAACAATTGAAGCATAAGACTGGTGAGGAAATTGTGGATGCTGATATCGCAAAACAAATGAAGGAGTAAATTAATGAAAATTGTAGTAAGTGGTTATGTAGGAAAAAAAATTACAGGAATTGGCCGTAATTTAATGTGTCTCCTTGATAATGTGAGTGATGATAATAAATATATAATTTATACTAATGAAGATATTAAAAATGACTTTATTTTTAATAATCCGAATGTGACTGTTAAAACATATAAAGTTAGTAAAACTAGTTCATTAGGGAATTTATTATGGACAACATTTATCTTTCCGTTTGTAGTATTAAAAGAAAAAGCTGATAAAGCACTAATTCCTAATTTTACTCTTCTTTTATTGAAATTTCGTCCAACAAATGTCATTATGCATGATTTAATTGAATTTAATGTGCCAGATAAGTTTTCGCCAAAGAAGATGTTCTATAGAACTAAACTTGCAGATCCTATAACTGCTAAGAGAGCAGATAGTATCATTACAGTATCAGAGAATTCTAAACGTGACATAATGAAATTTTTAAATGTACCTGAAAAAAAAATATCAGTAATATATAACGGCGTAGATCAAAAAAAGTTTTGTAAGATGAATTTAGAAAAGGCTAAACCAATTTTTGAAAAAAGGGGTTGGCCATATGATTTTTTGCTTTATGCTGGTACTATTGATCATCCAGGTAAAAATGCAATGTCCGTTATAAAAGCTTTTGAACATTTGAAAGAGACAAATGAGTATTCTGGAAATTTAATATTAGCTGGTATGCCTGGATCAGGGTTCGAAGTTGTTGAAAATTACGCAAAAAAATCTCATTGGGCTAAAGATATTATATTTACTGGGTTTGTAACTGATGAAGAGTTAATTGCGTTATATTCAACTTGTAAGGTTTTTTGCTTTTTAAGTTTATATGAAGGTTTTGGCATTCCGCCTCTTGAAGCATTAGCATGTGGTGCCAATGTTGTGGTATCTAATTCATCTTCTCTACCGGAGGTTGTTGGTGAAGTAGGAATTACTGTGGATCCTTTAAATTTAGATGCAATAACGGATGCAATTAAAAGAAGTTTAAAGAACAACAAAATAAATCATGAAGAAGAAATAAAAAAACATTTAAATAAATATGACTGGAAAATCCTTAGTAGTGAATTTGAAAAAGTATTTGGCAAATAATTAGATATAGAAAATGTTGAAAATACTATTAAGAAGGATAGAAGAAGATTTTAGAATCTATCAAATGTTATTTTATTTTTTTGTAAGTACTTAACTGTTAACTACTAAGCATCGTCTTGCTTTTTGATAGCAATATATTTGCCCAATTTATATCTGATTTATTACGTTACTAACGTTAAATTATTAATTGGTGACATCATGTAGGTACTTACATTTTTAAGAGGTATAGTGATTCGAGAGAGTCGTTAATTCACACAATGATATAACTATAATAGTTACTAGATTTAAGAAAAATTAATGATATTATTGAGTTAAATTTGTGCAGAGATTTAAAGCTGAACGATTAATACTAAGATGCGTAAAACTTTATAAGAGTTAATAACACAAAAAATTGTTTTCATGTTTTTGACTGATATGAAAAAAAGCTAAACATTATTTTTTTTAATCGTAGTATGTCGTAATTTTTATAGCGACAATAATTACAATTTATTGAATGATTGTTGATAGCGTATGTTAATTTTATTTTTATTTGTATTTAACACATAAATGAAATTCTACGGTTTAGAGTATAATGTTTTTTTTATAAACATATTTTGAAATTAAAGTTTGCTTAGTTCTAAACTCTATAGAGTATGATGTAGATTTATGTAATGTTTTGCTAGTCTTGTAAATATGAATTAGGTTAACTTTAAATATCTATTGAAGTTATTGGAGATTTTCATATGTATTTCAATTTTATTTTAAAAGTAACACTATGATTTGACTATCAATGTATAATTATATAATTCATAGTATAAGTGAAAAAAATTAGAATAGGTACATGTATTTTATTGAAATCTTAAATACCGTTATATCTTATTTATTAAAATAAAAAAATCACTGGAAAATAATTTATCGAAAGTAGGGTGTCAAAATGAGTAAAGTTAAAGTGTTTGCTATGTATTTACCGCAATACCATGAAACAGAAGTTAATAACAGGTTTTGGGGGAAGGGATTTACAGACTGGGTTTCTGTAAAAAAGGCTGTTCCTCTTTATGAAGGACATGAGCAACCGCATATCCCGATGAACAATAATTATTATGATCTTAGCAAAGTAGAAAGTATTAAATGGCAAGCTGAAATTGCAAAAAAGTATGGGGTTGATGGATGGGGTATCTATCATTACTGGTTTAATAGTAATGATAGAACTTTAACAAAACCAGCAGAAATATTATTGGATAATCAAGACATTGAAATGCCTTTCTTTTTCGCGTGGGACAATGCAAGTTGGAAAAGAACTTGGAGCAAGATACAAGGGAATGATTGGGCACCAAACGCTGATGCCAATGTTGAAAAAAAAGGTCCAGAAGTTTTAATTGAATATATTGTGGGAACAGAAAAGGATTGGGAAATTCATTTTAATTATCTCCTTCCTTACTTTAAGGATACTCGCTATATTAAACATGATAATAAAATTCTCTTTCTTATTTATAATTATAGTGATGAGATACAAAAGATGATTAAATACTGGGATGTACTAGCTAGAAAAAATGGCTTTGCAGGAATGGAATGTGTATTTAGTTATAATCCAATGCATGGTATTCCAAAAAATGAAATTAAATTTAGATATGAACCATTATATTCGGGATGGGGTGGTTTTATCGATAGAGCTAAACGCTTAGTATTCCGTAACAAAATCCCGACTAAGATACAACTGTTTTCTTATAGTACAGTTTGGAAAAAAATTCTACATAATGCTAAAAATTGTCATGATAAACGTATGTACTATGGTGCTTTTGTGAATTATGATGATTCTCCACGTAGGGGAAATAAGGGGAAAGCAATTGTGGGAGGTACTCCTGAACTTTTTGAAAGATATTTAAAGCAGTTACTTAGTATATGTGAAAAACAAGAAAAACCTTTTGTTTTTTTAACAGCATGGAATGAATGGGGTGAAGGAGCTCATCTTGAACCGGATCAAATTCATAAATTTGCATATCTAGAAGCACTAAAAAATGCAAAAAATGGTGTATCAAAATGAGAATGAAGAATATCTTAAAATATACATTACTTAATGATCTTAGAAAACATATAAAATTAAATTCATTTAGAAGAGGATGGATGAGAGCACATCCTGATTCAGAATTAATTCCAATGAATTGTTTTCCTAAAAATATTGTTGAGGTAGGAAGATATTCTTATGGCGAACTTAATGTTATTACATTTGATTCTAAAACAAAGTTATGCATAGGTAGTTTTGTTTCAATTGCTCAGCAAGTTACATTCCTTCTAGATGTCGAACATTACATTGATCATTTTTCTACTTTTCCGTGGAAAGTGAAAATGCTTGGAGAAAGTACTCCAGAAACATTTTCTAAAGGAGACATCGTGATTGGTGACGATGTTTGGATAGGTTATGGTGCAACTATTATGTCTGGTGTTAAAATTGGTCAAGGAGCTGTAATAGCCGCTGGAGCGATGGTGACAAAAGATGTTCCGCCATATGCAGTTGTTGCTGGTGTACCAGCAAAAGTGATTAAGTATCGATTTAGTGATGATTATATTCGTCAAATGAAAAAAATTGATTTTAATGATTTCACGGATGAAATTATTCGAAATAATTTGAATAATTTATATACACATTTAACATTGGAATGTATAAAGTGTTTGACCAGAGATTCTTGAATTAATTGACAGCAATGGACATAGCAGAAAGGAGAAAATATGGGAAAAACAATTAGTCTTAGATTTAGAAAATCATCAATAATTGGTGTTCTAATTATTTATTATATGTTAATAGATTCGTCTTTTCCATTTGCAGAAGCTGGTTTAGTATTAAACTTTTTTTATTGGACTAAGTACATTGTTGCAATTGTAGTTATATTGTATGCAACATTTTGTATACATAAACGTGAGTCTGCATTATATATAAGATGTAAAAGATTGAGTCGTTTGTATTTTATGCCGTGGGTTCTTATGTTACTTTATTCATGTATTATTTGGTTGACGCAAGGAACATCTAAGCCTTACATTACTAGAGGGATTTCCAATTTTATTGCTAATGTTATTCCTATTTTATTAGGAGCGTCTTTATTTATGATTTATAAAAAGAAGACAGTTAAATTAGTGATAGTAGCAATATGTATGATGGCATTGACAAATTATACAATGGGAATTGTTGTAAATGGACCGACTTTTTTATTGCAACTATTTAATATTAATTGCGAGGAAAGTACATTTCGTGTGTATAAAGAACTACATGAGATTGCATATATAGCAGGTTTATTATTATTATATTATTTTCATAATAAAAATGATAAATTGAATTATAGTTGGCTTTTTTCTGTTTTTTTAATTTTTTTCTTTGCTTGGAAGAGAATAGGTATATTTGCTTTAGTAGTGGCATTAATGCTTTATACTCTACTTGAACATATTGATCAAAGGGGTAAGAGATTTATTATTTTAGCATGCGGTATAGTAGGCTTTATATTTTCGATACTATATGTTTGGATGTCTGCATCTGATGAATTATCATTGTTATTACATAAGTACGGTATTAATATGATGGGAAGAGATGTACTTTATTCCTATTTTAGAAAGTTTTGTACTTTCTCTATTTTTTACCTAGGGCGAGGAATTGGTTTTGTTTCAAAGCAGTTCAATTACCTTACTTGGGAAGATGTAGGAGCAATGATTGCCTTAAAACAGGGTTTGCATAATGATTTTTTTTCTCTGTATTTGGAAATTGGGATGATAGGTTTTATTGTATGGACAATCTATCAGGTGATATATATTCCTAGAAAGATATGTGAATGGTCTGGGATTAATAGTGCTATTCGGAGTTTAACATTTATTATTTTTACATTTATTACGTATACGACAGATAATACCTTACGGTATTTTGTGTATCAGATGACATTAGTAATTTTGATAACAGCTACTACTTATGAAAAATGTCAAATAAAATATATTATTGAAAAGAAATGTTCAAATATTAGTGAGCCAGAAAGGAGTGTTAATTAATATGAAAGTTATGGCTAACAGAATGGATCGTGGATTCTTTAAATATCAGGAAGAATTCGAAAATAAAGCAATGGAGGTTCTTCGCTCAGGTTGGTATGTGTTGGGGCATGAAGTATCCTCATTTGAAAAAGAGTTTGCTGAATATATTGGTGCTAAATATTGTGTAGGCTTGGCAAGTGGTTTGGATTCGTTATGGATTGCATTTAGGCTTCTTCACATTGGGAAGGGGGATGAAGTTATTGTACAAGGTAATACATATATAGCGTCTGTAATGGGGATTACTATTAATGGTGCAACTCCTGTATTTGTTGAACCTGATGAGCATTTTGGTATGAATCCAAATAAGATTGAAGAAAAAATAACAGATAAAACTAAAGCAATCCTAGTTACGCATTTATATGGTATGGCATCAAGAATGGATGAAATTGTTCAAATTTGTAAAAAGAATAATTTACGTCTTGTTGAAGATTGTGCTCAATCGCACGGGGCTTGTTTTAATGGCAAAATGACAGGTACTTTTGGTGATGTAGGTTGCTTTTCATTCTACCCATCAAAGAATCTAGGTGCGTTTGGTGATGCTGGGGCTGTTGTTGTAAATGACGAAAATCTTGCTAAAGAATTTAAAATTTTTAGAAATTATGGAAGTGAGAAAAGATATTACAACAAAGTTGTCGGCGCAAATTCACGTTTAGATGAACTACAAGCCGGACTTCTTAGAGTTAGGTTATCTCATTTAGATGAACTTACCACTGAAAAAGTGAGAATTGCAGAGAGATATTCTCGGGAAATTAAGAATGAAAATATTCAGTTGCCAACTTTAGTTGAAGGTGCTACAAGCGTATGGCATCAGTATGTAATTCGTTGTGAGCAACGTGACTTATTGATTGATTATTTGAATGCGAAAGGAATTGCAACAATTATACATTATCCTATCCCGCCACATCTTGCTGAAGCATATCAGTATTTAGGATATAAGGAAGGATCTCTGCCCATTACTGAGCATTTAGCTAAAACTGTATTGTCAATTCCTATGTATAACGGCATGACAGAAGAAGAACAAACATATGTTATTAGCGCATTGAATGAGTTTGAATAAGAAAAATTTAAATGGTTATTCTGTAAAAACAAAAATGAGGTGAAAATATGAATTTGAAAGAAAGATGTCCAATTTTACAATTTTCTGATCTAGGTGATGAGAGGGGAAAACTTGTCGTAATTGAGGGGGGGCAGGGAATTCCTTTTGATATTAAACGTGTCTTTTACATTTATGATTCGGATAATTCTGTTGTTCGTGGACAGCATGCAAATAAAAAATCTGAATTTGTACTGATTAACGTGGCAGGAAAAAGCAAAGTTCGAATAACAGATGGGACAGAGGAGTACGTTGTTGAACTTAACAAGCCGATGATGGGCGTATATCTTCCTAAGATGATTTGGAAAGACATGTATGACTTCTCTTCAGAATCTGTTCTTCTTGTACTTGCAAGTACTCACTATGATGGTGATGAATATATTCGTGATTATGAAGAGTATATTAAAATAATGAAGGAAATTAAGCGTCATGATTAAACCGATTTTATCGTTGTGTATTCCAACTAATGGCGTATCAGAATGGATATTTCCTGTGTTAGATAGTATATACAGTCAAGGCTGTAATAACAATGAATTCGAAGTAGTAATTACTGATAACGGGAAAAATGAAGAATTTAAACGAAATATAAAACTATATGTTCAGAAATATTCAAATTTACAATATTTTGAGACAACGTCATTACCTTTTTTAAATGAAATCGAATCCTACAAAAGAGCAAATGGAATTCTAATTAAGTTTGTAAATCATAGGACTAAACTTTTGCCGGGTGCATTAGGATTATTAATAGAATATGCGAGAAAAAATGTTTCAGACAAGCCTATCATTTATTTTACAAATGGAGGATTAAAATTAGAAAAAAAAGAAAAAAAATGTAGTACATTTGACGAGTTTGTTTTGAATCTTTCATATTGGTCATCATGGTCAACTGGGATGACAATCTGGAAAGATGATTTTAAGAAGCTTCCTAATGATATGAGTAGCTTTAATGAATTATTTCCACATACAGATGTATTATTTTTTGAAAAAAACAGAGGTTGTTATTTAATTAACGATACTGTAATTTTTGATGAAATTCCTCAAGGTATGAAACCTAAAGGCACCTATGATTTATTTTATGCATTTGGAGTGGAGTACCCATCAATCATACTTGAATTGTATAGAAATAATGACATCATATTAAAAACATATAAAAAGGTTGTTGACGAAAATCTTACCTTTATTGCTGAATTGTATTTTAAATATTTTATAAAAAAAGACTATTGTTCGTATGATTTAAACGGTTTGAATAATATGTATTGTGTTTTTTATAAAAAGCATGAATTACAAAGTGCTTTAGTTAAAGTAATTTGGTGTAAAATAAAAAATAGAATTAAAAAATAAGGAGCAATGATGATAAAACAAAATAGATATTTTATAAATGATGTTGAGTATAAATCTACAATAAAAAATATAGTGAAAAAGTCTTTTTTATTTGTAGAATCTTTTTACTATAAGATTTGCCATTATTTACGAAAATGTAATATAACCGAAAAAAAATATAATGTTTCAATATGTGCAATATTCAAAAATGAAGCTCCTTATTTGAAGGAATGGATAGAGTTTAATAATATTGTTGGTGTGGATCATTTCTATTTATACAATAATAATTCAGATGATAATTATAAAGAGATATTGAAACCTTATACCCAAAAAGGATTAGTATCTTTAATAGATTGGCCACAGAATCAGAAACAAATGGAGTGTTATCAGACATGTATTAAGAATTTTAGTTGTGAAACAAAATGGTTAGGGTTTATTGATATTGATGAATTTGTTGTTCCAAAATCTACTAATTCAATATATGAGTATTTAAAACCATTTGAAAAAAAAGCGGGAGCTGTTAATATTTATTGGAAATTATTCGGTACATCAGGCTGGATGAATAGGGACTTGTCGAGTCTTGTATGTGAAGATTTTACTGTTTGTTGGCCAAAATACTGTGATATTGGAAAATGCTTTTATAATACAGCATTTGGATTTGATTTTGAATCAAAGTATGCAAAGCAACTTCATCATAAATTTTGGGCGAATTATAAGGGAAAAAATGTTCCGCCTGTTAATATATTTAATCATATTTGTTTGGGAAATAGGAATGTTGCAGATATAGGTGATTTTCCAATCCAAATTAACCATTATTTTACAAAGTCTTATAAAGAATATGCAATGAAACGTTCAAAAGGTGATGTTTATTTTGAAATAAATCCACATGATGAAGAGTATTTTTATGAGCATGAAATGAAATGTACTAGTGTGGATTATTCAGCATATAAGTATTTAGTAAAACTGAAAATGAGGATGAATAAAAATTATGAACGGTGATAATAATGGAAATAAAATAGTTTCTGGAATGATATGGAGATTTAGCGAAAAAATAACTGCGCAATTAGTATCATTTATTGTATCAATTGTTTTAGCAAGATTATTAATGCCTAAAGATTATGGTATAGTTGCAATTGTGAACATTTTTATTATTATTGCTGAAATTTTTGTTACAAGTGGACTTGGAACATCTTTAATCCAAAAAAAAGATGCCGATGATATTGATTTTTCAACAATGTTTTGGTGTAATTTGATTTTATCAATCCTATTATACTTCATTTTATACTTTTTAGCCCCGTTAGTAGCCGTTTTTTATAATGAGTATATTTTGACTTTGGTTATTAGGATTTTTGGATTAAGATTGCCTATTTCGGCCATAAATTCAATTCAAAATGCATATGTTTCAAGAAAAATGGATTTTAGAAAATTTTTCTTTGCCACATTAATTGGAACAGTAATTTCTGCATTTATTGGAATTATCATGGCTTATAATGGGTTTGGAGTATGGTCATTAATTGTTCAATATTTAACAAATTCGATCATTGATACTATTGTATTATTTATGACAATAAAGTGGAGACCGAGTTTTGTTTTTTCTCTTGAACGCGCTAGGCCACTTTTGAATTATGGGTGGAAAATATTGGCAACAGATTTTATTGGTACTGTATTTAATCAATTAAATGCATTTATAATAGGGAAATCTTATACTTCGGCTGATTTGGCGTATTATACCCAAGGGAAAAAAATTCCAGATTTATTAAATAATAATATTGGTGCTACTCTTAACGCAGTCCTGTTTCCTGCAATGTCATTAAGTGCCAATTATGATGAAATAAAGCGAATTAGAAGAAAAAGTTTAATGATGATGGAATATGTTATTTTTCCACTAATGTTTGGAATAATTGCTATTGCAGATAAGATGATTGTTGTTTTAATGACAGAAAAGTGGTTACCTGCTGTTACTTATGTAAGAATCACTTGTGTAGCAGCTATAATTGGTGTTATGGGTACAACATTAATTCAAGAAATTAAAGCGATAGGAAAAAGCAATGTTACACTTAAGATGGAGTTGATAAAAAAACCAATTTTTCTTATTATAGCTTTAATTGCGACAAGATTTGGAGTTAAAGCTATTGCATGGACATTGGTAATTGATGAAATTATTGCTTTTTGTTTTAATGTTTATCCAGTAAAAAAATATATAGGTTTTGAATTTTCATTATATTTTAAGGATGCTATGTCAGCTTTTCTTTTATCAACGGTTATGGTTATTATAGTAATATTTATAGGAAAATTAATTGAAAATAATATTATTTGTTTAATCGCTCAAGTCTTGACTGGAGGAATTGTATATATAGGATTGTCAATAATAACAAAAAATAAATCATTTATTTATTTAAGGAATATGATTAAGAATAAAATTTGTAGAGGTTGATAATGAAAAAAAAAATAAAAAAAATTATGTGTAGCAATGTATTTATTAGAAAGTTAATTCATACATTTATAAAACGTAAAAATGATAGAATATATAAAAATAGAGTTAATACTATAAGACAACACGGTAGTGTTGTAATACAAAATATTGAAGGTTGTTTAAATGAA
>UMIY01017744.1_pt1 | contig 27856 bp, 17 predicted proteins | sample 1965921 | NCBI WGS metagenome assembly UMIY01 (sample SAMEA4836134, study PRJEB28245) | human gut metagenome | biome: gut microbiome; material: fecal sample | place: Denmark | collected 2008
AAATTCGTTTTTACCGTGTCTACTTTATAGGTAGTAGTTTAAGAGGTGTTTACGGGTCATATTACCAAAAATGAAAATCATACCGTAATCTATGAAAAAAAATTACGGGTCAAATCAACATAATCGAAAATCTTACCGTAAAATTCGTATTATAAGCGATTATACTGGACCCATAAGTGTGGACACTGCTCAAAATGATTTTGTATGTATCCTAAATGTGGAATCCAATATGTGAACATAGCTTTGTATGTACTTTAAATGAGGAATCAATATGTGGACATAGCTTTGTATGCATAAAAAACAAGCAAACACTAAAGAAGTATTTCAGACCACATAAGAGTAATTAGAATTACTTCTATTTCAAAAAAATGGCATAATAAATCATAATAAATTCATAAAATATATTTTTACAATTAGGTTGTATGACGACTACATATTGTGATAAAATACTTTCATAACAACGAGATATTGTAAAACTGTAATAATATAATAATTTAAACGGAGTTGAATGGATGAAGACAATTATCAAAAGAAACTTGACAGAAGTGCCTTATGATGCGGAGAAGATTAGAGTTGCAATACGCAAATCTTTTGTATCTGTTGGAGAGGAATGCGACAGCGAAAGACTAGATAGCTTGATTGAGCAGATTGAAATGAGATTCCACGGCGTTGAGATGGCTGAGGTAGAAGAGATTCAGGATGCTGTTGAAGTAGTTCTCATGAAAAATGACTGCTATGATGTTGCAAAAAGCTACATCCTATACAGAGAAAAGCGAACATCTCTCAGGCGAATTAGAAGCAAATTGATTAAAGATGTTGGAGATGAGGGCTTAGAAAGAATTTTTCACAAAATACAGCGAGATTTTCAGGATTATGACCTGTCGCGTTTAAGAGCTAAGTATATTGCAATGAACAAGGACGAAATGGACCTTGATAGCAGGCTTAAACTTCTTACAAAATCTGCCGAGGAGCTTACCTCTCAGGAGGAACCAAATTGGGAAAAGATTGCAGGGCGCGTGCTAAGCTATGTTTTTCATAGGGAGCTTGCTGAAACCGAGGAAAATCTAAGCATCAGTGGATTCTATAATAAAATTAAGTATCTGACGGATGAAGGCCTCTATGGTCAATATATTTTGGAAAATTACGACAAGAATGAGATTGACCAGATAGAAGCAAAAATAGACAATACGAGGAACGATTTATTTACTTATTCAGGACTAGACCTTTTGATACACAGGTATATAATCCACAACCACAGTCATGTGTCGCTTGAATCACCACAAGAGATGTTCATGGGCGTTGCGATGCACCTTGCTATGGGTGAAAAGGAAGACAGATTATTCTGGGTTGAAAAATTCTATGATATCTTGAGCTTGCAGAAGGTTACTATGGCAACGCCGACGCTTTCAAATGCGAGGAAGCCGTACAATCAGCTATCAAGTTGTTTTATCGATACCGTGCCTGATTCACTTGAGGGAATTTATCACAGCATTTCTCAGTTCGCAGAGGTTTCAAAACTCGGTGGAGGAATGGGAATGTATTTTGGTAAGGTGAGATCAAGAGGCGGCAAAATAAGGGGCTTCGAAGGTGCAAGTGGCGGTGTGATAAGGTGGATCAGGCTTGTCAACGATACTGCCGTTGCGGTGGACCAGCTCGGAATGAGGCAGGGAGCAGTTGCCGTTTACCTTGACGCGTGGCATAAGGACCTGCCAGAGTTCTTGCAGCTTAGAACAAACAACGGGGATGATAGAATGAAGGCTCACGATGTATTTCCTGCGGTTTGCTATCCAGACTTATTTTGGAAGATGGCAAAGGAAAATCTTAATCAAGACTGGTACCTGATGGACCCTCATGACATCCTCACGACAAAGGGATATTCTCTCGAAGATTCTTATGGGGAGGAGTGGGAAGAAAAATATTTAGACTGTGTAAACGACTCAAGAATTTCAAAGAGAGCTATAAATCTCAAGGAGTTGGTGAGACTTATTCTCAAATCTGCGGTTGAAACCGGCACGCCGTTTGCATTTTACAGAGATACGGTAAATAGGGCTAATCCTAACAAACACCAAGGTATGATATATTGCTCGAATCTGTGCACAGAAATTGCACAAAACATGAGCGAAACCGAATTTATAAGCAAAACTATAACTACAGAGGACGGCGATCAGGTCGTAGTTCAGACAACAAAACCGGGAGATTTTGTCGTTTGTAATCTCGCATCGCTCTGCCTTGGACACATTGATGTCAGCAACAAGGAAGAGCTTGAAGATGTAACGGCAACAACTGTGAGAGCACTTGATAACGTAATCGACTTGAACCTTTACCCGGTACCATACGCTGAAATCACTAGCAAGAGAAATAGGGCAATTGGACTCGGTGTTTCAGGATATCACCACATGCTTGCAAAGAACAAAATACGTTGGGAGTCTGAGGAACACGTAGCCTTTGCGGATCGAGTATTTGAGGATATCGCATATGCTGCAATCAAGGCGAGCAACGAGCTTGCCAAGGAAAGAGGAAGTTATAGTTACTTCAAAGGCAGCGAGTGGGAAACGGGCGAATATTTTGTGCGCAGAAGCTATAACAGCGACAGGTGGCTTGCTCTCAAAGATAGCATCAAGGAAGGCGGAATGAGAAACGGCTGGCTCATGGCGACAGCACCTACAAGCTCGACATCAATTCTGATAGGCACAAGTGCAGGACTGGACCCAGTTATGAGCAAGTTCTATCTCGAAGAAAAGAAAGGCATGATTATGCCGAGGGTAGCTCCAGATCTTTCGACTGAAACGTTCTGGTACTACAAGCAGGCGCATTATATCGACCAAACGTGGTCAATCAAGGCAGCGGGTGCAAGACAGAGGCACATCGACCAGGCACAGAGCATGAATTTTTGGATAAACAACGATTACAAGATGAGCCAGCTTTTGAACTTGTATATTTTGGCGTGGGAAGAGGGCGTTAAGACGGTTTACTATGTGAGATCGAAATCCCTCGAAGCTGAAGAGTGCGATAGTTGCTCGGCTTAAGAATAAGAATGAATCGGCTCAGATTACAATTGGGTCAGTGCGGAGAATTTAATAGCAGTTCGTTTAAAAATAGGAGATAAAAATGGGCGAAAATAAAATCACGAAAAAACCTCTTTTCAATCCGGATGGTGATGTCGAGGTGAATAACAGAAGGCTTTTGAACTTCAACACAACTAATATCAATGACTTCAACAACATGAAATACTCATGGGTTTCTGATTGGTACAGACAGGGCATGAATAACTTCTGGATTCCGGAGGAAATCAACCTTGATCAGGACAAGAACGATTACCCGAATTTGCTACCAGCGGAGCGTACTGCATACGACAAAATACTCAGCTTCCTCGTGTATCTCGACTCGCTTCAGTCTGCGAATTTGCCAAATATAGGGCAGTACGTAACAGCTAACGAGATCAATCTATGTCTTTCAATTCAGACATTTCAGGAGTGCATACACAGCCAGAGCTATAGCTATATGCTCGATACAATATGCAATCCGACGGAGAGAAATGATATACTTTACCAGTGGAAGACAGATGAGCATCTTTTGAATAGAAACAAATTTATTGGGGAACTTTATAACGAATTTCTGGATAATCCAAATAAATATACATTCCTCAAGGTGTGTATTGCAAACTACATTCTTGAAGGCGTCTATTTCTATTCTGGCTTTATGTTTTTCTATAACCTTGGAAGGAATGGCAAGATGCCTGGAAGCGTTCAGGAGATTAGGTATATAAACAGGGATGAGAATACCCATCTGTGGCTATTCAAGAAAATTTTATTAGAACTTGAAAAAGAAGAACCGGAGCTGTTTAATGAGGAAAATAAAAAGATGATTGCCGACATGATAAAGACTGGCGTAGAGCAGGAAATTGCATGGGGGCAGTACGTTATAGGCAATGACATACCAGGACTTAATAACAAAATGGTGGAAGACTATATCAAATATCTTGGCAATCAGAGATACTCTTCTTTGGGACTTGGAACATTGTATCCAGGATATGAGGAAGAACCTGCATCAATGGCATGGGTAAGCCAGTATTCAAATGCAAACATGGTTAAAACCGATTTCTTTGAGGCGAGATCCTCAGCTTACGCTAAGAGCAGCGCTATTGAGGATGACCTGTAGAATTTTAGACAGCACAAAATAGTATAGAACGGAACCACCCGTAAAACGCGTGGTTCGAACTGGGTTCATAAGCTCCTCTAACTGACCCGCGCATAAAGATGCGGCTTTTATTTTATGGGGCATATAGACCCCATAATATTATAAAATAGAGCCTATATAGGCTCTATTTTATAATATTATGTCTTTGATGTAAGATATTATCAATGATATTAGCGGAATAGTAGAAACCATTATAAGTTTTGCTTCTATCTCCTTGGAAACTTTCAATAAGTACTTTGAAAACAATGTTATTAGGTCCACTAGCACTACAAATAGCATGCCGTAGTATATGTAGGGATTAATACGCATATTTAAATACAACATGTATATCGTTAACCCTATGATATACAATATAATGTTTATTCCAATAATCGTTTTCCCTTTAGCTGAAATGGTGTTCATAACACTAATATGCCTTTACGGAAGACAATTTCCATACGTGATACCAGCTTCCTGATTGAACTTTTTGCGTACATGTAAAGGTGGATACTATTTTCACGGAAGATTTGGTGGTATTGTCCAATATTTTAGTGCAATCTTTTGCTACTGAAGGCACAAATGGAGTAGCGATTTCCGTGGCGAATCCAAGTGCGAATGAAAAGACCCCAACGAATGTGCTTGCCAATAAGCTCCTGACACCTCTTTCTAAGTCGTTACTATCACGCCAACTTTGAAGCGTGGAGCGACTTACTGTGGAAGTAACGTTTTTTGATTTAGAAGGGCATTTGCCACCACCCGGTGGTATATTAGATTTTGACATTGTAATAACATATAAATCTCCGGCCTCAACATACGACGACAGAATAACTTCCCCATCGAAATCGCTAGATTCGATTAAGGTGTCTACAGGCGTATCATTTGCATAAATAGACAAGGGCGTCATAACTGCAAATATGAGCATACTTATTATGCATATAATGCTTGTGAATGATTTTTTCATATCTAATTCCTTTCGTTTTTATATCGAATAAACTATAACTATCAATTCATCGAACAGGGGGATTATCCATAATAGCCTCCTTTTTACTAACGAAGGTTAACTTAATATTATTTTATCTATTAAAACATGAAAAACAAGACTTGTATTTATACCGCTCTTGTAATAAAATAAAAGAATATGAAATGAAAATAAGAAATAGTCCCTAAAGGCATCTAATTGCTTAGGAATTATTTTTTACCCATAGGTGGATGTATTATTAATTGTAAGATTATGCTATTTATATATTTTGCTCCTATGTGCTATTTCAAAAATTTCTATGGTAACTACATTATCATGAATATCGGCAAACAATCGATAATCTCCTACTCTGTAACGCCATATACCAGTTAAGTTGCCTTTAAGAGCTTTGCTATGCACTCTAGGGTCATCACAATCTACTAAGTTTTTTACAACCCAATTCTTAATAACTCGTATCGTATATTTGTCAAGCTTTTTAAGAGATTTTAAAGCTGATTCTGAGAATTCTACCTTATACATAATTAAACGCCCAGTATATCCCAAACTTCTGTATGGTCATACTTTTTCTCTTCCTTAGCTTTTAAATGAGCTTTTAGAATTCGCTCCTCGTCTAACGCAAATTCTTCTTCCAATTTGTCCATAATAAGCTCTCTTACAAATTGGCTCATATTTAATTTATTAACACTGACATATTCGCGTAGTAATTTTGCATCTTCATCATTCATTCTTAAGGATATTGTGTTCATAATAACCATCCCTCTTCATCAGTATTACATGTAATATATATTATAGAAATATATTCCGGTGTTGTCAAGTTCTAACTGTGCATTCGCTTGAGTTCATCTCATTCTCTTGTGTTCATTTTTTTGAGCGTATTCCTTTATTTTGTGAAAGTAATAGGGGGGGGTGAGGATATTAATTATATTTTATTTTAGCAATACAAAATTATTAGATGTTGTGAATCAATTTTTTGGTTTGCATACACAAAATATTTACTGACGAATATATAAAATGTTATGTAAGGGATATTGAATATTGGGGAACATTGCTATATAATATTTAAGGGAACTGCTCCCCAAAAGGAGGGCTGAAATGGCAGCACAATATAATGAAATACAGGAATTACTTAGATGTTGTGTCGAACTCAATGCAAGACTGAACTTAATGCCATATGATGGTACACCCGAAATCAAGGAACGCGGTAATGGTAAATATCTTTATGTAAGAAAACGTGTTGCAGGTAAACAGACATCCACATATGTAGGTACATATACCGAAGAATTGTATAATCTGCTACTGCGCAATGCTAGAGAAACACGCGAAATTAGAAAATCTCTTCGTAGTATTGAAAAACAGCTTGCTGAAGCTGGATATTCTGAGGGTGGTCTTTCTGTCGATGTAATAAATAACATTGAATTTGCACGTGCGAATATGAAAATAAATATCTATGATCAGGCTGTTTTGGAGGGGGTCGCAACATCCTTTCCTCAAACGGAAGAGATAATAGAGAACGGAATAGTATCTGGTATGACGGCTACAGATGTGCAGAAGATTTTGAATTTGAAACACGCATGGGAGTTTATTCTAGACCATGATGTTGTTGCCAGCCGTTCTGACTACTACATGCTCAGTCATATTGCTAGACTCGTTAATCAAGGCTTTTTTTCAGAAGGTGGTCGAATCCGGGGTGTCCCAGTTACCATTGGTGGTTCGTCTTATGTGCCACCACTGCCAAACGAGATAGATGTTAAGGAGAGAATCCAAGAACTTGTTGAGGAAGCTGATGATGCCATTAATATCGCAATAAGACTTTGCCTTTACTGCATGAAGACGCAGATATTTCTGGATGGTAATAAGCGAGCCTCTGTTATTTTTGCAAATCACTATCTTATTGCTCACGGCGGAGGTTTTTTAGTGATTCCAGAAAATGAAGTATCGGAGTTTAAGAAGCTACTTGTAAAGTATTATGAAGGCGAAAATATTTCTGTTATTTCAAAGTTTATGAAAGAACGATGTTGGAAAACAATGGTATAGTAAACATCCAGTATATTGTGGAGCAAATGGTCGGCTCGCCACAGAGATAAGAAGCTCTAAGTAAATGCCACATATATTGGGGAGCAAAATACGATTATTAACCGCAAGTATGTTCCTCAATGTCATAAATCGGTGCCACCTGTAAAACAGGTGATTCGAAGTGAGGCTATAAACCCATACAACTGACCCGTGCCTAAAGACGGGGATTTTACTATGGGACTTATATGCCACATAAATAAAAGAACCGATTTCTCGGCTCTTTTAATGGTGGAGAATAGGGGATTCGAACCCCTGACCTTTTGACTGCCAGTCAAACGCGCTCCCAACTGCGCCAATTCCCTATATTAATTTCTATAAAACTAATGTGAAAAGAATATTTTTAGAGTTTTGAATTTTCGCCTTTCACGGCAAGTAGAATTGTAACAAAACACTAATATTTTGTCAATGAAGCGATCGATGATTTTACCAAATTTTTCCAAATATCCTGTTGTAAAAGTGGGTTAATTGTTGTATAATACTAGCATAGCAATGGCATTGGCTCAATTTGTAGGAGGTTCAATGAAAAAATTAGTTACAATCAGCAGACAGTTTGGAAGCGGCGGGAGAATTATAGGCAAAATTGTTGCCGAAAAACTTGGCGTTAAATTTTATGATAAAGAAATTATTGAAATGGCAACCGAAGAAAGTGGGATTGACAAAAGCATTTTTGAGGGAGAAGAGCTTAGGGCGAAAAACAGTTTCACTTACGGATTATCTTCAGCTATTTGTCTTGGAGAGTCGATTTCGGCTGATCCTATGAGCATTAATGACAGAGTTTTTGTCGCTCAATATAAGGTGATAGAGAAAATTGCTGAAAGCGGTGAAGGTGTGATTGTAGGAAGATGTGCGGACTTCGTTTTAAAGGATGTGCCTGGAGTTACAAATATTTTCATACATGGTGAGAAGCAGGACCGAATAAGGCGATGTATTGAAGAATATGGCGAGCAACCTGAGACTATAGAAGAACTTGTTAAAACGTATGATAAGGCAAGAGAAAACTATTATAATTATCATACTAGCTTTAAGTGGGGAGATATCAAGAATTATAATTTGAGTTTAAACTCATCATACATAGACTATGAACAGGCAGCTAATTTAATAATAGACTATATTGAAAAAAGGAAGTATTAATCTAATTTAGAGGAGGATTAGACATGAGCAAAGAAAGCAAAAAACAAAACAATAATTTTTCAAAGGTTGCTAAGGTTTCTCTTGCAATCCTAGGAGTTGGGTTTGTTGCCAGCACTGCACTTGTAATAGGTATGGATAGAATCATGAAGAAAATTTTCATCAATGAAGAATGGCCTGAAGAAGAATGGAGCGGTGAGGACTGGACAGACGAGGATCTTGAGATTTAGTTACTGAAGGAAGGAATTAGAAGAATGAGCGATAAGAAGAAATACTACATTACAACGCCTATTTATTATCCGAGCGACAATCTGCATATAGGTCATACTTATTGTACGGTTATGGCGGATGCTATGGCCAGATTTAAAAGACTATCAGGTTATGATGTCAGATTTTTGACAGGAACAGATGAACATGGGCAGAAGATTCAAACTATCGCTCAGGAAAAGGGGATAACACCTCAAGAGCACGTAGACAAAATAGTTGCGGGAGTGAAGAAGCTGTGGGAAACCATGGAAATTTCCTATGATGATTTTATTAGGACGACCGAACCTAGACATATTGAAAGAGTTCAGAAGATTTTCATGGAACTATATGAGAAGGGTGATATATACAAGGGAGTATATAGTGGACACTATTGCAAACCATGTGAAGCTTTCTGGACCGACAGTCAACTTGAGGATGGGAAATGCCCTGATTGCGGAAGACCTGTAACAGAGGAACATGAAGAAGCATATTTCTTTAGTCTATCAAAATACCAGGATAAGTTAATAGAGCTTTTTGAAACGACTGATTTTCTTGAACCAGAAGCTAGACGCAATGAGATGCTCGCATTTGTTAAGCAGGGTCTTGATGATCTGTGCATTTCGAGGTCAACATTTGACTGGGGTATTAAGGTGCCAATTGATGAGAAGCACGTAATTTACGTATGGCTTGATGCTCTAAGCAACTATATTACGGCGCTTGGGTACCCTGATGACAAGGAGCTTTACGATAAATATTGGCCTGCGGACGTGCACCTTGTAGGCAAGGAAATTGTAAGATTCCATACGGTTATCTGGCCGGCTATTTTGATGTCTTTAGGACTCCCTCTACCTAAGAAAGTTCTTGGACACGGATGGCTTCTACTGGACGGCGGAAAGATGTCGAAATCCAAGGGAAATGTCGTTGATCCTGTTAAACTCATCGATAGATATGGGATTGATGCACTCAAGTATTTCCTTTTGCGTGAATATACATTTGGACATGATGGCAATTACAGTACCGAAGCATTAATCAAGAGAATTAACTCGGATCTCGCAAATGATCTTGGAAATCTAGTTTCCAGAACTGTTTCTATGATTGAAAAATACAATTCAGGGATAGTTCCTGATGCAAAGCTTGAAGATGAGTACGATAAAAGCCTCAAGGAAGTCGCACTTGCAGCGGCTGATAGGGTTGAGGCTGAGATGGATAAATTTGCTTTCCACAGTGCACTTGAAGAGATTTGGATTCTCGTGCGCAGAGCTAATAAATATATTGACGAAAAGATGCCTTGGGTTCTCGCTAAAGATGAGGCAGAGAGGGACAATCTTGACACCTGTTTACATAATTTGGCTGAATCAATTAGGATAGTATCAATTTTGATTTATCCGTTTATGCACTCAACGTCAGACGAAATACGGAAACAGATGGGACTTTGGTATGCTGACGTGGCATGGGAAGATGCAAAAGAATTTGAGATGATGTATCAGGAGAAAGTTAAAAAAGGTAAACCTTTATTCCCAAGAATTGATGTTGAGAAAGAACTTGAAGAGCTAGAGAAAATTAAGGAATCTAATGAGATTGATGACGAGAATATTCCGCTTGAGCTAAAGCCGGAAATTGTTTATGACGATTTCGACAAAATAGATTTACGTGTTGGAGAGATTATCAAAGCTGAGAAGCATCCAAAAGCAGACAAACTACTTGTATTCCAGGTGAAAATGGGGACTGAAAAAAGGCAAATAATATCAGGTGTTGCAGAGCATTTTACACCAGACGAAATGTTAGGCAAGAAGGTAGCAGTTGTTGCTAATTTAAAGCCTAGGAAGCTTCGTGGATTGGAGTCAAAGGGTATGATTCTATTTGCAGATAATGGTGATAAATTAGAGCTTGTTAAGACAGATGCTCCAGATGGAGAAGTGATAGCATAGATCTACTCTTGAATTAGGTTTGTAATTAGATATTTGGTGTTCAATTAGATGTTGGGTGTTTAATTATAGGCTTCGATTATACTATGTTATATTGCCGATAATAACTTGCTGTTGGCTATACGTTATAGCCAAATGAAAATCGGGAGGTGATTTCAAATTTTATTCGATTCGCATGCACATATAAATTTCGAGAAATACACTGACGAGGACAGAAAAAAACTAATTGAAGAAATAAATAATTCTAACGTTTCGTATGTTATGGATGTGGGATGCGATCTAGCATCTTCGCTACAGTCTGTTAAGGATGCAAGTGAAAATGAATGGTGTTATGCCGTTGTTGGTATTCACCCACATGAGGTTTCAGATATCGATGAAATGGAGATTTCATTGATAGAAGGGCTTGCCAAGAAGGGAAAGGTTCAAGCTATTGGTGAGATAGGCCTTGACTATCATTACATGCACAGTCCTAAGGATGAGCAGCAAAAGTGGTTTAGAGAGCAGATTCGACTTGCAAACAAACTTAAGATGCCAATAGTAATACATTCACGTGAAGCTGCAAAGGATACAATGGACATCCTTATTGAAGAGGGCGCCTTTACAGATGAGAGAAAGGGATGGTTCCCGGAAAGAACTTTGAGTGATGGGAGTCAGGTTTCTGATGCACGCGTTCTTTTGCATTGCTACTCTGGTGGTGTAGAGCAAGGCATGGAATATGTTAAACTTGGTGGGACTATTTCGATGGCTGGTCCTTTGACATATAAGAATAACAAAAAAAGCGTAGAAGTAGTGAAGCAGATTCCTATTGAATATTTATTGGTTGAGACAGATTCACCGTATTTGACACCAGAACCATTCAGAGGTAAGCCAAATAAATCGCCATATGTAGAACATACGGTAAGAAGAATGGCTGTTATTAAAGGCATGGACTATAAAGAAGTTGCAAGTATAACTTGTGAAAATGCTAAGAATTTTTTCAACATAAAATAGAACATTAAATCTTTATACTCAGGAATTTATATGGCAAAAGGACGTAGAAGTAGAAGCAATAAGAACAAAGTAATATCAATTATAATCACATTAGCTGTAGTTGTTGCAATAACATATGGGAAAGATAATGGGATTATTCCTAAAGGCTTGATACCTGAACGGCTGGATGAGAAGTCATCCTCGATTGAGAGTGGTAAGGTCTATTGTGATAGAGTTGTAGATGGGGATACGATTGTAGTTCTTATGGACGGAAAGAAAGAAAAAGTCAGGATGATTGGTATAGACACACCGGAAAGTGTCCATCCTGACAAGTCAAGGAATACTCCTATGGGAAAGATAGCAAGCAAGTATACAAAGGATAATCTTGAGGGCAAGTATGTTACTCTTGAAACCGATGTTCAGGAGCGAGATAAATATGGAAGAGTGCTCGCATATGTATATTTAGATGATAAGATGTTCAACAAAACTCTTCTGGAGGAGGGATTGGCAGAACTAATGACTATTCCCCCAAATGTGAAGTATGTAGATGATTTTAAAAAGATTGAGGCTGAAAGACAAAATAATTATTAAAAGCAACTATTAAAAGTAAATATTAATAATTATTTTCGTTTATTAAGACTTATAGCCCAAATACCACTTCCAATAATTACTGCCATGCCTATAAGAGTAGTCAACTTCAGATTTTCGCCAAAGATAATCATACCTACCAGAGGCGACAATATGACACCTGTATAATCAAATACGGTAACAGAACTCGCTTTACCCGACAAGTAGGCTTTCGTTAGGAAGTATTGTCCGCTAGCGGCGAATACACCTATTAGAATTAAATATATCCACGATTCAAAATCTGGAGAAACCCAGTGAAAAGGGATGAAAAATGCTGAACAAATCATTGAAAATAAGGAAAAATAGAATATTATTACCATTCCTTTAATTGAGCCAGCAAGTTTACCGACCATTGCATATGCAGTACCTCCAAAGAATGCAGCTGCAATTCCGACTAGGAAAGGGAATATGAGAGAAAAACTGCTTTCGCCTAATATTGCGGAGTTATCAACCTGAACCAGTTCGAGATTCCCAGTTGGATTTATTACTATTACAGCACCTATGAAGCCTAATATTATGCTCAGAATTCTTTGCCAATTCACAGATTCTTTTAGTAGAGTTACAGCCCAGAACATAACAAAAAAAGGATTGAGTTTTTGAAGAATTTGGGCATCTGCAAGATATAGATGATTGCTGGCATAAAAAACACATATAACACCAAGAAATCCAAAGATGCACCTTATCGCAAGAACTGGGCGGTGAACAGGTTTAACCCTCAGACTGATGCCTTGTTGATGAATGACGATACCTGCAAATATGAGCATGACAAGATTACGAAAGAATACTTGTTGCATTAGAGGTATGTTTGACCCTGAAAGCTTAACCATCGTTGCCATTGCGACAAAGGACGCTGATGATAGCATCATTGATAATATAGCTTTTAAGTTATATTTTTGTGATATATTGTTAATATTATCTGTAATCATGAGACTATTATATAACATTGTTTTAATCTTGCAAGCGTTGAACTCTTTTAATCTTGCAAGCGTTGAACGTAGGATGTATAATAATCATGTTGATTTATAGTGAAGGAGAATTTTTGATGAAGATGAATAAGAGATTTAGTAAAATATTGGGTGTTGCAATTGTTTTGTGCATGGTAATTGGATTATCAGCATGTGGTACTGATACCAAAACTCCAGAGGGAGCGACAGAAGCATACTTGAAAGATTTGCAAAAAGGCGATGTTATCAAATGGCAGGAGCAAATATCAGGTCGCAAGCTTTCAGATGACGAGAAGAAACAACTCAAGAAAAATTTTGAAAAAAGTCCACAAGAGCAGTTCAATAGAATGAAGGATTTTGAATTTAAAGTTATCAAAGCTAAGGAAGTTAAAAAAGGCAAAGAGGCAGAGGCAACAGTGGAGATAACTACATATGATTTTGTAAAAGTAACTCAGAATATGAATACTTATTTCACTAAGAATCTTGGAAAGCTCAAAGCCATGAAGGAAGACAAGCTAAATGAAACCATTGATAAGGAAATGAAGAAGGAATTCGACAAAACAGACAAGAATATCAAAAATAAGGCGAAACTAAAGCTGACCTACAATAAGAAAAAGGAAGCGTGGAAGGTTATAGATGTAAACAGTAACTTTGAATTCCAAGATGCGCTTATGGGAGGATATTTGACACAGCAGGCTCAGCGTTCAAACAATTCTCAGCAACAGAGTAAATAAATAACAATGCATATTGGTTGAACATGTTAATTAAACCGTTGTATAGTTTCTTTTGAACTGCAACGGTTTTTTTGCGTGCATTGGCAGTTTCATTGCAAAACAAAATATAAATATTGTGAAGAAAAAACAAAAAATTTTAAAAAAATGTGGGGGGTTGTACTCTACATATCTTGCATATATAATTTACATAGAAAATATAATAAGTGAATCCAAAGGAACACACAGAGTATAGCTTTAAATGTGGGAATTTTTAGCAAGTGTACTTGCCTATTATTCATGTTACGAAGTGTTACATGGATAGGGCAAACTGTATTGTGGAGCAAATCACATGTTAGGCATTGCTATGGTGAAACAATAGCCATAGTGAGAAGGCGTGAAATGCTAAGAAGCATAGTCAGGAGACTTATTCACAGATTTATTTCTAAAGATTTAATCATGATGATGAAAATGTGCAAGATATAATCGGTAGCTATACGATTGATTGCCAAGCACGCAAATATGAATTGTCTTATTGCAGTTATTATTTTTAGAAATTTGAAATGAATCGAGTATTAGGGCTTCTTGTGGTTTCTTTTGGAATCGGCAGGAAGCATTTTTTATTGGAAAAAAGGAGGGAGTATATGACTTTTTTCAAGAAACTTGATAAAAGAATAATTTCGATTGTCACAATTCTAATGATGACGATAATGATTGTTCTTTCACTATTTGTAAATCCTGTTCATGCAACTACAGGAGAACAATATGGGTATGATGAGACACCTCAGGCAAAAGTAAAGGTGTACTTTAATATATCCTCGGACGGAAAACTTTTAAAAGGAAATGACAAGGGAAAGACTGTATTAGGCAGAGTTCCTGTGGAAGTACCATACTTTGATGTAGGAGATTATGGACTTGCGGAGTTTAGGCGATATCATACAAATGGAAATACGCCTGATTATATAGATAATAAGGTGGTAAAAAGGCCAACTCTTTTGCACGCCTATCTTTATGTTTTGCAGAAATACTATCTAGGACTCCCAGAATCTAAAATGAATGGTGAAAATACACCTCTAGGCAAGGAAGGGAAACAAGGCGTAGTAACTATCGAGGGAAATGAGGCTTATGAGGATAATCTTAAGGCTTTAGTAGTAACTGGAGTAGCGAAATCTCTTTATATGCAGAATTTTTGGGGTCACGATGAAAACCTTATGTACTATAGGAATCACGTTTATCCGTTGATGTCGAAAGGGGTAGGGTCTACCTCAGACTATATTCTTCTTTCTGATGGAGATGTTATAGATGTTGCTATGTTTAAGGATTGGACTTTCTATCAAAGAGGCTTTTTTACGGCTTTTGATAAAGATGCGTATGATGCAAATACTAATAAGCCTTTAAAGTTTTCCACACTGAAATCAGGAACACAATCTGTAACAGAGGGAAATGATGATAAGCTACATAAGGTGGAGAATCTTAATGTGGAAATATATGATTCAAAGTGGAATAAGTTAGAAACAATAGAAGGCAATAAGGGAGACTATACATATACATTTAAGAAAACAGGCAAGTACTATATTGTAAGTGCAGATAAATCTGCTGGTACGGATGAGGCTTGTGCTGCACCAGCAGTATCTACAGTTACTGTTAAAGATGGTAATACAGAAAAGCAGCATATAGGAGATGTAAATGGAGACGGAGAAATAAATAAAATTGATATTCAAAAAATTATTGATTGGATATCAGGAAGTGCTTTATCCGATGAACAAAAGAAATTATCGGATGTAAATGGGGATAAGAAAATAAACTCTGTAGATATCTCTTTGATGTATAGGCATATGAATGGAGAACTGGATAAGTTCCCTGTGGATAGAAAATAAAGAAGGTGATGAAGCATGAAAAAAATATTAAGTAAGGCACTCACTCTGACATTGTCTTTATTAGTAACTTTAAGTTTCTCTTTTTCCAGCATGGCGTCGATTGCATTTGCCGATGATGGGCAGTCAAATAGTGGACAGGCACCTAAGGTGAATCTGAATGTAAGTGAAAAAAAGATAGAACCTGGTGATACAGTAAAGGTAACTCTCGAATTAGACAAGGATGTAAAAGATGTTTTTGCATATCAATTCGATATTTATTATTCAAAAGATTATTTTGAACTAAAAAACAAAACATCTAATGCCCCATATATGCAATTTGGTGGTTTAAATTCAAGAGTTCAGAATGGCAAAGATGCAACAGATGGCTGTGTTCCATTTTACATGAATAATTATGATGGAAAAAACACAAAGCTTCCCGCTGGAAAACTTTGCGAATTAACATTTGTAGCAAAGAAAACCCTCAAGGGCATGAATAACGGGTATTTTTACATAGAGAAAAATGAGAATGGTGGAAACGCCTTCTTTAAAACCTTCAATGAAAAAACGCAAGAGGATGAGAATATTGATTCAATCATTGATTTTGACGTAAAGAATGTAACTGTTGAAAAACAAGTAAAGCCGACAAAGGTAAGGGTATATGCAAACGATGTGACTTTTAAATCCGAAGCATATATCAATGAAAATAATATCCAAAAAGCAGGTCGGGCACCTTATACTTATTTGGCAAGAAACAATATGGGTGTAATAACCACCGGAGATTTTAAGGTTGATAGCAAAAAAGCCAAGGCAGGGATTCAAAAGCCAACAGTCCTATATGCTGTAGATGAAAATGGTCGAGGATATAGGGAGTATGACCTGATGCCAGGACAGTATCATTGGTATGCCGGAACAGATCTTGATATTTTGAAAGCCGTAGATCCAAGTAATGGAGAAAATCTAAAAACAAGCTATGATGCCGAAGACGCAGTATTTGAAGTCAAGGAGCAAAGTGAACCTCAAATTTTGGAAATGAATATGAAGAGAAAGACATATTCATTTAAACTTAATGAACACAAGGATTTGCTTGGGAAGGATATAAAATATACCGATAATCCTTTAGTTGGATACTGCTATCCTAAATTCAAACAAAATACTGGAATTATTAGGGGAAGTGGCAAAAATATTGAATGGGTTGTGAAAAAAGTTGAGCCTGATTCAAATGGTGTTTATGAAGTTCCAAGAGGTTGTAAATTATTGATTGATTTTAGAGAATCAGCTAAAAATTTGGAGCAGGATGGCATAAATTATGAGATAACATCGTCTAATATTATTTTTGATACACAGGCATATGGTCGGGATAATAAAGAAAAATTCACGCTTAAAAAGAATGATGCCAAGGGAACAATGAGTGATGCGATTGAAAACGCAGGCTTTGATCCTGAAAGTGAAACCTTATATATTGGAGAAATATATAATATTCACATAATTTCTAATGATAAGAATAATCCATATCCTTTAAACACTCAATGGAGTAAGGTTAATTCTAAAATATTTAATGTATTCGCACAAAAGAAGGACCAGACAAATGCTACAAAATTAAATGAAATAGATGAGATGATTGATTCTGTGCTTGTAGATGGGGAGAAGGCAGAACTTATAGATAATGGCGAAAAGGCATGGAATCCAAACAGATACTCATATAGTTTGTATATAGATAAGGATAAAGAAAAGGATATAAAGCTAAAGGTAGTAACTAAGCCAAATTATTTTGTTCAACAGGGACTAATTTTAGAAGGTAAAAAACCAAAGCTTTCTGTGGACATGGACGGCAAGAGAACCTATGAGATAGATAAAGCTGTCAGGGATATGAGAATGACCATATATCCTACTAAGGGGCTCAAAGCCATAATAAATTTCAATTCAAACGGAGGAAGTACACCTGTGCCTATGGAAGTGGAACCAAATAAGGCGATTAAGGTGAGCGAGCTTCCAAAGCCATTCTATCCTGACAATGAGTTCATGGGCTGGTATAAGGACCAGGATTTAAAAGAAAAGTGGACCGATAGTGATAAGATGGATTTTGAAACTTTGAATATCACACTCTATGCAAAGTGGAAAAAGAAAATCTTAAATCTTGGTGGAGGGGGCTCTCTCTATGTAAGCTCTAGCGTTGGTAAAGCTGAAAGCCTAGGTAGAGGTGGCAATAATCAGATTACGACCATCAGAGTTAGCGACATACCGGAAGGATATAAGTTTAAGAAGCTGACTTCAACATACGGGAGTGATCCAGAGCTTGAACTCAACAAGAACTACTGGATAAAGGAAATTTCGGATAGTAGCGGCAACATAAAAGAACTCTTCGCTTATGTAATAATGAATCAAAAGATGATATCTACGGACGGCGCAGATGTAATCAGGCTTGGCGTACAAATGCAGAATGCAAGAAATGATTTAAAGGCGAAGATAGATGAAGCTGAAAAAGAACTAAAGAATACAAATGTCAGCGATGACGGCAAGGATGTATTAGTTGCTGAAAAATGGATTTCACAAAAAGAAAAAGATAAACTCACAGATGCAATTAAAAAAGCAAATGCGGCACTCGAAGGTCAAGAGAGTGGATACATTAAGGCGATTGAAGAACTAGATAAGGAAATAAAAGCATTCCGTGAGGCAAAGAAGGATGGGCTTAGGGTTGACAAGTATTTTGTTTTAAAAGCAATAAAAAATGAAATTAAATTTAAGCAAAGTGGAGACCTTGAAAACAACGATGTACAGTACAAAACATCCGAAGAAATCATATCTAAGCTTCCGAAAACTGTACTTATGACGCTTAAAGATGAAGAAGGGGTGGATGCAGGAGAACGAGAAATTCCGATAAAATGGGAGGATTCGGGAAAATACGATGCAACCAAAGCAGGAAAATATAAGTTTAATGCAAAATTTATACTGCCTTTAGATATAAAAAATTCGGAAAAGGTGAGTGCTCCTTCTGTTACTGTTGAGGTTATTGACAAACCAAATTATGCAAGGCCAGTAGATATGGCGGTGTATACTACAGGTAGTTACAGTGGTGATAAGAAAACATATCTAATCGGAGATGTGGATATGGGCTTTATGATGAGCTTCGATAAGAGCAAAAAATTCTATGACTTTAAGGATAAGCTTACTAAAGGATATCAGTTGGCAAGTGCTAATTTTGAGATAAGCCTACAGGATGGCTACAAAGCAACGATATTATCTGGTTCAAGTCAAGCTGAGGTTTCAAGCACTAATCCTAAAGGCACCGTAGGAACGGTTCCGGGAGATATTATAACGGTAACTGTTAAGGCACCCGAAGAAGCAAATGAACGCGATTCGATATACACACTAAATTTACCGAGCCTGAGAGTCTTACGTCCGCAGATGGGAATTGAAAATTATTCGCAGCTAGGGGATTCTGAGAAGAATGAAATTCCTGCAAAGGGAAAGGGAGATGTACCTACATTCACATACGCGGGTTCTAACAATGACAAGTCTGTATCGCTTGGTATACGACAGTCAGGTCTCACATTTAAAGGTCAGCCGGGCAAGGGAAAACTTGTACGCTTGAATGGAACGGCAAAAAATATTGAAGCTCAGAATGTTCAGGACCAGTTAAAATTTAATTTTGATATAGATACTTCAAAAGAAAAAAATATTGCAGAGTTTATCATTAGCGATGCGAACGGCACGGAATATCCTTTTAAGGTTGAATTGAAAAAAACACCACAAGACGCAAAATTAGAATTTAAAACGATTAAAATGCAGGATAATAATAGCCACTATTTCTATAGAAAAGAGAATGATGTGGACTTTGGAGTTGCGGTTTTGCCTGCTAAAGGAGTAAGTGGATTCAGTGCCAATGTTACTGCGAACGAAAATTGTGACCTTGAGGTTACAGCAATGGGGCATAGCAAAGGTAATTATTTAAGTGGAGGAAGTAGCTTCTTTGATGAGGTGAGAACAAAATACACAGAAATAACATTTAAGTCTGCTTCGTTTGGAGATTCAAGTAAGATAGCGACGAAAACTGTTCCAGTTCAATGGTCGAAGAAGTTTATGGGTTGGAATGATACAGTTGTCAAGCTAAGGCTTAAATCTGAGGGTGAACTCGAAAGGGGTTTAAATGTTGGTGAAAATACAGTATTAAAGGTTACTGGCACCAGATTGGATAGTGAAAAGAAGATACAATATCAGTGGTATAAGTCTAAAACTCCCGACTTTGACTCTGGAGAGCCTATCGATAATGCTACAAATGATGAGTATACTCCAAATACGGGCAAGAGCGGAAAGACATACTATTACTGCGTAGCTAAGTCAAAGAACGAAGACGAGGTGTATAGTTGTATATATACAGTTTGGGTAAATGAAAAACCTTCAATTAAAACTATAAAACTGTATGGAGATAGCTGGGAAAATAAATTAAATCAGAGGAATGATATTAAAGACGGTGACATTATCGATATCCCTGAAGGAACCAATTCTGTAAGGATGAGGATAAAATCGGATACAGCCGAAAAGGTATCAGTTAATGGAACGGATTCAAGAAAAAAATCTGATTTCTTTGAGTTTAAAAATATTGATACGGTAGATAATGAAACAGAAATCACCATAGGAGCGGTGAATGCGAAAGATGAATCGCTAAAAACAGAAATAAAAATCAAACTCAAAAAGGTGAAGACGATAGTTGGTAGACCAAATATTATTTTAAATCCTGAAAACATTGTTGTGGATTGGAAAACTGCAAATAATTCACTCTTTGCGATGGCATCTATAGTTCCTTATATGGCTGACCCTATGGGTGAAATTAAGGCTCAGTGGTACAGCTGTGATGACAAAGAAAAGACAAATCCTGTTCAAATAGCAGGAGCAACTGATAATCAATTCACTATACCTAGTGATTTAAATCCAGAGAAGGACTATTACTATTTCTGTAGATTTACAGCTCAAGGATATAGCGAAGATACTTCGGTAGCAAGGGTTCATGTCAAATATGCGGATTTGAAGCCTTTAGATTCAAAATTAAAGATTGTAAGGAAAGATGGAACAGGAAATTATATTAATAAAAGAGATGCAGAAAAACACATAGCCAATTTCGGATTACAACAAACCAAGGGGGATATAGCTAAAGAGCTACAGGACAACGGACAAAAGGTTGAGATTCGTTGGTATATAACAAATTCCAAGACAAAAGAGGTAATCGAACTGAAAACTGGAACTCTTGATGCTACTAAAATCAATGAGGAAGTAATATCGATAGATGCGTCAAAATATGAAGCTGGAGACTATACTATTCATATGGAACTAAAAAATTCGTATGAACATAAGTCACCTGCTCAAAAAGTGGTATATGGTCCTAAGCAAGAGGTAGAAAAAGCATATCTTGAGATTGTAGATGAGGGTAAAATCCCAACATATAAAGAATATAAAGACCTTTTGGCAAAGATGCTTATATATAGGGACGGAGAAAAGAAAGGAAGCGTAACGGGAGTCGGAAAACTTGTTGATGCAGTTTCAGCCCAAACAGTGCCTAAGTATCAGTTCTTCAGTTTAAAGTACAGCCAAAATAGCATTCAGAATCTCGTCAATAATGCACAATATGTTTGCAGTTCGGAGGAAAATTTCAATAGACGATCCCCTAATGATATAAAAAGCAACTATGAGCGAATGCTAGAAATTAAGAATGAGTTAGAGGGAGATGACCCGGAGCAGAAGGCTGTTAGAGGAAATAAGAATAGTGCCCCACAACAGAATGTTTTCAAGAACTTACCTGAAAAGATTGAAGGCTATGTTGGAGACGAAATCGAGGTGCCTGTTTACAGAGACGAAAATGGCAAAAAAGAGTATTACTTTATAGATCCTGACTCATATTTGGGATTTGAGGGCGAAAAACCGCTCAAATATAGTTATGGCAAAAAGCGTTCTGGGGATATGATAGCGATAGACGGAGAAGTAATTAAATTAAAATCAGAAGAGCCAATTGAATTTTCCGTATATCTAATGGCAAGTGATGGGGTCAATGCTTCTAAAAATAGTGTACAGATAGCATATGTGAAATTCAAGGAGATGCCGGCTGAAATGAAGGTCGTTCGTCTGATAGATGCCATAGGTGAAGTTACTGATACAAGTGGAGATGCTATTTCAAAGGCAAGAGAGGCGTATGATAAGCTCAGCGATGAGCAAAAAGCTAAGGTAAATAATTACAAAACATTAACTGATGCTGAGGAGAAATTCAAAACAATCCAGGCTCTGAATAAAGAGAAACAAAAGGCTATCAAGGAGCTTGCAGAATATAAGAATGCTGATGATTATAGAGACGCCGAAAAAATACAGCTTAAGAATCTTGTTGAAGAGGGAACTTTGGCTATCAATGCTGCAAGTGATATTGTAGGTGTTAATAAGGCATTAACAGATGCAAAGACAAAAATTGATGAATTAAAAACAGATGCTGAACTTTCAGGCTCCGATATAGTTAACAAGGAAGTCGTTATTGAAACTGACAAGAAATATATTCAAGGAGATGAGCCAGACCTGAGCGATGCCGAGATTAAAATAATTCTGACAAGGAGAGACGGAAGTAAAGACGAGTTAAAGGTGCAGAAAGAGGATGTGGTTAAATATGATGTCAATACAAATACTTTAACCATAGAAAAAGATAATGAAACTTATACATTCAAGAATGCTTTACATTTTGAGGACTTGAAGTTCCTGCAAGGAGAAAATCAGGTATACAATCATGGTGACAATTCAGATATAAGTATTGTTGCAAACGGAAATATAGGAGCATTTATTGGGGTTAAAGTTAATGGCAATTTCCTAGAACCTATGCATTATGAAAAATCTGAAGGCAGTACAATCGTAAAACTCAAGAAAACATATTTAGATACCTTGGGCATAGGAACTCATAATATTACCTTTGCGTATAAGGGTGGCTATGAAATTTCAACAAATCTTACTGTCAAGGAAGCTTCAGTGACCCCTGGGCAGGATGAACATCAGAATGATAAGCTACATGGAGATACAAGCGAAAACAAAAATAATGTTACAACTGAGCAGATAAAGAAAAGAGATACAGCAAATACAGCAGATGCAAATATATCTCAATTTATTTTCTTGATTTTCACGTTGCTAGGAAGTCTTGTTACACTTTTATATGTGCAGAAAACAAAAAAACAATAAACTAGCTCAGATAGGATTATTATAAATTCCGAAATCATAAAATACATATGGCAATCTATCCTAATGGAATGTCATATGTATTTTTATGCATGTAAAATCCCACGTTAAACGAGATGCTATTATTATGAGATTAAATACTTACGCTTGCTATTTTTAGATACAAAACATTCACGTATCATAGGAAGTGTGATATCTTGTTTGCCTGTACAGTTATTTTGTTCCCTCTAAGGTTTTAGCCGATGCTAACAACATAAATTGGTTGACATTGTATACACTGAGGAGTACACTTAGGGTAGAGAATAAAGCATAAATTTTAATATAAACAAAGGAAGGTGAAAAGAGTGAGAAACCTAAAAACAATGGATGGTAATACAGCTGCCGCTCACGTGGCATACGCTTTTTCGGAGGTTGCAGCTATCTATCCAATCACACCGTCATCCCCTATGGCTGAGAGCATGGACGAATGGGCGTCTGATGACCGAAAGAATATTTTCGGCGAAAAGGTAAACATTATTGAGATGCAGTCAGAAGGAGGAGCAGCAGGAGCGGTTCATGGAGCAGCTTCAGCAGGTTCGTTTACATCTACATTCACAGCATCGCAGGGATTGTTATTGATGATTCCTAACATGTATAAGCTTGCGGCAGAGATGGCACCGGCAGTTTTCCACGTTGCAGCGAGAGCTATTGCGACTCATGCTCTTTCGATTTTTGGAGACCATTCAGACGTAATGGCAGCAAGACAAACGGGATTTGCAATGCTTGCATCTAACAGCGTTCAGCAGGTTATGGACCTTGCGGCAGTTGCACATCTTGCAACAATTAATGGTTCACTGCCTACACTTCACTTCTTCGACGGATTTAGAACTTCACATGAGCAGCAAAAGATTGAAGTCTGGGACTATGATGAGCTCAAGAGCATGGTTGATTGGGAATCTGTTAAGAGAAGAAGAGCAGAGGCGCTTCATCCTGAGCATGGCATTGCAATGGGGTCAGCTGAACAGCCTGAGACATTCTTCCAGCATAGAGAGGCTTGTAATCCTGTATATAAAGATGCTGTAGACATTTTCGTTGATTCTATGAATATGGTTAACGAAAAGATTGGCACAAATTATAAACCTTTCAACTATTACGGTGCAAAGGATGCCACAGAGATAATTATAGCGATGGGTTCTGTCTGTGATGCTACAGAAGAAGTTATTGATTACCTAACTGCTAAGGGTGAAAAAGTAGGACTTGTTAAGGTTCATCTTTTCAGACCGTTTTCTGTTAAACATTTGCTAGGTGAAATTCCTAAGACAGTTAAAAAGATTGCTGTTCTTGATAGATGTAAAGAGCCTGGTTCAGTTGGTGAACCTCTATATCTTGATGTTGTTAAAGCTCTTCGTGGATCGGAATTTGAAAAATGCACAATTTCTGGCGGTAGATATGGTCTTGGTTCAAAGGATGTTCAGCCAGCTGATATTTTGTCGGTTTATGAAGAACTTAAGAAGGACAATCCAAAGAGCGAATTTACAATTTCTATCGTGGATGATGTTACCAATCTATCACTCACCCCTAGTGAAAAGCCGGTTACAGTGCCTGAAGGAACAATTTCATGTAAGTTCTGGGGTCTTGGATCTGACGGTACAGTTGGAGCTAACAAGAACTCTGTTAAGATTATCGGCGACCACACTGACAAATACGTACAGGCATATTTCCAGTATGACTCTAAGAAATCTGGCGGTATCACAATTTCTCACTTGAGATTTGGAGATCACCCAATCAAATCTACATACTATGTAAAACAGGCAGATTTTGTTGCATGTCATCAGCAGTCATATATGCACAGATATGATATCGTTCAGGATGTTGTTCCAGGTGGTTACTTCCTTCTGAATACAACATGGGATGAGAATGAACTGGAAGAGATGATTCCAGGCAATGTTAAGAGATATATTGCTAATAACAATATTAAATTCTACACTTGTAACGCCGTCGATTTGGCAGAAGAGATAGGTCTTGGTGTTATGAGGACAAACACCGTTCTACAAGCTGCTTTCTTTAAGCTGGCTAATATAATTCCTATCGATAAGGCCGCAGAATATATGAAGGCTGCAATCGAGAAGACCTACGGACGTAAGGGCGAGAAGATTGTAAACATGAACAAAGCAGCTGTTGATGCTGGAATCAAGCATGTTAAGGAATTTATCGTTCCTGATAGCTGGAAAACTGCTGAAGGCGAAATGTGCTATCCACAGCCTGAAGGTAAGACACCTGAGCTCACAAAATATCTCAACGAGGTTATGGTACCTTCAAATGCTATGCGTGGCGATGAGCTGCCAGTTTCAACATTTGTGGATTATATTAGAGGCGATGCTCCTGCGGGAACTTCACTTCACGAAAAGAGGGAAATCGCACAGAGGATTCCAGTATGGAAGCCTGAGAATTGTATCCAGTGTAATAGATGTGCATATGTATGTCCGCATGCAGTTATCAGAGCATTCGGTATGAGCGAGGAAGATGGAAAGAAAATTGGCGATGAAGCTCTTGATATGATGGGAGCAAAGGATGGACAGAAGTTCACAATCGCTATATCATCAATGGATTGTACTGGTTGTGGTTCTTGTGCATCAACTTGTCCTGCCAAGAACAAGGCTCTTGAAATGGTACCTGTTACATCTGATCTTATGCATAACACTCAGAAGAAATATAATACAGTATTTTATGATACAGAGAGAGTTGAAGTTCCATTCAAGCCTGATAGTTTAAAGGGTTCTCAGTTCTTGCAACCACTTCTTGAGTTCTCAGGTGCTTGTCCAGGATGCGGAGAAACTCCTTATGCAAGGCTTATAACTCAGCTATTTGGTGATAGAATGTTCGTGGCTAATGCTACAGGTTGTTCATCAATTTGGGGCTTCAGTGCACCAGCAACACCATATACAACAAATGAAAACGGATGTGGTCCTGCTTGGGCTAACTCACTATTTGAGGATAATGCTGAATTTGGTCTTGGTATGCACCTTGGAATGAAGACAAGAAGAGAAGCTGCAAGGACTGCGGTCGAAGCTCTGATTGAAAAACATGCAGACTTTAAGGAAATTGGACAAAACTGGATAGACCACATGTACGACGGAGATGAATCTAAGGCTGCTTCTAAGGCTGTTCTTGAAGCACTCGACAAGATGAATGCAGATGAAGAAGAAGTTAAATTCCTAAAGGATAACAAGAATCTTCTAATCAAGCCTTCCGTATGGATTTTCGGTGGAGACGGTTGGGCATATGACATCGGATACGGTGGACTTGACCATGTTATCGCATCAGGCGAAGATGTAAACATCATGGTATTTGATACAGAGGTTTATTCAAATACAGGTGGTCAGAGCTCTAAGTCAACTCCAATGGGAGCAGTTGCTAAGTTTGCAGCTTCAGGTAAGGGCGTAAAGAAGAAGGATCTTGCACAGATTGCAATGGCATACGGATATGTATATGTTGCACAGATTGGAATGGGTGCAGATATGAACCAGACTTTAAAGGCAATCAAGGAAGCTGAGGCATATAAGGGACCTTCTCTGATAATCGCATATGCACCTTGCATCAACCACGGAATTAACCTGTCAAATGCACAGGGCATTATCAAGGATGCAGTAGATGTTGGATACTGGAATCTGCTCAGATTTAATCCTGATCTTGCAGCAGAGGGCAAGAATCCGCTCAAGGTTGATAGCAAACAGCCAAAGCCTGAGGGATATAAAGACTTCTTAATGAGCGAAGTACGATACAGCTCATTGACTAGAAAATTCCCTGGTAGAGCTGAAGAACTATTCGAAAAGAATGAGGAAGATGCACTTCGTCGTTACGACCTTCTCAAGGAGCTTGAAAAGACATATGCAACGGCAAGTGAGGATGTTCCTACAGCTTCCGATGTAGCGACTAAGAGAGATCCAGGAGATCCGCAGAAGCAGTAAATAGAGTTGAAAAGTGCGCAATAGCGCACCTGAGATTCTAAGAACAAAATAATATTGGGGCCCTTGATAGGGTCCCATTTTTAAAATTTTAACAAATGGATTTATAATTTTTTATAGTATTAATAAGCATGCTGTAATTTTAGTTTTTGCTAAAATGAGCAATTAATTTTAGTATTTAAAATCATAGAAAATAGAAAATGAAATTATGGGAAAGAAAAATATTTTTTCGAAAAATGATTATCAAAAATTAAAGAGAGCTAATGATAAAAGGCTTAAGTATTTTGAAATGGAAGATAGGGACTTGATGAAAAATCTCATCACAGAACTGGATATAAGAGGTGCTTCGAGGGCTTATATAGAGGTTGTAAGGACAGATTTAATCAATGCCATGATACACGAAGAAAATTCTCACAAGAGCGTGAAAAAGGATCTTAAGGGAATACTTGGAGGAGATGTTGAAGCGGCTATTGATGAAATTATGGAAGCTGCTCCTCAGAGAACAGACAAACAAAACCTTATCATGGCTATAGGAGATGCATTTTTTTCATATATTTTCGTACTAGGAATCGCTGCTGCAATATCTGGAAGCGGGTATCGATTTGTATTTGGACCCGCCCTTCTTGCCATTGTAATATTGAGTTTTGTTATATTATTTTTGATAACCCGAAATACCGGTAGAAATGCCAAGAGCGAGGAGGGAAGACGACGCTCAGGTGGACAGTATAAATTAATTGTTGCTGCTATAACCTCTGCCTCTGCTGCCTTATCACATATGGTACTGAAGCTTCCTGAACCTTGGTATATCAACAGCTGGATTCCAATCATAATATCGTTAATGTGCTGGCTTTCTCTTTATGACTGGGATAGCAAAATAAATGATGATAAGCTTACAGAGATTCAAGAGAACTATACTGAATAAAACTATTAAATAAAGCGATATAGCATATAGCTTATAAATCACAACTAAAGCAAAAAATTTAAAAGGTAGTATACGTGGAATTTGTCCAATATACTACCTTTTTTATGTCGTTTTTACAAAATAGGCTAAGCGGACAAAAAGAGTTGGTTACTAATCCCAATAA